>JGI20225J20221_1000334_pt1 | contig 22954 bp, 15 predicted proteins | sample BioMet4_FD_20221 | JGI IMG/M metagenome (IMG submission 20221)
GTACGGGCGGAACGCTCAAAAACCTTTGATATAGCTGTGGAGGAAGCGCCAAAGCTGAAAAAGGTTAATATTCCAGCAAAAGATCACCCATGGAGGCAATCCAATTTTATAAAACACCACAAATATATTGCAAAAAAATTTTATTTAGAGGTATGAAAAAGCACCGGATTTCCGGTGCTAATGTTTAGAGCTTTTTGGGACATTTTCAAAAACGCTTGACACTATATTTTCATCTTTACCGAAAATTAAGGCCTTACTCTGCTTTACTGATTGCCTGGCAAATAACATCAAATAACTATAGAGGCCGCACCAGATATTGATTGCCCTGCGGATTGATTCCAATGATCTTTACTTGCAGATCCTTTCCTTCATAAGCGGCAGGTGCCTGCGTGAGCAAAGCCTGAGATACCGTTCCCGCCTCGCCGAGAATTGTTCCGATGAGGCCGCCCCGGCTATTATGCTTGGCCCTGACATCCTGCAGCACGCCCTCATAACCGACATTCTCCGCGGAAATATTAGCTGCCAACGGCTGTGCCTGCGCTTCCTGAACAGATGATTTCTCTGCCTGCAGGTTGGCTCCAGCCATGCCAGTGTCCATGGGCAGGGCGGCAGGTATCTGCAGCGGATGATGCACCGTATGCCCCTGATTCTTTTCAATTAGCTGCAGAATCTCCTGGCAATATCCATTGATCAGAAGGCTTCGTGTCTCAGTGAGATATTCCGGATGGTCATGTGCCAGCGGATCGCGCCCCTTGCCGCACTCGAGCAATTTCTGCTCCCACTGTTCAAAGGATGTGTTATCAAAGTACTGTTCAAAGGCATCCTGCCAGTAAAGCCGCAAAATCTTCGCCACATCCTTCAGGGACATGACATCCAGCATAGTTGTCTGCTTATGAAAATTCACCAGATTCTTTCCGATATAACACTCATATTGTGTCGGATCGAAGTAAGGCTGCCCCGCCCTTCGGTAAGCCGCCCCCATGACAGCCTTCCATTCACTTGCAGACAAGGTCCGTTCTGCCTCCAGTTCCCGACGGACCAGGCTTTTGCATTTGCGCTCCAAAGCGAGGATATTCTCCCAGATCTTTTCTGACGGCACCTCCCGACTTCTCATATAATCTGTAAAATATCCCGACACAGCTTCATAAGAATCTGTTTCGCTGTTTGTTCCCAGATAGCCGAGGGAAACCAGCAATTCCTTATCAGACAAGGTAACACCAAGCATAGGGCCAATGATGATACCGGCCAGCTTAGCCAGATTCCCATCCCCATCCAGACGGCTGTATATCAGCTCCGCATAATGGATGATCTCCGCAGCACGATGCTGATACAGCTCTTCCATCTCAGCCGGCACTTCGCCGCGCAGCTGTGCCGCTGCCAGCTCATAACCAAAAATAGAATAAAGATAGGGCGATGTCCCCGCATAATATTCCAGCTTCTTCCGTTCTGCCAACGGAAGATCCAGTGCATAGTCATCCTGCAGCAGCTGATAATACGCTGCACAATCCTCTGCCCCGAACCCTTTCAAAATGATGCTGGTCACAGAGCTGAAAAAGGTCGAATTATTGCAGTTTGCCATCTCTATTCTGGCCAGTTGACGCCGCGAAATGAACACCATGCTCAACTGATATTCCGGCCGCCCGAGGGTCCGGAACAACTCGAAGTCCGCATTGCTGAGAAAGAAATCCTGTGCCCGGTCAAACTCGTCCAGCGTAAGCAGCACATGCCAGCCATCGAAGGCCAGTGCCTCAAAAACATCCTTGAAGCTGCTGCGGAATAGCATGCTCTGCGGGCTGGCTGCCATAAAATCAGCAATGCACTGCCATACTTCAGCCTGCGGCCGATCACGAAAATCCGGGCAGCGTCGTAGGCTACGCTTCAGTTCATGGACAATCTGAAACAGCATATCATCGTACGCTGTTCGCCCTTCCTGCGGCAAGTCACGACACTCATTGATATCCACAAAAACCGAAAGGAATTTATCATATTTACCAGCCTTTACTTCAGCATCCAATGTCAGCATCAGTGAGGTTTTTCCCATACGATGCAATCCCATCAGAGATACACTATTCTGTGAGCGAAGCAGCAAATCCCGCAGGTTTTCCAGCACTCTGGCATAACCGATCTGGCTTTCCCCTTGGACTGTACGCCCGACAACGAACAGATTATGATCCTTCATGTCTCAATACTCCCTTCCAATTTCCCGCAGCAGCCACTTGCGCAGCAAATCGATACGGATACGGTAATAGCGCTTTTCCCGCAGTTCCAAAACTCCGCGGAATACCAACTGGTCAAGAACCTGCTGCTGATATTCCCGCGTTGGCTTTGAAAGCATCTGTACACAATCCAGCTGGCTGATTTCTGCCTCATGATGGATATCATCCGCCTGCAGCGCAATACAGGTCATTACACGCATATTATCCTCACGGGTATTTCGCTGTTCTTCAGCAGCGAATTTACTGGGATCATTAATCTGCGGATCAAATGGCTTTTTTACGCTGAGGCTTGCGAACAGCCGCTCCTTGATAAATATGTCCAATACTGTCCTGGTGATATACGTAGTACGGGTTTCGTTGAGATAGTCGACCATCTGATTGCAGAACATGACCGTCAGATAAGCACTGCCTGCCGTCAGCATGTAGATGTAGTCCAGAGCATCCTGTCCCGCCTCATCCTTGAAATGAGAACTGCCATCCGCCATACGGATAGGTTCATCCGCCAGCTGCTTCATATCTGCCGCAGCTAAAAACGACACCGGGTAAGCCTGCATACAGGCAAATTCATTAGGATATTCAGCCACAAAATTCGGCATGTTGTCCATACCGATGATGATCGTACAAACATGATAATTCGACAAAAAGCTTTTCCAAAACTTCATAAAATCCGTACTGATGACCCCGCGCTTCATCCCCTCATAAAAGTAGGTGAACTCATCCATGAAGAACAGCGGGATGTACTGGTTCATACCGCCAAAATCCTGGATAGCCTGCAAAATCTCCCGCATGGCCGCATTAAAGATGACCTGGGCATTGCTCCCCGCCTCCAGCAGTTCCTGGCAGGGGAACTGTATCTGCTGTTCCCGCAAATAAGCTGCCAGCGTAGGAAATTCCCGACGCACGGTCTTTGCAAAACGGTCCATGATAGTGAACAGGAAATTGATGAAAGAACGGTTTGCCTCACCCGTATTCTGGATATCCACGATATCCCCCACACTGCGAAGATCAACAACGATATACGCCCCTGGATATGCTTTCTGGATATGATCCTTCAGACGCCCCATGATGCTGGTTTTTCCCGCCCGTTTCTGTCCATACATATAAATTCCGAAATTCGCCAGCATGCTTCCATCCGCAGCCTGGAGCATCTGCACGATTTTGGCAATATCGCCATTGCGTCCATAGAACATCCTGCTGTCTTCCGGAATTCCGTTGCGGGAATCAATAGGCGCATAGGGATTCGGAATCGCCTCAAAGTCCGCACTCGTCTGCAGGGGAATATTGAACTGCTGTTCCAGCGTTTTTATGGAACGCGCCTCATGCGAATCCTTGTATTCATACTTTACCCGTACCTGTAATTCAAAAAACTTCTGCTGTACTTCTTGCTCGGTAAGAACCGCTTCATACAACTGCTCGCAGCGGCGCCCGCCCCGCACTGACAAAATAGGAGCAGAGAGGCTCTGCAGGCGGATATCGTTCCGTATACCCACAGCCTCCAATTCAAGGCTGTCAGCGGCATCATGGTTTTCTTCATTTTTAATAAAAATCATGAATTTGACCCGTGTTCCCACAGCTGCTGACGGTTCCTGCACCGCCGTCATGGTCTGAATGTCCAGCGTAAGCTGCGGCGGTGACGAACGATATAAGACATCCAGGCTCTCCTCGGCCATCCCCCGGATCATGAACAGCTCCTCGCGCACCACGTCATAGCCCAGACTGGTAGGCTGCCGGCCGATCATCTCCGCCAGCTGCGCTGCCTGATGAATGACACGGTTATAGTCCTCTTCTTTTTGTTCAAAGGCGTCCTTTATCTGTGCCTGCTCCAGGCGGCGCAGCACCTCCAGATATCCGGCTACAGTATTTTGATCAGCTGCAGACAGCAGCTTCTGCTCCAGCACTTTTTCAATCCTGCTCATCAGAAAACTGAAATGTTCATGGCGATTCGTCTCGCGCCCGATATGCTGCAGCGACTCACGGAACTGCTGCTGCTGCTGCAGATAAGCCGCCTTGGCTTTTTCCCAGCAGGCATAGAAATCATTGTCCGGCGAACCTCCAAGCTCAGCAAAAAGCTTCATCGCCTGTTCCTTCCAGTGGGGCACCTGACCCAGCCCCTCAATGAACTGCTTCGTCTTTTTTTCCACACTGCGCGGCAAAGTAAAAGTGGCCAGCAGCAATTCCCTCTCAGCAAAACATTCCCGCGTTTTGATGTACTCCAGCTGCAAAGGACTGTTGGTCATTTTATCGAGCAGGCGCCGCAGCTCATCCTGTGCCAGAAAGAAGGTCGCCATGAAACGCAGCATGAGATTGTAATCATGAATCTGCCTCTCCTGCAGCAAAAGCATAGCCTCCCGGTAAAAGAATCGAGCTGTGCTGCTGCTGCCCTGCAGCTTCAACAGTTCAGCATCACCCGCTGCCATCATGCTGCGGCCAGCGTATCCATGCAGTGATTCCACCGTCAGCTGATAGCGCGCACATTCTTCCTCATCCTTATAAGCCGCCCGCACCTGTTCGACAATTTTTGCCAGGAATGCCCATGCTACGCTCTTGGCTTCCGGGGTAGCAAACCGCACGATATTCTCCCGGTAATAACGGATATCGGCATTGGCCTGCGCCGGATTCCCCTGATAGACCTCATTGATGATCCGGGGACTGATCTTGCGTCCACGGGCTACTGTAGCCAGCTCAACACCGTCAATGACATTCTGCGCATAGAGCGTCATATTGCCATGATCCGTCAGCAGCCAATCTGCCGACAGTTCTGCAGTGCTCTCGCGTCCATTGAAAAAATCCCGAATCTGGAAGGTACCGCTCAGGATATCCTTCGCTACCATATCCGCTGACTGGAGCTGCAGCAATTTTCTGGCATAAGCTTCAGCTCTGGTAACATCACCATTCTCATAGCAGCATATGGCCAACCCCCGATAGACATTGAACTCCATCGGAGCTAGCTTGGCCGTATTGCTGTATTGATAGCCACAATTTGCCTTGCGCACTTTCAGCCATTCCTCATACCAATGAATAGCCTCGGCATACTGTTCATCATCCAGATGGATACGCGCCAAGGTGAAAATATAATGCAGCCGACGGCTGACCTTAAAAGTCGATGGCAGCGCCCGTTTCAGAGTCTCCGCTAAATCCCGGTGATTGCCTATCTTATCAAGCAGCTGTATTTTTAGATTCAGTGCCTTTTCTGGCTCCAGATAATGCTGATGCTGTGTCAGAATGGCAAGGCCTTTCTCTGCCTCATTCTCCCGGCGCAGATAGATTCCCACCAGGCCGGCCAGTGCCGTATCCGGCTGATCCTTCGCCTCAAGTGCCGCCAGAAAGCAATGCTCCGCTTCATCCAGGTCCTTGACCCGGGTAAGATAATCGATACCTGTTTTGCAGGGATGCTTCATATTCGTATAAGTATATTCCCTGGTGGATAAAGGCCTGACCGGCACAGCTTCCTCCTTGGGCTGTGCATTTTGCTGCGCCGCGGCCCACTGTTCCGCCGGAGCGTCCTTCTCCGCTGCCTTTTCCGCGCGCGCAGGCCGTACTTCCTTCTCCAGCGGCGGCAGCGGTTCATAATCCGGCACTGCCTGTGGAACATAGCGCAGGTTCCAGGCCGCATCATCCATCTTCAACAGATTAGCCGGTATACGTTCCCCATAGACTTTGCACATCCGATTCCGGGCTTCCTGGGAAAAGGCCAGCTGCTTCACTACCTGCTTAGCTCCCAGGTTCTTCAGCGTAAATTCCACAACGAACTGATCCTGTCCAAAAGCTGAAGGCTCAACGACCAGATTCAGCAGATATTCCCGCAAAAAGGGATCCCGTACCGCTTCATCTATTCGGAAGCTATATCTTCCACCAGCTGCATCCTCAATTCTCCCCCAACGTCCGAAATAATCATAGCTTTCTATCCAGGCAGTACCTGCGGCACCTTCCGCGATATTTTCACCGGGTGCCAACCGGATATGATCTGCCGCCGGCCCCTTTATTCCCCTGCCCAGCTGAAACTCCACCGCCAGCTCACGGACAAAACCGTTTTCATACAGGAAACGGCGCAGCCGATCATCCTCTACCTGCCGCAGATAGAAGTACACATTCTTATTGATATAACCATACATCCGATTCGCATTATAAAGATAGGTGATCTGACCTTTATGCACCATCGCCTCGTCAGCAGCCGATGCCTTCCCGGCCTCCTCCGGCTGTTTTACTGGCAGTGCCGGCAAGTTTGCCGGTGCCGGCTCATCCGCTGCTTTTTTCCTTTCCAATACTACAGCGGCCTGCTTCAAAAGCTCCGCAGTGGCAGGTTCCCCGTTCCAGGAAAGACTCCCCTCCGCCTGCCAAGCCGCCAACAGGCTCCAGCAGCCGATCCCGGCCAGTTCCTGCAACTCAGCAGACTTCGGCACCATCTCGGCAAGCAGCCGGGCAGCAAGGCCCGCGGCACGGTATTTTGCCATATAGTAAAAAAATCCCTGCCATAAAAGCGACTCCTGAGAATTTTCTTTCATGGCACACTGCAATACCTGCAGAATAGCCGCCGGATTATCCGCCTGCTGGGCCGCATAAAGTGCATTCTGATAATCCCCGCCCTGGCAGTAAAGCCCCCAGGCAGACTCCCACGCTTCAAAAGCCGCCTGGATCTCTGCCGCATATACATAGACCGGCCTCGCCCCTGGATATTCCGCCAGCAGCGCGCTCATGCGCTGCATGATCTGCGGCCGTTTCAGCTCCAGTGCATTGCTTCTCCGCGCATCCTGAAAAACGGAATCCAGACCACTCCAGGCAATACTGATCTCGCGGGTATTTTTTAGTGCTGCCTTTACATCCTCCCGATGTCCCTGCAAAACAGGCTGCGGCAATACGATCAGGCGGGCAGCCTGTGCCAGGCAGGCTGTCTGATCCGGTCCCGAAGGCTGCGCCACAGCATCTGATGCCTTTCCCTTTGCCGGTTTCACATGGGTTCCCGATGGCAAAGGACTGATGCTTGCTATTTTATCCAGAGAAATTCCCTGCCTGCGCCGGTCATCGCTGCGTACAATAAACAAAACAGCGGCACTTACACGCTCAACCTGCCCAGTCACAGACTCGCCCTCAAAATCGACCTGCACAAAGTCTCCTATACCGCACAGATATAATATATCTTCCTTATCCATGGAACGCCTCCTATTACAGGGAATAATTCTTTTAATAATTTTCAACACTATTTAATTCTACATAAAACAATAATGTCCTCCTGAAATAGGAATAGCCGGCTGTCAGCGCCGGCCATTCCATGTTATTCTTCTTTCCAGGCAGCCACCAGTCGGTGCGCCGCTTCCTTAGGATTGACAGCCCCTGCGACAGCAGAGACCACGAAAAAACCATCCACGCCGGTCTCCCGCAAGGCCGGAATATCCGGCAGCTTCACACCACCGCCCACCACCACGGGGATTGGACTGCAGGCCGCCAATGCTTTCAGCTCATCCAGGCTGCGGGTAATGACCCGCCCACTCCTGTCCAGTCCGCAATCCGGCTTCGTGGCCGTTTCATGGAGCGGCCCAGCCCCAAAATAATCCACCCCGCTCACATCCGCCTCCTTTACATAGGAAAGAAGTTCATCTGTCCGGGCCGACAGCCCCACAATACTCTGCTCTCCTAAATAATGACGGCAGATCTCCGGCGGGATATCCGACTGCCCCACATGGATGCCATCCACCTTCACGCCCTGCTGCCGGGCAGCCAGCACTACATCCAGCCGGTCATCCACCAAAAGGGCAACCTGCTCCGCCTTCCCCGCCGCGGCAATGACGTCGGCTGCCTGACGGGTCAGCTCGATAAGTTCTCTGGCTCCAGCCACCTTGGAGCGGATCTGCACACAAGTAAAGCCGGCCCCCACCGCCGCTGCCACAATATCCCGGACCGGCCGACCCAAAGTATTTTCCGGCCCGACGACCAGATAAGCAGAAATATCCAATGCTTCACGAATGCTCATGCTTTTCCCTCCAGTATATGTTCTACCTTCGCTGTTTTTGTATGCATCATATCAGAAAATCCCGGTCGGATATCCGCCTTCAAAACCACCTCGGTACGGATGCCTTTGTCAGCCAGGATAAAAGCCGCCTGCTTCACTACCGCCATGACCGCATCCCATTCTCCCTCGATTTCGGTGAACATGGAATTGGTACGGCTGGGCAGGCCGGAAGCCCGGATGACCCGGACCACCTCCGCCACCTCCGTCGATAATTCATCCCCGGTGCCGCAGGGAGCAATAGCCACTGCAATCAATGTATTCATGCTTTTTCCTCCTCAATCGTCAGCGGATTCTGCGCAATATCCGCCGCACTGGCCTGATACAGAGCATCCAGAAACTCCATCTGAAAGCTGCCCGGACCAGAACAGCGGGCCTCTGCCCGTTTCCCGGCCAGATTATATACCGCTGAGGCCGTAAGTGCCGCAATAAAGGGATCTGCCGCCGTCGCATAGACCGCTGCCACCCCGCCCAGGGAACAGCCCGCCCCAGTGATCTTCTCCATAAAAGGGGACCCGCCATAGGAAAAAGCTGTGCAGCGTCCATCCGTAATGAGATCATGCTCACCGGATACAGCAACAGCCCCTCCCGTCCAGCGAGCCAGGGAAACAGCGGCCTGCCTGGCTGCTTCCACAGGATCTGTAGCATCTACCCCCCGGACTCCATCCGCCCGCTGCCCGCTCTCCAATCCCCAGAGATTGGCCAGGGCAATGATTTCGGAGGCATTGCCCCGTATAATGGATGGCTTCTCCGCCTTGAATCCCTGCAGCAGTTCCGTCCGCAGGCTTCCAATCCCGATGCCCACCGGATCCAGCACCCAGGGCCGTCCCTGGGCATGAAGGGCCCGTGCTGTACGCGGCAGAGTTTCCTCATAGATGGGCAGCAGCGTCCCCACATTGATATAAAGCGCTCCCCCGGCAGCTGCCAGGCATTCTCCCTCATCCGGCAGATAGACCATCGCCGCCGAACCGCCCACGGCCAGTTGAGCATTGGCCACCAGATTGATGGTCACCGTATTGGTGATGGACCCCGCCAGCGGATTCGTCTCCTTCACCTGGTGCACCGCTTGTTTCATTTTTTCCTGGATCATTTCCTTGGTCTGCATACATTTTCCTCCTCTATTGAGGAAGCAAAAAAATGCCTGCAAAATAGCAAGCATTTTCATATGTTGATTGCTCCCTACGACAGTATTAACTAAACAGGTTCTAAGGGTCAGGTTCTACCTTCTCAACTCTTCCGAGTCCCCCCGCAACATATATTCTGTTTTCCTAAAATCTAGCACTTCTGGTGACATTTGTCAAGACAAAGGCCCGGCCATTGCTTTCCTTTTTATCAGCTTTCCTTTCATTCGCAAGTAAATTGCTTGCCAAAAAAAATCTTTCATGATAAATTAAAGGAAACCAGTACATCGTACACGAAATAACTGGACAGAAGTACGCAGGATGAATTTTCAGCTGCAAGGCGGAGGAATGAGGCATAGCGGTGGCTATGCCGATTGACGACAACGCGGCAGATGGAAATTCAGACAAGTAATTCGCCTAGGTATTTCGTGCACGATGTACTAAGGAAGAAGCAGGCGATTGCATGAAAAACCGTTCGAAACAAATCCTTGAACTACTGACTACGGAGAAAAAAGCCGAGGTGGCCTTTTTGGCCGAAAAACTGAGAGTCTCCCAGGTCACCATCCGCAAAGACCTGGATGCCCTGGAGCATCAGGGCATCATCCTGCGGGAGCACGGCAGTGCCCGGCTGCGCAGCATGGACGATATCAACGGGCGCATCGCCTATCATTATGAGGCCAAATGCCAGATTGCCCATCGGGCTGCCTCATTGATATCCAACGGGGATACCATCATGATTGAGAGCGGCAGCTGCTGTGCGCTGCTGGCCGCCGAACTCGCCGCCACCCGGCAGGATATCACCATCATCACCAACAGCGCCTTCATCGCGGACTACGTCCGGGGCCATGCCGCCATCCAGGTCATCCTGCTGGGCGGCATCTATCAGCAGGATTCCCAGGCCGTCGTCGGCCCCATGGTGCGCCAGACCGCCGCGAATTTCTGCGTAGATCTGTTCTTCCTGGGCACTGACGGCTATTCCCTGCGCACGGGCTTTACCAATCGGGATCAGCTGCGGGCCCAGGCCGTCCGGGACATGGCAGAGCAGGCGGAAAAAAGCGTGATTCTCACTGAAAGCGAGAAGTTTTCCCACCGGGGCGTGGTGCCCCTGAACCTGCCGCCGGCCGACTGCCTCGTAATCACAGACAAGCAGATCCCGGCGGAATCCCTGGCCTCACTCCAATCCCAGGGCATCTCTTTTTTGACGGTTTGATGCCCGGGAAATAATGAATATCCCATACAAAAAGAGGCTGTCGCACAAAGGACATCTACTTTATAAATATACAGCCAATGCATCCCACCACCATGCTGCGCATGGTCCCCCGCCCTTCAAAGGGCGGACATGGGTTGCGGGTATTGTATACTTATGAAACATGATGTAGCGTGCGACAGCCTCTTTTACTATTTCCTCGGTCATTGCCGCCGATAATGCCGCAGGGTTTCCCGCAAGACGGGAACGTCTATGGGCTTTGCCAGATGCGCGTTCATTCCGGATTCCAGGGATTTGCGCACATCGGAAGCAAAGGCATTGGCCGACATCGCCACCACAGGTATCCTGGCCGCATCCGGATGCAAGGATCCGCGGATATTACGGGTGGCTGTATAGCCATCCATTTCCGGCATGATGATATCCATAAGTATCACATCCAGGCTGCCCGGCACAGAGCTGTTGAATATCTCCACAGCTTCACGGCCATTCTGGGCACAGCGCACCGAAGCCCCCATGGACTCCAATACGTTCTGGGCAATCTCCGTATTCATGGCGTTGTCCTCCGCCAGCAGAATATGCATGCCCTGCAGAGGAGCTGCCTCCGCCGGCATTCCATCTCCCGCGGCCGCCCTGGCCTGACGGCGTATTGCATCCGCTTTTTCGATCTCCTCCGCTGGCAGCAGTTCACCAGGCAGCATCACCTGGAAAACAGAGCCTTTTCCCTTCTGGCTCGTCACCTCGATAGTACCGCCCATCCGGTCCACCAGACTTTTGACTATGGAGGTTCCCAGACCGGTTCCGCCAAAGCGCTGATGGATAGTGCCATCCTCCTGCTCATAGGCATCAAAAATATGTTCCAGGAAATCCTCACTCATACCGATTCCCGTATCCTCTACCCGATAAAATATACGGCAGCCCGCCGTCAGCTGCTGGCTCACCTGCAGAGTCACCTGCCCGCCCGCCGCGGTGAACTTCAGCGCATTGGACAGCAAGTTCGTGAGAATCTGGTTGACCCGCATGGCATCCCCCCGCAGCCACTCCTTCTCCACCTGCGCCACCGCCTGGAACAGGATTCCCTTCTGCTTCGCCAGGGATGCGTAGACCACCTGCAGATCATCCATCAGCTGGCACACATTATAGGGTTCTCTGGCCAGCTGCATCTTACCGTTCTCTATAGCGGAAAGATCCAGCACATCATTGACGATATGCAGGAGATTCGCGGCCGCCACCCGGCTTTTGTGCAGACTGTCCGCCCGATCTGCCTCGTCCGTGCTCTTCTCGGCGATATGGAGATATCCCAGCACCGCATTCAGGGGCGTACGTATCTCATGGCTCATCCGGGAGGTGAAATAGCTTTTTGCCGTGCTTGCCGCCTCTGCCTTGGCCAGCGCCAGCTCCAATTCCCGGTTTTTGTGCCGCATAAGCCGCACATAGGAAAACAGCAATATTCCCATGAAGGCCAACAGCAGCACCACTACTGCCACCGCATAACGATTCGCGGCCCGATTGGTCTCCCGCATGGCTTTTGTCTCCCGGTCCAGCCGCTTCGTCAAATCCTCATTAAAAGCATTGACCATATCCATAATCATGTTTTTTCGTTCCGCATATTCCCGCCCAAAAAGATAGGACCGCCCACGATGCAGCTTCTCTTCCCGGGAAAGAGCCTTTTCCCGGGCACTGAGCACAACCCGGCGCACCTGCTGCGGCATATCCCGCTCGGACTCACCGTAGCCCTCGGCCAGCATGCGCATGCTCCAGACCTCTCCATAGATAAGACCGTCAGAATAGGCCTTGGCCCGCATCATATGAGTGCGCTCCTCCTCGGTGAGGTTGGTATGGAGCAATTTTTCCAGGGCCGTATCCCTGGTCCGCTTCACCTCAACCTCCTGCCAATAATTCTGCAGATGACTCACATCCCCATCCACCGCATACCCCCAGACCTCTGCGGTGAGATAGCCGGAGCTGGCCTCCAGCTCGGTAATCGCCCGCTCGCAATACCCCCGGTCTCCCTCCAGATGGTCCAGGGCCTCCATCCGCTCGCTGGAGCTCTTCAGCAGCATTCCCATGCCAAAAAGCACCAAAAGCGCTGTAATGAGAATCACTGCGGAAAAAGAAACTGTGAATTTTTTTGATTTGAACGTAAAACCATGCTTCATAGCTTCCCATCTCCATCCTGCACAATGAAATAAGCCGTCGGCTGGGGCAGCGCGCCCCGTTCCTGGAAATACGCCGTAAAACACTGCCGCAGATTGCCATCCAGCGGATGAAAACACGCCGCAGCCCGATTCCGCTGTACAGTCAAAGCACGATAAACCGAGCTGCTCACTGTTACCTGATATTCCTGCTCCTCCTCGACCGGCGTTCCCTGCTCTGACTGCAGCTGCAGAATCCTGCCATCCCGCTGCATAGTCAGCACCCCGCCGGCCAGGGCCGGGTATTCTATCAAGGGCTCGATATTGCCCCGCTGGAAGGTGGTGGCATAAAGAATCGTGGAATCCAGCAGCTGCTTCAATTCACTGCCCCGCAGCGTTCCTCCATAGATTTTGCAGCCCGCCACCACCGCACCGATATCCGTATCCATATAACGTCCCTTATAAATTGGCGATAACGCATCCCGGACATCGATGATGGAGAAGTCGCTGCCCGTCTGCTGCCACAGGATCTGGGCAATCACGCTGGCCGCTGAAGAACACAGGACGGCATCCAGCCGGTTATCCGCCATCAGGTTCGATACGCCGATTTCCACCGGCTCCGGCTGTAAAAACAGCTGCCGGCCAAAAATCTCCCGGCACAGCTCCTCATCAGCATTTTCCTGCAGCAGTGCGGTCATAGCCAGGGATGCCGCCTCAAAGCTTTGGGCATTCAACACCCGGATGAAGCAATGATTCTTTTCTATCCAGGGCTCCACATAGCGCATCGCCGGGGAAAGCGGCAGCTGGATATCCTTATTGTAGGAAATGAGACCCATGCCGCTCTGATTCAGCACTGCCTGGGCCTCCGGGCTCAGCATGACCTCCAGCACCTGCTGGCCGGCCTCCCGCCGCTCCCCATCCTCGGCCATATCCTTGGACATAGCCAGACTGAAGGCCGGATAGGTATAGAGCCAACTGTCCTCCTCCCTTTCGCCAAAGAAGGGCAACGCCGCATAATGTTCCCCATCCGCGTTGTTGAAAACCTCATCGGAAGCCTTGCGGCCCATAGCCGCCCGCCCGTTGCCCAGCAGATTATCCACCACCGCCGCATCGGACTGTATATCCTCCCTGCGCAAAATCCCCTGCTCCCGAAGCTGAATCATGATTCCCGCTAAATCATGGAACACAGCCTCATCCAGGGCATCCTTCTTCCCCCGGCCCAGGGCCGCCCACCAATCCCTGGCCGAAGGCTCCGACAGACTGAAGCCCTCGAACATCTGGATAGGCGTCCAGGCCCCCTTGAGATCCATGGCCAAAGGAACGATATCCTGCTGACGCATCACCTGACAGACCCGGATGAATTCAGCCCGGTTTCGGGGCACGGCCACACCGCAGCGCTGAAATACATCCAGATTGGCCACAATGCCATCCAGCACCCCCGGGGCCGGCAGCCAATACTGCCGGCCATCGGCAGCGAAGGGCTCCAGATACTGGGGCTTAAAAGATGCAGTGATTGCCAGCGATGCCAGATCTGCCAGATAGGGCTGCAGCTGAACCGCAGTATCGCTCTCAAAGCGCCGGATAGCAATGATATCCGGCATATCCTTATGATTGGCCTGATAAAGCACATTAGTCATCATATTCCGATTGTTTTCCCATTGGATTACCACCCCCGGACAATGGTTCTCCACATAGGCCCGCCACTGGGGATAGCTGCTGCTGTTTATCATGGAGACACGGACAATGATCCGTCCATCCTCCGTCCGGTGCGGCTCCTGCATCCCTTGTCGATACCCGCATCCCCCTGCCAGCAGCAGGCAGAAAAAGGCCAGCCATATCAGCCAGAATCGCCTCATAACCATGCTCCTATATCCAAAAATATTTGCCGCCTGCTAAAGCAGGGGCCGGCCTGCCAGCAGGCAAAGCAGCTCATAATCACACTTTTTTTCAGTCAGCGCCTGCCGGAGTTCCTGCTCCAATGGATCCAGCCATTCATCCACCCGCCTGTAGATGACCGGCCGCTCCGCCGCAATGACCTTCTGGGTGTAGAAGGTCAGCCGTCCATCGCACTGCCCGGTTTCCGGCTGAAGCCCGAATAAAATCCGCTGCCTCCGGGCACTGAAATCCCCGAAAGCCGCAATCTGCCCCATGGCATCCGCCGTGATCTCATCCAGGGCATGATTCTGCATGCCGCCGAAGAGACGCAGTGTCTCGTAGTGGGCGCACTCATGGCGCAGCCGCAGGACCCCGGATTTCTCCAGCCAGTCCGCCGCAGTCAGTCCCAGCCGCTCCGCTGCCACATTGCTGTAAGGCGCAGCATTCATGAGCAATACCCGATGATGATAAATCCGTTTATCCCTCGCCTGCATCATACAGGCATTAACCGTAGAAGGATAGGGCATCGCCTCCGGCCGCCCGTTCAGCAGCGACGCCAGATTGCAAAAATCCGGATGGGCACTCGTACAGATTACCGGCAGACGTCCTGCCAGTGTCCCGGTGAAAATCAAGCGGATTTCCGCCGGCTTTTCCCAGGTGAAGCCCTTCGTATCTATATGGAACTGATCCTGCAAAAAAGGCAATACCCCGGTCACATCCGAAGAGCCCCAGGCTGCCAGATACTCCTCATCAGCCAGCGGCAATGCCGGCACTTCCGCCGGTGCTGTATAAATGTGCCGCAGATATTCTGCCGCATGCATGAGTTCCTTTGCCATACTGCACAACCTCCTATGATATATACGAATTCCTATTCTATTCACATTATAACGTCATTGTTCAAGGTTTTCTATAAAAATATTATCCTCCCCCTGACATCAAAAATAATAAAAGCCCTCTAAAGAACAGAGAGCTTTCGCTATTATCTATAGGAAGAAAAATTTCCCACCGATATCTACGCCACTGGGGCATGGGCCGCCGCCTCAAGATAGACAGGATCCTTATACAGATCATACCGCCGGGTAACCAGTCCCCGCTGCCCGCGCCGGAAAAAGTACTCCCAGCCGACAGGCATGGCCAGTACCTCATCCAACGGCAGATTGATACGCTCTGACATTCTCCGGCAGGTTTCCAGATCCATCCCCCCCAGATACACCAGCGTATCGCAGTTATTGATGATCGTAGCCGCCTCTGCCTTAGTGTACAAGGATTCCAGCTGGCTCTCCGACTGGATCAGCATGGTTGCCGCAATGCGCTTTGCCCGGAAAATGGAAATCAGTGCGGGAAAATCCGGTATGCGGCAGCCTGTAGCAAAATCATCGCAGATCACTTGAACCGGGTACGGCAGTATCCCATCCCGTCGGGATTCTGCCATTTCGAACAACTGCTTGAATACCTGCTGATAAAACAAGCCGATGAACCGGTGATGTGCCATATTTACCGGTGATATGTAGACAAACAGCGCCGTTTTTGCGGACAGGAATCTGCGAAAATCGAAGCATCTTGGATTAGCCAGAATACGACGTATATCTACATTGAATACCTGCGCCAGCGGCGTCCGTGTCGAACTGGTAATGGACGAACTCGTGGCATCCGCCCCATTATTGAAATTTGCCCAGATGGAATAAGATTCCGGCATCAATTTTTTCAGATTCCGCAAGGCATAATGCAAAGGGCACTCCAGCCTGTCGGATTCATCCCAGTCTTCCGCGTCCCGGTCAAAGCAGCTATCATGATGCAGCGAATCCAGCAAACGGATCGCGGTCAGCATGTCCTTCCCCTGGGGATAATACCCCTTCCAGACAAACATCATCACCAGCTGGATCAATTCCTCAGCGGAATTTTCCCAGAAAGGATCCGAAGCCCGCTTACCGGGAATTTCCGAGATGATTGCCTGAGACAGCGATTTCACATCGGCCTCAGATTTGCACCCTCGCAGCGGATCAAAGCCATAGGTGCTGCTTTCCGGGTGAACAAAATCCAGCAAATGAACCTTGTACCCTCTTTTTTTCAAAATACGGGATGCTTCCTCAATCCGACCTTTTTTCGTGAAAACACCGATAAGATTGCTATTCTCCATATGAAGCAGCATGGGGTCCACAATGCTGGTCGTCTTGCCAGAACCGGAGCCGCCAATGACCATGATATTATTGTTCAGCTGCGTCTGTCCGGAATCTGTAGAAACGATGCAGCGCGGATCCTGTCCCAGCACAAAGCTGTCATACACTGCTTTCCCCTTACTGCCTTTATGCTGCCCAATCGCCGGACTCTCCGCTGCTTTTTTTACTGCTGTTTTCATTATGCCATCCCCCTCGTCATATCGCCAAATCCCTTGATTCCATCTGCCAAGCCAAAATCCACCGCGGCCGCAGCATCAAAAAAAGAATCCTGATGCATGACCTGCTCCAAGGCCTCTTCCGTCTGCCCTGTATGCCGGGACAAAATCGATTTGATGCGTTCCTGGATAGTCATCAGCTGATCAGCCATAGCCCGGATGGAACTGGTTTTGCCTCCGCCAGCGCAGTTAACCAGCGGCTCATGCAGCATGACCTTGCTGTGGGGCAGCATATAACGGCCATGGCGGCCGGAAGCGAAAATCAATGCAGCCATACTGTAGGCCTGCCCAATACAATACAGTTCCAGCGGCACCTCACTGGTCTGGATAATATCATAAATGATCATGCCGGCATCAACCTCTCCCCCTGAAGAAGAGAGAAATACCCTTACCGGCTTTGCCGCATCCTGCAGCGCAAACAGCATCACCTGCCGGGCAAAGCTTTCCGCCATCTCCCCATTGACCATCCCACTCAAATAAATAATCCGCTGTCCATGGAGCAAAGCTTCCATAGAAATCTCCTGAATACCCCGAGCATTTTTGATTGTTGTCTGCATGATCTGTTCCTCCCATTCATTATCTCAAATATTTTCTTTTTAGTATTTCGTATACTATCATATTTTTAAGAAGAATGCACTCTTTTTTTACAAAAAAAAAAAAAATGTCGGCTGATCAGCCGACACTAAAAATTCCGTTATGCCATTTATCAAAACCGCAGCTTGATATAGAGATGGACAAAAAACAGCAGCAGGATGACTGCGGCAATGAACCGATGCCATTTCCGAAGCTGCGCCCGACGCACAAGCAGCCCGCCAGAAATCAGCAGCAGGAATACCAGCACACCCTCCGTCAGCCCTGAGACCATCCGAGCGGACCGCAGATAGGCTCCCGCCCAAAGCAGAAGGCTCCCATGCAGCAGCACCAGATAAAAAGCCAGGATTCCCAGCAAGGGATGGAGCAACCGCAGCACCTTCAAAACATTTTTCCAAAATGACTCCAGCCAAATCGGAAGCTGCCAGGCATTTCTTTTGCACCGTACAAAAAGCTCGCGCAGCAGATAATAGGCCAGGCAGGCCCCGCCCAAATAAGCCGCCGGTGTTCCCAGGCTTTTTCCCAACTTCTTCACCGGCATCGCGGCATTGGAAACCCCTGCATAAAAAATAAGGCCGCAAAATACAATACATAGCCCATGATACAGCCAGATCCGCTCACGCAGCCAGCCAACCCCCTTTTCCCATGTCTGCATAAACCATTCCTCCGTTCTCTTCTAACACATCAGCATTCTGTTTTTCTTAGATACGTCTCGCTCGACCGGAATACCCGCCCAGCGTGTAATTGAAGCCAATGACCATAGCGTACCCATCGGCATCCGGATAATCTGCGAAATGTTCGCTTTTCGGCATACTGCGTGTTTCCATGTTGAAAAATCGCACAGGCAAAGCATCCACCTATGCGATTTCTTCTTCTGAACGAAAATCCCGCTTATACCTTATCCACTATATGCAGATCATCATTGACCAGACTAAGCGAATATTTCATGTTGTCAGAGGTCTCAAAGGTATTGAGCCCCGAGGCAGACCAATTCTGGATATAGAAGGAGCTCCCACTCGCCGTTGTCCCCTTCAGCGTAGTTCCCTGCAGGCTGAAAGCTATCTTGCTGATATTGATTATATCGTAGAAAAAAACACTGTCACTGGCTGTACCATTCACAATGGTATCATTGCCATCGTTCAAACCATACCAGACACGATCCGTGCCGCTGCCAAGCTGGAAGGTATCATCGCCATCGATACCGCCCCATGTTTGACTGCTGCCTGTTCCCGTGTAGATGAGATCTGCTGAACTGCTGCCAACAAGTATATCCGCACCTGAAGAAGCTGCCGCATTGATAGCCCTAAAACCGTAGAAAGTCTGTGATGACGTATTATCAAGACGCACAATCGAATCACTGCTGCCTGTGACAGCAAGCGTATCGGTATAGCTGCCGGAAGCATAATAAAAATCAATGCCGGAGCTCCAAGTCACAGTATTAGCCTGATCCTGTTGTGCGCAGTAAACCTGATGAACTGTTCCCATGATATTCATCGCAAGTTGGCGATTCGTGCCATCCCTGATTGTCAGGCTGCCCGTGGTATGTGTACTGTCACCGACATTCAAGATAACATCACTGCCAGAAGTCACTATATCCTTGACACAGCCATTATAAAGATATAAGGTATCCTGCCCGCTTGTAAAATTCTCAACTGCATCATCACCATCATTAATGCCATACCAAACAGTATCCGGCCCGTTGCCAAGCTTGAACAAATCGTTGCCGCCAGAGCCTCCCCAAACCGCACTGTTGCCATAGCCCGTACTGATGATATCGGCAGAGCTGCTGCCGACGAGTGTATCCGCCCCCGAGGAACCTGATGCATCGATACGGGTAAAGCCATAGTAAGTTTGTGCCGAGGTATTGTCAAGACGCACAACAGCACCGCTGTTGCCGGTGACAGCAAGCGTATTTGTATAGCTGTCACTGGCGTCATAGAAATCAATGCCGGAGCTCCATGTCACGGTGGAATCCTGGTCCCGGCGTGTGCAGATAACCTGATGAACATTTCCCCCGATATTCATGGTAAGCTGGCGATTGACACCATCCTTGATCAACAACTTATCTGAAGAACTTGTACCGACATCCAGGATAACATCACTGCCTGAAGTCAAAATATCGCTGATACTGCCGTTATAGACATAGACCGTATCCTTACCGCTCTTGAAATTCTTAATCGTATCACTGCCGTCATTGATGCCGTACCAAATAGTATCATTGCCCGTGCCGCACTCAATCGTATCATTTGCACTGCTTCCGCCCCATATTGCATTCGTACCGGAGCCGGCAATAATGGTGTTGCTGTTGCTATTGCCGATCAGCGTAAGATCATTTGTCGCGGCAGAGGCATCCAGCGTAGTAACCGTCGGCGCATAAGATGTACCGCTCGTGCTGCCCAGCCAAAGCTTGCCGTTGTAACCAGAGAGTACCTTCAACGAGGTTTGGTCCGTATTATAAGTGATCGTTGAAGTCGATGCATAAACCGAAGGCGAAAGATCCGACTGATAGGCTGCCAAATAGCGCAGGGCTGCATAACCAGCCAGATATGGATAGATGCCGGTATACCCCGTTTTATTCAAAGTCAGTGCACTCGCAAGCAGACCTGGAATATCAACAGATGTCTCCATACTGGTGAATATGTCCATATAGGAAGCCAGCCGATCATCCGTTCCGCTGGTCAGCTCTGCCAGCCCCTCGGTTATGAACAAAGGAAGCCTGTAAAAGTAATTATCATTGGCTACCATGACAGCATGGGTAAGCTCATGTGCCAGCAGACGGTCCAGTGCCGGATCTACTCCCCCTGTACTTGTCTTACCATGTGTATCTGTACTGCTCAGAGCGGCATATGCATCCATATTAATGTGCAGTTCCATCGTTTGACTGATTCCCTTATCGCCATCACTGTAATAGTAGCGTACCTGTGCCAGAAAATAATCACTCGTTGAGCCCGAAATTTTAGTATCATCCCCATAACACAGCTTAACATTGATATCATGTACCGTAGTACCAGTCTCCGTAAAATCTATGCCATAGGATTTCTTGATGAGATCAAGGGCTCCTTTGATCCACCAGCTGTTCAATCCCTGGATCATGAGCTTTTCTGTTTCCGTTTTGACACTGGTTGGCCAATGCACCGTCAGGCCGTCAAATATGCTGGTACTGGAGGTCGGATATACAGCGGTGCCGGATATCGGCACAATCGTATCCACCGTTTGCTGTGTACTCGTTGCCTTGGCATCCGAACCAGTAATAGCGCCTGTATCCTCATTCGTGAGATCGATATTGCAGACATCCTGCAAAAATCCATATATACTGGCCTTATTGCTGTCGCTGTAATACTCCCTCGCTTTTGTGACAAAGCTATTGATCCATTCACTGGCACTTGAAAAAGTAGAACAAGCCCGGACAGCCTCATCCACAGCTGCTGCCCCTGACAGATTCGTATTATCCAGGGCTCTCATAAAAAGAAGTATCTTTTCCTGTGCTGTCGACATCTTACATCATCCTTCCTTGAGCAAGCGGTATCTTCTATTTTCCGCTGCTCATTCTCAATCCATTATTATACTCATTCTCCTTTTTTCCTTAAACCCCTTGTATTTTTTCATATTTCTTAAAATTTATAATATTAGCTCATGTCTATTATACGCAGGCAAAGAGCTTTTATTACAATGGATAATCTTTTAAGCAAAAAATAGCCTGAGTCACTACAGCTCAGGCTTCATTCAAAATAACATGAATAAACGTTCCCCTTGCCCACCTCGTACAAACCTCAGAAGATGCGAGTCCGCATCTTCTCTAAGCATTCACAGGCAGATTCGCGATTTCCTCAAGATTCCTTACGATAACAATCCAGGCTCCCGGACGGCATTGACGCAGCAGCTGCTTCATCGCCGGCTGCGGAATGGATACGCAGCCAGCCGTATACCAATGCGTCTCCCGTTTGCAATGCAGGAAAATACCGGCCCCACGCCCCACAATGATTGGATTCGTATTGAAGCCAATGACCATAGCGTACTCATAGGCATCCGGATAATCCGCGAGATGTTCACTGTTCGGCATACTGCGCGTTTTCGTTTCTACCCAGGTATTATAGTCCTCCGGTTCCCCGGACCAATAGGAATCCGGCGTAATCTTCTGGTAGCGTATGGTCGTACCCGGATTATCTGCCATACCAAACGCCTGCTCAAGAGGGAAGATGCCCACCGGCGTTGTCCCATCTCCTTCAACGCGGCCCGCTTCCGGCTCCAGACCATTTCTTCCATAGCCGCAATAAGAGACCTGGATCATGCTGAACCGGCCATCGCTCCCCTTTTCCCAAAAGGACAGCTCATGTCCGACCACCAAAACGATCTGGCTGGTACTGCCGGCCACCGGTAAAGACCCCAAAAGCTGCGCTGCCTGCAGCGGATTGCCTGACGCAGGGCCCGCTGCCTCGCCAATCCCGGAAAACAATACCAGGCCTGCCACAACAAGGACCGACTGCGCAAGAATACCTCTGATATACCTCAGCATATAAACATTCCTCCCATATATCATTTATTTTCCACGCAAAAACATAATACCTGTAAGCATACCCCCCGCCTCACACGAAGTCTTCCGCCCATCGGCTGCGAGTTGAAAAGATCTCCATACTTTCACATGCGCTCCTCCGATTTTATTAATTTTTATTTCTATTCGGTCACCCGCTCCATTGCAGATAAAATTTATAAAATTTGCTATAATAATATAATTTCGATAAGCAGGTCCTTTATCCTGCCGGTGAAACACCATAAACATTTTTCCGCCCCGGAATAAGTTTCTCCATAAACTACCGCCAATAATTATGCCCATACAGCAGCTGATGCTGATAAAAAGCCGGGAAATTTCTCCGATCAACCGAAGATAGGCCATTCGCAAACAGAATAGACAAATTGGCAAAAAGAAAAGCCCTCCGAAAACCTCGGAGGGCCATGATTTCACTGGAGCTGATGATAGGATTCGAACCTACGACCTGCTCATTACGAATGAGCTGCTCTACCAACTGAGCTACATCAGCGCTACCAACAGAAATTATTATAGCGCCTTTAAGTCATCCTGTCAACCCCTGCTTTTATAAACGTCGATTGTGTGTGATTGAGATGTGATAAAGTCTTACTATACCGTTTGAGAAAATGTCCTGTGTCATGTTATACTGAGACCTCACTTTATTAGAGGGAGGTCTACATGTGAAGAAAGTAGAGTTGACTATGGACAAACAAAAACAATATGAAATCATCAAGGCCTTATACGAAGGGAGGATTAACAAAGTACGAGCTGTGGTTAAGCTTGGTATCACTCGCAGACATGTGAACTGTCTGCTGGCAAAATATGCACAGGTCGGCAAAGAGGCGTTCATCCACGGCAATACCGGACGCAGACCAACTCATGCATTTTCAAATG
>JGI20225J20221_1001528_pt2 | contig 22929 bp, 23 predicted proteins | sample BioMet4_FD_20221 | JGI IMG/M metagenome (IMG submission 20221)
CGGATTTGATTGGGTCGTCGACTTCCCCATGTTCGGATCCCGTCGAAGCGAAAACCTGGCCCTTGATACGGCCGGCAGCCCATTTCCTGTTCACTCGCGCCCCGCGCATGCAAGATTTGCCTTTGCCCTAGATAGCCGACCTGAGGCACGTCCTCGGCCTACGCTTGACGATATTCGCTCATTCAATCGGCCTACGAAGCCGGCCGGGTGGCACCCTCCGCATTTACGACCACGACACCCAATGGAGATGCTTGCCGCATCTTGCGCGTTTAAACGATGACAGGTCGCCGCAAGTTTGGCCTGGTTATCGATGCCTTTCAATATGGCCGCTGCCGCCCCATGGCGCGAATCGCCTATTGGTCTGACCGTCTCATCATGCACCTCACCGGCCACGGACAACATCCGCGAGCCGGTCGAAGCCTTCCCGGAAGAAGTTTGCAAGCGGTGGACCCGCATGAGCAAACCCCCCGGCAAGTCAGCCAAGATCAGCTCGATATCTGGGAATCGAACTGAAGGCCCAAGCTGAGGCTTAATAGAACTTTTGTCTATTAGCAAATCTAATAAAACCACTAAGCAAACTACTAAATCTAGGGAGAACAAACATGCGACATCGGAAATTCGCTCGCAAGCAAGCTTGCGATAACCTCGCTATCGCGAGCGATCCGCAGCTTAGCTTATCGATGATGACCAACAAGCGCCAAAAGCCGCGCCCACCCCGGGCATGCGCCCTCGCATGCCGCCCCGCATTCCTCTATACGCTTATTCAGCAATCACCTCATCAGCGATCCGAAAAACCCGCGCAGGCTGCGGATCAACCGCCGCATCCGGCTTCGCCTCCTTTACCGCCGGCTACTACGCTTCGGCCCTTGCCCTGCTATTCCGATGCTGCACCTTTTGCGGCGTACGGTTTGAGCATGGATGATCTCAAAAACTTCCGTCAACCTCGGCTCTTTAACCCCCGCGCGCCCCACCCCGCAATTTTGGCCCCATACGTTAGGGGTCGACGCCGACCGCCGCGTCCTTGTAGGACAAAGGCATCAGCCAAGCCCGTAGCGGCATGGCGATCGGCCGCAAATGGCCTTGCGGGCCGGGCCCCGTATCCGGGCAAGGCGATAAGCCTTCATCAACCATTACACCTATTGCCCTCTGCGGCGGATGGCTGCCTCAAGAGCGCCTTAGCCAAGAAGCCCATCAGCCTTTAGCCGGGCCCACTACGCCCTCAAACAAACTGATCCTTTTCTATGATGTGGAGAATGGCTTCCCGACCCTCGATGGGCGACCGAGCAATTCCCTGCACCCCGAAAACGTTCAAAATGCGCCCTGACCGAAAACGTCAAAATGCGTTTCCTTAGCGCCGAGTGGAATGTCTTAGAAGTTAAGGATGGCAATGATGTTTTGGCCATCGACCGGGCGATCCGCCATGCCAAAAAAGAGCCGGCGTTCCCGACGTTAATCATCGTCCATACGGTGATTGGCTTCGGCAGCGAAAAGCAAGGCACCTGCAAAGTCCACGGCAACCCCTTAGGCGTTGAAGATGGGGCCCACGCCAAGCGGGTTTATGGCTACGATTATCCGGAATTCACCGTCCCGAGTGCCGTCTACGATCTCTTTAAGAGCACCTTCGCCGCCCGCGGTTCCAACGCCTTTGCCGCCTACGCGAAAGCCGCTAGCGATTATCAAGGCTTCCATCCGAGCGATTATCAGCGTTTCAAAGATGCGATCAATGGCAATGTTTCGGGATATTTGCCGAGCATGCCGAGCTTCCCGGCCGACTTTAAGGAAAGCAGCCGCGTCACCTCGGGCAAATTCTTAATCGATCTTCACAAGAGCTGCCCCTTTGCTTTTGGCGGTTCGGCCGATGTCGCCGCTTCGGTGATGACCAATATCCCCGATGATCCGGACTTTTCGAGGGAACACCCTGAAGGCCGCGACGTCAACTGGGGCATCCGCGAATTCGCGATGGCCGGGGCTCAAAACGGCATTCAACTCCACCGGGGNCTCAAGACTTATGTCGGCTGCTTCTTGATTTTCTCCGATTACATGAAGAGCGCCATCCGCATGTCTTGCCTCGAACACATCCCGGCGATTTACCTCTTCAGCCACGACTCGATCGCGGTTGGGGAAGACGGGCCGACCCACGAACCGATCGAGCAGCTCGCGATGCTCCGCAGCATCCCGGGCCTCGACGTGATCCGTCCGGCCGACGCGAGGGAAACTTACGCCGCTTGGACCTTGGCTTTAAGCGAAAAGAAGACGCCGACCGCCCTGATCTTATCCCGCCAGAATCTGCCATTATTGGCCAATTCTTCCGCCGATGGCGTCGCTAAAGGCGCTTACGTGGTGAGCCCCGCCGCCAAAAAGGCGGTGCGAAGCATCCTTGCCACCGGCAGCGAAGTTTCCTTGGCGATCGAGGTGCAAAAGCTTCTTCTCGTTAAAGGCATCGACGTCGAAGTTATCTCCATGCCCTCCTGGGAGCGTTTTGAAGCCCAAGACGACGCCTACAAAAAGAGCATCCTCCATTTGCCGTATGAATCGCGGATTTCTCTTGAAATGGCCTCGACTTTTGGCTGGGGCAAATACGCTAAAGAGACCCTTGGAATCGATACTTTCGGCGCTTCGGCTCCGGCGGGAGCCGTCCTCGAGCACTTTGGCTTCACCGCCGCCTTAGTGAGTGAGAAAATCCTCGCCTTAATAGAAAGCATTGCTAAATAGGAGCGGTGGCTTAGAATAAAGAGGTATGAAGGACTATATCACGTTCGATAACTACACTGGGCTCGGCACGATGGGGATCTCCCGTCGGGTTTTAGCCTCGATCGCTTCAATCGCGACCGCCGGCGTTCAAGGGGCCAGCTTATCGAAACATGAATCCCGACTCTTCCAAATTTCCCGTCCCGTCAAGGTTTCCTTGCTTCGGAATGGCCGCGCCGAAATCAAAATCGACGTGAACCTGAAGAAGGGGGCTAAGGTCGGGGATGTCTGCCGCAGCATCCAGCAAGAAGTCGCCACGGAAATCGCGATGATGGTGGAAACCTTGCCGGTGGACGTGAAGATTAACGTCGGCCGCATCGCTTGATGGACGGATTCTCGCTAGCGCCCTTCCCCAAGAAAGGCGCTTTTTCTTTCGCCCCGAGGAGACATCCCCTATAATGGCAGGCATGAATGCTTTAAGAAAAGTCAGCGATGCGAAGCTAAGGCTCTACCAAAAGTTCTGCCTCGCGATCCTTTTCCCGAGTTTGATGTCCTTTTTTGCGACAACCGTGGCTTTATTTATCCCGACCTATACCCAAGGAGTGGCCCTTGGCCTCAGCGCTTATCTCGATGCTTTATGGAAGGATGATAGCCTCCGGATTCTTTGGACGATCCTTGTGGGGATATCCCTTCTGGCCCTTTTTGCCTTCTTGGCTTTAAAAGCCGCCAAGGGCAAAGTGGTTTTTGTCTATGTTGGCCTCGGTTTATATCTTGGCGATACCCTTTTAGCCTGTTTTAACCGGCCTAGCGGCCAAATGACGACGTATATCGTGTCTTTGGTGGTTCACCTGATTTTCTTGGTTTTTATGGGCTTAAGTTTGCTTTTTTATTACCAAACGAAGCGGGCGCTTCAGGCGGAAGCGGCGGCGAAGTGAAGGTTAATGACGATTCGGGGCCTCTTTTTCGTCGAGTTATGTTAAACTATAGCGGCCTTAGAAAGGCAGCTTTGAAAAATGGATAACATCGTGGACGAAAACGGCGAAGAATTGCTCGGCGAGCCCGAGAGCCGCAACAAACTCCAAAAGACCGCTCTAACGGCGATCTACGATGTTTTAACTTACATCGATATGAAGGAAGACGTCGACGTGGAGTCGATTGTTTCAGGTCTTTCCGACCGCCCTTACGCCCAGTGCGACTATTTCCTTAAGGCCGCGGTGGTCAACGCCATCAAACACCTTGATGAAGCCACTCAAGAGTTCAACGCCCGTATGAATAAGTGGACCTTCGACCGGATCAATCGGGTCGAACAGGCCTTGCTTTTGCTCTCTTATGTCCATTATTACTACGTCGAGCCCACCGTCGATAAAGGCGTCGTCATCGACATCGCCGTCCGCCTAGCGAAAACCTACCTCGAACCCAAAGACTATAAGTTTGTGAATGCCATCCTCGATAAGGTCCTTGCCAATGAAAAACGAAGCGCGTTACCTGTCGGTCAGCCAGCTTAATAGCCTGCTCAAGGAAAAGTTCGATTCCGATCCTGAGCTTTGCAATGTCTATCTCAAAGGCGAACTTTCGAATTTCAAGATTTATTCGAGCGGGCACGCCTATTTTTCGTTAAAGGACAATCAATCGCTCATCAGTGGCCTCATGTGGGCTTCCTACGTGAGCTATTTGCCTTTTCAGCCCAAAGACGGCGATGAAGTGCTGGTCCACGGCAAGGTCTCGGTCTATCCGCCCTCAGGCAAATACCAGATCTATTGCGATTCGATGGAACTCTTTGGCCAAGGAAGCGAGCTTTTAAAGCTCAAGGAACTCGCTAAAAAGCTTCAGGCTGAGGGCCTTTTCGATGAATCTCGGAAACGGGGGCTCCCAAAATACCCTAAAAGCGTCGGCATCATCACCGCCAAAGGAAGCGCCGCCATCAAAGACATGGTGGTGAACCTGCAAAACCGTTGGCCTTTGGTCGATATTTATGTTTTTCCGTCTTTGGTCCAAGGCAAGGAAGCCCCAAAAAGCGTGCTAGCGGCCTTCCAGCTGGCCCAAAGCTATCCGCTCGATGTTTTGATCATCGGCCGCGGCGGCGGGTCAAACGAGGACTTAGGCGCGTTTAATGATGAAACCTTAGTCCGAGCCTTAGCGAAGAGCCGTTGCCCCACGATTTCAGCGGTGGGCCACGAAATCGACACGACGTTAACCGATTATGTCTGCGACAAGCGCGTTTCGACTCCGACCGGAGCCGCGGTAGCCGCCGTTCCCGATAAGAACGAATTCCTCCAAGGCCTCGATACGATCTTAGAAAACATGACGAGCATCGTCAAAAACCAATATCAGGCCTTAAATGAGCGTTTCCAAAACCTGAAAAAGCGAGGTTTCTTCGCTAATCCGGCTTTGATCTACCAACAAAAGCTCGAGGATCTTCAAAAGACCAAAGAACGATTCTTGCTCGATATCGATAACGCCAACAAACTGCGGCAGCAGGAAGTCAGCGCCCTAAAAGGCCGCTTAAATGCCTTATCCCCTTATGGAGTCTTAGGCCGCGGTTATTCCATCACCAGCGACAGCAACGGCAAAATACTTGATAGCATCGAAGGGGTGGCCCCAGGAGAAATCGTTAAGACTCAACTCAAAGATGGTATAATTCAAGCAAGCGTTGTTTCGAAGGAGAAAAAACATGGCTGAAACTGCCCCTAATTTTGAAAAGAAGCTCGATCGTCTCAATGAAATTGTCGAAAAGATTGAAAACGAGACTTTGCCCTTGGAGACTTCGATTGCCCTCTATCAAGAAGGCCTAAAACTGATTAAAGAATTGGAAGCCGAGCTCAAGGACGCCGAAAAGAAAATCGGGCAGTTCAAAGAAGTTGATAAGTAATATTCTAGTTATAAAATAGTAGATTTTAAATGAACAAATTACCACAACACATCGACCTTTCTAAAATCAAGGACCCATCGTTCGTCAAGAACTTGGACCATGATGATTTAGAAATTCTTTGCGCGGACATTCGCCAAGAAATCATTAAAGAAACATCCCTTTATGGCGGTCACCTTTCCAGCAACCTTGGAACCGTCGAACTCACGGTCGCTCTCTATCGTTCTTTTAATTTCCCTAAAGATAAACTGATCTTCGACGTCGGCCACCAATGCTATACCCACAAGATCTTAACCGGCCGTTCCTTGGCCCATTTAAACGAAAAAGGCCAAGTTTCTGGCTTTGAGAAGCGCTCCGAGTCCATCTACGACTGCTACGAAGCTGGCCATTCTTCGACGAGTTTGTCTGCGGCCGAAGCTTTCGCGATTGCGCGAGACCAGAAAGGCGAAAAGTACNATGTGGTGGCCTTAATTGGCGATGCCAGCATCGTAAANGGCCTTTCTTTTGAAGCCCTCAATAGCATCGGCAGCCGTCCTAACAAAGTCATCATCGTCCTCAACGATAATGACATGTCGATCGGCCGGCCTTCCGGTGGCTTAGGCAAGTTTTTCCGTAGCATCTCGACCGGTCGGGTCTATAACAAAACCAAACTGGCCTACCGTCGTATCATGCGAAAAACTGCGGTGGGACGGAAACTTTACTCCTGGACTTATGACCTTAAAGCCGCCTTTAAACGGGTTTTGGTTCACGTCAACCTCTTCGACAACCTTGGCTTAACTTATTTCGGTCCGGTCGACGGCCACAACATCAGCGCGCTTGATCATGCCTTCAAAAAGGCTAAAAACACGACAAAATCTGCCATTGTTCATGTTTATACGACTAAAGGAAAAGGCTATGACTACGCCGAAAAAGACGAGACAGGATATTGGCATGGCGTCACGCCCTTTGATATCGAGACGGGCCAGCCAAAGAACCTTCACCCCGGTTTTATCAGCTGGAGCCACTATTTCTCCGATCTCACCAACGAATTGATGGCCAAGTATACGAACGCCGAGCTCATCGTTCCCGCCACCCAAAAAGGCAGCGGCCTCGAACAAGCTTTCCAGCTTTTCCCATCCCGGTGCATCGATGTCGGCATCGCCGAAGAGCACGCACTAACCCTAGCCGGGGCGATGGCGCTCAACGGAATCCATCCGATTGTGGCCATCTATTCGACCTTTTTGCAGCGGGCCTACGACGAACTTTCCCACGATTGCCCATCCCGGTGCATCGATGTCGGCATCGCCGAAGAGCACGCACTAACCCTGGCCGGGGCGATGGCGCTCAACGGAATCCATCCGATTGTGGCCATCTATTCGACCTTTTTGCAGCGGGCCTACGACGAACTTTCCCACGATTGCTCGCGTTTCAACGTCGATATGACGATTCTCATCGACCGGGCGGGCTTAGTCGGTTCCAATGGCGAAACTCACCAAGGCATCTACGATGAGGCTTACCTGAAGTCGATCCCCAATATCGTAGTGACAATGCCCGCGAGCCAAGCGGAAGCCAAAGCCCTTTATTATCAAAGTTTCGAGCGCCATGGCATCGTTTGTATCCGTTATCCTCGGGATTTCGTCCCGTCCGATCACGATATTCTCAACGTGGATATGCCCTTTGGGCGTTGGCGTTTCCTTAAGAAAGCCAGCAAGCCCGATATCGCCGTCGTCGCGGTCGGTCCTAACGCTTTGGACCTCTACGACGCCATTTGCAAAGAAAACCTCGATGTTACGGTCATTAACCCGGTTTATTTAAACCCGATTGACCCGAACGATATTGCGGAAATCAAAGGTTACAAAGACCTCTTCATCTATGATGCCTATGGCACGAAAGAAGGTTTTGCTTCAACCGTTGAAGCCTTGCTGCTTGAAGCCGGGTATAAAGGCAAGGTTCACCTTAACTGCGTTCCTAACATTTTCGTCAAACACGCAAGCATCACCGAGCAAGAAGACCAATATGGCTTATTGCCCAATCAGATCCTGTCGCTGATCAAAGCCGTTCAGAAATAACGAAATTAGTTCACATAATATTTTTTGCTTCTAGAATGAAGCTATGGCCAAGATCATCATGCACATCGATCTCAANGCCTTTTTCGCNACCTGCGAGCAGATTCGCGACCCACGGTTGATCGGCCAGCCGATCATCATCGGTCATCCCGGCCGTTCCGGCATTGTTTCGACGGCGAGTTATGAAGCCCGGAAATTTGGTTGCCATTCGGGCCAGCCGACCTTTCAAGCGCTCAAGCTATGCCCCCAAGCCTTAGTCATCCCTCCGGATTTTGATTATTACCAAGTCATGAGCAATTCCTTCGTGGCTTACCTCCAGCGATTTTCGAAGATTTACGAAAGCGCCTCGATCGACGAATGCTATGTCGATATGACGAAGCCCCTCAAAGATTGCCCTGACCCCAAGCAATATCTCCTTGATCTTCAACAAGGCCTCCTCAATGAAACCGGCCTTAAATGCTCGATTGGCATCGCGCCTACCAAGTTTCTTGCCAAGATGGCGTCCGATATGAAAAAACCGATGGGGCTGGTCTTTTTAAGGCGGCGGGACATCCCAACGCTACTTTATCCTTTGCCGATTGAAGCCTTTTGGGGCATCGGTAAGAAAACTTCCCCCAAACTCCGGGCCATGGGAATCACAACCATCGGTGAACTGGCAAAGCGAGCCAATGCCCTGGATCCCTTGCTGATGGAGGAATTAGGCAAGTTCTTTTACGTCATCAAAGACTGGGTCAATGGCTATGGCTCCGATACGATCGACATGGCTCCTTTTGATCCGAAAAGCATCGGCAACTCCGAAACGTTGATGCACGATTGCGATACCGAAGAAGAGATCGCCCCGGTCATCAAGCGGTTGAGCGAAGAAGTGGCTTCGCGAGCCCGGGCGGATAAAAAGGTCGGCTGCACCGTGACCCTGGTGGTCAAAGACACGGCCTTTCACCTGCATAATAAGAGCGTCTCTTTCCGTGATTCCACCAATGATTCCGAAGAAATCTATAGCAAAGCCCTTAACCTTTATCGCACTTCCTTTTTAGGGCTGCTCATCCGCTTGGTCGGGGTGACTTTAGGGAAACTGAGCGATCCCAGCAAAGAAACGGTCCANATGAGCTTATGGAATTATGAAAAGTTCGAAGAACAGGACCGGACAAGGCTTCTGATCAACGAACTTAACCGCAAGATGGAAAAACCGCTGCTGATGCGAGGAAGCGAAGCCCAAAAGAAAGGCGGCAAACATGGAGATTTCTGATGCGATTGAACGCTATTTCCAATACCTGCTCGTCGAACGAGGCGTCTCGCCGGATACCGTTCAGGATTATAAGGAAGATTTGGGCATTTTCTTAAAAGAATTCCCCGAAAAGAAGACCACCGAAGACTTTTTGCCGAGCGACCCCAACGATTTCATGCTGAAGCAAGGCGAAGCCGGGATGGCTTCGACCACGATTGCCCGCCGGCTCTCCTGCATTTGGGGCTTTTATTCGTTTATGGCTAGAGAAGGCATCATCGCGGATTTGGCCAGCAAGGTCGAGCGGCCTAAGCTCGCCAAGCGCCTTCCGGTGATCCTTAGCGTCGCTCAGGTTGACGACTTGTTGCAGGCGCCTGATCTAGGCAAAGAAAGCGGGATCCGCGACCGCGCGATGTTAGAGACAATGTACGCCTCGGGCTTACGGGTTTCGGAGCTTTGCGCCCTGAAACTTTCCAGCATCAATGCCGAAAATGGCATCATCACGGTCTTGCACGGCAAAGGCAACAAGCAACGAAGCGTTCCTTTAGGGGATTTCGCCAAGCAGTATCTCTTCAATTACATCCAAGGACCCCGGGCCAAAAATAAAGGCCACAAATCGCCGTTTGTCTTCCTCAACTTACGGGGTGAGCCGCTGAGCCGTACCTACTTTTGGCGGCAAGTGAAAAAATATAGCCAACAAGTCGGGATCACCGTCAACGTTTCTCCCCATACGCTCCGCCATTGCTTTGCCACCCACCTGCTTGAGAACGGGGCCGAGCTAAGGGCCGTCCAAGAAATGCTAGGCCACGCCCACCTTTCGACCACGCAAATCTATACGCAGGTTTCCAGCCAACGCATCATGAGCGCTTATGATTTGTACGCGAAGCGTAAGTAGGGTATTATTTTGAGCGGTAAAGTTTGAGATCATACCGCGAAAGGATTNTGAATATGTCTCCAAAATTTAAACGTTTCTTCTTGATCGTCGCTGATTCCGCCGGAGTCGGCGAAGAACCGGATGCCGCCAAATTCGGCGACGTCGGTTCCAATACCTGGGCCCATGCGGCCGCTTCGATTGGCGGGCTTCATGTTCCGACCATGGAAGCGATGGGCATTGGCGAACTCGACGATATCATGGGCGTTAAACCCGTCAAGGTTCATCCCCATGCCTTCGCGATGAGAATGAGAGAAGCCAGCAATGGCAAAGATACGATGACCGGCCACTGGGAGATGATGGGCATTAAAACCGTGAAGCCGTTCCAGACGTTCACCGAAACGGGCTTCCCCCAATCCCTCATCGATGAACTTGAAAAGGAAACCGGCCATAAGATCATCGGCAATTATGCCAGCAGCGGCACCGAAATCTTGCAGGTCCTCGGCGAAGAACAGATGAAGGAAAACAGCCTCATCGTCTATACTTCGGCCGATTCCGTTTTGCAGATTGCCGCCCCCGATTCGGTCCTCCAAATCGCCGCCCACGAAGAAGTGACGGGGCTTCAAGAGCTCTATCGCTGCTGCGAAATCGCCCGGAAACTCTGCATGAAGCCGGAATATTTCGTCGGCCGCGTCATCGCCCGGCCTTATGTCGGCACCAATAAAGATAATTTCAAACGCATCGTCGGCGATCGCCGCGATTATGCGGTCTCGCCTTCGGGCATCACCGCCATGGACATTCTTAAGCAGAATGGCTACATGGTTTCTTGCGTCGGCAAAATCAGCGATATCTTAAATGATGTCGGCGTGGTCAAGACCGTTCACACGGTCAGCAACGAGGACGGTATGGACAAGACGATTGCCCAACTCAAGAACGACAATTGGACCGGCCTTTGCTTTGTGAACCTCGTCGAATTCGACTCGGAATACGGCCATCGCCGGAACGCTCCAGGCTACGCTCACGCCCTTGAAGCCCTCGATAAACGCTTAGCGGAATTCATCGCGGCCATGCGGCCTGACGATGTCCTTATGGTCACCGCCGACCATGGCAACGATCCGACCTTCCACGGCACCGACCACACTCGGGAGAAGATCCCGCTTCTGATCTATTCGCCCTCGATTACTAACGGAACTTACCTCGAAGAACGGGATAGTTTTGCCGATATGGGCGAGAGCATCTTAGTTAACTTTGGCCTAAAGAAAGACGATACTATGATCGGAAAGGTTATCAAAGAACTTTACAAATGAATAAATCGAGACTCGCTATCCTCCCGTTAGCCGCCACATTGCTGGCCGCTTGCGGCGGAAACCCCACCAGTATTTCTAGCAATATTACTAGCTCAACCAAGTCCGAGACATCCTCCTCGGACGGCAGCGTTTCTTCAAGCGAAGCCAGCACAACTTCGGAAACGTCGACATCCTCAGAAACGACCTCGGTTGCTCCTTATGACGTCAAATGGGTAACGCCGACCGGCAGCCCGACTTTGGCGTTCTATAACCAAGGCAATAACGCGAACTGGGTTTCTTCCTCTTCGCCCGCCACCGTGGTTCTTCCGGCGTTTGCCACCAACAGCTACGATGCCATCGTTTTCGATGGCCTCACCGGCCTGAACGTCATTAAAAAGAACAGCGCGCATTATAAGTTAGCGACTTGGCTCACGGGCGGATCCTTTTATATCGTCTCGACTAAGCACACGGCCAGCGATGCTTTCGATGCTTCCTATACCATCGATGGCTTCGTCAAAACCGGCAATGCGGCTCAAGCTTTCTTGAAGTTGGCCAAAGACAACTGGGCATGGGCTTATAACGACGCCAATATCACTTGGGAAGCCGGCGTGGCCGATGTGAAAACCCACCTCGTCACCGATAACACCGCCTACGACTACTATTTGGTGGCCGAGCCGGTCTTAACCGCCGCGAAAGCCGCTCTCGCCGCCAAGAGCGTGACGCTCAATGTCATCTACAATCTCCAAACCGAATGGGCGAAATACTACAAGCAGACTACGATTCCCGCCGCGGGATTATTCATCAATTCCACCAGTTACGCCGATGCCAGCAAGAAAGCGGCCATCGATACGTTCTTAGCGGATACTCAAACCCGAATTGCGACCGCCCTTAGCACCCCGGCCGATGTAAAAACCGCCCTCGATGCCTATGGTAGCGAAACCGAGCAGTCCAACCGCTTTGGCTTCACCGGAACCTTGGCTAACGCGCTTCAGAGCAATGGCGCCAATAAGTTCGCGCTCCTCAAGGACAGCGACATCGCGGATCGCAAGGCCTTCGCTAACGATTTCGCGAGTGCCATCGGCAGCAGCGTTTCTTTCGACGACACCTATTTCTTATGATATGATTTTTAGGGAAAACTTCCCTAAAGAACAATGAAAAAGAAACGAACTTGGTTATGGGGCAGCTTAGCCGCTCTGGCCGGGGTCGTTTTTTTGATTTTATTGTGGTGGCTCATTTCCGCGATTCTCCAAAAGCAGGGGAACGAGCTCTTACCTTATCCTTATGATACCTTCCTCGTCCTTTTGTCCTCGTTATTTGGACAAGGAGCGGGGGACACTTATATCGCTTTAGGCTGGACAATCGCCCGCCTTTTGATCGGTTTTAGTATCGCCTTTATCGTCGGCGCCATCTTAGGAAGTTTAGGCGGCTTATGGAAATTAGCCGGCAAGTTCATGGCTCCTGGCGTTGCGTTATGCCGCACGGTTCCGACGGCAGCGGTGGTCATCTTGTTGGTTGGCATCTTCTATCAATACAATCTATTATCGCCATATATCCCGTCATTCCTGGTCTTTTTGGTCGCTTTTCCTCTGGTTTATGAAGCCTTCCGGCAGGGGATCAATGAAGAAAGTCAGGATACGAAGGACGCCTTAGCTCTCGATTGCGGCGCTCATAGCCTCAAAGCCTTGGTCCANGTTTATTGGCCAGACTCGATTTCCTACATCTTATTAGCCATCGTTCAAAGCTTAGGTCTATCCCTCAAGGTTTCAGTCATGTCCGAAATCCTGGTCAACAGTTCGGGGGCCAATGGCGGTTTAGGCGGTCTCATCCAGAACGCTCGCCAATACTTAGACATGAAGAGCGTGATCGCTTATAGCTTGGTCGCCGTTATCCTCATTGGAATTTTGGACATCCCGTTATTTTTCCTAAAGCGAAGTCTCAAGAAGCACCTCGAAGGGAAATAAAGGAATCCCATTAAACATGAACGATTGTTCATGTTTTCTTTTTGACCAATTAAGAACAACGCGGTAATCGTTTCGACAGTTGTCCAAAGATAGGGCAATAACCAGTCAACGAAACCAACGATGCCTGAAAGACAAAAACTACTAATCGTTTTAGATTTCAGATATCGAATGAGAAATACCCCGGTCAAAGGATCATCCAGCAAAAATACCATTTGGACAACCTGTTTAAGCATTTTCGACCAAAAGTGCTAGTAGTTTTCTAGTAATTGTGAATTGTGAACAACTTTTTGGCTGTAAACGCTATTTCTATGTGGATAACCATATTTAGAAACCTATTTTCTAAAGACACAAAGCCTTCTTTATTCGTTTTAGTTCACATAATGGACATTATGCGAAGTAGTAAGAATTTTAGAAGTTTTGAAAGTTGAAGGCAGTGCCACTATCCGTTTTCCGCGAGCCAAAGGGGTGTGTGATCGAAATTTTCAAGATTAACGGTTCCCCTTTAAAATGGTGATTTTAGGCCTTTTAATTTTTGATGTCGGTAAAAATACTAAATTAACGGATTTGCTTTTCGCCAATTTCGTCAACAGAAAATAGGGAAATCGAGGCTTTACACCTTGACTCCCCTACTCCTTTTTGAAGTTGGTTTTATTTTGCTTTTCGGCCTTTTAAGAGCGAATCCAGATCGATGGTTTTTCTCATTTCGGGTAGGAAAAGATGAACGATGACTTCGCCGGCGTCCACCAAAATCCAACCGCTGCCGGCTTCGCCTTCAGGCTTCCGGACTTCGTAACCATTGCCTTCTAATCCGTCCACCACCGCTTCGGCAACAGCCTTGAGCTGGCGAGGATTGTCGCAAGTTCCTAGAACATAGTAGGACGCGAATGGGGTCAATGAGCGAACATCGACCGATTCCACCGCTTCGACTTTGTGGTCATCCAGGATTTTCTCAGCGACTTTAGCTTCTTTTATGATCATTGGTGTTCTCCTAGATATAAATCCATGCACGCTTCCGTCAACGGATTATCCAAACTATAGCCCTGCTTCTTCAGATAAGCGCGGTTTTCGGAAAGAACCGCTAAGAAGCCGACATAATAATTCTTGAGGCATTCTTCGATAAGATGGGAAGAATCATATCCCCGAGTTGGCTCAATTTTATCCGCGCTATAAATGATCTTTCCGATCGGGGTCATATGAGGCTTGCCGGTCGCGTGGAATTCAATGGCATCCAGCACGAGGGGATCGGTTATCCCAAATTGGCTTTTGGCCAAAAAGGCTCCGACGAATTGGTGGGCGCACCAATCGGGCATGCTGGCGTATTCGGGGAAATTCTTCTTGATGATGGCCCGGGCTTCCTTTTCCGGATAGTCTTTGCCAATATCATGAAGCAAGCCCGCGATATAAGCCGTCTGATAGTTTTCGCAGCGGTTACGCTGAGCGATAAAGAAAGCCAGATTGGCCACCGAAAGGCTATGGGCAAGCCGATTAGGCTTCTCGAGCATATGAAGGCTGGCCATGTAGTAAAGATTGTTCTTTTCGATGTAATCGCGGACGGGGATGGGGATGTCGATGCAATGAAGCGCCCGGACGGCACTAGAGGAGACCGAGCCGGATTTGTCGTAAGGTAGCCGCCGCATGTGATAACGTTCCAAGACGGCATCATCAAGAACGACGTCGGGACGGTTCACGTAGAGCGGAGTGACAAGTTTAGCGACTTCATCGGGATCTTTCCATTTGGGGAAGGCGTTGACTTCATCGGCGCCTAACAGCCAATAGAGTTTGCGATTAGGATACTTTTTGGCGAAATAGCGAACCGTGTCGATCGTGTAGTTGACCTCGGCTTGGCTATTCATTTCGAACAAATCGATCGAAAAAGCGGGCGAATCATCGCTCTTTAGGGCAATCTTTAGCATCTCTAGGCGTTGCTCAGGGCTGCATTCGGGATTCTTCCAGCGTGGTCCTTTGGCCGGCACGAAAATCACGTCGGCATTAAGCATGAGCGACGCAGCCCGGGCAATTCTGAGGTGCCCGTTATGAATGGGATCGAACGATCCGCCATAGAGAACAAGATTTTCCATTCTAAGCCTTTAAATCACGATTTTAGGGTTCTTTTTGCTCCGACGATAGAGCACGATGACCCGGCCGATGACCTGGACGACGTCACAGCCGAGCTGCCGTTCAAGTTCGCCACCAAGGGCTTCAGGGCTTTGGGAGGAATTGGCGAGGAGGCCGACTTTAATGAGCTCATGGCTCTCTAAAGCCGTGTTCAAAAGAGCGATGACGCCCTCATCGATTTCGCCTTTGCCAATGAGATAACGCTGATGGATCGGATTGGCCAAGCCTTTTAAAGTGGCCTTTTGTTTGGGGGTTAGCATTTTTTGATTTTCGCCCGGGTCGTATAAACCGAGACGCCTTTCGGAACATAGACCCGGAAGATTTGATTGTCGCCTTTAAAGGTAATCCAGCCTAAGCCTTCAATGCCGATATCCCTGGGGCCGACTTCGTCCACCTGAATATCGAAAGCATCGAAAGCGTTGAGGGCGGTCGCGTTCTTGTCGATCGGATAGACCGTGCCGCGTTCAATTGCTTTCAAGAAGGCTTCGTCGACATGATGGCCGGCTTTCTTAAAGCTCACGTCATCGCTGAAATAGCCAACGACGAGCTGTTTTTTGCCTTTGATCAGATCAATGCGGGCCAGGCCGCCGATAAAGCAAGCGTCGCCTTCGTTGAGCATCGCTTTACGACCGCTGACTTCGCCATGGGGCATTAAAGCCCTAGCGGCTTCAACATCAAGCTTGCTGACCATCGAATTTTCCAGCGAGGTCCCAGGAGTGTCATAAATCATCGAGGAACTGTCGAGCGGAATCTGCATGACTCGAATGGTCGTTCCCGGATAGTTGCAGGTGGTGATGTTGAGGCGGCTGGCATTGCTATAGGAACGCAAGAAAGAGGAAAGGAAGAGAGTCTTACCAGCGTTAATGGCCCCGATAATGTAAACATCGTGGCGGCGGCGTAATTTCTCAATCCGATCGTTGATGGATTTGATATCAGCGGACGAGGTTAAGGACGTGAGGACGACATCATCGGCGACGACTTTGAGCTTAGCGACCCGGAAACGATGGGCCACGTATTCCCGCAAGAGAGCATCCGACATCTTCCGGGGCAATAAGTCGCGTTTATTCGCGATGACGAGCACATTGAGACCTTCAATGGCCTCGGTGATTTCGCTAATAAAGGAAGCCTCAAAGGAGAAGAGATCGACCACATAAACGATCGTGGCGTCAGAAGCCTGAGCATCTTTGAGCATCGAAAGGAACTGAGGATCGACGTTGGGCTCGCGCGGGGCGATGTTATAACGTTGATCGGTCCAGCATTTTTCGCAGAAAAGAACAGTCGAGTTCGAGGTTTCCAAAAGCTGTCGATCGATATAACCAGGCTTTTTGGGATCATCAGCCTGCAGAATGGTTCCGCAGTTGTAGCAACGACGAACGACATTGAGTTTGCTCATAATAGGGCCCTCCAGTATGGGGTTAAGCGGTTTAAGAGGATCTTCACGCGGATCCGTTTCTCAAAGAAACGGTTCGTTTTAGTCCACGGCGGCTCGATCTTTCGGGAAATTGGACTCACGAGCAAGGTTCGAACCTTGGCCCCGTTCCCCGAGAGGATGTCGGTGAGGAGCTGATCGCCCACCAGTAGGACTTCATCGCGGTTAAAGCCTTCTTTCTTGATAAAGTGCTTTAAACGCGTGGCGAAGGGTTTCAGCATCCAGCAAACCGCGCGAACTCCGAGGTTTTTGGCGTAAATACGCACCCGCCGCCCGGTATTGTTGCTCACGATCATGAAGGTGATGCCGTGCTCCGCATAGAAGCGTTTCAGCTCAATCACCCGCTGCGAAGGATAGGAATCTTTATAGCTATCCAAGGTGTTATCAAGATCGCAGAGAACAACTTTGATGTGGTACTTTTGGTAAAAGGCGGCACTGACTTCGAATATGCTATTAGCATAAGCGAAGGGCACAATCCTTTTTATCATATAGATATGATAAGTCAAATGGTCCAATTCGCCTAGTAGGGAGTTTCTTCCTACAGAAGAAAAGGCGACTTTTGTAAATCGCCTTCTTCGGAGAAGTTGAGCGGAGGGATCGGCCGAGGATTTGTCTAACCTAATATATACTAATAAACTACTATTAACGATTTTCTTATTACAAAGTAATAAGATTACTTCTTTCCGCTATCATCAAAGTCGTCTTCAAAGATCGAAATTTGTTCGAACTTTTGCGAGGGCTCATGATCCTCGGAAGGCTTAACGGTTTCCGTGGGTTTTGCCGCGGCCGGGACCGCAACTTTAGCCACAGGGGTGGGTTCCGCTGCTTTTGCCGGAGCCGCTGCGGGTTCGGGGTTAGCAACGACCAGAGGTTCCGCCTCAGTGACACTAGGAGCAACGACATCTGAAGTTTCGGCGCTTAGAGGCGCAACTTCAGCAGCTGCCACCGGAGCGGAATTCGGGCGAACCGGCGATTTATAGGACTTCGTGGTTTCATCGATCAAATCAGTATCGGCGCGATGAATGTAGGCGATGCAATTCTTAAAGGTGATTTTGTCGCTCTTTTTGGCGAACTTCTCCATCGGAGTGAGATAGAGATCTTCCCAGGTCACGGTGAAATAGTTGCCATCGAGCAAAGTCGTGACATAGCTAATCGGGGCCTGACGGTCGTTAACCTTAGCCATGAAGAGGACTTCTTGAGGATCGCTCTTGAAGGTTGGAACAATGAGGGTGGGCTTATCCAGACGACCGGTCTTATCGATGTGATCCATGTCAAAGACGCGGGTGTAGCCAACATTAGTCATCATGAGGACTTTGCCGCGTTCGCCTGGAATAAAGCTCAGCATGCCTGCGACTTCGGCTCCACCGAACTTAGCGGCTTTAAAGCCACCGCTCTTGGTCGAACTCGGATCGATTTCGTTTTCGTTGTAGAAGACGCCAAGGCCATTGGCCGAAACGAGGAAGAGGTTGCTGTTACCCGAAGTGAGGCAAACATCCACGACCTCATCGTCGCTGAGGATCTTCATCGCGGTGATCGGTCGGGAATAACGGACGACTTGAAAGTCGCTCAAACGAACCCGTTTTAACTGGGCTTTCTTGGTGACGAGAGCAAGATAAAGGTCGGCACGGAAGTTACGAACGGCGAAGCCTCGGATGATCTTTTCGTTCGGGTCGAGTGAAATCGCGAAGTTGACGTGGACGCCTTCTTCGAGCCATTTGTTGGCTTTCAGGAGGTGCACAGGGATATAAAGATAATTGCCTCGATTGGTGAAAAGCAACATGAAATCGGTGCTTAAGCACTGGCCAGCATAGACCAAGGTGTCGCCCGATTTTAAGCCCGGAGCGGCCCCAGCGGGACCGTTGCTTCCTTTCCAAGAAGCTAGAGATGAACGTTTGACGTAGCCATCGCGGGTAACCGCGACCATAACATCTTCTTTGGCCACGAGATCCCGTTTATCGATCTGCCGAAGCTCGGGGTGGTCTTCTTGAATATCGGTCCGGCGATTATCGCCATAAACTTTGGCGATATTCTTGAGATCGTTAATGATGACGTCGTTGAGTTTGGCTTTATCGCCAAGGATGGCCTTGAGGTTGGAAACATCCCCTTCAAGGGAAGTTTTTTCGTCCTCGAGAGTCGTGATATCGGTGTGGCTCAATTTGTAGAGCGGCATCATGACGATGGCTTCGCTTTGGTCTTCGGTACAGAAGACCAAAGCGAAGCCATCGTCATGATGCCGCTTTATAAACTTAGCCATACCGATATGTCCGTTCTTGTCGCGGAAAAGGAATCCCTCGATAAAGAANTCGNNATATCGGTNTGGCTNANTTTNTANAGCGGCATCATGACGATGGCTTCGCTTTGGTCTTCGGTAAAAGCGAACTTTTTCTGTAAGTTGACCTTAGAATCGGCCTTATCGGCGGAATGGCGAATAACGTCGATGACTTCGTTGATGATCGAGGCGGCTTTGATGAGGCCGTTAACGATTTCTAGACGGGCGTTATCGCGTTTCAAATCGAAGTTGCAACGCCGGGTGATAACGCTGACTTGATGGGCGATATAGGTATCGCAATAGCTAATCAAATCCAGGGTTTTCGGCCGACCATCGACAATGGCAACAATGTTGGCGGANAAGGAACTCCGTAGTTGAGTCTTGTTCATCAAATAAGCCAAAATGGCCTCGGGTTTGGCATCTTCTTTGAGGTCGACGGCAATCCGCAAACCGCTCTTATCGGTCTCATCGCGGACTTCATCGATGCCGGCGATGGTCTTGTCGTGGCGAATCTGGTCGATTTGACGGACAAGGTCGCTTTTCACGATGCCATAAGGAATTTCGCTAATGATGATTTGCTTATAACCATCGGGATTATCGACAATCGCGGTCTTCGAAGCGACGTCAATACGGCCATGGCCGAGGGTGTAGATATCTTTAAGCCCTTGGGATTGGTAAATAATGCCACCAGTCGGAAAATCGGGGCCGGGGATGAACTTCATTAAAGCGTCAATCGAGCAATCCGGATGGTTGATGCGATAGACAACGGCGGAGGTGACTTCACGAAGGTTATGGGGCGGAATTTCCGTGGCCAAGCCAACGGCGATGCCTTCGGCGCCATTCACAAGCAAGTTGGGGAAACGAGCCGGTAAAACCTCAGGTTCAAAATCGGTATCATCGAACGTGAGTTCCATGTCGACAGTGTCTTTATCAATATCGCGGATGAGCTCTTGGCTGACGGCGGCGAGGCGGGCTTCGGTGTAACGATAAGCGGCAGGACCATCGCCATCCATTGAGCCGTTATTGCCTTGAAAATCAACCAAAGGTAAACGGACGCGCCAAGATTGAGACATACGGACGAGGGCGTCATAAATGGAGGAGTCGCCGTGCGGGTGATATTTGCCCATGACTTCGCCGACGATGTGGGCGCATTTCTTCGTGGGTTTATCGATCGTATTGCCGGTTTGATACATGGCGAAAATGATGCGGCGCTGAACGGGTTTCATCCCATCCCGAGCATCGGGAATGGCACGGTCTTGAATAACATCCTTGGCGTAAATGCCAAAGCGATCGCCCATCAATTCGTCCATCGCCTCGTGGTGAATATCCTCGACGATGACCGGTTCTTGTTTTTCTTTGCGGGCCATGGTTACTTTTTGACCTCTTTTATGAAGGTATCTTCGACGTTAAACGAGATGTTTTCTTCGATCCAGTCGCGGCGTAAGGACGGGTCTTGACCCATCAGAATACCAATGCGTTTCTCCACGACTAACGGGTCATCAATATGGACCTGAAGCAGCTGCCGGGTCTTCTTGTTCATCGTGGTGTTCGCCAGCTGATCGGCATTCATTTCGCCTAAGCCTTTGTAACGGTTAATGCCATAGCCGGCCCCGATTTTGGTTTTGGCATCTTCAAGAGATTGATCATCCCAGGCATAAAGGAACTTATGCGCGGGGTCGCTCTTTTTATAAACGCGATAAAGCGGCGGGCAGGCAATATAGACCATGCCGTGAGTGATGAGCGGCTTCATATAGTTGTAGAAAAAGGTGAGAAGCAAAATCTGAATATGGGCGCCATCGGTATCGGCATCGGTCATGATGATGATCTTGCCATAATGGCTATCTTCGACATCAAAATCCGCCCCTACTCCGGCCCCGATCGTCTGAATAATCGTTGAGAATTCGACGTTTTGAAGCATACGTTCCATCGTGACGGAATCCGTGTTCAACGGTTTGCCGCGCAACGGCAAAATCGCCTGGTGAAGCCGATCACGGCCGGTTTTAGCGGAGCCGCCAGCGGAATCGCCCTCGACGATGAAAAGCTCATTGTTCTTGTAATCTTTGCTTTGGGCGGCAGCCAATTTGTCGGAAATAATGGCATCAATTTTGGTCTTTTTGCCACCACGGGCAGCTTCTTTGGCCTTACGAGCGGCCTCGCGAGCTTCGCGGGAAGCACTGCACTTGCGGATAAGGTCGACGGCGAACTCTTTATGCTCGGCCAAATAGTGGACAAGGTTATCGTAAATGAATTGGTTGACGGCGGTTAATGCCTCGGGCGTACCGAGTTTTCCCTTGGTTTGACCCTCATATTCGAGGCGATCCTCAGGGATCTTGACCGAAATAACTGCGGTCAAACCCTCACGGATATCGGAGCCATCGATCTTTTCGGTTTCTTTAATGATTTCGTTTTGAACCGCCCAATCGTTGACGGCCCGGGTAATGCCAAGCTTAAAGCCAGACTCATGGGTTCCGCCATCGGCGGTACGAACCGAGTTCGCGTAAGAAAAGATGTTTTCGTTGTAGTCTTGGTTGCACCACTGGAGAGCCGCTTCCATCTTGATATAGCCCGTATCATCGGTGAAATCGATGACCTCGCCGATCGGATTTTTGTTCTGATCAAGGGTGGCCACGTATTCACGTAAGCCGTTTTCATAGAAGAATTCATGGCTTAAGCCAGAACGTTCATCTTTGAGGATAAAATGGACCTTTTTAAGCAAAAAAGCCTCTTCTTGAAGGTGATTGTAGATGGTATCCCATTTGAATTCTACGGTTTGGAAGACTTTAGAATTCAAATGGGATACCATCTATAACCATTTGCAAGAAGAAGCTTTCTTGCTAAAAAAAGTCCATTTCATCTTAAAAGATGAGATGGACTTTTTTTAGCAAGAAAGCTTCTTCTTGCAAATGGTTATAGATGGTATCCCATTTGAATTCGACGGTCGTGAAGATTTTGGGGTCCGGTTTAAAACGAACCAAGGTTCCGTGCTTGTTTGTGGTTCCAATAACGTGAAGCGGAACCGCGAGTTTACCGCCGTTTTCGAAACGAATGTTATAAATTTGCCCTTGGCGGAAGATGGTGATGTCGATCCATTCCGAAAGAGCATTGGTAACGGTAGCGCCGACACCATGAAGACCGGCGGATGTGGAGTACACTTTATTGGAGAATTTGCCGCCCGAATGCAGGGTGGAATAGACCAGTTGAACGGCGGGCATTCCCGTCTCTTTGTGGATATCAACCGGGATGCCGCGGCCTTCATCTTCAACCGAAATACTCCCGTCTTTCCTGATGATTACGGTAATTTTATCGCCGAAACCATTGACGGCTTCATCGACGCCATTATCAACGATTTCCCATACCAAATGATGCAGACCCGTAGCGTTCGTTGACCCGATGTACATACCGGGACGTTTACGGACGCCTTCAAGTTCGCTTAAGACCTCAATGTCTTTCGACGTGTAATCTTTTTCAGCTTTTTCGATATCGACCATTTTTATGTCAGTCTTTAAGACTGCCGTTCATTATACCGCATCAAAAGTTGGAAAATCACGCTTGAATCTTCCATAATAGACGGGCTACTATAGAGGCCAGTTATGCATATTTACGTAGTAAATATCCTTGCTCCAATTGTCTGTTTTATTGTCGGTTATTTTTTTGGTGCGATTCCAAACGGGGTCCTCATCGGGAAGATTTTTTTCCACAAAGACCCCAGAAATTATGGTTCCGGTAACTCCGGCGGAACCAATACGGGGCGGGTTTTTGGCAAAAAAGTGGGCTTTATTTGCATCGCCCTCGACATGATTAAGGCGGTTATTCCGGTTTACGCCGCCTGGGCCATCCTCACTTTTACCCCCCTCCACGAGAGCTTGGTCTTCGGAAATTGGGATCTGACCCCCCTTTCCTATTGGCTGGCCGGTTTAGGAGCNGCCATTGGCCATTGCTGGCCGATCTATATCCANTTCAAAGGCGGAAAAGCGGTCGCCTGTTTCATGGGCCTGGCGGTTTTAACCAGTTGGTTGGGTTTTCTCGTCGGCGGTTTCTATCTCTTAACCCTCAAAATGAAGAAAATGGTTTCCTTGGCTTCGATCATCGGAGGCTTCTTCCAAGTGCTGGCAGCCTGGACGATTTACTTCGTGAATTTAGGCACAGGATTCAACATCGGATTTTTCATGTACACCTT
>JGI20225J20221_1001535_pt1 | contig 22863 bp, 19 predicted proteins | sample BioMet4_FD_20221 | JGI IMG/M metagenome (IMG submission 20221)
CCGTACAGACACTCATAGCCGGGCCTTCGGCGGCCCTGTAGAAACTTTCGCACCATCGAACCCTGCGATTCAGCGAAAATATATGAGTCCTATTTGATTTTGCTGTGTTTCTTTCACTTTAGCACGTTTTCCCCGGAAAAGCAAGCCCCGCCGTCCCCTGCCATCCCTGGGGTTATACCGGAGTACGGGTTCATGGCGGGGCATTCTCATCATGACGGTGCAGAACGGTGCGCAGAACCGAGCCGGCGCAAACAAGGCCCGTCCCGCTGCCGGGACGGGCCTTGTTCTATCTGGTGGTGAAAAAGCCGCCGCCGCGGCGCATGTCGTAGAGAAACCGCAGGAAGCTGGCGCAGTAGGGGATGAACTCCTCCCGATCCACCATGCCCAGAATCTCCGGAATCGTGGCCCAGCGGACCTCGCTTACCTCTTCCCGCTGGAGCGTCAGCTCCCCCAGGTCGATGTCCCGGATCAGCAGGTAGAAGTCGTCAAACCCGCCTTCAAAGTTCACAGTCAGCGCGGGGCGAAAGCCGCGCAGATCCAGCGGATATCCCAGTTCCTCCCGGAACTCCCGCTCGGCGGCCTGCCGGCTGGTTTCGCCCTGATCCACGCCGCCGCCGATGGTCACATCCCACCGCTCCGGCCAGATCCGCTTTTCTTTGACCCGCTTTTGAATCAGCATGGCCCCTGTCCGGTTGAACACGCACACATGCACCACCGTCCGGTAGCTGCCGGAGCTGGGGTCGGCGTAGCGCTCCATGGTCCGGCCGGTGGCCTGGCGGTTCTCGTCATACACATCTACAATTTCCATTGCTGCCTCCCGGTTACAGCGCTTCGGGGTCCAGACCGGTGAGATACCGGCGAATCATATCGAAGGCGTGGTTGCTGGATACGTCCCGAAGCCGGTCCCGGCGGCGCTTTCCCAGCTCCAGTCGGCGGCAGAAGGAGCCGTCCGGTGTTGCCAGCGCTACGAATACCAGCCCCACGGGATTACCCCGGTCATCGCTGTCCGGTCCCGCCACACCGGTGACGGACACGCCCAGGTCCGCGCCGGTGATATGGCAGACTCCCGCTGCCATGGCCCGCGCCACGGGCTCCGACACTGCGCCGTACTCGTTCAGCAGCGGCTGGGGAACTCCCAGCGTATCCGCCTTGACGCTGCTCCAATAGGAGACCACTCCGCCCCGGTACACCGCGCTGGCGCCGGGCAGGTCGGTGATCCGCTCGGCCACGGTGCCGCCGGTGCAGGACTCGGCGGTGGCCAGCGTCAGTCCCCGCTCCCGGAGATGCAGGAAGCAGGCCTCCGGCAGGCCGGACACGTCCACGCCGTAGACATAGTCGCCCAGAATGGCGCGCACCTCCGCCACCACGGGAGAGAGCATGGACTCCGCCTCCGCCGCCGAAGCGGCCTTGGCCGTGGCCCGGAGCCGCACCTCCGCGGGCTTGGCGTAGGTGGCGAGGGTGGGGTTCTCCATCGCCACCATCCGGTCCCGGAGAAGTTCCTCCACATTGGACTCGCCCAGGCCGAAGCACATGATGTCATGGGAGACGATGACCGCCCGGGACAGCTCCCGCAGATAGGGTACCGCGCACCGGCGGAACATGGTCTCGCACTCAAAAGGCGGGCCGGGGAGCATCAGCACACGGATGCCCTCCGCCTCAAAGGCACAGCCCGGCGCGGTGCCCACCGCATTGTCGAAGATGGTGCAGCCCACCGGCAGCTCTGCCTGCTGGGCGTTGTTCTCCGGCATGTCCCGGTGAAGCGCTTCCCGGTAAAACGTCCGGATGCCCTCCAGAATGTCCCGGTGCAGCTCGAGGGGACGGTCGAATACCTCACAGATGGTCTGCTTGGTCAGATCGTCGTAGGTGGGACCCAGACCGCCGGTGGTGATGATGATGTCCGCCCGTTCCCGGGCGGTGTTCAGCGCCTGGCGCAGCCGCTCCGGGTTGTCGCCCACCACGGTGTGCCAGAAGACATTGATGCCCAGCGCGCTGAGCCCCTGGGAGAGCATCTGCGCGTCGGTATTGGCGATGTTGCCCAGAAGAATCTCCGTGCCCACCGCGATGAGTTCCGCTGTATGTGTCATATTGAGCCCTCTTTTCTGTCAGGATAGCAAACGCAGCACCGGCCCTGCGGCCGGTTACGGCGAAGCGTGCTCAGTACTTGACCCGCACCCACTGCTCGCCGGCCAGCGCCCGCTCCGTGAGGGCGTCCGTGTCCAGCGCGGCCTCTGCCGCCCGTACCTCCTCCAGAATGGGACGGGTACAGGGGTGGCGGGGCGTGAAGACCGTGCAGCAGTCCTCGTAGGGGAGAATGGAGGTGTCGAAGGTGCCGATCTCCCGGGAGATGCGGATGATTTCCACCTTGTCCATGCCGATCAGGGGGCGCAGCACCGGAAGATCGGTCACGTCCTCCGTGACGCTTAGCGCCGCCATGGTCTGGCTGGCCACCTGACCCAGAGACTCGCCGGTGATCAGCGCCCCGGCCTTGGCCTTTTTTGCCACGGCCTGGGCCAGCCGCATCATGAACCGCCGCATGATCAGGGTGAAATACTCCTCCGGGCACTTGCGGCGGATTTCCTCCTGAATCTCGGTGAAGGGGATGATGTGGACGATCATCCGTCCGCAGTAGGGCGTCAGAAGCCGGGCAAGCTCCAGCACCTTGTCCTGGGCCTGCTGGGAGGTGTAGGGGGGAGAGACGAAGTGAACCATCTCCAGCTGCACGCCCCGGCGGGCCATCATCCAGGAGGAGACAGGGCTGTCGATCCCGCCGGAGAGCAGGGACACCGCCCGTCCGCCCATGCCCACGGGCAGGCCGCCAGCACCGGGGGCGGCAGGGGCGTGGACGTAGGCCGCCCGTTCCCGGATTTCCACATGGACGGTGAGATCCGGATGGTGCACGTCCACCTTCACGGCGGGAAAGCGCTGGGCCAGCAGTCCGCCCACGGCCTGGGACAGCTGGATGGAGGTCATGGGGAACAGCTTGTCCGCCCGGCGGCTCTCCACCTTAAAGCTCCCGGCGGCGGCAAACGCATTTTCCAGATAGGAGGCCGCCGTCTCGAAGATGGCGTCCACGGTTTTGGGGCAGGGAACGGCTCTGGCCACCGCGGCGATGCCGAATACCTGCCGGCAGGCCGTGTAGGCACCCGCCAGATCGCACGCTTCGTCCTGCGGCTCCACGTAAAGGGTGCTCTGGCGGTTGTAGACCTGAAAGTCGCCGTACGCTTTGACGCGGCGGCGGACGTTGGAGGCGAGTTTGTCCTCAAAGGTGCTGCGGTTGAGCCCCTTCAGAACCACCTCGCCCAATTTCAGCAGAAACAGCTCCTGCGGGGCAGTTTGATTTGTCATAAAAGACCTCCGGGAAAGAATCGAAATGATAAATTTCCATCCTAGTATACTCCCGCCGGGTGAAAACGGGAAGAAAAACTTCCGTGCTGGGCAAAAGTCATAATCAGCCCGCCGCACGGCTGCCAATTCGACGCCGGAAGAGCGCAGATCGCCAAAATTCTCTGCCCTTTCCGTTGTGCGGGAGGGCAAATTCTGCTACAATAACAGACACAGCGCAGCCAAAAAACGGTGGGCTGCTTTTAAAAAATGGCGGATACAAAGGAGAGATCGTATGAAAATTGTAGCCATCAACGGCAGCCCCCGCAGGGACGGCAACATCGCCCGGTGTCTTGAGGTCGTCGGAGGAGAGGTGGAGCGCGCCGGCGTGGAGTTTGAGGTCGTCCAGCCCGGAGCGAAGGTCCACCCCTGCATGGCCTGCTACCACTGCCTGAACACCGGCAGTCTGCACTGCGTGCAGAGCGATGATATGGTCAACGAAATCATCGACAAGTGTATCGCGGCGGACGGAATTCTGCTGGCCTCTCCCGTGTATCACGGAGGAATCGCCGGCGGCATGAAGTGTGTGCTGGACCGGATGATGCTGGCGGCGGGCTGCGGAGACAATCAGTTCCACCATAAAGTGGGCGCGGCGCTGTGCACCCTGCGCCGCAGCGGCGGTATGGAGACCTACCAGCAGCTGCTGGGCACCATGGACGCCATGGAGATGGTGCTCGTCACCTCCGATTACTGGAACGCTGTCCACGGGGCGAACCCGGGCGAGGTACTCTCCGACACGGAGGGGATGGAGGTCGTGGCCAAACTGGGCCGCAATCTGGCCTGGATGGTGAAGGTGATCCACGCCGCGCAGGGTACCATCGATCCGCCTGAGACGAAACACCGCACCATGACGAACTTTATCCGCTGAGCCGCCGGGATTTCCTGAAATTATCGGCTCACCGCGCCCAAAGTACCCGCCGGGGGATTGCGCCGAACCCGAGGGAAAAGCCGCCTTCCCGGGGAAGGCGGCTTTTGTTATCCCTTCAGGATTTCGGTGTTCCGGTACTGAATGGCCTCCGCCAGATGAGCGGGGGCAATGCGGTCGCTGCCCTCCAGATCGGCGATGGTCCGGGCGACCCGCAGAATGCGGTCGTGGGAGCGTGCCGTCAGACCCATCCGGTCGAAGGCGCTCTTCAGCAGAGATTCCCCGGCCTCGTCCAGGGGGCAGAGCCGGCCGATCATCTCCGCCGTCATGTACGCGTTGCAGGAGACTCCGGTGCCGGCGAAGCGGCATTTCTGAAGCTCCCGGGCGGCGTCCACCCGGCGCTTCACGGCGGCGGAGGACTCCGGAGCCGTCCGCCGCCGGATAGCCTCGTACTCCACCGACGGCACGCTGACATGGAGGTCGATGCGGTCCAGCAGGGGGCCGGAGATCTTCTCCACGTACTTCTCCACCTCCCGGTCGGAGCACGTGCATCGGCCGGAAGAATGTCCTCTCCACCCGCAGCGGCAGGGATTCATGGCGCACACCAGCTGGAACCGGGCGGGCAGGCGCAGCGTGCCTCCGGCCCGGGCCACCGTGACCTCACCGTCCTCCAGGGGCTGGCGCATGGCCTCCAGCACATCCCGGTGGAACTCCGGCAGTTCGTCCAGAAACAGCACGCCGTTGTGGGCCAGGGAAATCTCCCCGGGGCGCATGGCAGGCCCGCCTCCGGTCAGCGCCGCCGCCGAGGCGGTGTGATGGGGGGCACGGAAGGGCCGGCGGGTCAGAAGCGGCTGTCTGGGGTCCGACAGCCCGGCCACGGACCAGATGCCGGAGACCTCCAGCGATTCCTCCGCCGTCATGTCGGGAAGAATGGAGGGCAGCCGCTTGGACAGCATGGACTTTCCCGCGCCTGGGGAGCCGATGAGCAGAATGTTGTGGCCTCCTGCGGCGGCTACCTCCAGCGCCCGCTTCACGTTTTCCTGACCCATCACATCCTGAAAGTCCGGCAGGGGCTCCGCCGATGGCTCCGGAACCCAGTGGGGGGCGGGGGAGAGGAGCGACTCCCCCCGCAGATGCGCCACCAGCGCCGCCACATCCGGCACGGGATAGACGCGCAGCCCCTCGGCCAGCGTGGCCTCGGCGGCGTTTTCCGCCGGGACGAACAGCTGCCGGATGCCCGCTCTCCGCGCCGCCAGGGCCATGGGCAGCACACCGGCCACGCCCCGCAGCGCTCCGGTGAGGGACAGCTCTCCCAGAAACGCCGCGTCGCCGGGCAGGGCAGGCAGATCGCCGCCCGCGGCCAGAATTCCCACGAAGATGGGCAGGTCGTAGACGGTGCCCTCCTTCTTCTGCCCGGCGGGGGCCAGATTCACCGTGATGCGGCTGACGGGGAATTTCGCGCCGCAGTTTTTCACCGCCGCCCGCACCCGTTCCCGGGCCTCCCGCACCGCCGCGTCGGGCAGGCCTACCACGTCAAACGCGGGCAGTCCGCCGGAGAGAAAGCACTCCGCTGACACCTCGTATCCGGATATGCCGGCAAGTCCCAAAGAGCGCACCGTCACCACCATAAGCCGTTCCCCCATTTCCCGGAATGTCCGGCGGTGGGGATTGGACCCCTCCCGGCCGGAAAAGACGCGCGTTGTCTGATGTCGGGACCAGACAGCACATCCGTCAAAACCTCTTAAAACTATATGAAATATTCTATCACAACATGACGAAAAGTGGAATAGAAATCAGAAAACTATCTAAAAATCCCGTTATCTTTTGGACTTTCCGCAGAAAAATGCAGATTTGCACGAAAGATATGAGTCCGGACGGTTTACACGAGAAGTTTGAAGTGGTATAATACCACTGATCGGAATTAAAAAGGAAGAAACTGGTTCCGAAACTTAGTTAGTATTGCTGCGCGGCAGCAAATTATAGGAGGTAAGTTTATGGCAAGAAAATTCAAGTCCATGGACGGCAATAACGCTGCTGCATACGTCAGCTACGCATTTACCGAAGTGGCGGGAATTTATCCCATCACGCCGTCCAGCCCGATGGCAGACTTGGTTGACCAGTGGTCCGCCGCCGGTCAAAAGAACATCTTTGGAACCACGGTTAAGGTCTGCGAAATGCAGTCTGAGGCAGGTGCTTCCGGTACCGTGCATGGCTCTTTGTCCGTGGGCGCTCTGACCACCACCTATACCGCGTCTCAGGGTCTGCTGCTGATGATCCCCAACATGTATAAAATCGCCGGTGAACTGCTCCCCGCGGTGTTCCACGTCTCCGCCCGGACCGTCTCCACCCACGCACTGAATATTTTCGGCGACCACTCCGACGTGATGGCCTGCCGCCAGACCGGCTTCGCCATGCTGTGCGAGAACGAGCCCCAGGAGATCATGGACCTGTCCCCGGTGGCCCATCTGGCCGCCATCGAGGGCCGCGTTCCCTTCATCAATTTCTTCGACGGCTTCCGCACCTCCCATGAGATCCAGAAGATCGCCGTCTGGAATTACGACGACCTGAAGGAAATGTGCGACATGGACTCCGTGGCCGAGTTCCGCAAGCACGCACTGAATCCCGAGCATCCCCGCACCCGCGGCTCTCACGAGAACGGCGACATCTTCTTCCAGCACCGCGAGGCCTGCAACCCCTTCTATGACGCTCTGCCCGCCGTGGTGGAGAAGTATATGGGCAAGGTCAACGAGAAGCTGGGCACCAACTATCAGCTGTTCAACTACTACGGCGCGCCCGACGCGGATCGCGTGATCATCGCCATGGGCTCCATCTGCAACGTGGCCGAGGAGGTCATCGACTACATGACCGCCCAGGGCGAGAAGGTAGGTATGGTCAAGGTTCACCTGTACCGCCCCTTTGTCCCCGAGAAGCTGCTCGCCGCCATCCCCGCCACGGCCAAGAAGCTGGCGGTGCTGGACCGCACCAAGGAGCCCGGCTCCCAGGGCGAGCCTCTTTATATGGACGTGGTCACCGCGCTGGCCAACGCCGGCCGCACCGACATCTCCGTGATCGGCGGCCGCTACGGTCTGGGCAGCAAGGACACGCCCCCCGCCTCCGTTTTTGCCGTGTATCAGGAGCTGACCAAGGCCGCACCCAAGCGCCAGTTCACCATCGGCATTGTGGACGACGTCACCCATCTGTCTCTGGAGGAGCCCGAGGTTCCCGTGGTGGCTCCCTCCGGTACCATTGCGTGCAAGTTCTGGGGTCTGGGCGGCGACGGCACGGTGGGCGCCAATAAGAACTCCATCAAGATCATCGGCGACCACACCGACAAATACGTACAGGCCTATTTCCAGTACGACTCCAAGAAAACCGGCGGTGTCACCGTCTCCCATCTCCGTTTCGGGGACAAGCCCATCAAGAGCTCCTACTACATCAACAAGGCGGACTTTGTGGCGTGCCACAACCCCTCCTATGTGGTCAAGGGCTTCAAGATCGTCAACGATGTGAAGCCGGGCGGCATCTTCATGATCAGCTGCCGCTGGACGCCGGAGGAGCTGGAAGAGCACCTGCCTGCCGAGGCCAAGCGGTATATCGCCAAGAATAACATCCAGCTCTACACCATCGATGCCATCGATCTGGCACAGAAGATCGGTATGGGCAAGCGTACCAACACCATTCTGCAGTCCGCGTTCTTCTCTCTGGCGAAGGTCATGCCCGAGGCGGAGGCCATCGGCTATATGAAGGACGCCGCCACCCACTCCTACCTGAAGAAGGGCCAGGACGTGGTGGATATGAACCACAAGGCCATCGATCTGGGCGCAACCGCCTACAAGAAGATCAGCGTACCCGCCGCCTGGGCCGACGCCAAGGACGAAACCGGCGCCGACAAGCTGACCGGACCCGCCGCTCTGGTGGAGCAGGTGAAGAACATTCTCGATCCCGTGGACAAGATGGACGGCGACAGCATCCCCGTCTCCACCTTCCTCAAGCATGTCGACGGCGAATTCGAGCTGGGCGCCGCCGCCTATGAAAAGCGTGGCGTTGCCGCTTTCGTTCCCACCTGGGACAGCGCCAAGTGCATCCAGTGCGGCACCTGCTCTTATGTGTGTCCGCACGCCACCATCCGGACCATTGCTCTGACCGAGGAAGAGGCCGCGGCCGCGCCTGCCGCCGCCAAGGTCGTGGATGTCAAGGCCGGCAAGGGCAAGGGCAAGTATAAGTTCACCATGGCCATCTCTCCGCTGGACTGTATGGGCTGCGGCGTCTGTGTCGGCCAGTGCCCCGTCAACGCGCTCGCCATGGTTCCGCAGGAGGACGAGGCCGCCCAGCAGGACGTCTTTGGCTACTGCGTCTCCAAGGTCTCCGAGAAGAAGGACCTGCAGGACAACACCGTCAAGGGCAGCCAGTACCGCCAGCCTCTGCTGGAGTTCTCCGGCAGCTGCGCCGGCTGCGCCGAGACCTCTTATGCCCGCTTGGTCACCCAGCTCTACGGCGACCATATGTATATCGCCAACGCCACCGGCTGCTCCTCCATCTGGGGCGGACCGGCTGCCACGTCTCCTTACTGCATCAACAAGGACGGCCACGGTCCTGCCTGGGCCAACTCCCTGTTTGAGGATAACGCGGAATACGGCCTGGGTATGTATCTGGGCCAGAACGCCACCCGCACCCGCCTTGCCGAGAAAATCAAGGAACTGGCCGGAATCACCACCTCCGATTCCAAGCGGGCTGCCTGCGAGGAGTATCTCAAGGTGATGGACGACTTCACCGCCAGCAAGGCCGCCGCTGCGCAGCTGATTGCCGAGCTGGAGAAGGACACCGACTGCCCGTACAGCCGCGAGATTCTGGCGGACCGGGAGTTCCTGGCCAAGAAGTCCATGTGGATCTTCGGCGGCGACGGCTGGGCCTATGACATCGGCTTCGGCGGTCTGGATCACGTCCTGGCCTCCGGAAACAACGTCAACGTCTTCGTCTTCGATACCGAGGTCTATTCCAACACCGGCGGACAGGCTTCCAAGGCCTCCAACATCGGCCAGGTCGCCCAGTTTGCGGCTGCCGGCAAGGAGATCAAGAAGAAGTCCCTGGCGGAGATCGCCATGTCCTACGGCTATATCTATGTGGCGCAGATCGCCATGGGCGCAAATCCCTCTCAGACGCTGAAGGCCATCACCGAGGCCGAGGCTTATCCCGGCCCCTCCCTGATCATCGGCTATTCTCCCTGCGAGATGCACAGCATCAAGGGCGGCATGGTGAACAGCCAGAAGGAAATGAAGCGCGCCGTGGAGTGCGGCTACTGGAACATGTTCCGCTTCAATCCCGCCGCAGAGGGCGCCAAGTTCACGCTGGACTCCAAGGAGCCCGCCGGCGGCTATCAGGACTTCCTGATGAGCGAGGCCCGCTACTCCCGTCTGACCCGCGAGTTCCCCGAGCGCGCGACGGATCTGTTCGTCAAGTCCGAGGAAGCCGCAAAGGCCCGCTATGAGCATCTGCTCAAGCTGAAGGAAATGTACGCGGGATGATCGCCTGAGCCATCCCCGAAAGATTTGCAGAAAGAGGCCTCGGAATGATTCCGGGGCCTCTTTTTCCGCTGTATTTGCATGACATGTTTAAAATAAGGAATCCTGAACCGGGCGTCGGGAAAAAAGTTTGTGATATTTTCTAATAAAAGTTTATTGAAAAAAGTAGATTTGTTCACCCGCAAGGTCTATAATAATGCGGTTCTGAAAAAGGAGAATACTATGAAAAAACCTTCTTACACGGGTATCAAACCGGATGCCCAAATCAGGGATTGCGCTTCGTTATTATGGATTTTGCTGCTGGCGGTTGCGGATGGGCTTGTGAGCGAGATGTTCAATCACAAGGTATTTACCACCGGCTTTGCCGACTTTTGGAGATTTCTTTCCCAATATCCGCTGGCCATGCTCGTCAATATTATGATCGTCCTGGTGACGCTGGCTCCCGCCCTGTTTCTGCGGCGCCGAAAATTCTGGTGCACGATGGTTTCGGCCATCTGGCTGATCGGCGGCGGCGTCAACGGATTTATTCTGCTCTACCGCATGACGCCCTTCACCACCGCGGATCTGACGGTGCTCAACACCGGCCTGGATACGCTGCCCAACTATATGTCCAAGGGATATATCGCCCTGCTGGCCGGCGCGCTGGCGCTGCTGGTGGGTTCGCTGGTTTATCTGCTGGTGCGGGGGAAAAAGAGCCCCCAGCCCCTGCGCCACCGGCTGGTTTCCGGCGTGCTGGCGCTGCTGATTTCCGCCGGCGCGCTGGCGGGCTGCTGGTCCATGGCATTCAAAATCGGCCAGCTCACGGACGTGTTCTCCAACCTGGGCGCGGCCTATGAAAATTACGGCTTCTCCTACTGCTTCTTGCAGACCTGGCTGAACAAGGGCATCCGCCAGCCCAACGGATACAGCGCGGCGGACATGGCCCGGATTCAGAAGATGGTGGCGGACGACACCAAAACCACCGCCGATCCCCAGAAGGATGTGAACGTGGTCTATGTGCAGCTGGAGTCCTTCATCGACCCGGCGGAGATTAAATCGCTGAAGCTGTCCGAGGATGCAGTGCCCAACTGGACGGAGCTGTCGAAGAACTTTACCACCGGCTATCTGCAGGTGCCCGTGGTGGGCGCCGGCACCGCCAATACGGAGTGCGAGGTTCTCACGGGGATGAGCACCCGCATGTTCGGCCCCGGCGAGTACCCCTACAAGACCCGCCTGGTGGATCACACCGTGGAGAGCGTGGCGTATGACCTGGCGGCGAACGGCTATGCCACCCACGCCATCCACAACCACCGCGCCACGTTCTACAGCCGCAACGAGGTATTCCCCAATCTGGGATTTGACGATTTTACCTCCCTGGAGTATATGCCCGCCGTCAACCGGACGTCCAGGGGCTGGGCCAAAGATTATATTCTCACCTACGAGATCAACAAGGCTCTGGATGTGACGCCGGACCAGCCGGATCTGGTGTTCACCGTCTCCGTGCAGGGTCACGGCAGCTATCCCACCACGCAGGTGCTGACGGACCCCGCCGTTACCGTGGAGTCCTGCTCCGACGAGAACGAGCACTATGCCATTGAGTATTATGTCAACCAAATCCATGAGATGGACACTTTTGTGGGCAACCTGGTCAAGACGCTGTCGGCCCGGGATGAGAAGACCGTTCTGGTGCTTTACGGCGATCACCTGCCCTCCCTGGGCCTGAGCCAGATGGATATGGCCTCCGGCAGCCTGTTCAAGACCCGGTATCTCATCTGGAACAACTTCGGCCTGCCGAAGGAGGATCAGGATCTGTATGCTTACCAGCTCTCGGCCTGCGTGCTGGGGAAGCTGGGGATCACCACCGGAACCATGAACGCGTTCCAGCAGTTCTGCCAGAAGGAGACCTCGTACCGCACCGATCTGAGAAAGATTCAATACGACGTGCTGTACGGCAAGGATTATCTGGCCAGCGGCAGTACCCTCTACAAGAGCGTGGATATGAAGATGGGCATGGCGCCCATCACGGTCACCGCCCTGACCCAGAAGGATGACGCCTGGTATGTGTCCGGCGATAACTTCAGCCCCTACTGCAAGGTTACCGTGAACGGCAAGGAAGTGGACACCGCCTACGTCTCCACCCGGATGCTGAAGCTCAACAAGGAGCCGGACAGCACCGACCTGAAGGATATCGGGATTGCGGTTGTGGATCAGCACAAGGAAGTTCTCAGCGATACCGAATAACACAGAGAAGCGGCCCCTCTCCGATGGGAGAGGGGCCGCTTTAGTTTGGGGTTACCCGGGGGAAAGCGCTGAGGTGAAAACCTCCTGCCGCCGTGTCCGCCTTGCGGTGCCTAGCCCTTTGCGCAGCGGAGCTTCAGCTGATCGGAGGTGATCTGATACCCGGCCTCTTCGTAGGGGTACACCGGACGCTGAGCGGGCAGAGGCTCGCCGCGCTGTTCGTAGATGGCGGCGATCACCCGGTCCAGAAGCCGGGGATTTTTCACCAGAATCGGGCCGGTCAGCTCGGAGCCCAGTACGTTGCGATACCGAAAGCCCTCCGGTCCGCCCTGCCGGTCGTTGCCGAAGCCCAGGTCACAGCCGCTCAGCAGCGGCGTCTCCACACCGGCGATCACGGCACACTTGTTGACAAAGCCAACCACTGCCTCAGGGTACAGCTCCGTGTGGCCGTATACGTCGCCCACAAAGCGTTTCCTGCCCTGCACGGCGGTGAACGATCCCAGCGCGACGCCTTCGTAAACCTTCCCGGCGTCGTCCGTGACGGTATGGCCCAGCAGCTCCATGGCCGTTCCGGCGAAGAGCATAGCCGTTCCGGCCTCGGCGGCGGCGCGGAGGGATTCCGCAAACCGGGCGAAGTCCGCCAGCGCCGCCTTCTGACTGCGCTCCGTGCCCGCGCCCATGAAAAGGAAGTCCGCGCCGGCAATATCGGCATCCTGACCGGGGTGGACGGGTTCCACCGTCACGGAGTTGCCCAGCTCCTCCAGATGGCGGCGCAGAACCGCCACGTTGGCATAGCTGCCGTACAGACTCATCAGGTCGGGATAGAAGTGAAGAAGCTTGAGTTCCATTTCACTGCGCCTCCTTTTCCGTCAGGCCCAGCAGCTTGTCCCGGTCGGAGAAGCAGGTGACCACATACAGATCCTCGCCGCCGTCGCTTTTCAGCAGCTCCGCCGCCCGGGAAATCTCCGGGCAGACGATGATTTTTTCCTGGGGAATCTCCGTGTATTCGAACCGCTCGGCCAGATCGTTGCAGTATCTGCCCGAGAGAATTACCCGCTCCACATGGCCGCAGTGCAGGCGGTCGAAATCGATGTCCCACAGCCAGCTGGTCTCGCTGGTGAAATATTTGCGGCTGACGGCGTCTACAATCACCAGCACGGTGCAGGGGGCTGAGGTCTCCTGAATATACCGCAGGTTGGTGTCGTAGGCCACGCTGTTTTCGTGCTTGGAGGTGAGCAGCGTGCCGTGATGGGCGCCCAGAGTGAACTTTACCATCCGTCCGTTTTTCAGAATGTAGTTGTTGATCACGCCCGCGGCCGCATCGCTGCCGACGCCGCACTCCCGGCAGGCGGCATAGGCCGCCAGAATGTTGTACACATTGTAAATGCTGCGGAACGCCAGGGCGATGGTCACGCCGCCGTCGATCACCAGCTCGCCCTTCGTCAGATCCGCGCCGGTGACGGTGTAGTCCGTCGCAGGCTTGCGGTGGCCGCAGCGGGTGCAGCGGTAGGCGCCGATCTGGTTGTAGTGATAATACTCGTATTCCATGGGGGCCTTGCACACGGGACAGTAGGCCCCGTCCCGGTACACGCCGGACGGCTCCTTCGACGAAAGGCCGCACTCGTCCATGCCGAACCACTTCACGTTTTCATGCCCCTCCGCGAAGCAGGAGGACAGCGGGTCGTCGGCGTTGAGAATCAGCTTGGTCTCCGGATGGATGGCAGGGGCAATGGCGTCATAGACCCATTCGGGGTGACCGTTGCGGGTGAGCTGGTCCCGATAGAGGTTGGTGATAACGAACTCGGTGGGGTGGAAGTACCGGAAGCTGCGGGCGGCGTAGCGCTCGTCCGATTCGATGAGCAGCACGTCCGCCTTCACTTTTCCCCCCAGCGTAGAATGAGTCAGCACCAGCGTGGTGACGCCCTCGATCTGATTGGAACCCTCTTCATTGTAAACTACGGTTTTGCCGGCGGCACGCAGGATCGCCGCGATCATCTCCACCGTGGAGGTCTTGCCGTTGGAGCCGGTGACGGCAATGATGTGCTCCGGCAGCTGCACCCGGCGCAGGATATCCGGACAGATCTTCAGCGCAAACTGGCCGGGCATGGAACTCCCCTTGCCGATCAGCCTGCCCACCCAGCGGCCGAACTTGCAAACCAGAATCGCCAGCGCTTTTCTCATTCCTTCTCCTGCTCCTTTTCCGAAAAATCACGGAACTCGGCGATGGCCCGGACGGGTGCGCCGTCGGCATTCTTAATCTTCAGCGGAAGGGCAAAGAACATGATGTCCTCCCGACCCACAATTTTTTTCAGACACAGGCTCTCCACAATCACCAGACCGCCGCCCAGCAGCGCCCGGTGGGCACGGAAGCCGTCTCCGCTGAGACGGTCCACGCTCAGCGCGTCGGTGCCCACGCCCTTGAGTCCGCAGCACACCAGATATTTGGCGGATTCCTCGTCGGGCACGGGAAACTCATCGGTGAAATACGCGTCGGTGCCCCACCGCTTTTCCCATCCGGTGTAAAACAGGACGTAGTCCGCGGACAGCAGGCGGCCGTTCTGGGCCCGGAGATAGTCGGCAGTGATGATACTGCCGGGAGCCATGGAGGACACATCCAGCACCACGGCGCGGCCGCAGAACTGGGAGGCCGGCAGTACGTCCAGTGAGGAACCGTCCCGCAGTATGTGCGACGGAGCGTCCATATGGGTGCCGGTGTGGGAGGAAAGAGTGACAAGAGTTTCGCGATAACCATCACGGAGCAAGGAACCGGATGGCGCCATGGAGGGGGATGCGGAGCCGGGGTAAACCGGCATCGCGGGGCAGACAGTGTGGGTCAGATCAAGAATCATAGTGTGCTTCCTTCCTTGGAGTATCGACAGTTTTCTCTTACTCTATATTGTCCTGTGCGGTTCTATCTGAAATTATTTTTGAAGATAAATCATCAGCGCGGCGATGTCGGCGGGGGAGACGCCGGAAATCCGGGAGGCCTGTCCCAGATCCAGCGGCTGCACATCGTTCAGTTTTTCCCGGGCCTCCAGCCGCAGGCCGGAGATGGCGGAATAGTTCAGCCCGGCGGGGAGCATGTGGCGCTCCATCCGGCGGAAATCCTCCACCTGCGCCAGTTGGCGTCGGATGTAGCCCTCGTACTTCACGGAGATCTCCACCTGCTCGGCGATGTCGGCGGGCAGCGCCGGCCAGCCGGGGTCGAAGGGCGCCAGATCGGCGTAGTGGAGCTCCGGCCGCCGCAGCAGCGCGATCAGGGAACAGCCGTCCGTGACGTCGGCGGTGCCCCGTTCCGCCAGCAGGGCGGACAGCGCCGGGGAGGGCGCCGCTCCCGTGTGGGTCAGGCGGCGGATCTCCCGCTCCACGGCGTCGTACTTCGCCTCCACCTCCGCCAGCCGCTCCGCCGGAACCAGACCGATTTCATAGCCCAGCTTGGTCAGCCGAGCGTCGGCGTTGTCCTGCCGGAGCAACAGCCGGTACTCGCTGCGGGAGGTCATGATGCGGTAGGGTTCGTTGGTTCCCTTTGTCACCAGATCGTCGATCAGGGTGCCGATGTAGGACTGACTTCGGGAGAGAACGAAATCACTCAGCCCCTGCAGCTTTCGGGCGGCATTGACGCCGGCCACAAAGCCCTGCACCGCCGCCTCCTCGTATCCGGAGGAGCCGTTGAACTGCCCGGCGCCGTAGAGACCGGGCACCGATTTTACCTCCAGCGCGGGCGAGAGAGCCAGCGGATCGACACAGTCGTATTCGATGGCGTAGGCGGGGCGGGTCATCTCCGCCCGGCGCAGTCCCGGCACGCTGTGAAGCATCCGAAGCTGCACCTCCTCCGGCATGGAGGAGGAGAAGCCCTGCACATACAGCTCCTCGGTATCCAGCCCCATGGGTTCGATGAAAAGCTGGTGGCGCAGCTTGTCCGGGAAGCGGACCACCTTTGTCTCAAAGGAGGGGCAGTACCGGGGACCGACGCCCTCGATGACGCCGGAGTAGATGGGGGAGCGGTCTAGATTGGAGAGAACCAGCCTCTTCGTCTCCTCCGTGGTATAGGTAAGCCAGCAGACGGCCCGGTTTTCCGGCCGCTGTGCCGTGCTGTAAGAAAAGGGAACCGGCGCCTCGTCACCCGGCTGGCGCTCCATCTCGCCGAAGTCCACACTGCGGGCGTTGATCCGGGGCGGCGTACCGGTTTTGAACCGGCGCAGGGGCAGCCCCAGCTCCCGCAGGGAACCGGTGAGCCGCCCGGCGGCATGCATCCCGTCCGGTCCGGAATCCTGGATGCACTCACCGATGATCGTCCGGCCCGTCAGATAGGTGCCGGTGGCCAGTATCGCGGCCCGGACGCGAAAGACCGCACCGGTGGCCAGCACCGCCTCGAAGCCATCACCGCTTCCACGGCGCAGTTCCACCACCTCGCCCTGCCGGACGGTGAGATTGGGCTGCAGCTCGAGGGTGTGCTTCATGCGCTCCTGATATTTGCGACGGTCGGCCTGGGCACGGAGACTCCAGACTGCGGGGCCTTTGCCCCGATTCAGCAGACGGTACTGGATGCAGCACGCGTCGGCGGCCTTTGCCATCTCACCGCCCAGGGCGTCCAGCTCGCGAACCAGATGGCCCTTGCCGGTGCCGCCGATGGCGGGATTGCAGGGCATGTTGCCCACCGCGTCCAGATTGATGGTAAAAACCACGGTGTGCATCCCCAGCCGGGCCGCGGCCAAAGACGCCTCAATGCCCGCGTGGCCCGCGCCGATCACGGCGATATCGAATTGTCCGGCCAGAAACTCGGTCATGCGGAATCGCTCCTCGCCCAGTCCTCCCTGGGGGAGGAACTGAAAATTATCCTCTGTGCAGCGTCACCACGGCCACCTCCGGCCGATTGAACAGCCGGATAAATGGGGCGGAGGAGCCCAGTCCCCGGGTGACGAACAGGACGGAGCCGTTTTTTTCATAAAGACCCGCCGTGTAGGAGGGGAAAAATGTCCGGTCGTTGGAGAGCAGCCCGTCGGTAAACGGCAGGCGGATAATGCCGCCATGGCCGTGGCCAGACAGAACCAGATCGGCCCCCAGCCGGCTGTATTCCGATTCAAACAGGTTGTTCCGGTGGGCCAGCAGAATCCAGAAAGGGTCCCCCTGCTGTGCGTAAATTTCCGCCGCCAGCGTCTCCGGCGTCTTCTGGTCGGCGTTGCCGCTGGGATCGTCGATCCCAGCCAGTACCACCGTGTCGCCGCCGCGCTCAAGCGTCACATACTGGTTGCTCAGCACCGTGACGCCGCATGCGGCCAGGGTTTCCTTCAGGGCGGGGACATCGCCCACTGCCCACTCGTGATTTCCGGTGATGTAGTAGACCGGCGCGATGGTGGTGAGCCCCCGGGCCAGGGTCTCCGCATAACCGGCGCTCAAACCCCGGTCGCGGTCCACCAAGTCGCCCAGAAAGAAAATATACTCCGGCTTCGCCGCCGCTACCGCGGAGAGCAGAACGCGGTTGCCGTCCCCGAATTCCATGCTCTGCAGGTCGCTGAGCGCCACGATGCGGCAGCCGTCAAATCCCGCCGGAAGGGTGGCAAAGCTCGCGTCGGTGCAGGTGGTCTGAAGGCTGACATTGTCCCACCAGACAAACGCCCCCATGAGGGCGGCGGCCAGCAGCGCGGTGGTTATCCGACGCAGTGGACGGCGCTTTTGTCGACGGTCTTTCATCAGAATACGGCCCCCCTCCACCGTTGTGGAATCTGTGCTCAATTGCGTATGACAGTCGCTCACGGCTTATGATGCCGCAGGCGCGGCGCTCCGCTCCGCTGAAGCACACGTTTTTTTGACAGCATATAATAGCCGCATTGCGGCTATTATATCACATAAACTTTACAGCTGACGAGAGAAAAAATAAACAAAGTGGAGGATTAAAAAATACAGATTATCGCCTAGTTCAGGTAATATAATACGAGGTCCGGGACAGAAGCCGTATCGTACCGGCCGAGGCCCCGCAGCACCGCTGAAAACGGCGCCGTGGATCGGAGAACCTGTTTCATCGACCATTCACTTGTATAATTGCATATTATTTGTGAATATACACAAAAATGTATGTATATTTTTGAAAAATACGTCAAAGGTTCATCTTGCGGCTTGCAGAGAAAACGGTTAAACTAGAGACTGTAAACAAATAGGAAGGGAGGAATGAGAATGATGAAGTTTCCGGTAATCGTGTTTGACGATGTCGATGATCTGGTGTTCTTCGATGAGAGCTGGTATTGCAGCCAGCGGTAATCGAAAGAGCAGGAGGCTACGCTGTGGGGGAATTCATCCCCGCTGCGGCCCGGCCCCGTATCTGAAACTTTTTGCGGACACTGTCCGCTGACGATAAAAGACAGAACAAGGACCCCAGACGCCGCCCGGCGATGCCGGACGGCATTCTTTTGCCCTTAAATGTCGAAAAAAAGAAAAAAACGGAAAATAATCTTGGAGTTTCCCAGGAATCTGTGCTAATCTGAAATTGACAGGATTGCTTCTCAGAACCTGCGCCATCCCACCGGGATTTTCCGGTATTTAAGGAGTGGAGAGATATGAAAAAGCTGAGCTGCTCTCTGGTGCTGGCGATGCTCCTGCTGTGCGGCTGCTCCATGGGAGAAGTCCGTTATCAGGAGGCCGCCGCGTCCTCCGGGACGCAGTCCGAGACCCAATCCCTCCCCGCCGCCAAATCCTCGGGATCCGAATCCTCGTCTGCCTCCGCCTCAAACTCCGCGGAGGAAGCTCCGGGATCGGGAGAGGTTTCCGTCACCCAGTCCAAGAGCGCGCTTCCGGCGCCGTCTGAGCAGGAGGTGCTGTACGCCTATGACCGGGCCGTGCAGGCTTACGGCTGGTTTTCCCTGAATACGCTGCCCGGCACCGGCGATACGGTGACGCTGAACGATTGCGAGTACGAGCAGGTGGACTACGACGGGATTGCCACCATGAATGATCTGCGCACCTACCTGGCCGACCTGTTTTCTGAGAGCATCCTCGACCAGCTTCTGCCGCAGGGCACCTCCACCCCGCTGTACCGCGACATTGACGGCAAACTCTACGTCCGGCCCGCCGGCCGGGGTGCGGACATCCGCCGGGGCGCCGTCACGACCGCTGTCCGGCAGGAGAGCGACACCGCTTACTCCGTCAATGTCACCGTGGAAATTCTTGGGGACAATCTGACCACCGTGACAGGGATGGAGATCGACTCGTTCCCCTATGAACTGGTGAACGGCAGATGGGTGTTCACCAGTTTTTACCTGGTCAACTGATGTTCGGAAGATTTTGAGAAAAGTAATATAAACGATTGCGTAAAATCCGCCTTCCAGCCTGCGCCGGCCGCTCCGGAGAACACCTGCCCGGCGCGGCCCAGAAATCCCCATTTCCCAACCGGTTCCACAGTTTTGCGGAGCGCCGGGAGGGCGATTTTAACCCGCAGGCGGGTGTGAATCTCACTTGACAGGGTAAACGATTACCGATATAATACACAACATCACCAACAAAATCAACCGAAATCGGATCGAACGAGCGATTCCGGGAAGAAACGAATACAGGAAAGGACAAATGGATATGATTTATTCTTCGGAAGTACAGCATATGTGTCCCGTTGCCAAGGGCGCATACCACGGCCCCGCGCCCATTCCCGAAGAGGGCAAGTGGGTTCAGGCGAAAGAGATTCAGGACATTTCCGGTCTGACACATGGCGTGGGCTGGTGCGCACCTCAGCAGGGTGCCTGCAAGCTGACCCTGAACGTGAAGGACGGCGTTATCGAGGAGGCCCTGGTGGAGACGCTTGGCTGCTCCGGCATGACCCACTCCGCCGCCATGGCATCGGAGATTCTGATCGGCAAGACCATTCTGGAGGCGCTGAACACCGATCTGGTGTGTGACGCCATCAACACCGCCATGCGGGAGCTGTTTTTGCAGATTGTCTACGGCCGCACGCAGACCGCGTTCTCCGAGGGAGGCCTGCCCATCGGCGCGTCTCTGGAGGATCTGGGCAAGGGCCTGCGCTCTCAGATCGGCACCATGTTTGCCTCCAAGGCCAAGGGCCCCCGCTACATGGAGATGGCAGAGGGCTATGTCACTCGGATTGCCCTGAACAAGGATGACGAGATTGTGGGCTACGAGTTCATCAATCTGGGTAAGATGATGGACTTTATCAAGGGCGGTATGGATGCCAATGAGGCCATGAAGAAGGCCCAGGGGCATTACGGCCAGTTTGAAAACGCTCCCAAGTACATTGACCCGCGCCACGAATAATAAAAGGAGGAATTGACAATGGCTCTGTTTGAAAGCTACGAGAGAAGAATCGAAAAGATCAATTCCGTCCTGGCACAGTACGGAATTTCCAGCGTGGAGGAGTGCCGCGACATCTGTAAGGCCGCCGGCTTCGACCCCTACGAAATCACCAAGAGCATCCAGTCCATCTGCTTCGAGAACGCCTGCTGGGCCTATACCGTGGGCGCCGCCATCGCGCTGAAGAAGGGCATCAAGACCGCACCCGAGGCAGCCGAGGCCATCGGTGAGGGACTGCAGTCCTTCTGCATCCCCGGTTCCGTGGCGGAGGACCGCAAGGTGGGTCTGGGCCACGGCCGTCTGGGCGCCATGCTGCTGCGAGACGAGACCAAGTGCTTTGCTTTCCTGGCCGGGCATGAGTCCTTCGCCGCCGCCGAGGGCGCCATCGGCATCGTCCGCAACGCCAACAAGTCCCGCAAGGAGCCTCTGCGGGTCATCCTGAACGGCCTGGGCAAGGACGCCGCCCAGATCATCTCCCGGATCAACCAAGCTCCGCGTCATCCTCAACGGTCTTGGAAAAGACGCTGCACAGATTATTTCCCGCATCAACGGCTTCACCTATGTCCAGACCCAGTTCGACTACTACACCGGTGAGCTGAAGATCGTCCGCGAGATCGCCTACTCCGACGGTGAGCGCGCCGCCGTCCGCTGCTACGGTGCCGACGACGTCCGCGAGGGCGTGGCCATCATGCACCATGAGGGCGTGGACGTATCCATCACCGGCAACTCCACCAATCCTACCCGTTTCCAGCACCCCGTCGCCGGTACCTATAAGAAGGAGTGCATCGAGCAGGGCAAGAAGTATTTCTCCGTTGCCTCCGGCGGCGGCACCGGCCGCACGTTGCACCCCGACAATATGGCCGCAGGCCCGGCTTCCTACGGCATGACCGATACCATGGGCCGGATGCACTCCGACGCCCAGTTTGCCGGCTCCTCCTCCGTCCCCGCGCACGTGGAGATGATGGGCTTCCTCGGCATGGGCAACAACCCCATGGTGGGCGCTACCGTTGCGGTCGCTGTCGCGGTTGCAGAGAGCCAAAAGTAAGGAAAACCGTGACTTTCTAGAACTTTTTAGAGCAAATCAAAGCACCCGATTCCAACCGGAATCGGGTGCTTTTCGTGTTTGCCCACGTCCTGCCCACGCTTTTTTATAAAGTGGGCAAAACGATCAGAAATATAGGGCTTTTAGTTTAGATTGGAAATCCCGTTCCATCGTTTCAGTGACATGATCTGTGTAATGCTCTGTCATTTCGATCTTAGCATGCCCCAACCGTTTTTGTATCACAGCAAGCGGAACCCCTGCTTCGACAAGGGCAGTGGCGTGGGTCTGACGCAGGGAATGGAAATCCCAATCAGGAGAAATCACAGGATGCCCTTCCGTATATGTGCCGTGAATCACGCTGGCAACATGCTGCATAGTTGGCGGCTGAATATAACTGCCATCTTCCCGAACCATAATCATCGATACGGGAATCCCCGTTTCGTCAACTTCCAAACTGCCGCTGTCCATATGGATGTCTTCCACCGCGTTCTGCACCGCGTAGGCGGCCGCGTCGTCAGCATGGCGGTGTTGGTTGCCTGCGGCATAGGTGAGTTTCAGGAAAAAACATTCCACAAGATGACGCTCTTTATAAAGCCACCAGTCACAGCGCCAAGGGATGCGGGTATTACTGTGTTTCGCCTTTTTGAAGAAGTCAAGAAGAACCTGAATACCTAAAATTGAATTGCCGGTATAAATTCGCTCCCAGTCGTAGTAGATCATAGCGGATCTCCCTGAAGACGTTTCCATTATCGGTTAACTTTTTCGAAGAGACCTGTATACTTGCTACTTCAGTTACGCTGTCCTGACAAGGGCATAAGAACTGATAAGTAAGAGGTGCCAAACAACAGTTTGGCACCTCCATGCGTAGATGCTGCTGCTTTTAAACAGTTATTCGGAGTAAGCAAATTTATTTTCCCTTGTTCTGTCTGGACTTTTGATTTTTTTCTTAGCTTTGTCCATCTCGGGATAGCTGGACATGCCGGAATTAGGGGAAGACGATACGGAGTTGGTTGCGGATTTCATGTTTTCTTGACGGGCTTGCTGAAGACCGCCTTCCCGACTGTAGCTGCTCTCATTAACAGCGGAATTTGCGCATTTATCCATAAAATCACCCCTTTTTGAGTCACTGGCTCAAAACTAGTTTATCCCGAAAACCGGTGTTGGAGGGATATCATAGAAGTGCAGAGAGTAAACACCCCAAATGTGATGTCAACGCCGGTTTTATTTTGACAGTCGAATTCCTCCAGGCTTTTTCGATTTGGAAGACGGGCCAGCTTTGTCCGCATTTCTTCGCCCTTCCGGCCGCGTTCCTGCTGCTCGGAGGTCAAAAGCTCGTCCAAAAATTGAGCATAAGTGTGTTCCGCGTGCAATGATCGCTCCATCTGCGCATCCAGAAGCGCCGAAGCGGTTTCAAGGCCCATGCTGCCGAGCAGCTCCCGGGCGTGTTCCAGTTCAACCACAGGAAGCACCTCCCAACAGCTGATCATAAACGCTCAGCTCGCGTACTTCCACGGTGCCATCCTTCTTGTTGGCGCACGGGAAAGGCACGG
>JGI20225J20221_1001538_pt1 | contig 22795 bp, 26 predicted proteins | sample BioMet4_FD_20221 | JGI IMG/M metagenome (IMG submission 20221)
TAATAAGAAAAAAGGTGTTACCAATGTAACACCTTCGGGGGATTATTATGAACGATTATTTAGAGCTTATTAAGCAGGCTGCGCTTACTAAATCGCTTGCATCTGAAGAAATTATATTTTATATAAGTGAAGGCAGCTTTAGAATAACCACATATTGCAAAAATAATATTGTTCATTTTGTTGGAGAGACGTGCTCTAAGCTGGAAATAATTCTTGCGGGGAAAGTGGCGGTTGAGCGTATTGATGAGTCCGGAAACCTTATGACAATTGCTGAATTTTTAAGCGGTGAAATACTAGGCGGTAATCTGCTCTTTTCAAGAAACCCGCATTATCCGATGACCATTACCGTAAAACAGCCTACTATGATATTAGAAATCAACAAAGACCGGTTGTTTAAGTTGTTCTCAGATAATCATGAATTTTTAAAGAGCTATCTTGAATTCGTATCTGACCACGCAACAATCCTGGGAGACCGGATTAAACATTATGTTAATAAAACAATCCGAGAAAGTATTATGTGTTACCTTGATTATGAGAGAAAAAAGCAAAACTCGAATATAATAAAACTCGGAATAACAAAAAAAGCATTAGCTGAAAAAATTGGTGTTCAGCGCACTTCGTTATCGAGAGAGCTTGCAAAAATGAGAAACGAGGGACTGATTAAATTTGACGCTGAATCAATCAAAATTCTAACATGTGACGATACAGTAAAAGGGAGAAGTTGAAAAAACAATACGCGGATACAACGATGAAATCCGTAACGAACAAAATTGTCTTGCTATCCTTAAACTTTTCATACTCCTTGACAATCTTCTTAACAGTGGAATCCTCTATGACAGTAAGCAGATCCTCGTTGGCGGCGCACATGGCTTCTAAATCCATCGGCTCCAGCTTAACGCCGTCGGCTCTGCCAAAGGGTATAGAGCCGCCTTCATCTCTGACCGGTTGGAGCTCCGGCGCAGTATAAAGGTCACCGCCCTTTGTCTTGGCAGTCTGTACGCCTCTGTACCAGTAGATATTGGACTCCGCCCACATATATGGCATGTCGTTCTGTTTATCGTAATCCCAGTATTTATCAAAGCCAAGAATGTCCAGCTCAGCAGCATAAACGGGTCTTGGTTCCTTTGAAAAATTCGTGGGAGTGGAATTCAGTATGATTCCACCTGTCTCCGAATCAAAAGTATAAGAATACATACCATCACCTCTCTTTCCGTAGTTCCGAAGCCCGCTGCACAATTTCACTCAGCTTGGCGTATTTGCTCTTTGCCATATAACCGGTGCTGAACAGGTACGGCCCGACAACCGCTGGTGATAACTCCACATCGGTTCTCGCAAGGGCAATAGCAAGCATTTCGTTGTAGCTCCTGTTATAATCTTTCTCTGCGATGATTCCTGCGTTTTTATCGTTGAAATGAATCACATGAAGGCTGTATTTCCTGCTGTACTTATAGCAGAAGCTTTCCAGCAGATAGTGGTTCCAGTTCTGCCCGCAAAGCGGGAACATGGCGAAAGTGGTCATATCCCGAATTGCCCGGAAGTGATCGGTGATGAATCCAGACAGCACGGTGTCAATTTCATCCACAGAAAAGTTTACGAGCCGGTTGGCCACAAAACGGTTTCTGTCTACCCGCACCATATCGTCATAGAGCGCCTGAAATACGTACTGACGATTTGCTCCTCCGGTCAACTCAACCACCTTGTTTGCGACATTATCAAAGGTGCATTCGTCTTTATCCTTTATGTATTGCTTCAGCAACATTACAGCATCCAATTCAGGATTTTCCTTGGTGAGGATTTTCCCGTTCAGATGGTATTTTCCAGACAGTACTTTTTTATAGATAGCGTTATATATCGCGAGCTGCGTCAGCTCGTAGTTTTCTTCTTCAATGTCACCCAATGGGACATCGCTGAAAGAGGCAAAGCCGTTTTCAGCACAGGTCTCGTCTACAAAGTCGAGAAGATCTTCTTCCTCATCTTCGGTGATACGGAAACGGTCGATGAACAGGTACTCTCCTTCAGAGGCCAGCACAAAAAGGTCATTCCCTGAAATTACGCGCCAGATATTGCTCAGCGGGATATAGGGCAGACGATCGCGCAGGTTATACACGCTCTCCGACGGACACGATCCCCAAACCCGTTTTAACTCATCGGTGACAGCTTCCTTTTCGGTGCGCCTGCTCCCTTTGACCATAAACTTCTTGGAGAAGGCGCACCCGGCGACATTCTTCTGCAGATACTCTTTGAGCATATCAGAAGAGGTGATCACGTGGGACTCCATCCATTCCTGCTCATTTTCAAACAAGCTCTCATAATAAATAACGCCCGCTCCGGAGGAGAATGTTATAGCTCGATAGCTCTGGCTGTGCCTAGCTCAGTTGAAAAGCCGTGAATAGCCAAGTATAATGCCAAGAGTAGCCAACCGGGCACAGTAATGAGGCGAAAAATAAAAGCACCACATTACGCCACTCTCCTGGAAGATTGTCTGCGTAATGTGATGCCCAAAAACCATGGTAATGGTATCACAGTACAACATGGATTTCAATCCCGAAAAGAATATTTTTTATTAGGAGTAGCGAGGAAACAATTTGCCCCATCTGCGAGGGCAAATTAAAGGTGAGGGACAGTCGAGACAGAGTATGTCAACACGAGGACGGAACACGCCGGGTATACAGGCTTCGGCGGCTTTACTGCAAGCACTGTAGGAAAATACACACGGAGCTTCCGGACTTTATGCAGCCGTTCAAACGGTATGCAGCCGAGGTAGTTGAGGCGGTTGTTGACGGTCGGTGCGAAACCTGTCCAGCAGAGGAATCCACTATGCGAAAATGGCGTAGATGGTTTGTAACCCACAAGACAATGTTAGAAGCTAGATTTTGGGCTTTAAAGCAGAGCCTTGACGGCGTTGTTTTAAGTGTTTTGTCCCCACGCTCACTTCTCCAAGAAATCCGCAGTACCGGAATCGGATGGCTTAGCCGTTTAACACGGCAGCTTGTCAATTCCGAAAATGAAATACACACCTGCTTTGCCTGTTGTCCTTCACATGGGCACGATATACTCGTTTCATCATATAAGATGAAGGGAGTTATTGCACATGGAACACTGGCAAGAGCTTGAAGCCGCACGTAGGTTGAAGATAATTGCGCCTCTTTTGGATGAAACTCTGGATGAGGCTGCTGTTGTTGCGCGCAAAAAGGATATTTCGGAGGATTGTGGACTATCCTATAGAACAATTGGGCGGTATTATATGGCGTTCAAAGCTAAGGGCTACGAAGGGCTTATGCCCAGCCCCGGTACTGCAAGGAACACCTCGGAGTTGCCGGGAAATTTCGATGAAATCGTTACCCAAGCAATACAGCTTCGGCAGGAGTTGCCCAACAGAAGCGTTCCTCAGATTATTAAGGTACTTGAATATGAAGGCTATGCGAAGCCAGGTGAAATAAAACGCAGCACGCTACAGCGCCATTTGCAAAAGGCGGGATATTCCTCCAAGCAAATGCGGGTATATGAACAAAAGAGCAAATCTGCAAGACGATTCAAAAAAGAGCACCGATGTGTACTCTGGCAAGCAGATATAAAGTACGGGCCATATGTGACGAACCCCAAAACAGGCGAGGTCTTTCAAACATATCTGTCTGTGTTCATAGATAACGCCACGCGCTATGTGGTTAGTGCAAGATTTTACGACAATCAGCGAACGGATATTATTGAGGACAGCCTTCGAAGAGCCGTTATACAGTTCGGGAAGCCGGTTTCCCTGCAGTGCGACAATGGCAAGCAATACCGAAGCGTAACACTTCAGCGAGCCTGCAATGTTCTCGGGATAAAGCTCATATTCTGCAAGCCATATTCGCCAGAGGCGAAGGGTGCAGTTGAGCGTTTCAACCAAACAGCAGACAGCTTTATAGCTGAATACGCACTACAATCCGAGCGAACGCTCGAAACACTGAACAGAGATTTTGATGCGTGGCTCAATCAGTATTACCATACCAAGCCCCATATCGGCTTGAACAACATCTCACCGGCAACAGCATTCAGAACCGATACCAGAATGCTTGAATTGGTACAGGCTGAAAGGCTTGCTGAAGCATTTCTGCACATTGAAAACCGTGATGTAGACAAGGTGGGGTGCATCAGCTTCAAGGGCAAGACCTATGAGGTGGGAATGCAGTTTTGCGGAAAAAGCATTCAGGTTGCTTATGACCCTATGTATCTCCAAGAGATTGAAATCCGGTGCGATAGCTACAAACCGTTTAACATTCGAGAACAGGTCATAGGAGAAAACTGCGACTACAAAAAATCATTTGTTTCGTCTCATGCTGTTAGTCCTAACGGCTCTCGTATGCTGAATGCGCTTAACGAAAAAAACATCACAGGAAAAACCAACCGCCGCCGTGCTGTGAGCTACGGAGGTGAGAGCGATGTTTGAGGAATTCTTTGAACTGACGGCAACGCCGTTTACCAACTCAATTCCAAGTGACAAGCTTTATATGTCTCCCATTATGCGTGAGACTCTCGGAAGACTGAAATTTGCTGTTAGCCACAGGATGTTTGCTGTTGTTACCTCGGACGTGGGTTGCGGAAAAACTACTACCATACGAAAATTTACCAATGACCTTGACCGAAAGAACTACGAGATTTTGTACATAGCTAATTCCAAGCTTAGTCCAAGCTGGTTTTACAAGGGAATGCTGAAGCAGCTTGGGGTTGAGCCTAAATTCTACCGGGACGCGGCCAGCCGTCAACTTCATCGGGAGCTTGAGATTATCCGCGGAGTACATCACCGTGATGTGGTATGTATTGTGGATGAAGCTCACCTGTTAAGCAAGGAAACCTTCGAGGAAATACGCTTCCTTCTGAACAGTAAAATGGATTCCGAAAATCCTCTGTCGCTCATTCTTGTAGGGCAAAACGAGCTATGGGACAAGCTTAAACTACAGAGTTACGCCGCCGTAAGGCAACGCATAGATATAAAGTGTGAGATACCACAGTATGACCGTGCCGAAACCGCAAGGTATATTGACTGCCATCTTAAATATGCTGGTTGCACTCGCGAGATATTTACTGAAAAAGCCTTTGACGAAATCTATAAATACTCTGCCGGAGCTGCCAGAGCTATTAACAAGGTTTGTTTGCACAGTCTCATTTGTGCCGCCCAACGCAAGGAAAAGCTGGTTGATGATTACCTGGTTATGGAGGTCATTGACGGTGAACTGCCGTAAGCTTTTGAGTTCTTAATTGTAAAGCGCCGTTAACGCGGCACTTTGTCTGGTGTCTTCATGGCACAATATTCAGCCGTTCACGGCATGGCATCTGGGCTATCTATGGACATACGAACTGAGCTGCAACAAGAAAACATCATCAACAATGCACTGAAGTCTCTGCAGCATATAAAGGTAATAGATAGAATCGAAAAAGCAAAACATATTAACACAAAAGGTTTTTCTACTCCACTGTTATAATCTGCAAACATTATTAATGGGCAATGATAAAGATACCATATCACTGCTGCAATAAGAGATCCTTTTAAAAAGGAATTCTCTTTAAAAAAGTTCAGGCACCGTAAAGCCTCTCCACCCAATTTCTTCTCCTGCTGCCGATAAACAGCTCACTAGAACTCCAAGAGAAAATGACATTAACAATAAACCCTGTATTCTCAATGGATGCAGGGTTTTATTTATGCCATTTGGCGCAAATCTGTCGCAAAATCATACAAAAGTTATTAGACGACATTGAACGAGACCCGAAGCTTTCACATCTTAGAGGTACTCTATTGTTCAAAATTTGGAATGTTGCCCTTTCACAATACTAGCCTCCTGGAGATGGTATATTAACTCTTTACATTTATGCCATACAGGACTATAATTATTATGAACCGTGGTTCACAAAAAACACTAAAAGGAGGGACATTCATGCCTAAAATAATTAAGGATGTTGACAAGATACTTCGAAACTGTGCAATGGATCTGTTTATAAAATATGGATACATAAATGTTGATATGAAAATGATTTCCGAAAAGTCTGGTATCGCGGTGGGAACTCTTTATCATTACTATAAAAATAAGCAGCAACTTTATTTAAGTGTTTTAAGCGAAAGCTGGGAGAAAACCTTTATTAAATTGAATGAGATCAGTACAGTTGACTGTACTACAAATGAAAAAATTTATAAATTGGTTTTTACTCTTTATTATGACATCAAAGAAAGAAACGGATTGGGCAAAGTACTTTTGGATAATTCAGTCCAAGAGCTGAAGGCAGACAGCTGTTTTTCAGAATTAAAAGAAAAACTGTTTGCAAGTGTCCACAATATCATATCCAATTTGGATGTGCAAATTACAGACTGTTTGCCTGAAATTATTACGATTAGGCTCACAGAATCAATATTAGTTTCAATTGTAGCGATGATTGAATTTCATTCTGATGATGATCTCAGCAACATCGAATTCTTAAACAATCTCTTTAGAACCCAGATTATTACCCGATTCTAAACATGACGAGGTGTTAAAAATGAATTTTGCGTTTTATTTACTGGCTGTGGCCATTGGTGTTGTTACAGGAGGCATTACAAGTCTGATAGGCGCCAGCGGAGTTATGGTTATTGTTCCTGTTTTAACTATGTTTTTTAATGTCAGCGCACATTCCGCCATTGGTACAAGCCTTTTTGTCGACGTAATTGCATCAATAACCGTGTCCTATACTTATTTTAAAAATGGCAATATTGAAATCAAATCAAGCGTTTGGATAGCAGTCGCATCAATCGCCGGAGCACAGTTGGGGGCTCTGTTTTCCAGTCAAATCAAAGAAGGCCCCTTGTCAGAAATGTTCGGAGTCATTTTGATTATATCCGGCATCGGTCTGATCATTAAAAGTTATAAAGAGAAAGGCGACTCAAAAGAATTAAAAGTAAAATTTACTAAAGGATGGCAGCAGATAGTCTCATCCATCATTATTGGAATTGGAATCGGCATTCTAAGCGGTCTTTTTGGTGCTGGTGGCGGTGCTATGATTCTTTTGGCATTGATCGTTATAATGTCATATCCGCTCCACAAAGCAATCGGTACATCAACGCTTATCATGGCAATGACTGCCTTGTCATCAACGATAGGCTATGCATACCAAGGTAATATTGATCTGCTTCTAGGGTGCTTTTTATCTGTTGGCGCGGTGATCGGCGGAATATTAGGTGCCCGATATGCCAACAGTGTCAATGATAAAGTTCTGCAAAAAATGGTAGGTGTCTGTTTTATGTGTTTAGGGGCAGTAATGACAGTAATGGAAGCTATAAAATTGAAATAACTCAACAGGAGCGTCAATAAATTATATTTGATGTAATCAGAGAAAGCAAGTTTGCTTCCTATTCGTCTTTATATATCATTTCAATACGGTTTGCTGAGCCTTTATATAATAACGGCTTGTCCGTATATGGATAATGGGAAGTTCGTGGCTATATTCTAACTGCCCGTTTTGCTCATAATCTCTATTAAGTTACATCAATGCAGTAGCTGCGGACTACACCATCTTCTAACGATATAATCAGCCAGCAAAAGTCCATGTAATCAACCCCTAGAAAATACACAATCGTTGTTTCAGGCGGAAAATACTCTTTACTTATTTTGAAAGAAGATTGCTCGCTATCTTCGTCACCAAGCAGTTCGATAATATCTGGTTCGCTCATACCAACTAATTTATGTTTGTTTAGCATATCCGAAACAATTTTTTTCCTATTTTCAGTGTTTGAATTCCACTTATCAGTGGTGAAGGTATGCGAATATTTGTAAATTCCAAAACAAATTAACGCAGCAAACACAATTATAGCAAATACGCTTATGATTACGATATTGAATAGTTTTACACGTCGAATTTGTTCTTGTTCTTCTTTTGCGTCCAAAATGTTATCTCCTGTCACAAGGCTGATCAAATATTAATAATCAGGTATTGTTTAAAAAACGCCATAAACATAATGAGGAACTCACTATGCTAGGTGAGGTTATTATTCATGCTCCTTATCATTAAATAAAATAATGAATGCGCCCATCACAGCCACTGCTACGATTGGGCCTAATTCACTAAAACCATTCATCAAATCATGTCCTAACGCAGCGAAAACCCATCCGCATATAACTGTAACTAATAGCGCAATAATCGACTTTAGCATAAAGTCTCTCCTTCAAGATAGAATTTTCGTTCATATGGATAATGCGAAGCTTAAAGAGCTATCTTAATATTGATTCCACAAGGCCAATAAAATCATTCGGGCTTGTTTTTTGTCCTTTTTCTCTTCATGATATATGCGATTCTATTGTATATTATTGCACCAAGTACAAACACACATAAGCCTGAAGCAATATAGGCAATAATATAAAGTGATTCTGTTGAAACAATATAGTTTAGAAGAACACCCCCTGACAGGCAACATAACAGAATTACACATGAAAAACCTATAACAATTAATTTGTATTTAGATGGAAAGAAATGTTGAATAAGCATGCCTAAAGCAAAGATTACAACATCCAGAGGTACTGCCCACAGCTCCAATTGATTTGTAAGACGATACATCGCGACACTCAAAGATCGGCCCTCCTTTACTTCTTGTTCGCTGGTTTGGTTTTATAATATTTCAGCAAATATAATCCTAAAAGGATCTGGCATATGAAAATTATAGAACGAACAATATTCTGGGTGATGCTCTGAGCAGTGTGATTAACACTTCCGCCGAGAAAGTTCCTTAGCCAAACGATGTTTATAACTGTATTTATAATAATTGATATGCTTATCAATCCGTCTACAATAATTAAAACTCCTGTTGTTTTTCTAGCTGTATTATCGTTAAATATGGAAATAGTGCTTTGATTTCGCTTTTTATTTAGTCCATATAGAACAAGCAGAATTACAGCTAAAGGAACAAATCGCAAGAGAAAATACTCATTTAATGAAGCATGGGAAATGATGGACTGTGACAACTCATCTGCAAGAGAAAAAGTAAAGGTTATGATTGTGTGAAGATAGGCAACACCTAGAACAGTTTCTACTATGTACCCTTCGTTGGTTTTTATTTTACATTTAAGCAAATATATTGCGATAAGAATCTGGCAAATTATTAAAGTTGCAGATACAATATTCGGAATAACACTCGAATCTATGTTGCTTTTAATTATCTGAGCTATAGCATTTATATCTGCAGGAATATATACAAACAAACTTATTAAACCGCTTATTAAGATTAAAATACCGGTTGTTTTTCTGACGGTATTGTCTTTATATATAGCGGCAATATTTTGACCATGCTTTTTGTTGAGCATGAATAACACAAACAAAATTACTGCATAAAAACCAAACAATAATAAGCAAGCTTTAGTAAAATACTTATCAATACCGGAATAAAAGAATAGCAGCAAATATGATATCAATGTAAATATAGCTATTATTATTGTACGGAGATAAGCAATGCCCAGAACGCTTTTGGTTTCTTCTCTCATAAGTGCAACCCTCCATATTTACTTCATTCTCATTAATCTATTTTAAGGATAATTTTACCATACTCCGCAACTAGAAAATAGTCAATTTATTTGTCAGCTCCTTGTATTATAAATAGCAGGGAGAGCCATAGTTTGCTCTCTCCCTGCTATTTGCTAGCACTGCTCAATGCGTATATCACTGAACATTAGCCATATCAGTGGCTTGTCACAACTTTCCATAATTTCTATAACTGCTTGTCCACAGAATATGGATAATGCGACGCTCAGGACGCTATTCGTTTCAACGCGAAGCACAGTAATACCATGAATCGCATAGTTTCTCCACCTCAAAATACTCTCTACTCAGTTCTTGCAGTGCCGCTTCATCCGAGTCATAAACAAAGCCAGAATAATTGTCTATAATCCCTCTATATGTAAAGAAAATATAAGCGTTATGATTGTCAAAACAATCTATCATAACCTCACCGTCCCCCTTTGAGAGCCGCTTATATTTACTGGGTAGCGCAATCATATTTTCATTTGTCTCTTCTGGTTTAAGTTCACCGTTTTCAATCAATTCAACGACTTTATTACGGGCATTAATATTAAGCTTAAAATTAAAATCCAGATTTGCTTTTGTAAAAGGAACCAGCAAATTGAACATTATCGAAAGAACAATAATCAGTAATGGAATACATGCCCTTAGTTTTAACGCCTTTATTTCTTTGGCTGCATATACAATCGTATAGATCAACACAAAGGCGACAAAAACCAAGATTATGATTATTGGAACCAAGATCAAAAATGGAGTAACCAAGTCAATTATATCCCATAAATACCAGTGAAAAAGGAAAAGCAGTATACTTAATATTATCGATATTGTAAAGACTGTTTTAGTTTTCATCAGCGGCTACCTTATTATTTGCGATTATTTATAATAAATCGTCTATAGATTTTGTGGAAGGTTGTATACATAATGTGCAACTCAAATTTGCTTTCGAAATAACGTATTGCTCAAATTAAACTAAATTTTAGTATTTGAACAAATAGAAACCATAAACGCCATTGCTATATTCACTTACCCCAAAAGTATGTATAATCCCGTTAATTTCGACCTGATAAACTAGCATCACATGATCTTGCTGATAAGCAGGGTCTTTTACTTTAATACTCTTCCCCGTACTTTCCCACTGATAATCAAATATATTGACGCCAAACAGTTCACAATTCCCGTCGAATCCTGTCTTTTCATATTGCCAGGTTTGTGTTTACGGCGGGCGCGATTGACCCCCCGCGTCGTTTGCGTTTAACACCTGCGTCGCTTAAATTTAACAGTTCCGTCGCTGAGATTTGACACCTTTATACTTTGTGAGAAGAAGGGGCACGACATCTGGAGTGCCTTGCCCCTCCAGATGATTAGTTTTTCTGATTTTCGGCAGTTAGACCTTTGCGCTTGCGCATTGAGTCGTCGCCGGAAATAACGATGCTATATGAATCGTGGACGATGCGGTCGCAGATTGCGTCTGCAAGTGTTGGGTCTCCAATTTTTTCGTGCCAACCGCCGACATCAAACTGCGAGCAAAATATGGTCGAGCCCTTTTTATACCGTGCCTCAACTATCTCTAGAAGCTCTTTCGATTCCGTGTCTCTGAGCGGAGAGAGCAGCCACTCGTCCAGAATTAATAGCTGCACAGTCTTGTAAGACTTCATCAGCTTTCTGTAATTTCCTTCAGCTCTGGCGATAGCGAGTTCTCCGAGCAGCTCTGGCAATCTTACATACTTAACTGTCATGAAGCTACGGTTGGCGGTTAAGCCAAATGCACTTGCGAGATAAGTTTTTCCGGAACCCGTTGCGCCGAGAATGATTACATTATGCTTCTGGCCTATGTAATCGCAACTGCCGAGACGCGTGATGAGCGCTCGGTCTAGCTGTCTGTCAGCATGATATTCGATATCCTCCAAAGACGCATCCGGCTGTGAGTAACCGGCGCTTCGAATCAGTCGCTTCAGCCGATTATTCTTTCTTGCTGTGTACTCGGAATCAACAAGAAGTCCAAAGCGCTCCTCAAATGACAGTGATGGCATTTCTGTGCTGTTTAGCTGGTTTTCGAAAGAACGTGCCATTGCGCTCATTTTCATTTCCCTGAGCTTCGAAGCCGTGTTGTTGTTAAGCATCAGCCACGCCCTCCCTTGTAATACTCGGAGCCGCGAGTGAAACCATATTTGGAAGGTTCGGAGGGAAGCTGCGTTTCACCCGGCTTATCTCGACCGGATTTTAGGATTGTCTGTATCGCTTTATACGATGGTCTGGGCGTATATTTTAGAGCCGCGCCGCAGGCTGCTTCAAGACGTTCCGGCGTATATTGTTCGGAGAGTTTAAGCAGCGACATGCATGTACGATACCCCTGTTGCTCAACTTTGTATCCAGCGAAGAGAGCCTCGATGTTGCAGCTCAGTTCGTATGTCCATAGATAGCCCAGATGCCATGCCGTGAACGGCTGAATATTGTGCCATGAAGACACCAGACAAAGTGCCGCGTTAACGGCGCTTTACAATTAAGAACTCAAAAGCTTACGGCAGTTCACCGTCAATGACCTCCATAACCAGGTAATCATCAACCAGCTTTTCCTTGCGTTGGGCGGCACAAATGAGACTGTGCAAACAAACCTTGTTAATAGCTCTGGCAGCTCCGGCAGAGTATTTATAGATTTCGTCAAAGGCTTTTTCAGTAAATATCTCGCGAGTGCAACCAGCATATTTAAGATGGCAGTCAATATACCTTGCGGTTTCGGCACGGTCATACTGTGGTATCTCACACTTTATATCTATGCGTTGCCTTACGGCGGCGTAACTCTGTAGTTTAAGCTTGTCCCATAGCTCGTTTTGCCCTACAAGAATGAGCGACAGAGGATTTTCGGAATCCATTTTACTGTTCAGAAGGAAGCGTATTTCCTCGAAGGTTTCCTTGCTTAACAGGTGAGCTTCATCCACAATACATACCACATCACGGTGATGTACTCCGCGGATAATCTCAAGCTCCCGATGAAGTTGACGGCTGGCCGCGTCCCGGTAGAATTTAGGCTCAACCCCAAGCTGCTTCAGCATTCCCTTGTAAAACCAGCTTGGACTAAGCTTGGAATTAGCTATGTACAAAATCTCGTAGTTCTTTCGGTCAAGGTCATTGGTAAATTTTCGTATGGTAGTAGTTTTTCCGCAACCCACGTCCGAGGTAACAACAGCAAACATCCTGTGGCTAACAGCAAATTTCAGTCTTCCGAGAGTCTCACGCATAATGGGAGACATATAAAGCTTGTCACTTGGAATTGAGTTGGTAAACGGCGTTGCCGTCAGTTCAAAGAATTCCTCAAACATCGCTCTCACCTCCGTAGCTCACAGCACGGCGGCGGTTGGTTTTTCCTGTGATGTTTTTTTCGTTAAGCGCATTCAGCATACGAGAGCCGTTAGGACTAACAGCATGAGACGAAACAAATGATTTTTTGTAGTCGCAGTTTTCTCCTATGACCTGTTCTCGAATGTTAAACGGTTTGTAGCTATCGCACCGGATTTCAATCTCTTGGAGATACATAGGGTCATAAGCAACCTGAATGCTTTTTCCGCAAAACTGCATTCCCACCTCATAGGTCTTGCCCTTGAAGCTGATGCACCCCACCTTGTCTACATCACGGTTTTCAATGTGCAGAAATGCTTCAGCAAGCCTTTCAGCCTGTACCAATTCAAGCATTCTGGTATCGGTTCTGAATGCTGTTGCCGGTGAGATGTTGTTCAAGCCGATATGGGGCTTGGTATGGTAATACTGATTGAGCCACGCATCAAAATCTCTGTTCAGTGTTTCGAGCGTTCGCTCGGATTGTAGTGCGTATTCAGCTATAAAGCTGTCTGCTGTTTGGTTGAAACGCTCAACTGCACCCTTCGCCTCTGGCGAATATGGCTTGCAGAATATGAGCTTTATCCCGAGAACATTGCAGGCTCGCTGAAGTGTTACGCTTCGGTATTGCTTGCCATTGTCGCACTGCAGGGAAACCGGCTTCCCGAACTGTATAACGGCTCTTCGAAGGCTGTCCTCAATAATATCCGTTCGCTGATTGTCGTAAAATCTTGCACTAACCACATAGCGCGTGGCGTTATCTATGAACACAGACAGATATGTTTGAAAGACCTCGCCTGTTTTGGGGTTCGTCACATATGGCCCGTACTTTATATCTGCTTGCCAGAGTACACATCGGTGCTCTTTTTTGAATCGTCTTGCAGATTTGCTCTTTTGTTCATATACCCGCATTTGCTTGGAGGAATATCCCGCCTTTTGCAAATGGCGCTGTAGCGTGCTGCGTTTTATTTCACCTGGCTTCGCATAGCCTTCATATTCAAGTACCTTAATAATCTGAGGAACGCTTCTGTTGGGCAACTCCTGCCGAAGCTGTATTGCTTGGGTAACGATTTCATCGAAATTTCCCGGCAACTCCGAGGTGTTCCTTGCAGTACCGGGGCTGGGCATAAGCCCTTCGTAGCCCTTAGCTTTGAACGCCATATAATACCGCCCAATTGTTCTATAGGATAGTCCACAATCCTCCGAAATATCCTTTTTGCGCGCAACAACAGCAGCCTCATCCAGAGTTTCATCCAAAAGAGGCGCAATTATCTTCAACCTACGTGCGGCTTCAAGCTCTTGCCAGTGTTCCATGTGCAATAACTCCCTTCATCTTATAAAGTATTTTGTGTTGTCCTCCTCAGGAAGAACAATGAAGATAGCTGATTTTTCGTTGCAGAATCTCTCCGCGTCAATCGCGGTATCAAAACAGAGAATTTGCTCCATTTCAGAGTCAAGGAAAGCATTGAGCCTAGACAGAACCGTCGACATCACCGATGCCATCGCCTGCTCCGAAGTGTTCAGCGCAGCTCCGGCAAACCACTTAGCCTTATGCTCAGGCGGTAGTTTCTCCATAAGTACATGGAACTGATTTCTCCCTGCAATCTGTGATGGAGAAAGTAGTTCCTGCACAAGCTTGAACACGCTTACTATGTGACGTTTCTCTCTTAGGTCACCTTCTGTAGGTTGCAGATATTCCGCTACCAGCAGGATAACCGCTGTTAGCACTCCTTCGGCGGCATCATAGAAGAACGCGTTTTGTCCGTAGCTCTCATCCCCGGATTTGTTGATAATCGTCCGGCTGATTATTTTCGCGTACTTTTCAGCCTTAGCTTTTGAAACTATGTCTTTGGGGTCAGCAGAGTAGGCATCCATATACCGGTTTACGAGATGGAGGAGATTATTGCCGTCCGAGCGTGTAGGATTTCTCAAATCAATGACCGACACCTGATAATCATAACAATTTCTGGCAATTGCGCCGTAATTGCGAAATACATCTCCCTTGGTGTCAGTCACGAGAAAGCTCATTCCGCTTGCGCATGCAAATTCAAGGTTGGGATATAGGAAGAACGCTGTCTTTCCCACTCCGGAAGCGCCTATCATAAGAGTATGCACATCGCCGGTATCGACGAGAGCCGCAAGCTTGTTTTTATGCCCGACACATCCGAGGACTACTCCCTGAAGGGCGGGACGTTTCATCCCCTCCCTCCATTCCTGCGGAGTAAATTGAATCTGTTTATATGTCTTTTGAATTTCCCGTTTCGTCGCAAAGCGAGCTGTTCCATGTTGGCCATCGCCAACTGTTCGACTCTTTATCCCGTTCAGAGTGTAATAATGCGACAATATAGAAAGTCCGCCAATGACAATAAACATCACGACGGCAGCGATTATTAATATGTAAATGTTGTTTGACATTGTGTTCCTTTCAACGTTGAAGATTACCGACGATTTTTCGTGCCTTCCCATCAGAAAGAGCGGTGGCTGCTTTCGCAACCGCCGCGGCGGATATTGCCATTTAATAATCAACTCCCTAATAAAAAAGCGCCCACATACGTGAGCGCTGTTAAAGTATTCTCGCTATTAAAGTTTGGAAACGATCCTCGTGAAAAGTGCATTCATTTTAGTGTAATTGCAAGAAAAAGCATCTGAGCTCGCGATAATCATTTCTGAGTCTGTAACATCAGAGAAGTCAACACTATAGCCTGCGTCCTCAGCAAGGTACTCAATGAACAGCCTTTGCGTTCTACCATTACCTTCTCTGAAAGGATGCACAACATTTATCTCACTTAAATAATATGCCAGTCTAGTAGGAATATCGTCTTCCGGTGTTTTTTTCAGATAATACTCATTCTTCAATTCCGAAAACAGCTTCTCAGAATTCTGCTCAATATATTCATAGTTACAGAATAAATTTCCCTTAGATATATTCACCCAACGCAACTCGCCCGCCCAATCGTAGATATCACCAAAAATGTATCTGTGGATACTTTTGAGATGTTCCAAATCAGACTTACCGTCAATACGATTAATCTTTGCATTAGCAATTCTTACAGCAGTAATTTCTCTTTCAGCTACATGAAGTTTTTCAGAGTCAGTAATTCCGAGTTTGTTCTTTAAAACATTAGAATTCAGATAGCAATATCTGCTGTCCCACTCGAAGTCATAATTATAATCTTTGCTCATGCGAATTCCCAACAATGTGCTTTTGGATTAACTCAGAAACCGTTTTTTCAACGAGTCTGTCATTTCCGGCACACTTGCGTATTCTTTCCTTATCAGCACTCGAAAGTGGCATACCCTCTATGGCCATGGTGCCATTAACCTGCGCGATGACCTTTTCGATATTCTTAATATCTGCCACCACCTTTCTTATAATTATTATACACCATTTTCATCTAATATGCAATTGTTGTTGTTGCGCGACAACATTTTTGCGAAATTGAGACAAAATATTTGATAAAAATTATCGTACTTTTCAGAACTATTTCTGAGTTATTATACACCGCCTACCCTGAGTTGGATAGGCGGTGTATTTATTTTTTGCATGAGGGATTATCAGCTAGGCTGTTTCCCATCTTTTAACGAGTTCGACGAACTCGCTCCACTCGCCGTAAGCGTCGATCTGTTCGTCGCGAGTGAGTTCGTCCCATGCGGTCTTTGCGGCTGCAAAGTCGAAGTCAGGGAGCGCATTTGCGGTGTTATACGGGAGCGCTGCTCCAGCCTTGACATCGGCTTTGAATCTATCAAATGCGATTCCGATGTCGACATTGAGGTTCTTGCCGACCAAGAAGACCTCTTTTGTGTAGTTAAGAAAACTGAATTTTCTCATTTGTTTTGTCCTCCAAAGTAAGTGTTATTATATTTTCCTCGGCTGGTCAGGCCGATGGAATCAGTGTTATGTCGTCAGCGCCGCGACGAACTCGCTCGCATCGATATTTACGTCCGTCATCTGCGAGTTAAACAGCGTGGTGTAAGCGCTCGGCAACGCCGTGCCGTAGTCTATCGCCGCCAGTTTCGCCGTCCGACTTTCCTTACCTATCCAATCCTGCAGCAGACCGTAGTATGTCCGGTTGATGATACACCGGGCATAAAACGCTTTGTCAACCGCTTGCACCTGCTCCGGAGTGTAGAGCGTTGCAAACTGTCCGTGCGGTCCATATCATATTTGTTGCTCAGATAACGGGAAACTGCTGTGCGTGAATAATTAATTTCGCGGGCAAGATCTGCGATGCTCGTGCTTGTTGCTGAAAGATAGCTAGTGACCTTTTCGGCCAGTGTCTTGCTTTCGGTGTAGGTGCTTACTGCTGCTGCTGCTGCAACTTCCTGTGACATTTTTATGTCCTCCTATTCGTTCATGGCGCTCAGTCTGGTGAGCGCATCGTTTGCCTTTTTGCCGAAGAAGCTGTCTCCGGCCTCGGCCCTCTTCTTTTTTCCGGCCGCCATCTCGGCACGGTATTCCTTGTCTATTGGCAACGAGATGATCTTTGAATCTCTCTCGGCCTTGATAGTGAGGTCCAACTTGCCGATTGCATCGGAGGGGCGGTTTTCTTCGAACCTTGCTTCATACGGACGTGTCATGCTGTCGAGTATCTCGCGCATTTCGCGCTCCTGCCTTTTCTGATTGCGGAGATGATTTTCAAGTGATACCTGTGAGCAGTGCGTACCAAACTGCAGAAGCTCGGCTGATACTGCATCACAGATTTTCCGCCCGGTGCTGTCGAAAACGTAGAGCTTCGTGACGTCGTCAATGTCCCACTTGATACCGACGCGCTTGCCGATATAGTTGCAGAGTTCATAGTCGGTGTACATGGTTCCAAACTTCATGATGCCTTGATTCCTTACAAGCGCCGTGTCCGCCTTCATGAGCAGCATCGCAGCATATTCGCGTGGCGGTGCTGCTTTCAAGTAGCGGGAGCCATTTTCAAAAAGCTCAATCGGCGTGACCCACTTTTCTCCGGCTTCCTTGAGGCCACGATGCACACGAGTGTGATACGTCTCGTTCTTCCATTTCGTCCAGGCGAGGTAAAACTCTTCCATAGTGAGAAGTTCGCCGTGTTCGAGCATGCCGTCGATGTCCTTCTGGCGCTTGGCGTAGGTCTTGGACCCTGTCAGGGTACCCGTATAGCTTTCGAACCACTTCGAGAACTTTGAGCAGACCGTCGAGAAAAAGCGCTCGATGGGTTTGTCCCAAGGCTGGTATGGAAGAGATCTGCCGACTTCCTCGATGCCGATTGATTGATAGAAGCCGACCGTCTCGGCGTCGAACTGGAACTCGATTTTTCGTTCCTTGCGGTTCTGCCCCGTCATTGCTTTCCCGGTATAGTCCTTGCCGTTGTCGATGTGGAGCATTCTCGGAACGCCGCCCGGTTCGCTGTAGATCATCTTGACGAGGCTCTCCTTCAGGGTCTGGCTATTTGCGTCGATACAGATGACGTCTCCGATGACGGCCCTGCTTCGCATAATATTGCTGTTTAGATATAAAAAAAGCCACCGCATATCGGATAAAATCCAAAATGCTGGTGTCCGAAAAACGGATGGAAAGAAAGCCGTAGACCGCCGTTATAACAAAGGGAATAAGTGTCCCCAGCTGAGCCACGGCAAAGACCGAGATCAAAAGTCCACTGCTAAAAATGGCTACATCACGCAGTTGCCACAGCCAAAGAGCCGCCTTCGCTTTCAGGTTGTCGGGGTAGATATACATTATATTCCTCGCTTTCGTTTTTATGTTCTGACAAAAAATACGCAATCCGCTCAAGAAGGCGTTCTCTAATTCTGTCAAAAAGACTTCCATTGCCATCATATTATGGCTCCCACCTTATTTCGGTACCACGTTCTGCACTACAGTTCGGGTAGTATTGACTGCCGCCTGCGCCGTATAAACTGCCGACATAACATTTGCTTTGGTTGAGGTNTCCAACCCAAAAGCACCGCAAATTCTCGGCACCTCGCCGGCTGAGAGCATTAGACCAAGCCCCAAAAGTGCGTGATCTCGAATGACCATCAGTCCTGCAGTTAAGATTGTTGCCTGCAAAAAGGTTGTCAGGCAAAGCCCAATGACCTGCTTGCACCATTGGTAAAAGCCGTCCATGTAACCGCGGGGTACGCTGAACATATACAAGCTGCCCACAGCAATTTGTATTAGCAAAATACCGCCGCGCTTGAGGTTTGCAAAAAACACCTTGATGACGGAATATCCCATCATAACAATGAGGAAAATCATCAACAGCGGGTTCGTAACACCGGTTATGCCGCCGAAGCCACTTTCTGAGCTTTCCCTGAGTATGGTGTCGGCGACAGCTCCGAAGTCAGTGCCGTAGCCGGTAATTCCTGCCGTCATGCTCGCCTGTAAAGTGACGGAGAGCTTAAAAAGCTCAACAGGTACAAGGGTAAAAAGAGAAACTGCAAGAAAACCCTTTAGAGCATTAAGCAAGGCATCCTTCACACTTCCTCTGCCTGATTGATATTCCATGCCTGTTTCGAATGCTGACACAACAAGCCCTGTCACATAGAGCGACCACGCAAGATATGAAAAGAACAGAACGATTGACTTCACCCAGCCCATATCAAAAAGCTCCACGCCCATATTGCCCATCTGGGAGAAAAAACTGCCCAGAAAGCCTACGATTTGGCTGTAGCACCAGTCGATGAACTGGTCCATTACATCACCAAGCAAAAAGTCCCATATAAACAAATGCGATCACGTCCTTCATTTCAAAGTAAAAAAGGCATATCGTTTTCACGATATACCCTCTGTAATTTAGTCATCCCATGCAGATGCTGTTGATATTTGCTGCCTTTATCAATCTACTTTTTCCTGGGGTAAATTTAGCCGTTATAAAGCTCTCGGAGTATATTTTCGCCATCACATTCTTATTTCTTGTTTTTCGAGTTCATCAAGCGCCTTGGTGATAAGCTCCGTGATTAACGCCTTTTGCGTTAGGTGAAGAACAAAGAAAGTCAGTTTAGCACCCAGCCGCACGAAGTCTCTGGTATGTTACTCTAAGCGGCAGCTGGTCGAAGAGCACTGACTCGACATACACGGTCACCTATTCGTGGACTGGTTTCCCTGCAGGAACAATGCTTCCAACCGACGGCGGGCTCTATTATAAAAAGAATTGCCGTTCGGACATGCTCTTTCCAAATGCAGATATTTTTGTCGTCCAATCGACACTGCATCTTGTTCTGCGCAGGGGTCAAAATCTGAACATACGGAGTTCTTATGGCCATTTTCCCGCTGTCCAGCAAATCCAACGCATATTGAACAGCCATTTGATTCTTCTCCGCTTCAAATAGATTTAAGAATTCATCGTATTCTTTCACGGAAAGCCTACCCCTCTCATAGAATTTACTTCAAACATTGTATTTAGGAACTTTTTTCCTGTTCGCGTCCTAAAAATATTATTATCAATTTTTCTGATTGCGTCGATAGACATATTATCTTCAAAAACATTAACCAGGAAGTCCGCCTCGACCAGAATCTGATAATCAATTCCCTGAATGTCTGTATAGGAATGATGGTGCGCGATTAGCCAACATACCCGTTCGACGATGGTTGGATCAACGTCTAAATTCTCCAGCAAGCTTTTCGCTTCCGGCGGGCCTTCAATCTGCTGATAATTTCCGGAAGAACTGTCATACTTTATTTCGCTGTTCTTAATACCAATATCGTGGGTTAGCGCTGCAATTTCAAGAATTNCCTGCGTTCTTTCATCAAGACCCTCCAATTCACCTATAGCCTTGGCGAACCCGTATACTTTCAGAAAATGATTGATACGCCGCGCATCACCGGAGTAATAATGAATCATAGCATTGATAAGCAGTCCGATTTTTTCCATAAGTTTCTCCAATAGAAAAGTATTGTCCCGCCGATATGATATAAAATACCGGCGGGACTGTTAATTTATTGAGCCATGAAGAGTTCGATATCCTCATCTGCTGTACCTATACCAGCAATTCCGAATTTTTCAATCAAAACATTAGCTACATTTGGTGATAGGAAGCCTGGGAGTGTGGGGCCGAGATGGATATTCTTTACGCCGAGATAGAGGAGCGCAAGAAGTACAATTACGGCTTTCTGCTCATACCAAGCTATGTTGTAAACAATTGGGAGCTTATTAATATCGTCAAGCTCGAATACTTCTTTCAGCTTCAGCGCAATAAGAGCAAGTGAATATGAGTCGTTACACTGACCGGCATCCAGTACTCTTGGGATACCGCCGATGTCGCCGAGATTGAGCTTGTTGTAACGATATTTTGCACAACCCGCAGTCAAAATAACAGTATCCTTAGGAAGCTTTTCAGCAAACTCCGTGTAATACTCTCTGGACTTCATTCTGCCGTCACAGCCTGCCATGACAAAGAACTTTTTGATTGCACCGGATTTTACTGCCTCGACAACCTTGTCCGCCAGAGCGAAAACCTGATTGTGCGCAAAGCCGCCTACTATGCTGCCAGATTCGATTTCTTCAGGGGCAGGCAGAGTTTTCGCCAGTTCGATTATTGCGGAAAAGTCTTTCTTGCCGTTTTCGTTAGCAGTAATGTTGGGGCAACCGGGGAAGCCTGCCGCGCCTGTAGTGTAGATTCTGTTTCTAACCTCTTCGCTTCTTGGGGGAACAATACAGTTTGTTGTGAACAAAATCGGACCATGGAAAGTCTCAAATTCTGTAACCTGCTTCCACCATGCGTTGCCGTAGTTTCCAGCAAAGTTATCATACTTTTTGAAGAATGGGTAATAATGGGCGGGAAGCATTTCTCCGTGAGTATATACATCGACTCCGGTTCCGCGGGTCTGTTCCATAAGCTGTTCCAAGTCGTTCAGGTCATGTCCTGAAATGAGGATGGCAGGATTCTTTCTAACGCCTATGTTAACCTCTGTTATTTCAGGGTTGCCGTATTTTGAGGTGTTAGCCTCATCAAGAAGAGCCATTACCTTAACACCGTATTCTCCGGTTTTAAGCGTAAGCGCAACAAGGTCGTCAGCTGAAAGCGTGTCATCCAGCGTAGCTGACAGCGCTTCGTAGATAAAGGCGTTGATGGTCGTGTCTTCTTTTCCGATATTGTTAGCGTGTTCGGCATAGGCAGCAATGCCCTTGACACCGTAAATGATCATTTCTCTCAAAGAACGTACATCTTCGTTTTGTGTGGAAAGCACACCTACAATTGCGGCTTTTTCCAACATTGACTCTTTAGTGTCTGTTTCAAAAGTTGCAGAGTCATGAAGATTGTTCAAGGTAACGGTCTTTCGCAAATCGTTCCGTAAAGACAGCATTTTTCTAATCTGCTTTTCGATTGCGCCGTCATCAAAGTTTGCGTTTGTAATGGTCATGAAAAGACTGCTGAGAACCTCTTGGTTTACATAATCCAACTTACTAACATCAATCTTTCCCTTTACAACGACTTCAGAAACACCTTTAATCGTGTAAATCAGCAGATCCTGGAGCTTTGCGACTTCTTCGGTCTTTCCGCATACGCCGCGAAGTTCGCAGCCTGTCCCTTTTGCGGTTTCCTGGCACTGATAACAAAACATACTCATTTTACTTTATCTCCTTTATTCTTCTATGGGTTCAAATTCTTCCTTGCCTACAAAACATACGGGGCACTGCCAATTGTCCGGCAAATCTTCAAATGCCGTACCGGGATTGATTCCATTGTCAGGATCACCAAGCGCCGGATCATAGATATAATCGCAGGGAATGCATCTGTATTTTTTCACTTAATGTCCTCCTTCTCAATTATTTGGGGCAGGTGCTTTCACTATAATCAATTCCAAAGTTTCCGAATGTAGGTTTTTGACATTCATTTTTGTGTTGATTGGAATTACCAGTAAGGTGCCGGCTTCGTACACGTGGACTTCCTGATTATCGAGCTCAATCGACAGCTTTCCTCTGATGACGGTCATGTATACGTTTGAATTTGAAAAGTGCTCAGGGAGACCTTCACTTTGATTAAATACCATGTG
>JGI20225J20221_1001896_pt2 | contig 22793 bp, 27 predicted proteins | sample BioMet4_FD_20221 | JGI IMG/M metagenome (IMG submission 20221)
AAGGTTGGTGGTATTAAAATGGATATTAATGTGGCTCTGTTTCTTGGTATGATAGTTGCGTTATTTGCAGAATTTATTAGAACTCGCAATCTTAAGGCTGTCATGGACACAGTACAAACAATTTTTGATGGGATGGGAAAACAATTTGCTACTGTTATTACGTTGATTGTAGCTGGTGAAACTTTGGCCAAAGGTTTAACTTCTTTAGGTGTTATAAATACAGTTATTAACGCGGCTCAAGGAGCAGGGTTTGGTAAAGAACCTATGATTTTACTCATGAGTTCTATTATATTTATTGCTTCCATTGTTATGGGCAGCGGTAATGCACCTTTCTTTGGGTTTTCCTCCTTTGCCCCTGATGTAGCTAAACAAGTNGGCTCTTCAGCTGTTAATTTTTTACTGCCTATGCAACTTTCTGCTAGNGTAGCTAGATCNATGAGNCCTATTACNGCTGTNGTNGTNGCTATTTCNGGNGTAGCAGGAGTTTCCCCTTTTGAAGTAGTTAGAAGAACCGTTATTCCATTAGTTTTAGGCATGATTACCGTGCAGATTATGACATATTTAATGTTCTGAGGATAAGATACAAAAGGAGATTTTACAGATGCTTAATGAAAAAATTTGTTCCGCAATTGATAATCAAAAAGAAACTTTGCTCAATCTGAGTCATGCAATTCATGAACATCCGGAAGTACGTTTCACAGAAAAGACGGCTGTTAAATTAATCAAAGAAGTTTTGGAGGCCAATGGGTTTGACTTTCTTTGCCCTTGGGCAGGGTTAGATACAGCTTTCAAAGCAGTGTACCATGGTAAACCAGGCGGTCCAACTTTGGCTTTTCTCGCTGAGTATGATGCGCTGGAGAAGATAGGACATGGTTGTGGACATAACTTGATTGCTACAATGTCAGTTGGTGCAGCCTTAGGAATTAAAACACAGATGCAGGATATAACAGGAGACATTGTTATTATGGGCTGCCCAGGTGAAGAAGGCGGTAAAGGCAAAGTAATTATGTTAAATAATAATGGCTTTGATGGTATTGATTATGCTATGATGATTCATCCGGCGGATTACAATATGATTCAAAGGACTGGGTTAGCCGCTGTAGTAGTAGACGTGGAATTCATTGGACAGTCTGCTCATTCTAAGCAACCTTCTGATGGAATTAATGCGTTAACTGCTCTTATCCAAATGTTTAATGGTATTGATGCTAGGCGGCAATGCTGGGCAGATAAAACCCGCTGTAATGGTATAATTACTGATGGAGGAACAGCCTCTAATGTTGTACCAGACTATGCAGCAGGTAAATTTACTGTGAGAGCAAGCACAGTAGCTGAATTAGAAAAAGTAGTAGATGATATGGAAAATATTGCTAAGGCAGCAGAGCTTATGGTAGGGGCGAAGGTAAACTTTAAGCCAGGTTATATTTCCAGCGAAAGATATTGTAATTTGGCCATGGATGAGCGGTTAAAAGCCCATGTCCAAGATTTTGGTATTGAAATGCAGTATCCACCTAAAAATTTATCAGCAGGTTCTTCAGATTTTGGCAACGTTTCCATGAAGCTGCCAGGCATTCATGCTTATCTTTCTATTGCAGAACAAGGTGAGAAGATTAAGAACCATACTAAAGAGTTTACTGCTGCTGCAATAAGCAAGAAGGCTGATGATGTAATTTTAATAGGCGCCAAGAGTTTAGCTATGACGGCTTACGATATTTTTACAGATACTGCTTTGCAAAAAGATATTTCTGCTGAATTTGCTAAAGTACCTAAACGTTAGCATTCATTATAAACAAGAAGGGTAAATAAAAAATGATTAAGTTTGACTTAGAAAAATATTTATCTGATTTAGAGTATTTGGTCAATATTGATAGTAATGCCAGTGATAAACAAGGTGTGGAAAAAATAGCAACTTTTTTCAAACAAAAATTTTCTAAAGACGGATGGTTCATAAAAGAATATTATGCTAACCTATTGTTAGGGCCATGCGTGGAAATTAGTAATACGCAGGATGACCAATATGACTTGTTGCTTTTGGGACATATGGATACAGTATTTGAGGTAGGCACAGCAGCACAGCGACCTTTTAAGATTTTAGGGGGACGTGCTTATGGCCCAGGGGTTACAGACATGAAATCCGGAGATTTAATGGGAGCCTATGTTATTGAAGGCATGGCAAATCAGCAAATCTTGGCTCCGCTTAAAGTCTGTTTAGCTTTAAACCCTGAGGAAGAAAAAGGTTCTAAATTTGTTCGTAAATGGTTAGAAGATTTAGCTAGAAAAAGTAAGTATGTTATTGTCCTAGAACATGCTAGGGGTGCTAATGAACATGTACAAGAGCGTAAAGGTTTAGGACGCTATACTTTTAAATTTCAAGGCATTGCTGCTCATGCCGGTAATAATCCTGAATTAGGAAGAAGTGCCATCACGGAAATGGCGTACTGGATTGGTAAACTGACTGNTTTAACTGATTTGCCTGAAGGTTTTACTATAAATATTGGTACGGTGGCAGGAGGAGAGGCAGCAAACATTGTTGCTTCTGAAGCTAATATGGTAGTAGATTTGAGGTTGGTAAGGCTGGAACAGGAAAAAAAATTTAACGATTGTATCATAAGGTTGAAAGAACATGCTAAAGCGAAAGAGGTAAAAATAGAAGTGAGTGGTGGCATTACTAGGCCCCCAATGTTCGTGACGTTAAAAACGGAGGAATTTATGACTCTTGTTAATAGTGTTAGCGAAAATTTGGCTATGCCTTGCAAGTGGTGCAAAGCCGGCGGTGGTAGCGATGGTAATTTCTCTGCTGCTTTAGGGATACCTACTATTGACGGGTTTGGCCCTCTCGGAGGCAGTGCTCATACAGACAAAGAGTATTTGGAAGTAGAAGCGATTGAGCCAGCTGCAAAATTGTTACTGGAAATCATAAAAACATTGCGGCAAAAACTCTACAACCTATAAGCAGCGAGATAATATTGCTTCTAAACAACAAGAAATTATTACGAAAAAGAGATAAAAAATAAAATAGCCTATATTTACTCATCTATTTTACTAGACAAGAGTAAATATAGGCTATTTTGCCTTGAGAAAACACTTTACATGGTATAACATAATGTTTAGCTAACTTTTAGCCAGTCACCTGTATTGGAAAGGCTTGTACAGTTATATATATTTGTTGCTGCTCTAATACATACATAATAATTAGTNCCATCTTGATAAACATCACCGGCTTGTGGAAGNCTATCTTCCTTTCCATACNGTTTGNCCATAAAGAGTNGTCATATTTGCNCTNGTTAAAATNTTATCNGTATCNACTTTAAANGCATTACCCGGNTTTNCTGCCGCATATTCTGCTAAAGTAGGATTAGNACTGGCAACTTGAGCGGAAACATATTGATTATAGCGCAGTAAATATATACCAGAGGAATCTTTGTAAAGAGCAGTACCTGTATTACCTCCAGAACCACTGGCAGCTTGAGCTAAAAAGGCAGCCCAATTACTTGTGTTTAAGCTATCTGCTACACCACCGGAACCAGTGTTATTTCCACCGGACGAAGAGTCTGTTGCAAGATACCATTCTACAGGTTCTTTGGAGCCTTCCCCGCAAGTATAGGTAGCTCTCCCGTTGGTAATTCCATAGGAAGTGTCTAGGGCTGTAAATCTGCGCTGCGTACCATCATTTTGAGTAATTAACATATCACTGCTAGGAGGTACAGGAATTGCCGCTAATAAGGAGTTCCCAGTGCCATAATTAACTAATTGGTCAATAGTTGTAGGTGCTTCGCCTGTTCTTGCTTCGTACACATTGTAAGCACTATCTATAGCGCGTAAGTCTGCGAGCAACTTGGCACCATTTGCGGACGCTCGAGAATCTAAGAAGCGTGGAATAGCAATACCGGCTAAAATACCCAGTATGGCAATAACAATGACCAATTCAATTAGTGTAAAACCACGTTGTTGTTTCATATGTATCTATAGGCCCTTCTTTAGGTAAACTAAAATAAATGGTTTTATTAATAAATAAAACTATATATCGACAACGTTAATTTTACTATATTTTCTTTTGGTTTGCAACAAATACAAGGGTTTCTTAATGTAAATTAAATGTGTTGCAAGCAATTTTTACCTCTTAAAAATACCAATCGATAGAAACTGATTTAGTTTAAATGCTACTGCAAATTAAGAAATATAATTTTTATAAAATTTTTTCTTAAAAAGAAGGAATTCAAAAAGATGTGACGAATATTAATTTAAAAGAAATGGAAAGCGTTCCATAATACGGAATATAAAAGCGGCTTAAAATATTATAGATAAATAATGGGAGGAGTGTTTGTATGCAGTACGATGTTATGCATTTCGAAGCTTTGGGAGCAGAATCAGATCACTTAAAAGAATTGACAGAAAAGGCACAAAAAGAGGGGAGGCTTCCAAAAGATTTACAGTATTTAATAACGCCTGATGACTTGCAAACTTATATGAAAAAACATCCGGAGTTACAGTTACCTGATATTATTACAACTAAAACCCATTCCATACTGCCGACTGAGTATTTGAAAGGAACTAAGAAAAGTGTTATTACTCGTAGTGCCGGATATGATCATTTTGAGGCCTTATCAAATGTTATAAACTTAACTTCTTTGCGAAACTATTGTGTAAATGCAGTGGCGCAAACAGCTATGAAGTTTTTATATGCCACTGCCGGAATGTTAAATGAATATACCAAAAATACATGTACCTTTGAAAGAAATAAATCTACATCATTTATAGAGCTTGGTAAGAGTAAGGTTGCAACAGTATTTGGAGTTGGTAAAATAGGAAAACGGACATATGAGTTATTGGAAGCAAATGGTATGACTGTACAAGGAGTTGATTTGAGATATAAAGAACTTGATGAGCAGTATAACCATACAGTTAAATTTGTTTCTAAAGAAGAGGCTATAAAGAATAGCGATATTATTATTAATACTATGAATTTAACTAAGAACAAAGAAAGCAAATTATATAATGTTGGTTATTTTTCAGAAGAGTATTTATCGCAAGCTCTCAAAAAATTAATAATTATTAATGTAACAAGAGGTGAGATAGCACCGGAGGCAGGTCTATTAAATCTTTATAAACAAGGGAAAATATTAGGCATTGGGCTGGATGTATTTACTAATGAAGCGTTGTTCTCAGAATGTCTAAATGGTAATGAAAAGTTTAATACAGAAGATAATATTGCTGCTAAGACTATACTAGATAGTGCCATTAATCGCAGTGCTAATTTTTACGTCCAACCACATCAAGGATTTAATTCTGATGTAGCAGCAATTGAAAAGGCTAAGGATGCAATAGAACATCTTTGCGAATGGTATAAAAATGACAAAAAGAAATTTGATGAACAGTTACCATATTATGAAATATAAAGCTATTATCTTTATAGAAAAATAATATGCTTTTTCGGTATGTAAACGCAAGCATATAAACAACTTTAAAATTATATTTAGGGCGGAAATATAGCTAGTTTGGGAAACCAAAGCGTCAATATTTACTCATTTCCTTTGTTGGACAGAGTAAGTGTTGGCGTTTTTTACAAAATAAAAAATATAATTAATAATGATCATGTAAAAATTTGTTTAGGTGAAATAACATTACTGGTACTAGTATATAAGAATGGACACGAAAGGTTTAACAAGCTAAAATAAATTCAAGAAAGGGCGTGTTAAACCTTGTCTAGAAATGGAATACGATNTCGTATTCCATTTCTAGACAAGGTTTAACACGCCCTTTCTTGAATTTATTTTAGCTTGTTAAACCTTTCGTGTCCATTCTTATATACTAGTACCAATTTGTTTAGGTGAAATAACATTACTGCTAAAACATTAAATAGAAAATGTGATAGAATTTAGTTAATATTAAATTTGGAATAGAAAAGGATAATGCTTTGAAAAATATACCAAATACCTTGTCGCTTATTCGTATGGCACTATCAGTAATACTATTATTTATAAATAATAGGTTTATTTTTCTGACAATATATTTAATTTGTGGATTGAGTGATGTGCTAGATGGCTACATTGCTAGGAGATATAGACTTGAAACTAATTTAGGAGCAAAATTAGATAGTTTGGCTGATTTCATTTTTTTTATTACTTCCTTAACATGCATGATAGGTTCATATGGGTTAAGGATACCTGCTGCAATAATTACAGGTGGAATTATTGTGGTTGGTATTCGGCTATTAAATTTTTGCATTACGACGAAAAAATTTAGTCAATTTGGCATACTCCATACAGTTGGGAATAAATTGAGTGGAATAACGATTTTCTTGCTTTGTCCGTGGGCGATCGTCAGTGGTGATATGCCGATATCTATCATAATAATTCCGTTTTTATCAGCTTTAGAGGAAACACTCATCTTGTTGAAAATGGATGATTATAATCCTAATATATCTAGTTTATTTAGATTAATAGGGTAATGTAATAACAATAAAATGAATAACGGTAATATTTATGGTGAAAAATATTTTTTGCTAATAGTTGCAGATGCGTAGCATAGTTATTGTATGAGAAAAAAACAACAGCTAACATATGGCGTTAAAAGGCGCTTATATATTAGCTGTTATTTTTTTACTATATTTCAAATTTGTTTAGATATTCCATAAAAATTTTCAAACTTTTTTCAGTGCTGGGACGTGGATATTTATGAATAGTTGTATAACAAGTAATATCTTCAGGTGGATCTGATAAATAGTGATAAGTAAGTCCTCCTAAAGTAATAGCATATTTGGCTAACCAGAGAGGGACTATAGACCACAGATCTGTATTTTTCATAATATTAATCATAACAGGAGCACCTAAAATTTTCATATAAGAAGAATAGAGTTCTGTTGGCCAATAGCGATCATGCCATACTTTATATTTTGGGCACCAATTAATTAATATTTCTTTCCCTAAATCTAAAGAACTGTTTTCTATTACGCTTTTTCCAGTAGTTTTAGAATCACCACACTTTAAAAGCACCATTGGCATTGTGCGCCAGGGGACACTAATTAAGTTTGGGTGTACAATATCTTTCCATGTAAAGGCAATGTCAATTTGTCGTTGTTCAACCGAAGTTAATAATGTGCTGGAATGCTCTGAGTATATATCCAGTTTAATTTTGGGGCTATGTTGCATCAATTGAAGAAATAATGGGGGGAAAATATACTCATTTAAAGTATGTACAGCACCTATTGAAAGTATGAGTTGTTCACCTTGAGCTTTAAAATTTACGGTTTCTTCCCATAAGGCGCTCCAACGTTTTGCTATACGCAAAAAGTCTTGCCCGGACGGCGTTAGCAGCATTGCTTTCATACCATGGCCTCGGTCTATTAGTATCACGCCCAAATCTGTTTCTAAATTTTTTAATCTGTGAGTTAATGCAGTTTGGGATATAAATAAAGACTCTGCTGCTTTGCTAATACTTTTGTTCTGCACCACCGCCATAAAAGCTTGTACGTCATGTATCTGCATACTACACCTCCGTAAAATAGAAAACAATTTAATCGGTATAATTATCAGAATTATTATTATATTTATAGTACATGAAAATAATTGATAATTCAACCCTAATATATTCATTTTACGGTTTTTATATATTGTTATAAAATTAAAATATAAAAGATAAAGAAGTACATAAAAAGAGAACAATTGTGGCTGGTGCATGTCAATGAGACAGCATATAGGTAAAATTTAAAATACAGAAAGGAGCAAATTGATGATTGCAGGAAAAAAGCTTTTGGTGGTAAGTGCTCATGCTGCTGATTACGTTTGGAGAAGTGCCGGGACCATAGCACATTATATTAAATGTGGTGCTGATGTACAAATTGTTTGTCTAAGTTTTGGCATTAGAGGTGAAAGTAATGATTTATGGAAGAAAGGAGGGCAAACAGAAGAATCAGTAAAAGCTATACGTAAAGCTGAAACTTTAAAAGCTGCTGAGATTTTGGGAGTTAAAAACAATATAGAATTCTGGGATTTAGAAGACTATTGCATGAATTTAACTCCAGAAATATATGATAGAATGGTCCTAAAGATTCGTGAGATTAGACCTGATATTATCATTACACATGATAAGTTTGATATCCTTAATCCTGACCATAATCATGTCAGCGAAATGGTATATAGTTGCAGTATTATGAGCAATTCGTCAGGGATTAGTGCCGGAAATACTAAAGTGACAAAGCAAATGAAATTATTTGGATTTGAACCACATCAAACAGAGATAAGCAATTTTAAGCCTGGGAGCTATATTGATATTACTGATTCTTATGAGCAAAAGCTTGCAGCAATGCAATGTTTTCAGGCCCAGAATCATTTGATAAAATATTATACGGATAGAGCTTTTCTTAGAGGAAACCATGCTCGAAGAATTTCAGGTAACCCAGATATTAAGTATGCGGAATGTTTTGCCAATTTTTTCCCAATAGTTGGAAATGAATTATATTAAATATAGGGGGGAAGAACATGAAAAAACTTACAGTTATGCTATTGAGTCTTTGTGTTTTATTTGCTGGTCTGACAGGATGTGCTAAGAGTCAGAAAAATGCTGAAAAAACGGATGCAGCTAAGGCGTGGAAACCAAGCAAAACAATTACAATTGATGTAGCTTTTGCTCCTGGTGGTGATACAGATTATAATGCTCGGATGTACGCGGAAAAATTAGGCAAAACATTAGGAACTTCTGTCATTGTAACCAATGTTACTGGTAGTGGCGGCGCTGCCGCATCTGAAGAGGTTAAAGGTGCCAAACCTGATGGTTACACAGTATTGTTTACACAGACATCATTTTTCTTGAATAAAGTTGCGGGGATCACTAACTATGGCTTGGAAGCCTTTGAATTAGGTAATATTGCAGGTCGTAGTGCAGGCTGGGCAATAGTAGCTCCTTCAAAATTAGGCGTTAAAACCCTTAAAGAAATGGTAGAGAAATCTAAAACAGAAAAAATAGTATTGGGTGGTTCTGCCGGCGCAACAGGATCTATGGTAGGTGAACAACTAAATAAGTTGGGCGCAAAATTTAATGTAGTTGATTATGGCAGTGCAACTGACAAGGTAGCAGGACTAAAGAGTGGAGACATTCAAGTTACCGTAGTACCTATTTTAACGGCTATGCCGTATATTAAAAATGGCGAGTTTGTTGTTCTTGCATTAGCTGAAAAAGAACGCAATAAGGCATTCCCAGATGTACCTACGTGTATTGAACAAGGGTTTGATGTAGCAGCTCCTACTTATTATTTCTTTGCTTTCCCTAAAGGAACTCCGCAAGAAGTAATAGATACTTTTAATAATGCTTGTGAGCAAATTTATAAATCTAAAGATTATCAAGATAAATTAACTAAATCCTATTCTCAAACTCCTTTCTTCCAAAAAGGTGATCAAGCTAAGAAAACACTGGGAGACTTTGCCGTTTCTGCTGAGGCAGCTTTTAAGAAATGATGGTTTTCTAATCTAATAAGTAGTTGAGGCATTTCGTATGTGGAAACTACTTATTAGAAATTAAAAGGAGTAAAGACATGCAAATTGATCAAAGACGTGATTTAATAACTTCAATTGTTTTTTTGATTTTTGGTATTGCTGTTATTATAGCTTCCGGCAACATCCCAATAAAAAATGTAAATGGAGATGTTGGATCTGCTTTTTTGCCGGAAATGGTAGCAGGAATAATGATATTTTTGAGTATCATTTTGTTTGCTAAAACGTGTATGCATATTAAAAAGTCTAAGCCATTAGAAGAAAAAAATAATGCCAAGATACGAGCAACAGTTGAAACAAATAATAAGCAGAAAGGTTTTGCCGGTAATAAGGCAGTATTTGCAAGTTTTATCAATCTTTGCGTTTATGTGGTCTTATTTAAACCTGTTGGTTTTATTCTTAGCAGTATAATATTCCTTGTTTTACAGATGGGGATAATGACTGAAGATAGCAAAATTACAGCTAGAAAACTTGCTATATGGTGTGTAATTTCAGTAGTGACAGCAGTGTTGGTTTATTTAATATTCTATGAAATATTTTCTATGCCTTTGCCCATGGGTCTTTTGGATTCTGATGAATAGATGACTATAGGAGTATATTATGGACGAAATTTTAACGATGTTTAATGGGGCTACATTATTGCTGATTTTACTTGGTAGTATCGTAGGTATTGTTTTTGGGGCCATTCCCGGACTTAATGCTACCATGGCTGTTGCGTTGTGCCTTCCATTTACGTATGGAATGGACTCAGTAAATGGTGTATCTTTGCTCTTAGCTTTATACTTAGGAGGAATTTCCGGCGGTCTCATTTCCGCTGTATTGTTGCGAATTCCAGGAACGCCTGGTTCATTGGCCACTGTTTGGGATGGCGGTAAGATGGCCGAAAACGGTGAGCCTGGCAGAGCTTTGGGAATTGGCATAACCTATTCTTTTATTGGTAATATTTTTGGTATATTGTGCATGGCTCTTATAGCTCCACAATTAGCAAATTTCGCTAGCAGGTTTGGACCCTGCGAATATTTTGCCTTAATATTTTTTGCGTTAACACTTATTTCTAGTTTGTCAGAAGGTGATATGGTTAAAGCACTTATTTCAGGGTGTGCTGGACTTATTGTTTCTATGGTAGGAGTAGCACCTATGGATAATGCTAGACGTTTTACTTTTGACATTCCCGATTTAAATGGCGGGTTTGCACTTATTTCGATGATGATTGGTTTTTTTGCCATTACAGAAGTTTTAGATAGTGTTAAAGACAAGCAAGTAAAAGGTTATCAAAAAGTGAAGTTTGCAATGCGTGGATTAGGTTTTACTTTAAGAGAATTTATTGACCAATTGGGAAATATGTTTAGAGCGGCCTTTGTAGGTTTAGGTATTGGTATTTTGCCGGGTATTGGTGCAACCGCTGCAAATATTCTTGCTTATGTTACTTGTAAATCAACGTCTAAGCATCCTGAACGTTTTGGTACTGGCAGTATAGATGGTATTATAGCATCGGAAACCTCGAATAATGCTTGTTGTGGAGGTACACTTATTCCTTTAATTGCCTTAGGTATACCTGGTGATGCTGTTACAGCAATAGTATTAGGGGGGTTGATGATTCATGGGATTGTTCCGGGACCAGAGATGTTTGTTACAAATGGGGCTTTGATCAATGACATGATAATTGCCTGTATTATTGCTAGCATCTTGATATTTGCCTTACAATTTTTTGCTATTCATTTTTTTGTTAAAATGCTTTATTTACCAAAGAGTATTTTACTGTCCGTTGTAGCCTGCCTTTGTATTGTTGGGGCCTATGCAAATAACAATCGTATTTTTGACATTTACGCTGTCTTGTTATTCGGGGCATTGGGCTTTGCTTTTCGCCGTTTGAAAATTCCTACCGCCCCTTTTATGTTAGCATTCATTTTAGAGAACTATTGTGAAACTTATTTAAGACGCGGGTTGGCAACTTATGGCAGCATAGACCAATTCTTTACTCGTCCTATTTCGGCAGCATTTATTATTGTAGGGGTAGTATCCATGCTTTACAGGATATATAAGAATTACAAGAAAAATAGGGGAAATTTGGCTGTGTAACCACACTGATTTTTACGAGAAATATTCCTTAAGGGAGGCATAAATATGTCGGTTGGTAAGAGAATATATTTAAAACGTGTAATGCCTGATCCTGAAATCATGAAGCAATTTAAGGCCATTCCGGCTTCTAATACGGCAGATGTTATGGGACGTAGTTGTGCTATGAACCCTAGAATCAAGCTTGTTAGTAGTCCCAAAGCACAAATGATGGTAGGACCTGCTTATACAGTTAAATGCAGGGCAGGAGACAATTTGCTTCTACATGCGGCCTTAAATTACTGTAATGAAGGTGATGTATTGGTTGTTTCTAACGAAGGAGACGACACACGTTCATTAATAGGTGAAGTTATGATGGCTTACTTGTATTATACTAAAAAGATTGCAGGTATTATTATCGATGGTCCCATTAGAGATATTGATGAAATAGGAAAATGGGATTTTCCGGTTTATTGCAATGGCACAACTCCGGGTGGCCCGTACAAAGAAGGACCGGGTGAAATCAATGTACCTATTTCTTGTGGTGAAATTAGTGTGAATCCCGGTGATATTATTCTAGCTGATCCGGATGGTATTATTGTAATACCTCTTAAAGATGCGGTTACTGTTTTGGCAGATGCTAAAAAATTTCAGGCTGATGATGAGGCTAAACTGATAGCGGCTAAGAATGGTACAGCTAAGCGAGACTGGGTAGAAAAATCTTTAGCTGATAAAGGGTTTGAAATTATTGACGATGTATATCGTCAATAAAATGACGTAGAAAATACCAGCCACTAAAAATTTATATTCAATAAACTGGAAGAAATATTTCTATATGAGAGATTAAATAAAAACAGACAGGTTAGGGNGAGATTTATCGCCTTGGCCTGTCTGTTTGCATATTAAATTATTTCGCACGAGAGAAAAGTTCTTACAGCTGGAGTGCTAGAAGATTAGGTATTCTTTTCTGTGAAATAGTATAACAAAGCTATAAGAACCATACCAAGCCCTACGGCAGCTGCTAATGGCCAGCTTCCATATGCATAGGTAAATCCACCTACAGCAGATCCAATTGCACCACCGATAAAAAACACTGCCATAAATATGCCATTTAAGCGTCCGCGTATTTCGTCGCCTAGAGAATAGATTATGCGCTGACTGAGAACAAGATTCCCTGACACAGCCATGTCTAATGTAACAGCACCAACTACTAGTAAGGATAAGGCAATGGTGGATGAATCTTTATAAATAAGTGTAAGTGAAAGCGAGAAAATTGCCAGAAGGATAAATAAACCTGTTAAACGTTTTGTCCAACCTCTATCAGCTAATCTTCCGGCAATTGGTGCAGCTATGGCACCGGCTACACCAGCTAATGCAAATAAAGCAATGCCCTGTTGAGATAAATGAAAATGATTTGCCAGCCACAAAGGGCTTACAGTCCAAAATAAACTAAATGCACCAAACAAGCAAGCTTGATACAATGCACGACGACGTAAAATAGCTGTNGTTTTAAAAAGATCCCACATAGAACTGAGCAATCCCAAATAACTCATAGAAGGAGAAGGATTACGNCTAGGAAGAGCAAATGCTAATATAATGGCTAATACTGTTGTTATAATAGCTGAGAGAATAAATACCATGTGCCAACCCCACAGGTCAGCAACAAAACTCGCTATTGGCCGTGCTAGCATAATACCAAGAAGTAAGCCACTCATTACATTCCCTACAACTTGGCCGCGCTGTTCTTCTGACGCTAGATGAGCAGCATAGGGCACTAGTATTTGGGTTGCAACTGATCCTAAGCCAATAAATAGTGATGCTATAAGAAAAATTATGGCTGTATTTGTGAAAGCAGCTATTATCAATGAACAAATCACAGAAATTAATGTTATTACAACAAGCTTACAATTTTCAATTAAATCATACAAGGGGACAATAAANAATAAACCTAGNACATAGCCAATTTGAGTTANNGTAACGATTAATCCTGAGGTNGCCAAGGAAAGGTGAGTATCAATACTAATAGGGCCAATTAGTGGTTGCGCATAGTAAAGATTGGCAACAAATACACCACAGGCAAGGGCTAAAAGAGTTGTAATCCATGGTGAGACGTTATTTGTTTTAAAAAGTTGATTATTCATATAGTTATATTCCTCCCAAATGTCATTAGCATAGGCAATAAAAATAATTTCATTGTAGAAATTATATACTGAACGTTTAGTATTGTAAATAGACAATTTCATTTTTCTCATATATTTAGTATAATATACGTATAGTTTCTTTATTGAATATTGAAGGAGGAATTTTTTTGGAAAAGAAAAAGGGGCGCCCTCGCAACGTTGCAACGGAGAAAGCTATTCTTGAAGCTTCGTATGATTTGTTGCTGGAATATGGTTTTGGAAAAGTAACTGTTGAAAAAATTGCTGAAAGAGCTAAGGTAAGTAAAGCTACTATTTATAAATGGTGGCCTAATAAAGCGGCGGTCGTTATGGATGGATTTTTATCTGCTACGATGTCTAGGCTCCCAACACCTGATACTGGCTCAGTTATAAAGGATATCGTTATTCAGGCTAGTAATTTAGCTAACTTTTTAACAACTACAGAGGGGAAAGTAATTACAGAATTAATTGGAGAAGGTCAATTTGACTGTAAACTGGCAGAAGCATACCGTTTGAGATATTTCAATCCGCGGCGGCTGGATTCACGGCGAATTTTAGAAAAAGGAATGCAAAGAGGGGAACTTAAAAAAGACTTGGATTTGGAATTGTGTATTGACTTAATTTATGGGCCACTTTTTTATAGATTATTAGTAACTAACGAAAAAATAGATGAAGATATCATAAAAGCGTTAGTTAAATATGCTTTCGCAGGTATTAAAGCATAAAGTACGTGAGGTAACAGCAGTGATAAAACCAACTAAAAACGCTTTTGGAAAATAAAAGGTTCGGCAAATTATCATTATGTTTATACGGCAATGTGACAAGGTTACAGAAAAGAAATAAATAAATTGCTATAATAAAGTTGTAAAAGATGAAAAGGTGATAACTTTTACATTGGGGATGGAGGTGTAGGAATGTTTAATTTTTTTAAGAGGGATACAAGTAAATCAATAAATGTTAAGGCTATGGATGACCTCATTGGTAAAGTAGAGCTAATAGATATAAGAGAACCATATGAATATAAAAGCGGAAGCTTAAAGACCTCTAAAAATATTCCTATGGGAAATTTACTGGAGGAACCGGAAAAGTATTTGCTCAAGGAAAAAACTTATTACCTAATATGTAGATCAGGGGCAAGAAGTGGCAGGGCAGCCAAAAAACTTGCAACTCAAGGATTTGATGTTGTCAACGTGGCAGGTGGAATGAGTTCTTATTCCGGAATAAACAGACAATAATATTCTTTTTGCCTTACATAATAAAAGATAAATATAAAAAGGAGAGATTAACATGAGCGTATTAAAAATAACAAAGGATAATTTTGAACAAGAGGTTATGAACTCTGACAAACCGGTATTGCTGGATTTTTGGGCTTCTTGGTGTGGACCATGTAGAATGGTAGGACCAATAGTTGAGGAAATAGCAGAAGAGACCGTTGGTAGAGTGAAGGTTGGTAAAGTTAATGTAGATGAGGAACCGGATTTAGCACAGACTTTTGCTGTTTCCAGTATTCCAACTCTGGTAGTGATGAAAAATGGTCAAGTAGCTCAAAGTACTGTAGGAGTTAAATCTAAGCAGGCCATTTTAAATATGCTTGAATGATTTAATAAAAGATAAATATAAAAATTAAGATGTAGGGGATATAAATATGCAGCATGAGTTTGATATCAAAAATAAGAAAAAGTTAGATAGCCCAAAGCGCAGAGAAATGCTGCCAACAAGAACTGTTTTGAATAAAATAGGTCTAAATGAAGGAGCAAGACTTGCTGATATTGGCTGTGGAATTGGTTACTTTTCTATTCCGGCGGCAGATGTAATTGGTCCCCAGGGTATTGTTTTTGCACTTGACGTTAGTAAAGAAATGATTGAGGAACTTGATAAAAAGATTGAAGAAAATGGCATAGAAAATATTAGAACAGTGATTACAGATAAATACAATTTCAAGTTAGAAGATAATTCTGTTTCCTATGCGTTCATCTGTACTGTGTTGCATGAAATTGAAGATGGAATGGCTTTTATCAATGAGACAAAAAGAATTCTTGCTCTAGGCGGGAAAATTGCGGTTGTCGAATGGATAAGGGCAGAAAGTGACTGGGGACCACCTGTAGATCATCGACTAGATAGCAGTGATGTAAAAATAATGCTTCAAGCTGCCGGTTTCAAAGAAATAGAATATTTAAAACTCAATGAGCATTTTTATATTGTTACAGGGACGTTAGTAAATAAGTGAATAATTAAAAGGCAGAGTTGAAAACTCTGCCTTTTAATTNCAGCATTTGTTAGAGGTCAAACACAGGATGTGGGAGAGGTAAAAATGACCACAGTTTTTGTTATAGGGTCGGCCACACCACAGTTTATGGGATAGCACTTTTTAATTTACAGCTATATAATGTTCTGCAATTTTTCTTTATTAATAATGCGAATTGCACCTCGCGTTTGTTCAAGAATTCCTTCTGATTGAAATATTTTTAACATGCGGGAAACAACTTCTCTTGCGCTGCCAATGTACTTTGCAATTTGCTCTTGCGTTATATGCAGTTCTTGTGAGTTTGTTTTTGTTATTTCGTCTAACAGGAAAATAGCCAGTCTTTTATCAAAACGCATAAAAAGGATTTGTTCCATGGCCTGCATAATGTTTGAAAAGCGCTCAATCGTCTTTTTATAAGTAAAGTTTTCAACATATACGTTTTCGGTGCTAAGTTTACTAAAGGCGGCAATATTTATTAGGTAAGCATCTGTGTCAATTTCAGCGTCAATATGGACATCAAAGGTGATGCTTTTGATTATACAAGAAGCTGATAATACGCAAACATCATTTGGTGAAAGTCGGTACAGAGTTATTTCACGGCCATCCTCGGATAGTATATATACACGTAGGGCACCGCTTTTTATAAGCAGGACGCCAAGACATTCGCTGTTAGTACTGTTAAGATTTAAGCCTTTGCTATAGGATACTTTTGTAATATTGCGCTCTAGTAAATCAATTTCTTCTTCACTTAATTTGTCCCAAAAATCAAGGTGAGATTTGATATATTCCAATTCATCTCTTCCAAGCATTTCAAATCCTCCTATTACAATCTTATTTTACTAATTTGATATAATTTATTATAGCAATAACCAGGCTAATAAAACAGATGATATGTATATATATAATTTTTCAGTAGATAATAAACTTTTACACTAGGCAATACATTTTGGTACAATCTTCTTTAAGAGACTAGTTTAAAATAACTGTTAGTATATTAATAAGGAGGATTTCCCAATGGAAATTATTGTTAGACCGGCTAGTTTGAATGATTTAGAAAGAATTGCTGATATAGAGAGCACTTGTTTTCCGGAAAAAGAAGCTGCAGATTATAAAAGTTTAANAGAAAGAATAATGGCATTTAAAAGGTCTTTTCTTGTGGCAGAAAAAGAAAATAAAATTATTGGTTTTATAAATGGGTCTGTCGCCAAACAAAAGAAACTTACTGATGAACTATATCGTTCCATAGAGTTACATGATGATGCTGCTCCCTACCAAATGATTTTTGGCTTGGCAGTTGACCCATCAGTGCAGCATCAAGGAATTGCCGCTCTTTTGATGAAAAAATTTATTGAACAGGCTCAGGAAAGCCACAAAGCTATTATAACCTTGACCTGTAAGAAAAAACTAATCCCATTTTATGAGCAGTTTGGGTATCTTGATGAAGGAAAGTCTGTTTCCTCACACGGTGGTGCATGCTGGTATGATATGACACTGTATTTATCATAAAAAAGCTATTTTACAAATATTATATATCGCAACTATAATAAATTAAATATTAAGATAAAATACGACGGAGGTNATTTTATATGTGGAGTGCGGATATGTATGGTAAATTCGAAAAGGAAAGAAAACAACCATCAATAGATTTATTGAACAAAATAGACGGTGGAAAATTTGAGAGAATTATTGACATTGGTTGTGGCTCTGGCATGAGTACACTTACACTAAAAAAAAGATTTACGGAATCTGAGATAGTAGGCGTTGACTTGTCGGAAAATATGTTAGATAAGGCAAGAAGATCAATAAGTGGTGTTACTTGGATGCAAAGAGATTGTAGCAGAAAATTAAATGATTTAGGTACTTTTGATTTAGTTTTTTCCAATGCATTTATACAGTGGATTCCAAATCAAGAAGAATTTATTAAGAATACGAAAGAATTATTAAATGAAAATGGTGTATTTGCCATTCAAATACCATACTTTGAGGAAATGCAGGTTGCTAAAATCATTAAAGAGGTATCACTGGAGTTTGATACCAATAAAGCATTATTTGGTAATTTGGTAACTAGTACTTACTTTAATTATAATTTCAAGGAATATTATGATATGTTTAGTAGATATTATTCTAATATCGATATATGGAAAACAAACTATATTCACCAAATGAAGGATTGTAATGCTATAGTTGACTTTATCAAAGGCACTGCATTGTTACCTTATCTGGAGTGTTTGGATGAAAAACAGACTACTTTATTTATAAAAAAGTTATATGATAAAATTTCTGAGTGCTATGTAGCAAGCGAAAATGGAACTGTTTTATTTGAATTCAAAAGATTATTTATAATTGCAAGAAAATAAAAAGTTAACAGAAGAATGTAATTAAATTCTTCTGAACAAGTAATGGAGGTAGATACCTTGGAACATGAATTGAAAGAATTTATTAAAAAATGTGATCTTGCGATAAGACAAGAAGATTTTGATACATTGATGAATTATTACGCTGATGACGCAATTTTAGTTGTAAAACCAGGAATGATTGCACGGGGTAAAGCGGAAATAAAAAAGGCATTTATTGCAATTGCCAAATATTTCAATAATAGTATNGTGCCGACACAAGGGGAAATGATTATTTTAGAAGCAGGAGATACAGCCTTAGTGCTCTCTCAGACATATCTTGACGCAGATATAAAGGATTCAGAATGTTCAATGGAGAGAAAAGCAACATATGTGTTTAAGAAAAATTCACAAGGTACCTGGCTCTGTGCAATCGATAACTCATATGGTACGGATTTGCTAGAGGAGAAGGCATTGTAATTTGTTTAGGGCGAGGCTATAATTATTTAACTGATAAGGAATGATATGGTTTTCACATAGCTGGCACAATCCATGTTTTCAAACTAGGCATAATTAAGAGTTGATCATCATCGACTTTTCAAGCGTCATTATGGAAAGGGGCGAGGTTGTAAATGGAGCTGCAAAAAATACGTAACAGAGTTTTTTATTATCACAATAAACCAGAGACTTATCGCCCTATGGTAGACTATCTCAAAATGAGAGATTAATATTTTGGAGGGAAAAAACGATGAAAATTGCTTTAGCACAAATGAAGATGCAGGAAAATAGTACTGATAATTTACAAAAGTCCTTGTCTGCTATGGAAGAAGCGGCCGCAAATAAAGCTGATTTAATCTTCTTTCCTGAATTGCAGTTGAATATTTTCTTTCCACAATATGAAAAGTTAATTAAGGAGAAGTATGCCTTTACATTGGACCACAGTTTTATTCAAAAGTTAACTGCTAAAAGTAGAGAGTTGGGAATAATATCGTCTCCCAATTTTTATCTTAAAGAAGTAGATGGATTTTACGATGCTTCTTTGCTTATTAGTTCTTGCGGTGAAATCCAGGGGATTTCTAAGATGGTACACATCACCCAAGGGAAATATTTCTATGAACAGGACTATTACACGCCGTCTAATGATGGGTTTAAGGTTTATACCACACCATTTGGAAAAATAGGAATCGTAATTTGTTTTGATAGACATTTGCCGGAAAGCATTCGTACCTGCGTTGCTATGGGTGCTGATTTAATCATTATCCCTACGGCTAACACCGAGGGTGAGCCATTGGAATTATTTGAATGGGAACTGCGTGTTCAAGCGATGCAAAGTAGCGTATATATTGCTATGTGCAACAGGGTAGGGCAAGAGGATAATATGAACTTTATTGGTCAATCTATAGTGATTGATCCACTCGGCAATGTTGTATCTAAGGCAGAGGGTATAGAACAAATATTGTATGGAGAAATAGATTTAGCACAAAGTGCTATTATACGCCGAAGAAAGCCATATTTCAGACTACGTAGACCAGAATTTTATAAGTAACCTATGATAACAGTGGAAGGATATGGTGAACAAATGGATGGATTTAAGGTTGTTTTTCATGTTGATGAAGTAAGTAAATGGAAGTTGACTTTGGTTAATGTAAAAAATTTTTTAGAAGACATTGCTGATGCCGAATATTCCATAGAAATTGTAGCTAATGCCGAGGCTGTAATAATTTTTGCCGATAACAGGGCTGAAAACACTGAAGAATTAGTAGGAGAAATGAAGTTCCTAATTAGTAAGGGCGTGACAATTTCGGCATGTAGGAACGCTTTAAGAGCAAACGTTATTGCGGAAGAGCGTTTGCCAAGTTTCATTAGTATAGTTCCTGCCGGTGTCACTAGGCTTGCTATATTACAAAGGCAAGGGTATAGTTATATAAAGCCATAAAGGGTAAACAAGTTTACGGTATTTGGCAGTTTTTCTAAGACCGAAAAATTAATATATTAGGGAGTGAGGCAATGAAGAATTGTATTGTAATTGCCGGAATGACATTGAAAAACAACTAAAATATTAGGGGGACTTATTATGTCTATTCCGGAAGAAAAAATATTCCCACGTACAGGTGATAAACAAACCGTTTATCTTAGCTCTATAATTACCAATCCCAATATTCAAGTCGGTGATTATACAATATATAATGATTTTGTAAATGATCCTACTGACTTTGAGAAAAACAATGTTTTATACCATTATCCTATTAATAACGACAAATTGATTATTGGAAAGTTTTGTTCTATAGCTTGTGGTGCCAAGTTTATTTTTACAAGTGCTAATCACACCTTGAAGTCTTTATCGACCTATCCCTTTCCATTGTTTTGGGAAGAATATGGCTTTGCACAGAAAGATGTTGTACAAGCTTGGGATAATAAGGGTGATATAATTATAGGCAATGACGTATGGATTGGATACGAAGCGATTATTATGTCTGGAGTTCATATAGGCGATGGTGCAATTATAGGAACAAGGGCTGTAGTAACAAAAGATGTTGAGCCATATACAATAGTTGGCGGCGTACCGGCACATTTCATAAAAAAACGTTTTGATGATGAAACAATTAAAAAATTGCAAGCTATTTGTTGGTGGGATTGGGATAAAGAAAAATTACGAGATAAAATAAATGCTATTATGTGTGGAAATATATAAATGCGAGGAATAAAATAATATAGGGAATAGAGGCTAATATGCGAAGTTTGGTAATATATAGCTCTAAAACAGGATTTACAGAGAAATATGCAAAATGGCTTGCTGAGGATTTGCCTGCAGATATTGTGAATGTTGCTAAAGCTACTACTGATATGCTGGAAGGCTACGATACCGTAATTTATGGCGGTGGATTATACGCTATAGGTATTGGCGGGGTAAAATATATAAAGCAGAATATCGGAAAACTAAAAAATAAAAAAGTTATCGTCCTTGCGACAGGGCTATCACCTTCTAGTGATGAAGTTGTAAATGTAGTTAGAAATCATAACTTTACTATCGAGGAACAAAAGTATTTACGATTGTTTTATTTGCGAGGTGGTTTTGATTNCAGTAAATTAAGCCTTTTGTATAAAGTAATCATGACATTTTTGAAATGGAAGCTAATGTTGAAAGGGAAACATAAATTAACATCTGACGAACTAGGTATGCTTGCCAGTTATAATATGCCGGTAGATTTTACAAGAAGAGAAAACATAAAGGAAATAATAGCTTACGTCAATTCATAATAATATTTTTATATGATTANGGCTTTCTGGTGTTAGTTTATAATTATTAATTTTTAAAATAAGACATAAATTTTTTCACACCTGTAAGGCAATAAATATGGCAATCTTAAAGACATCAGAATGTTTAATTCTGATGTCTTTAAGTCTGTGTATTATTTTTATGGTATAATATTTTTCGAGCACAGTAAGGTTTTGTTTATAAAAATTGTATTCATTGTGAGCCAATTTTAAAATATGAAATTTGTATTATTTGTAAAAATAAAAAAAGGTGATGTTGTATGCATTTATTATTTGCTTTGCTAGGTGAGATGTGTATTTCAGCTATGATTGCTTATTTGCTTGGACGCAGCAAAAAGATTATGTATTATGCAATCCACCCTTACTCGTTGTCAGCATGGGCTTTATTTACAGTTATTTTTTCTTCGTTGTCTATTATTTCTTCTTATTATGGAACTAGAATAGATGGGGCACTGGCTAGTACTCGTATAGTAGGCACTCTGATGGGTGGTATTATAGGCGGGCCTTACGTAGGGCTTAGTGTTGGTATTATAGGTGGCTTACATCGCTATTTTCTAGGAGGATTTACTGCTTCAAGCTGTGCTGTTGCTACTGTTATTGCTGGTATTATGGCAGGATTGGTACGCCATCGTATTGGTTTCATAAATTTGAAGTGGCAAATTGCGGCAGTGGTAGCCTTGAGTGCAGAAATTTTGCAAAAAGGTCTTACATTGGCATTTGCTAAACCATTTGAAGCGGCCTGGAATTTTGAGGTTATAGCGGCATTGCCAACTGCTAGCGTTACAGTTATTGGCACAGTGTTGTTTGTTCTTATTATGAAAGATATGCAAAATCAGTCTGAATTGGCCGGAGCTAGAGCAGCACAGATTTCGCTGGCTATTGCCAATGAAACCCTGCCCTTTCTTAAAGAGGGATTAACAATGGAGTCTGCAAAAAAAACGGCGGAAATCATTACTAAACTAGCTGGTGAAGCAGCGGTATGTATTAGTGATACAAAAAAAACCTTAGGGTTTGCTGGTATTAGTGCCGATCATCATCTTTGCGGGCATCCAATAAATTTTTCCAACACTTTTAAAGTGCTGGAAACAGGAGAAACTATTACTTTTAATGATGGTCCTTATTGTGGGCACCCAGATTGCCCCTTGACCTGTGGCGTTATAGTACCATTAACTGTAAAAAATGCTAGAGTTGGTACTATAAGAATTTATAAAACTAAGAATAATGGTCTTTCTCCTATTGATAT
>JGI20225J20221_1001546_pt2 | contig 22685 bp, 23 predicted proteins | sample BioMet4_FD_20221 | JGI IMG/M metagenome (IMG submission 20221)
AGCCGTCTCGTACTTCAACCAGTACCTTGCGCTCAACGACTCCAGTTCGGTGAAGGTCGACTGCGCCCTCTGCCAGCTCTACGGGGGCGATACCTCGGGCGCGCTCGCTGCGCTCCAGAAGATTACGACCGACACGCCCGACTATGGTCCCGCCTGGGCCAACCTCGGCCTGGTCTACGAAATGTCGGGTGACACCGACTCGGCGGTCTCCGCATACGAGAAGGCCGAGGCGACCGACGCGGATAATGAGTACGGGGCCAAGTCATACGCGACGCAGCGCATCGCGGCGATCAAGTCGAGCTCGACGACGTCGGGCAGCGGCTCGTCGACCACGTCGTCCGGCTCGTCGAGCTCGACAACCGGGCTGTCAGACACGCTGGCAGGCATCTCGGACACCAGTCTATAGAACGTTTGGGGGTACCATGAGTCTGACCATCAACACCACCGCACCTGAGGGCGCGCGTCTCGTGAGCGTCTCGGGCGAGGTCGACGTCTCCAACGCATCGGAGCTCCGCGATGCGATCGACGCCTCGCTCTCCGAAGGCGCCTCGTCCGTAAGCGTTGACATCTCCGATGTGTCCTATATCGACTCCACGGGCATCGGAGTCCTCGTGGGTGCCGCGCATCGTGCCGCTGACGAGGGCATCGCGTTCTCGGTGGCAAACCCGCAGCGCAACGTTGCGCGCATTCTTTCGCTGCTGGGTATGGGCGAGGAGCTCAACATGCGCGGCGGAGACCAGGTCATCGGGTAGGCTCGTCCGCCCTTTGGGTATAACTAGGCTTCACAAGCACACGACGCGGGAGGTAGCACAGCCGTGTTTGGTATCGGAGAGACAGAGTTCGTCCTGATCCTGCTCTTTGCGTTCATGGTTTTCGGTCCCGACAAGCTGCCGGGTATCGGTCGTACCGTCGGCCGTGCCCTGCGGCAGTTCAGAGACGCGCAAGAGGGCTTCACCAAGGTCGTCCAGACCGAGATCGTCGACCCCGCCACCGAGGCGATGAGCGATGCGCCCAAGAAGCCCAACCGCAAGCGCGGCGAGGCTGCGGATGACGACGCGGACATCGATGCGTCCACGGAATCCTCGACGCGCCCCGTCAAGTCGGAGACCTTCGCCGAGCGGAAGAAGCGCCTGGCTGCCGAGAAGGCGGCTCGGGAGCTGGAGGCCGCCGAGGCGACGACGCCCGCAGACGACGCAACCGCCTCCGAGGCGGATGCGGACGCAGATGTCGATGTCGCGGCTGCTGGGGAAGCTCCTGAGCCTGAGCCCGAGCCGGCCGAGGCCGAGGCACCAAAGCCCAAGCCCGCGAGTGCCCAGGACCTCTACTCCATGAGACCCTCGCGTACGGTACGCGCCAAGAAGGATGTTGACAGCGAGCCCGCGCCTGCCGCGGAGACCCCCGCCGAGGAACTCGCCGCAAAGACCGGGAAGGAGGATGGGAGCGAGGAGGCCTAGAGCCCATCTGCACCCAACCAACTCATGCCTATCGGACCAGCACGCATGCCCCTGACCGACCACCTCGGCGAGTTTCGCCGCAGGTTGACGATCATCGTGGTCGCGGTTCTCATCGTCACCGTCGTGGTCTACGAGGCGACGCCCACGCTCATCGACATCATGATCGACCCCATCCGTGATGCCATGCGCGGCAGCGCGCTCACCGTCACCACGGTGCTCGGCGGCTTCACCATCCGCTTCAAGGTGGCGTTCTTCTTCGGCTGCATCATCTGCACGCCGATCATCATCTGGGAGATCATGGCCTTCTTCCTCCCTGCGCTCAAGGAGAGCGAGCGCAAGTGGGTCGTGCCCACCGTGGGTGCCATGGTCGCCCTCTTCTTCCTGGGCATGATCTTCTGCTACTTCGTGATCCAGCAGGCGGCCTTTGGCTGGCTGCTCGACCAGACCTTCGACTTTGCCCAGAACCTTGCCGACGCCGAGGACTACCTCAACATCTTCATGCTGCTCGAGATAGGCTTCGGCATCGCGTTCGAGATTCCCCTTGTGATCTTCTACCTCTCGATCCTCCATCTCGTACCGTACAAGACCTTCCGCGAGCAGTGGCGCTACATCTACGTGGGCCTCATGGTCCTCTCCGCCGTCGTCACGCCCGATGCCTCACCGGTCACGATGGTTCTGATGTTTGCCGCGCTTATCGCCCTCTATGAGATCGCCCTTGCCGTCGCGCGTTACGCCATCATCGCTCGTGACGGCAAGGCCGCCCTCAAGTGGTCGCGCGAGGATTACGAGGAGCATGAGTTCGAGAAGGAGTAGTCCGTCTCGCCATCGTTCGTGCCGTCCACGACCCAGAAGGAAACCGACTCTTGATCCTTGTTGTCACCGAGAAGAACGATGCCGCGCAGCAGATCGCGCGACTGTTGTCGGAATCAGGCAAGCCCACCGCCGACAAGGTCTACAACACGCCCATCTATCGCTTCCGCCACGGTGGCGATGACTGGGTGACCATAGGCCTGCGCGGGCACATCCTCCAGCCGGACTTCCCACCGGATCTCAAGTACGACTCGAAGGAGGGCTGGTACGGTCTCACCGCTGACGGCGACCACCTTCCCGCCGACATTCCCGATACCCTCGAGCGGCCACCATACAAGAGCAAGCGCAAGCCCTTCGTCGCCGATGGCGTCGACATCAAGGGCTGGAAGATCCCAAGCCTGCCCTACCTCGTCTGGGCACCCATCGAGAAGCAGCCTGTCGAGAAGGAGATCATCCGCTCGCTCAAGAACCTCGCCAAGAAGGCCGATGCCGTGATCATNGGTACCGACTTCGACCGCGAGGGCGAGCTCATCGGCTCGGACGCGCTCAGGCAGATCCGCTCCGTGGCACCTGACGTCCCCGTCTCGCGTGCCCGCTACTCGGCGTTCACCAAGGGCGAGATCGACCATGCCTTCGCGAACCTCGTCGAGCTTGACCAGGATCTCGCTGACGCCGGCGAGAGTCGCCAGTACATCGACCTCATCTGGGGCGCGACACTCACGCGCTACCTCACCACCGCTCGATTCTCCGGCCTGGGCAACACCCGGTCAGCCGGTCGCGTGCAGACGCCCACCCTCGCTCTCGTGGTCGAGAAGGAGCGCGAGCGCATGGACTTCGTCCCCAAGGACTTCTGGGTCATCTCCGGAGAGGCCAAGAAGGGCGGGGAGGCCTTCAAGGTCGTTCACGCCACCGCGAAGTTCTGGGACAAGGATGCGGCTGACGCGGCGTATGCGCACGTGAGAGATGCGAAGACGGCTACCGTCACCGCCGTGACCCACAACAGCACGACTCAGAAGGTGCCCGCTCCGTTCAACACCACCTCGCTCCAGGCCGCTGCCGCCTCGGAGGGCATCTCGCCCGCCCGCGCCATGCGTCTCGCCGAGAGCCTCTACATGAGCGGTCTCATCTCGTACCCGCGCGTGGACAACACCGTGTACCCCCCCTCGCTTGACCTGCGTGGTTGCGTGCGTGCGCTCTCCTCGGTGCCGCAGTACGCGGCGGCCTGCAAGGAGATCCTCGGCCAGGACAGGCTCCATCCCACGCGGGGCAAGACCGAAGACACCGACCACCCGCCCATCTACCCCACGGCAGCGGCGAATCCCGATGACCTCCAACCTGCCGAGTGGAAGCTCTACAACCTCGTCGCGAGGCGCTTCCTCGCCACGCTCATGGACGTCGCGGTGACCGATCACACGAAGGTGAGCCTCGACGTCTCGGGCGAGCCCTTCTCGGCATCGGGATCGGTGCTCGTGAAGGCCGGCTANAAGGCCATCTATCCCTATGGTCAGAGGAAGGACGACCTTCTCCCCGCACTTGCCGAGGGTGATGCGTGCGACGTCACCAAGATGGGCTTCGATGCCAAGCAGACCGAACCCCCNGCGCGCTACAGCCAGGCNANGCTCATCCAGGAGATGGAGCGTCTCGGACTGGGTACCAAGTCCACGCGCGCCTCGATCATAGACACGCTCTACCAGCGGAAGTATCTCAAGAACGACCCCTGCGAACCGAGCCGTCTGGGCATGGCCATCATCGATGCGCTCTCCGCATATGCACCGCATGTCACCACGCCGAGCATGACGGCCGAGCTCGAGGACGACATGACCAAGGTCGCCAAGGGAGTCGACACCCAGGACGAGGTCGTCACGCATTCGCGCGCGCTTCTCGCCGGCATGATGGACGGTCTCATCGAGCACAAGGACGACCTCTCCGAGGCCATCGCAGACGCGGTGACCGCCGATGCCAAGATCGGGACCTGCCCCACGTGCGGCAGGGATCTCGTGGTCAAGACCTCCGCCAAGACCCGCGGAAGCTTTGCGGGCTGCATGGGCTGGCCCGACTGCGACGTCACCTACCCCCTGCCCCAGGGAAAGATCGAGGCGATCGACGGCGATGGCGCCGTCTGTCCGGAATGCGGTGCGCCGCGCGTCAAGGTACACCCCTTCCGCAGCCGCGCGTACGAGACCTGCATCAACCCCGCCTGTCCCACCAACCAAGAACCCGACGTCGTGGTGGGTGAGTGTCCCGCGTGCAAGGCTGCCGGAACCCATGGCGATCTCGTCGCGCACAAGTCCGAGCGCACCGGGAAGCGCTTCATACGCTGCACCAACTACGACGTCTGCGGCACGAGCTACCCGCTGCCCGCGCGCGGCACGCTGCACGCCACGGGTGAGGTCTGTCCGGATTGCGGGGCGCCTGTGGTCGAGGTCATCACCCAGCGAGGTCCTTGGCGCATCTGCGTGAACATGGACTGTCCCGGCAAGGAGAAGGCTGCNGCCGCGAAGGGCTCGCATGCACGTGGCCGTGGGAGCTCCGCGAAGAAGCCCGGTGCGAAGCGTCCTGGCACCAAGAAGGCGAAGTAGCAGGAGGGCTCCTTTGGGAGCCCTCTCGTTTGCGTGGGCATCCGAGCCTTCGNCGGCCGTCCCCATGCGCTTTTGTCGCGACTACGACCGTCCGGCGAGGGCGAGGTCGTGCGAACCTGCTAGCATCTAAGGCTCAGCCTGCCGCGCCGATGCGCCGCACCATATTGGGGAGGGATCAGCATGCCAGTCGAGCCTACAGCCGCCACGACGCGTCGCGGCACCCTCGTCACCTTCGAGGGCATCGACGGCTGTGGGAAGTCCACGCAGGCGGAGCTCGTGGCTCGCGTGCTCGAGGATGCGGGCGTCCCCCTCGTTCGCCTGCGAGAGCCTGGTGGCACGGCCATCTCCGAGGGCATCCGCGCGGTGCTTCTCGACCCGTCCAATGCCGAGATGTGCGACGAGTGCGAGCTTCTCCTCTACGAGGCCTCCCGTGCCCAGCTCGTGCGTCAGGTCATCGAGCCCACGCTTGCGGCCGACATGCTCGTGGTGTGCGATCGCTTCTACGACTCGACCTATGCCTACCAGGCCGGAGGCCGTGGTCTCGCGCCCGACCTTGTCGCTCGTGCGAACGCGCTTGGCAGCTGTGGTCTCGTCCCCGACCTCACCGTCGTGCTCGACCTTGACCCCCGCGATTCGCTTGCCCGTGCCACCAAGGGCGGTGCCGATCGGCTCGAGGGGGAGGGGCTTGCGTTTCAGCGTCGCGTGCGCGAGGCCTATCTGCGACTTGCCACGACAGAGCCTGCACGTATCCGCCTCGTGGACGCTGCAGGTACCGTGGGCGAGGTCAACGCGCGTGTGGTCGACGTCATCGCCGAGGTCGTGCCTGCGTTGAGGGGGTGCAGGGCGAATGCCTAGCGACGTTTCGGTCGCTCCCGCCCTCGATCGCATCATCGACCAGCCGCGGGCCAAGGACCTTCTCGCCGCAGCCGTCCGCGAGGACCGGCTGAGCCATGCATACCTCTTCGTCGGTGCCCCGGGTAGCGGTATGGCGGATGCCGCCGAGGCGCTGGCCATGTGCGCGATCTGTGCCGATGGTGGTGACGGCAGCTGCGACGAGTGCATTCGTGTGGCGCACCGCACGCATCCCGACGTGCGTTGGCTTGCTCCAGGAAGCGTGACGGGCTACCTCGTGGATCAGGTCCGCGACGTCATCGCCGACGCCTCCCTCTCGCCCGCACGGGCGACCCGGAAGGTCTATATCGTCGAACGCGCGGAACTTCTCCGTGGTGCTGCCGCAAATGCCCTGCTCAAGACCATTGAGGAGCCACCATCCGACGTCATCTTCGTCCTCATGGCACGTGCCGAGGAGACCGTCCTACCTACCATCGTGTCGCGGTGCCAGGTGGTTCGCTTTCAGGTGATTGCCCCTGACGTGGCCCTCGCCGAGCTCGTGCGCTCTGGTGCCACGGAGCGGGAGGCGAGGATCGCCCTTTCCGTGGCGGGCACACCCATGCGGGCGACGGAGTTTCTCTCGTCCGCCTCGCGCAGGCAGGTGCGCCGGATCGTCGTGCGCATCATGGGCGAGCTCGCTCGTGACGACTCGTGGGACGTGCTCCAATCCGCGCGCGAGCTTCTCGATGCCGTCCGCGTACCGCTCGCCGGCATGAAGGATGCCCAGGAGGCCGCCCTCAAGGAGAGCTCCGACTTTCTCACGTCCACTGCGCTCAAGCAGGTGGAGGCCGCCAACAGACGCGAGCTGTCCGCCCGCGAGCGTTCGGGTATGATGGAGGTCCTCGCCNCCATCGACTCCATCCTGCGCGACGTCCTGCTTCGTTGCGAGGACGTGGCGGAGCCTATCGTCAACGTGGACGCNGCNGACGTCATCGACCGTCTTGCCGCCGCAACCAGTGCACAAGGTGCTCTCAAGGCCCTCGGGGCGAGCAGCCATGCCGCCGATGACCTCGAGCACAACGTCTCGTCTCAGCTGACTCTCGAAGTCATGCTCTTCAGTATCAAGGAGGCACTCGCATGCCCACCGTCATTCCGGTGAAGTTCAAGTACGCCGCTCGGGACCTCTGGTTCTCCCCGGCCGACACAGGCGCCCAGGAGGGCGATCACGTCATCTGCACCACCGAGCGTGGGCAGGAGATCGGCCTTGCCGTGGGCGACGCTCACGAGGTGACCGCCGAGCTGCTCTCGGAGACCATCGGCCATTCCCAGCTTCGTGACGTGATGCGCATTGCCACCGACGATGACCTGGACCGTGCCGAGGAGCTTGCCGACAGGGGCGAGAGGGCCATGCCGACGTTTCGTCGCCTCGTCGAGGAGAACGGCCTCGACATGAAGCCCGTGGGCGTGGAATACCTCTTCGACGGGGACAAGGCGGTGTGCTACTTCGCCTCCGAGGATCGCGTGGACTTTCGTCAGCTCGTGCGCGACCTCGCGCGCGAGCTTCATGAGCGCATCGACATGCGTCAGATCGGCGTCCGTGAGGAGGCTGCCGTCGTGGGCGGCTACGGCCATTGCGGTCAGGAGCTCTGCTGCCAGCGCTTCGGCCTCTCCTTCGAACCCGTCTCCATCCGCATGGCCAAGGAGCAGGACCTCCCCCTCAACTCGACGAAGATCTCGGGAGCCTGCGGTCGTCTCATGTGTTGCCTGCGCTATGAGTTCGAGGCGTATCGCGATTTCAAGGGTCGCGCGCCCAAGCGCAACGCCGTGATAGACACGCCGCTCGGCAAGGGCAAGATCGTGGAATACGACACGCCCAAGGAGCAGATCTGCCTGCGCCTGGAGAACGGCAAGCAGCTCCGTGTGCCGCTCGCCGACATGACCGCATCGGAGGCTGCCACCAAGAAGTCACAGGAGCTCGGTTGCGCCTGCAGACCAGATACCGTCACGCGCGACGTCCTTGACCACCTGCAGTCCGCCGACGTGCAGATGGCCCTTGCCGAGCTTGACCGCAGGATGGGTGTCGTCCCCGCCGAGGCGGTCGACCAGTCCGACATCTTCGTCGAGCCCAAGCGCAGACGCCGCCGCGGGGGTTCCCAGGAGGGTCAGGGCGCCGAGGTGCCCGCCGCGACCACGGCCACGGACGAGACGGATGGCTCCGCCACCCCGAGCCGTCGTCGCCGTCACAAGAGCCGTGGCGCTCGCGGTGCGCAGGGCGAGGGAGCCGTAGCCGAGCCGCAGGCAACCGAGCAGGCTGATCCTGCCACGCGGGCCGAGGAGGCTCCGCGCCGCCGCCGTCATCATCGTGCCGCCGACACGGATGGGGGTGCGCACGAAGTCACNGACCAGGACACGCAGCCTGCGGCCAAGCGCACGGTCAAGCGCACCCGTCATCCAGGTGACAGGGGAGGTGCGGTCTCTCGGCAGCAGCCGGGCGGACAGCAGTCCAGGAATCAGGCGTCACAGGCTCAGCAGCAGGGCGAAGGCGAGGCCAAGCCCAAGAGGCGCCGGCATCGCGGCTCCCGTGGAGGCGGCAATGCCGGTGGCAGCGAGGCCGGGGGCGGCGCCCCAAGCGCAGAGTAGCGTCTGCCGACGGTTTNGTTGGGCCGCGCGTGACGCCCCTGTCCCGAGACATGGCCGAGAGGAGCCTGGATGTACGGACTCAAGACGGAGAGCAGCTTTGATGGCGCGCACTTCCTCACNGACTACTACGGCAAGTGCGAGAACCTCCATGGGCATCGCTGGCGCGTGGTGTGCCATCTGCGCCAGGAGTCGCTCGGCGCCGATGGTACCGGTCGTGGTATGGTGGTCGACTTCGGTGTCTTCAAGCAGGCCCTGCGCGACCTCACCGAGGAGCTCGACCACACCTTCCTCGTTGAGGAGGGCTCGCTCATGCCCAAGACGGTCGAGTGCCTCGAGGAGGAGGGCTTTACCCTCTCCGTCCTACCGTTTCGCACCACGGCGGAGAACCTCGCACGCTACTTCGCCGAGCGCATGATCGAACGGGGCATGCCCGTCTCGCAGGCGGACGTCTACGAGACGCCCAACAACTGCGCGAGCTATTTCGTCGACTGAGCCNGGGGCGTCACGGGAAGAGCGTGCGGGCACGGCTATACTTCCTTTGGGAAAGCTTGAGAAGGNGAAGGGTATGGCCGAGAGGGTACTCCATGGCGTCAACCTCACCGGTTGGCTGACGCTCGAATCGTGGGTCACGCCGGAGATATTTGCGGGCTCTGGTGCCCTCGACGAGCCCTCCCTCATCACNGCGCTCGGTGGGCGGGCGTATGCCGAGGTGGTCCGTCGCCATCGTGAGACCTTCGTCACGGCCGATGACTTCGCGCGCATCGCGGCGCGTGGCCTCAATGCGGTGCGCCTGCTCGTCCCCTGGTACGTCTACGGTGCCGATGGCCCAAACCCCGGCCTCTACGTGGGCTGCATCGAGCATGTCGACCATGCGCTCGAGTGGGCCGAGGAGTACGACATCAAGGTCATCTTCGTGCTGGGCATCCATCCGGGCAACCCGTCCCCCGACAGCGAGGACGATGCCGTCTTGGACCCGCGAAGGCTGCGCGAGCGTGCGCTCGACGTGGTCTCGTCGCTTTCCAGCCGCTACGCGTCGCGCGTCGGCTTCTTCGGAATCGAGCTTGCCGACGAGGTGACGCCGCAGGTGCGTCACGGCCTCACGCTCACCGATGGCACCCCCGTCCACTTCCTGCGCAACTACTACCGTGAGGCGTACGAGCTCGTCCGTGCGGCGGCGGGGACAGATCCCGTGGTCATCATGCCTGACGGTGGCCATCCGACGGTCCTGCGGCGCTTCATGGCGCAGAGCCGCTACGTCAACGTCTGGCTCGACTGCCACCTCGACCGCACGAGCCTCAAGCTCGATGTGACCGGTCCTGCCGGCGTACGCAACCTCGTCGCGAAGACCCGCGGACGCATCGCCGACGCCAAGCGCTGCGGCATGCCCGTGATGGTCGGCACATGGTCCGCGTCGCTGCCCATGCCCGACTCCGCGATGACGCCCGAGGGTCGCATCGCGCTCGAGCGCATCTATACGTCCGAGCAGCTCGGCGCCTACGANAAGCTTCCCGCGTGGTTCTTCCAGACCTGGAAGACGTCGGGGCTTCTCGTGAGCTGGGACGCGCGTCTCGCACTGGCCACCTTCGAGCGGGGAATGCTCTCGTGACGATGCCGNGCGAAGGAATCCTCTCGGTGGTGGGAACGCCCATAGGCAACCTCTCCGATGCCTCGCCTCGCGTCCTCGACGTGCTTGCGCGTGCCGACGTCATCCTCTGCGAGGACACCCGCGTGACGGGCAAGCTCCTCTCGGCCTTTGGCATCCACGTGTCGATGCAGCGCTGCGACGAGAACGTCATGGCCGAGCGCATCGCGCCGACGCTCACGCGCATCGCCGCCGGGGAACGCGTGGCCTTCGTCTCCGATGCGGGCATGCCGGGCGTCTCCGACCCGGGGCAGCGTCTCGTGGATGCCGCGCTCGATGCCGGCCTGCCCGTGGAGGTCGTGCCGGGCCCCTCGGCCGTCACCTGTGCCGTCGCGGCGTCGGGCATTGCCTGCGAGCACTTCTTCTTCGAGGGCTTTCTTCCGCGCAGNCGCGCGGCCCAGCTCGAGCGCCTGCGCGAGCTGACCGCGATTCCCGGGGCGCTCGTGGTCTACGAGTCTCCCAGGCGCGTCTCGGCAACGCTTGCCGTGGTCGCCGAGGTCATGCCGGCGCGCCGCGTGGCACTCGTCCGCGAGCTCACGAAGGTGCACGAGGAGGTCGTGCGCGACGTGGCGCCTGCCTTGGCGCAGACGGTCGCGGGTCGTGACGAGATCCGAGGCGAGTGCGTCCTCGTCATCGCACCGCCCACCGACGCCGAGCGCGATGCACGGCGTCAGGCGACGTCGGACGTGGCGGGGCTCACGCTCGACGAGGCGATCAGGCGAGAACTGGCGCAGGGCGAGCCAAAGACGGCGCTTGCCAGACACCTGGCCAGGTCCTTCTCCCTTGGGAGGGCCGAGGTGTACGACCGCGTGGTCGAGCTTGCGGCAGAGGGGTAGGGTTCNGGGGGTCCCATGGGCTTCTCGCCGGACCTCGTGTGTTGATACGTGCCCCAGAGACCGCGACACATGGCCNGTGCGATACAATCGACCAGTTACNGAGCCAGAGAACTGTCGTGAGGAGACGCGTGTCATGGCCCAGACCGAAAAGCAGCCGTTCTTTATCACCACGCCCATCTACTACGTTAACGCCGCGCCGCATCTCGGCACCGCCTACTGCACCATGCTCTGCGACGTGCAGGCGCGTTATCGTCGTGCTGCCGGCTATGACGTCAAGTTCCTCACGGGCATGGACGAGCATGGCGAGAAGGTCGCCGAGGCCGCCACGTCCCACGGCATGTCGCCCCAGGAGTGGTGCGACTCCCAGGCCCCGCTCTTCAAGGACCTCTGGCGTGAGCTCGAGATCTCCAACGACGACTTCATCCGCACGACCGAGCCGCGCCAGTACCGGGCGGTCCAGCGTCTCTGGAACCGCATGAAGGAGTCCGGCTATCTCTACAAGGGCAGCTATGACGGGTGGTACTGCGTNCCCGACGAGACCTACTTCACCGAGAACCAGGTGCGCAAGTCCGATGAGGAGCACCATACCCCCGGACAGCACCTCTGCCCCGACTGCGGNCGTCCGCTCGAGCGCGTGCAGGAGGAGTCCTACTTCTTCAAGCTCTCGGCCTTCCNGGACCGGTTGCTGGCGCTCTACGACGAGCACCCCGACTTCGTCCAGCCTGACTTCCGCATGAACGAGGTCCGCTCCTTCGTGGAGGGTGGTCTGCAGGACCTCTCCGTCAGNCGCACGAGCTTCGACTGGGGCATCCCCGTGCCCTTCGACGACAGGCACGTGACCTACGTCTGGTTNGACGCCCTGCTCAACTATGCCACGGCCGTGGGTTTTGGGAACCCCGACATGGCGGCGGAGTATGCGCGTCGCTGGCCGGCGCAGTACCACGTGGTGGGCAAGGACATCATCCGCTTTCANTGCGTGATCTGGCCGGCCATACTCATGGCCATCGGCGAGCCCCTGCCNGAGCACGTCTTCGTCCATGGCTTTCTCACGGTGCGCAACCTCGAGACGGGCAAGGCCGAGAAGATGTCCAAGTCCCGTGGCAACGCCATCGCCCCGCAGGACGTGGTGGACCTCCTCGGCGTCGAAGGCTACCGCTACTACTTCATGACCGACGTCATCCATGGCGAGGACTCCGCGATCAGCTTCGATCGCATGGAGCAGGTCTACAACGCCGATCTGGCCAACAGCTGGGGCAACCTCGTCTCTCGTTCCTTCAACATGAGCGTGAAGTACTTCGATGGCAGGACGCCTGCGCTCGNGGACGGCTGGGACGCGCGCGAGAACGCCCTGCGCGACGTCGCCCTCGGCATCGAGGCACGCTACGCCGAGCACATGGACAGGCTCGACTACGTGGGAGCCAAGGATGTGGTCATGGAACTCGTGCATGCTGCCAACCACTACATCGAGGACACCGCCCCCTGGGCCGTAGCCAAGGACGAGGCGCGCGGCGAGGAGCTGCGTGACATCATCGTGAACCTCCTCGAGTCCATCCGCATCAGCGCGCACCTGCTCTCGCCGTTCATGCCCGAGTCCTCCGCCGAGGTCCTGCGTCGCATGAGCCTTGCCGACGAGGTCTCGACCGATGACCTCGCTGCCGCATGTGCATGGGGNGGTCTGGTGGGCGATGTGCCCGTGACCAAGGGCGAGGCCCTCTTCCCGCGCCTCCAGTCCCAGAAGTAGACGGCATGGGCGCGTCCTGGCTTGCCAACCCACGCGAGACCCGTGCGGTCCTCGACCGCTTCGGACTTGCCACCAAGCACCGCCTCGGCCAGAACTTCCTGGTCGATGACGGCGTCATCGCGCACATCCTCGACCTTGCCCAGATAGATGGGGATGACGTGGTGCTCGAGGTGGGACCGGGCATCGGTACCCTCACCGTGGCGCTTCTCGAGCACGCGTCGGCGGTCTGCTCCATCGAGGCCGACCGCGAGCTCGAGTGCGTGCTCGCCATGACCTGCGCCAAGGACTCCGACCGTTTCGCCCTGGTGATGGGAGATGCCCTGCGCGTCGGCGAGGGGGACGTGCGTGCCGCGCTTGCCGCCCTGGGCACAGACGTCGCACCGCGCAAGTTCGTCTCCAACCTGCCCTATCAGGTGGCGACGGCCCTCATCATGCGCGTACTCGTTGAGGTTCCCTCGGTGGAGCGTCTCGTGGTGATGGTGCAGGCGGAGGTCGCGGATCGCATCTGCGCCGTCCCGGGCTCGCGCGACTACGGAGCTTACACGGCGAGGCTCGGGCTCTACGGGCAGGTCACGGGTCGCTTTGGGGTGGGCCCCGAGAGCTTCACGCCACAGCCACGCGTGAACTCCGCCGTGGTGCGGATAGACCGTCTCCCCGAGCAACCCCTCTCCGTCCAAGGGCTCTCTGGCGCCTCTGCCGTCATCGACGCGGCCTTCGCGCAGCGTCGGAAGACCATCCGCAACTCCATGGCCGCCTCCGGCTATGACAGGTCAGCGCTGGACGTGGCCTTCGCAGACACGGGCATCGCTCCCACCGCCCGTGCCGAGACCCTCTCCACCGCGCAATTCGTCTCGCTGGCAGCTGCGCTGAGCTAGGGACGTACGGACGGCCCCGGATTTNNCGCCAGCTCGGNGCGTCNCTNGNCGATTCGTTGTGGTTGAATGTATGGCATGCGGCCAAGCATGACGGTGCGCCACGTACAGCCAGCGAGAGGAGCCCCATGCTCATCGATGACAGGATCTGGATNGCACAGGGAGACACCCCGTGCAACCTGCTGCTCAACCAGGCAAACCGACACGGGCTCATAGCCGGTGCGTCTGGCACGGGCAAGACCGTGACCCTCAAGGTCATGGCCGAGGGGTTCTCGGCGGCGGGGGTTCCCGTCTTCATGGCCGACGTCAAGGGTGACGTCACCGGCATGGCCGAGTCGGGCCAGATGACGAGCTTCATCGAGAAGCGGTGCGCCGACACCTTTGGCCTCAACCCTGCCGACGTCAGGTTCCGGGGCTGCCCCTGCCGCATCTGGGACATGCTCGGCGATACGGGCATCCCCGTGCGCGTCACCGTGTCTGACATGGGCCCCGTTCTCCTTGCCAGGCTCCTCGGCCTCACCGACGTGCAGGAGGGCGTGCTCAACATCGTCTTTCGGGTGGCCGATGACATGGGCATGCTCCTCATCGACCTCAAGGACCTTCGCAGCATGCTGACCTACGTCTCTGAGCACGCGAAGGAGTACCAGACGCTCTACGGCAACGTCTCGCCTGCGTCGGTGGGGGCCATCCAGCGCACGCTCATCTCCGTGGAAGACCAGGGTGGCGATGTCTTCTTCGGCGAGCCCGCGCTCGACCTCGGTGACTGGTTCACGTGCGCGCCCGACGGTCGCGGCTATGTGAACATCCTCAATGCCGCCAAGCTCATCCAGATGCCTCAGATCTATGCCATGTTCCTGCTCTGGATGCTCTCGTCGCTCTTTGACCGCCTTCCTGAGGTAGGCAATCCCGACAAGCCCACATTCGTCTTCTTCTTCGACGAGGCGCACCTACTCTTTGACGACATGCCCAAAGAGCTTACCGACAAGATTATCCAGGTGGTTAAGCTCATTCGCTCCAAGGGCGTGGGCGTCTACTTCATCACCCAGTCGCCCTCCGACATCCCCGACGAGGTCCTCGCCCAGCTCTCCAACCGGGTCCAGCATGGACTGCGCGCCTACACGCCCACCGAGCTGAAGTCCGTGAAGGCGGCCGCGGCATCGTTTCGCCCCAATCCCGCGTTCGACTCGGCCGAGGCCTTGCAGGACTGCGGCACCGGCGAGGCGCTCGTCTCGTTGCTCGACGCAGACGGCAAGCCCTGCATCGTGCAGCGCGCCAAGGTCCTCTTCCCGCAGTGTCTCATGGGAAGGGCGTCCGACGCGACGATGGACCAGGTCTACCGTGACCAGCAGCCGTTGCTCGTCCGCTATGGTGATGCCGTCGACCGGGAGTCGGCCTACGAGCTGATCGGCAGGAAGCGGGCCGATGACGAGGCAAGCGACAAGCTCGCTGCCGAGCGTGCCGCCCTCGAGAAGGACCGTGCCGCCGCTGCCGAAAGGGCTGCGAAGGAGCAGGCGAAGGCAGACGAGAAGGCGCGCCGCGACGCCGAGAGAGCGCTCGAGCGGCAGGAACGCGAGCACGAGAAGCAGCGGGAGCAGCTGCGCAGGCAGACGGCCTCCCTGTTCGGCTCCATAGGTCGCGAGGCGTCACGTCAGCTCGTGCGTGGCATCTTCGGCAGTCTCAAGCGCTAGCCATGTCTCACAAAGAGGAGCTCACCACGGCCGTCATCGATGGGTTGACCCTCGACGACGGCATCCTCTTCCACGATAGGAGGGGTCGCGCACGCGACCTACGTCGTGCGCAGGTTCCCCTGGCTGACACGCATGGTCATCTCACGTGCTTTCGCGGGCACGACCCTGCCATGGCGATCTGCCGCGCTGCCCTGGCGGGTGTTCGGTTGCTCGTCGTTCCCGTCGATCCCGTCGACGAAATCCCTCGCAGGTTTTCAACCCCGCGCGTCTTCCTCGACTGGCTTGACGAGCAGGTCGAGAAGGCCGCCGAGAAGATCGAGCTTCTCGCGCGCGCAGGCCTTGTGCCTCCGGCGTTTGGCGGTGACGTGCCCGACCTCGTGGACAACGTGCACATCGTCGCGGGGGCCCATCCCTACGGTGCGGCCGAGCTCGGCCCAGAGGCGTGCAGGCGACTCGACGAGCTTCTCGCCAGCCCGCGATGTGTGGGAGTGGGCGAGATCGGACTTGACTTCGGGCCGTACAACGAGCTGCCCGCAGNTGTCCAGGAGACGGCCCTTCGCAGGCAGCTGCGCGTGGCGCACGAGCATGACCTGCCCGTCGAGCTGCACGTTCGCGATGGCGCAGATGATGCCACGCACGCCGCGCACGCGCTTGTCGCCCGCGTGCTGGCCGAGGAGGGCGCAGGCAAGGCGGGCTGCGACCTCCACTGCTTCACCCAGGGGCCGGAGGTGCTGGCTCCCTTNGTCGAGCTGGGCTGCCACATCGCCTTTGGTGGTGCCGTCACGTTCTCCCGCTCCGATGACGTGCGTGCCGCTGCGGTGGCCTGCCCGGCAGACCTCATCCTCTCCGAGACGGACAGCCCTTACATGGCGCCGGTCCCTCTCCGTGGCGAGGAGTGCGAGCCTGCGATGGTGGCCCTCACGGTGGATCGTCTCGCCGACGTCCGTGCGGTGGCAGCCGTGGGCTGTCAGCGCGAGACGCGCGAGGCCCTCTGGACAAACGCCCGCCAGCTGTTTGGCGTGTGAGGCCAGGAGGGCCGTACGCGAGACCCGTCGAGGCGCGCATGTGCTACTCTCTTCTGAGGATGACCCCCGTCTGCACAGCCGATGGGGGTCGTATGCGCATTCGAGGTGCAAGGCTCGTCCGTGGTCTCGCGCTCGGCGCGACCGAGCTGGTCTGGCCCACCCGATGCGTGGGCTGCGACATGCCTGGCGACCTCGTCTGCGAGGAGTGCCGGGATGCCCTCTCGTGGATCTGCCAGCGCTGGGCCTGTCCCTCCTGCGGCGCCCCCTTCGGCCACCTCACCTGCACGGAGTGCGACCATGACTGGGAGACGCGCGCCGTGATATGCGCGATGGGCTTCGAGGGGGCTGCGGCGCACATGGTCACCTACCTCAAGGACGCCCATGAGCTCCGGCTGGCGCCCGTGGTGGCGCTCGCCATGCTCACGGCGCTCGAGGAGGCTGCGGCGTGGCCCTCGTCGGACGGCCTTCCCCGCTACGATCCCGCTGCCGTCGACGCCGTCTGCTTTGTCCCGGCGACGTCCTCCGCCTACGTGCGCCGCGGCTTTGACCATATGGAACTCGTCTCACGGGCACTCTGTGCGGAGACGGGCCTGGTGCTCCACGACGCCCTCGTCCGCGAACGCGCCCGAGACCAGCGCGTCCTCGGGCGAGACGAACGCGCGGCAAACCTCGGCGGCTCCATGCGCGTATGTGACGAGGTCGCGGGCATGCGGCTTCTCCTGCTCGATGACGTGGTCACGACAGGCTCGTCGGTGCGCGAGGCGACCCGTGTCCTGCGTGCGCGAGGAGCCGTCTCCGTGACCGCCTGCGCCCTTGCCCGGGTGTGGTGACGGTTTCAAATCTGCGTCAGTCTCGATGCCATTGGCCTAGGGCGGTATAATCACTCCAGCCTCACCCAGGTCTGTGGTTGCGGGGGTGCGCCCCCTAGTCCATGGCAGACGAGGCCAAAAGGATCCACGTAAGTCCGAGCGTGCGCGTTCGGGTGAGCATGGCTCGTCCTAGAAGTCAGTCGTACCGCCCGTCACATTCGAGAGGCATCCGGCCTCGCGGGCGAGAGGGTTACTAGTGAAGGCGCCACGGCGTCCCGAGCAAAAGCCCCCGTACGCGAGTGTGGGGTCAAATACCAGGTCAGCTGGGTGAGACGTAGGAGACTCGGGGAGAGGCGAGGTAGAGATGAAACCAAGGAGAACGCCCCGCGCGCTTGCGGCAATCGCCGTGCTTGCAATCACCGTCATTCTCGCTGGCTGTTCGATCGGGCCCTTCAGCTTCGACCCCAGCTCCTTCATGACGCCCACGTCGGTCTCTGAGGCCAAGGCCGCCCGTCGCTCAGGGCGCACGTGTACCGTCCCCTCGGGTACGACCATCGAGGATGGGACTCTCACGGTTGGTCTCAGGGTTTCGAGCAGCACTGCCCCCCTGTGCTACACCACTTCTGATGGCGAGTATGCAGGCATTGACGTCGACGTTGCCGCAGCCATCGCTGACCAGCTCGGTCTTGACGTCAAGTATGTGAGCGTCTCGGGCGTCAGCGCCAACCTCGGTTCCACCTGCGACATCGTGATGGACGTCAAGTCGTCCGAGGACTCGAAGTGCACGGTCGTGGGCTCATACGTCGAGACCGCCTCGGCACTCTTCCATCGCGGTGGTGCCACCACGCTCGCATCCTCGGACCTCAGCGGCAAGAGCGTCTCCCTCCAGACCGGGTCGGTCTCCGCGCGTACGCTCTCCAACACCACCCTCGTGCTCACCGAGCGCTCGTGCTCCAACCTCAACGAGGCCTTCGAGTCCCTTGAGGCCGGTTCGGTGGACTTCGCGCTCTGTGACGCCTATGCTGGCGCCTACCTCGCGTCCGCGTACCGCGACATCTCCCTTGTCGGCACGCTTGACGCGCCGCTGCCTGCCGGCATCGCCGTCGCCTCGGATAGCACCGACTTCCAGACATCCATCCAGGGCGCGCTCAACTCCATCCAGGCCAACGGGGTGATGGGCATCATCCGTTCCCGCTGGATTGGCGGGATGAATGACCTCACCTCGTCCGACCAGATCCAGGGAATCGCCTCCTCCAGCGACACGGCAACGACTACCAAATAGGGGCTTGCTCTCGGCGCATCCGTAAAAGAGGTTATTCTTCCTGCGCCGTTTGGGTAAGAAGGCAATAGGGCGTCGCCCATCCCTGGGCGGTATCGTCCTCAGGCAACCAACGGGAGGCACACATGGTGGACATCAAGATCTCCGGCCGCAAGGTCACCGTTTCCGATACGCTGCGCGCGCATGTCGAAGAAAAGGTGGGCAATGCACTCAAGGTGTTTGATATCCAACCCATGAACTGTGACGTCGTTCTCCGTGTTGACAAGAACCCCTCCAACCCCGACAGAAAGACCGCCGAGGTAACGGTCTTTGTCCGCGACAACGTGGTGCGCGTGGTCGCCAGCTCGGACGACATGTACTCTGCCATCGATGATGCCGCCGACAAGGTCTCCCGCCAGCTCCGCAAGTACAAGACCCGCGTGGTCGATCGCCGTCAGCGCGCTGCCGCACCAAAGGTGCCCGTGTCCAGCGTGGATAACCTTGCGAGTCTCATCGAGCCTTCGCCGCTCGGAGACGACGAGGACAACCAACTTGTTCGCGAGAAGTACGTCGATCTCGTGCCCATGAGCGAGGAGGAGGCACTTGTCCAGACCGACCTGCTCGGTCACGACTTCTACGTGTTCACGAACGCCACCACGGGTCTGGTGAACGTCATCTACCATCGTAGGCACGGTGGGTATGGCATCATCAAGCCCAAGATTGAGGAAGAGAATGAGCAGTAAGAACGGCTCGGAAGCCATTGAGTCTGCTCAGGTCGAAGGAGCCTCCAATGCCCAGGCGACGCAGGAGTTGGCGCGCCTGGGCAAGGCCTATCACAAACGTCGGAACGTGAACATCATCGTGGATTCCTGCGCCGACTTCGCGCAGGGGGTCGCCGAGCGCCTTGGCGTGCAGGTGATCGAGTTCTCCTACGTGGGTCCCGATGGCGAGCATCTCGATGACAACTGGAGGTCGTGCACCCCTCACGACTTCTACGAGGGCATGCGCAAAAGCAGGGACTTCCACTACACCACGGCTGCGGTCACGCCCGGACGCTACCTCGAATACTTCGAGTCGGCAGCCAAGGAAGGCACCCCGACGCTCTATCTGGCGTTCACCGCGGGCCTGTCATCATCCGTCTATGCCGCCGAGCAGGCCGCACAGCTCGTCCGTGACAAGTATCCCGACTTCGAGATCTACGTGCTCGACAACGTATGCCCCTCGTCCGCTGCCGAGCTCCTTGCCATCGAGTGCGTGCATCAGGCATCGATGGGACTCAGTGCGAAGGAGCTCTACGAGTGGGCCATGGATGCGCGGTACTTCGTGCATGGCTACTTCACCATCGATGACATGAAAGTCCTCGCGGCGGGCGGTCGCATTCCGCCGGCCGCGGCCAACATCGGGGGCAAACTCGACGTCAAGCCGGAGCTTTCCTTCGATACGGGCGGCGCGCTTACGGTCAACGGCATGTGCCGGGGTCGCAAGAAGGCGCTCCGGGCCCTTGTCCAGGAGTTTCGCGACAACTACGCACACGAACCGTCCCTNCCCGTCGGCATCATGTCATCCGACTCCGAAAGGGACGCCGACTGGCTGGAGGGNCAGATCCGGAGGGAGAAGGGCTGCGAGGACATCACCGTGATTCGCAGCTCCGTCGGTCCCACCCTCGGTGCGCACGTCGGTGCAGGAATGGTGGCCATCACGTTCTGGGGCACCGACCGTCGCGACAAGATGTCGCTCAGCGATCGCATCGCATACAAGGTCCGTGGTGACAGACCCGATTCCAAGCAGTAGCCCAGCCATTTCGGAAGGATCATGTCCATGCACATCACGCGCAACAGCAAGGTTGCCTTCGTCGGTACGGGCATAATGGGCGCACCCATCGCAGGCCATATCATGGATGCGGGCTATGACGTCACGGTCTACAACCGCACCAGGTCAAAGGCCGAGGACCTTCTCGCTCGTGGCGCGCACTGGGCCGACAGCCCCGCAAAGGCGGCCAAGGACGCCGATGTCGTCTTCACCATGGTCGGCTACCCCACGGACGTCGAGGATGTCTACCTCGCCAAGGACGGCCTCATCCGCGCCGCCAGGCGCGGGGCGTACCTGATCGACCTCACCACCTCCTCCCCGCAGCTCGCACGTGACATTCACGATGCCGCCGAGGTGGAGGACAAGCATGCCTTCGACTGCCCTGTCACCGGCGGAGACGCGGGTGCCATCGCAGGCACGCTCACCCTCATCGTGGGAGCCACGGAAGAGGACGCCGCACCCGTGCTCCCCATCCTCCAGACCTTCTCGGACAAGGTCTTCTACATGGGCGGCGCCGGCAAGGGGCAGACGGCCAAGCTGTGCAACCAGGTCTCGCTCGCCTCGTGCATGGTAGGCTATGCGGATGCCATGGCCTCGCCGAGCAGGGAGGTCTCGACGTGGCACAGATGCTCGAGATGGTGGGCTCGGGCATGGGTGGCTCGGTCGCGCTCTCCAGGCTCGCGCCCAAGTCCCTCGAGGGCGACTATCGTCCCGGATTTCTCTCCGAGCACCTTCGCAAGGACATCGGGCTTGCGCTTCAGCAGGCCGAGGATCTCGACATAAGCCTTCCAGGGGCAGACACCGCCTTCGCGCTCTATGACACGCTCTGCGAGATCGGCGGCAGGCGGCTGGGTACCCAGGCGATCACGCTGCTCTACGCCGATGCGGCCGACCAGACCGCATCCGGTCTCGACTGGTCGCTCCTCGAAGGCGAGGACTCCGAGGAAACGCCCGCAGCCGACCCCGACCCAAACGACCCCAGGAACTTCTACCACCTCCCGCACCGCCACGGGCAGGCGTGACGCATGATTGACTTCGCATTTGCCATACTCTTCATCCTCTTCCTCGGCTTCGGCATCATGCTTGGCATGAACCTAGGAGAGGGGTGGGCGCAGGGGTGCGTCACCAGGCGTGACTACCTCATCGCCAACCTCAAGATCTATGGCATCGGCGTGGTGGGCATCGCCGTCTGCATGGCGCTTACCGTCTATGTGGTCACGGGCATCCCGTTTGGGATCATCGTGGGTGGCATGGCAGGCTGCAAGATGGGCTTCGGCGAGAGCGTGGGTCCATGGAAGTTCATAGACAAGACCTTCAGGGTCAACAAGGACCACCTTCGGAGGTCTAAGAACGGCAACGCCGAGGCGGTTCGCCGTGCTCGCAAGGAGGGCACACCCGAACCCGAGCTCATGAGCGTCGCAGGCTCCGGGACCCCCGACAAGAAGAAGCCGAAAGGAAAGAACTGACACATGAATGATACCGATGTCCCGCAGAGCTCCATCGCGGTGTTCATAGACTACGAGAACCTCGCCCTTGGTACGGGCAAGCGAAAGCGCAACGGCCATCAGGAGCCCGGACCGTTGCCTGACGTGAAGCTCATCTTCGAGCGTCTTGTCGACAAGGGTCGCATTACCACCAAGCGGGCCTATTGTGATTGGCAGCGCTTCTCCGATGCCGTCACGCCTCTGCATGAGCTCGGAATCGAGCTCATCGAGATTCCCGACCGGGCATTTACCGGCAAGAACTCCGCTGACATTCGTCTTGCCGTCGATGCCGTCGAGGCCTGCCTCACGAAGGACCACATCGATACCTTCGCCATACTCTCGGGCGACTCCGATTTCTCGCCGCTCGTCTCCAAGCTCAAGGAGTGCGGCAAGATCGTCATCGGAGTGGGCATGAAGGAGGCCACGAGCTCGCTTTTGGCCGAGGTCTGTGACGAGTTCATCTTCTACGAGGACATCGCCAGCAAGACGGGCATCCCCGGCTTCCAGGGCAAGGTGCCCAAGGAGAAGGAGGAGTGCTACCAGCTTCTCTTCGAGACGATCGACGCTCTCCAGCGCGAGAACGACAGCTTCATCCTGGCCTCTCGCCTCAAGGACACGATGCGCCGCAAGCGCCCGCAGTTCTCCGAGGCGTCCTTTGGGTACCGTTCGTTCTCGGCACTCATCCGCGAGGCGGCCAAGCTAGGCTTCATAGACATTCACCAAGACCCAAAGAGCGGCACCGTGGTCGTTGATGGGTTCTGCGAGTAGAGAGAGGTGCATCATGGCCGAGGAGAACGAGGGCGTGGCTGCCGAGCAGGACCTCGACGCCATTGTCGGCGAGCTCGTGGAGGGACTCTCGAGTTCGAGCAGGCGCAGGCGCCAGGAGGTCTCGCACGAGCTGGCGGCGTATGCCAAGTCCGACCCGGACAAGGTCGCGGGGCATATTGCCGAGCTCATCGATGCGCTGTATCGTCCCGAGGCGCAGACGCGTTGGGAGGTCCTCGACGCGCTCACCGCACTCGAGCCCACATACACCGAGGACGTCGACCCCGCGTTTGACGGTGCCGAGGCGTCGCTCTTCGACGATGACTCGTTCACGGTGAGGCTGGCATCGTTCCTGTTTCTCTGCGCCTACGGTTCAGTCTCGCCCGAGCGCTCCGATCGAGCCTGGCCCCTGCTCGACGAGGCGATTCAGTGCTTCCATGGC
>JGI20225J20221_1000785_pt3 | contig 22602 bp, 19 predicted proteins | sample BioMet4_FD_20221 | JGI IMG/M metagenome (IMG submission 20221)
TTCTCAAAGCGGGTTACCTGCTCCATCAGGTAGTCGAACTGACTCTTTACCAGTTCGGTGAAATCCTGCACTTGCTTGGCATCCTTCTTTTTTAGAAAAGGAAGTACCATCTGCAGGATATTTATAATACCATCTAAAATTTTCATGTTTCTTGTTTTTGTTGATTAATAACTGATTTGAGGTAGGAGAGGCTCTCTCTTGTACGAGAGAAACCTCTCCGGTTTGCTTGTTTGCTGTGCTTATTGTGCGTTNNAAAGCAGCTACAAGGTATACAACCTTTTTGCTTCACCTATTTACTGTGCTTATCTGCTTTGCAATGGATGGTAGCAAGATTCTATAGCCTCCCTGGTTTACCGATTTGCTGCTTTTTTATTTGCCCCGCTTTTAGGAAGAGTCCCGGAATTTACCGGATGTTCTTTATCAATGCGGACTTAACGAGCACTAGTGCACCTGACTATCCCACCTCGTTACCGCCATTGGTAACCTTTACCGGAAGCTTGGCCACCTGGGTATATGCAAGCGTTTTTTGCATATTGGTGAGCAACTTACCTGGACGGAAACTGATTCTGGTTCCGCGAATCATGGAAGATACAAACTCATCTTCTTTTACGGCACCATTACTTCTCACACCAATCTGGAAGCTACCGAAGTTGCCCAGGCGAACAATTCTACCCTCGGCCAAAGCCTTTTTCATCGATTCCAGAATAGCTTCTACTGCTGCAGCCACGTCGGCACGGGTTACGGTACATCGTCCGTTTACCTCTTCGCAAAGCGAATCGAAATCCATTTCACCATACGCCTGTGCATGTGCGTAATACTTTCCCGGTTCTGATGATTTAGCCGGATTCTTTCTCATAACGACTGAATACTTTACACTCATTTTATTTACATTTTTAGTTGATTAATACTGTGGTAAAGAGCTCTTATCCTTTCTTGTTAACACTACAAAGATAGGGCATGGCGGTGGAGGGGAAACAGTAGAGTGTATTAGAAGACTTTGGTGTGAATTAATTACAATTATCAGGCGTTTTATTGCCTTAAAAACTTGGTTAAACGGGCGAAAATTGGTAAATTTACGGGAAGAAAAACAAGAAAGACTATGATAAAAACAGCAGAAGAATTTAAAATCCGGGCATATACCAAGGTAGAACTTGCATGCCTTTACAATCCGCACATGACTATTTCCGGAGCCTTGCGCACGCTTGCCCGCTGGATAGCCGGCAACACTCAGCTAACAGCCGAGCTTTCCGCTCTGGAATACAATCATCGTAACCGGATTTATACGCCACGCCAGGTTAAAGTAATAGTAGATTATCTGGGTGAGCCTTAGAAACTTATCTCTCAACGATATTACTTTGTTTTATTTTTAGTTTGCATATATATACACAATAAACAGAAAAAAAGTATTATATATTATTATAGGTAATAATTGGCTGTAATGAAGGGTTATTGTAAAAAAATAGAAGAGTGATAACACTCTTCTATTCATTTCTGGTTAGGGATAATAGGGTATTTATAATACCTTAAATGGTGTTTTGTTTCGTTTGTTATGCAAATGTATCTATTTATTTCTTAAATGCAAAAAAAATGCAAATAATTTTTATAAATTATATTACAATTATTTCGCCTGCTTCATCAACCACTCCATTGGCGGCACATAATCGGCAATCTTTGTCATACTCTTGTTGTGCGAGAAGTACACATTGCCCGTTTCCCCGTTACGGTGCTTGGCGATACTGAGAATGCCCAGTCCCTCGGTAGGATAACCACTTTCCTTGTCGGTTGCAACTTTATATAATGCCGGGCGATGGAGCAACAACACAATATCCGCATCCTGCTCAATGGCACCACTCTCACGTAAGTCGCTCAACTGCGGACGCCCCGCAAACCTGTTTTCTGCCTCTCTGTTTAGCTGACTGAGCAACACTACAGGACAATTTATCTCTTTAGCCAGCAATTTCGCCTTGCGGGCAGCAATGGCCACTTCCTGTTCGCGGTTACGGTTCTCCTTACCATGATTCTTCATGTCGCTTAATTGCAGGTAGTCGATAAAGATTATATCGCATTTTCCGCGGCTTTTAAGGAAACGAGCCTGTACACGAATGGAGTCGATACTCATGGACGAGCTGTCGTCAATCATCATAGGCAGAGTGGTGAGCTTGCGAGCCGTGTCCTGAGCCTCAGTCCACTCCTCCGGAGTAGTTTGTCCGCTGCGCCAGGTGTGCGGGTTAATGTTGCTTTCCATCAGCAGAAGGCGATCGCCCAACCTTTCACCCTGCATCTCTATGCTGAAAAACAGCGTGTTCAGCCCCATCCTTGCAGCCATTTTGGCAAAGAAAAGCGATACCATTGTTTTACCTACTGCCGGACGGGCGGCAAGAATAACCAAATCGCCATTCTGCCATCCTGCGGTAATCTTGTTCAGATCTGTAAGCCCCGTGTCTATTCCCGTAATACCATTTTCCGACCGCTCTATTCTCTCCTGAGCCTGCACCAGCGTGTCCTCCATCAACACCTCCATATCCCTCATGTTGTCTGCCTTCACAGCATCCTTCTCTATCTCAGACGCAAGTTCCTGCATGCTGCAAACCACATCGGCAATATCCACCGTCATCTCCTGAGCCGATGAAAGTAGTTTGCTCAGTCCCTTAATAACCTCCCTGCGAAGATAGAAATCTTTCAGAATAAGGCAGTGATGCTGCAGGTGGGCCGAGCTGGCCACCTGACTGCAAAGTTTGGTAATGTAGTAGGGCCCGCCCACCTTGTCGAGCTCATCACTGCGGCGCAACTCGTCGGCTACAGTAATGATGTCAATGTCTCGCCTGTTGTTGTACATGCGAGTAAGAGCAGCAAAGATAATGCGGTGATTATCATAATAAAACATCTCCGCTCGCAGAATAGGCATAGCATTAGCCATTGCTTTCTTTTCCAGTAAAAGTGCCCCCAAAACAGCCTCTTCCGTTTCCTGATCGAAAGGCTGACTTATATTCTTTTCCATGCTTTGTTGTAGTTTTAAGTTGTTTGTAATGCCGATTAATAATTTACGCCCTCATCGTAAAAAGACTTTGCTTTAAGATATTTACTGGCACTCTTGTAAAAATCGGTACATACAATAGAGTCGCGGTAATTTTGAATGTTATTAATGGCCGCTTCCTTTTCCTTGGCCGTTAGTTTTTTCCACTCCGCACGTACCAGTCCCAGGTCCACTTTGCGCAGCATTGTAATTTCGTGGTATTTTTCGTAGAACTCCATAAGCCTGTCCTCCTTCTTCTCCCTCATATTGGTAATTTTCCCGGGCTTGCCCGTCCAAAGGTCATAGTCTACCACTAATATTTTTCTTAAGTTATGGCACACGAAAGTATAATTTATAAGATTTTCCTTTTCCATCCTGTCGAAGAACCATCGGGTTTTGCTTGTCGACCAATTGAATAGTTTAGCCCAGGTTGGAATAGATAAAAAAGATTCACCACGTTGGCATACAAATGTTTTCCCTTTTATTGTTACCTCTCTATCCTCGAAATTTACGCTAGCCACCATCATAAGGAAAGCCTCCAGGTAAGAAAAACTTTCATCTTTTTGGCTAAATCTGTAGTTAAGCAAGTGTTTTGGTACAAGTATATATCCTTTTTTTAAAGCGTTGAATGGTAAATAATTATCTTTTTTCATAGTAAGTTTATTTTTTAATACTGGTTGTTTCAAAAAGGCCCTTTTGAATTTGTTTTCGATGCAAAAGTAGGGATGTAGACAATACGCTCAAAATAGAAAATGTAAGAATCGACAAAAAATGCATATTTTGCAGAAAAAATCACATTTTGCAGAAAATGTCACGTTTTGCATAAAAAATCACGTTTTGCAGAAAAAATCAAAATTGTTCAAAAATGTAGATTTTATTTAGTGTGGTGGGTGCTTTAATGCCGGTAAAAAGTAGTAAAAGTAACGACAGAACTAACAGCAGAACTCACGTACGTGCAAAGCGTTGGATTATAGGTGGTTATAAAAATAATATATTTCTTCACAGCAGATGGAACAGCAGCGAAGAAATATATTAAATTGTTTTATTTTTATATCTAAAAATAAAATCCGTAATAATGGTTAGGAATTTATGTTTTTAAGAGAGTGATTGTAATAGCCCGAAATTACCCTAGATGCTTTTCATTCCATAGGGAACACCCCAGAATTCAATAAAGATCTCCATCTGTTTGGGTGTAATGTATTTGTTTGTAATAAGGAAGCCAGTTTCTTTTAGCTTTTCATAAAGTAATTTATCTTCTTCAATTTTTTCGATAAAACACTTCTTACAAATATCAACTCTAGTGTAAGTGTGGAAATACATACAGGCAACTTTCGTGAAAAGAAAACATCCCATGTAAGTTTCTTTTTTGGGGGTGTTGTTTAAAGACATAAATTGTTTTTAAATGTTATAAAATTATATTTAGTAAAAATCGGTATTGCAATACTCTATTATTCTACAAATGTAAGGAAAAATAGTGCATATAAGCAAGTGTTAATGGAATTATTTTTGTGTAATTATGTAAAAATATAAAAATATAGCCTAGGTTTAAACGTAGTTTAAAGGGGGTGTCTAAAAATAGCAAAAAATTATTGGTGAATGGTGTAATATTTATTGGTTAATGGTTGTGTGGTTATTGGGCAATGGATGAAATTTATTGGTGAATGGATTTTTTTTATTGGGGATTGGGGAGAGAAGTGAGTGGAATTTGGTCTTATTTTGAGGGTTATTTTTGTTGGTTATAGGGTTTAAATTGAGAATTAGCCTGTTTGTGATATAAAGTAATATTTCTTATTATGATATGCCATTTTTACTTGTCTAAACTCAATTAAATAGCTATATTTGTCTATTGATTGTAATTTAATATAAACAAGTATAGATGGCACACGACAAAATAATACGGCTTTATCGCAATACATTATGTGTATATTCAAATATTGCAGCAGATAATATTGATAAATGGCTTCACAAGCAAAAACCAAGTAAAAAAGCAACATTTGAGGAGCAGNCTAAAATAGTAAATGCGGCATATAAAAATATCTACTTTGTAGAGTGGGCNATCAATAATGGTGTATTCTTTCTTCCTGANAGCAATGATAGTAGTGAACAAGAGAAAGCAATAAAGGAAAATTATTGCAGACTGTTAGGAGTTATTCAGCTACTGGATAACGTGCGTAACTATTGGTCGCATCTGAAACACAATAAAACGATTATTGCAGCCAATCTGGACGGGAAAAATAATGAAACAGTAAAAAATAAATCGGAAAATTCAAATAATGAAGATACGTGTAATGCTGTATTAAGCGGATTAAAAGATTTTATTACTCAGGCGTATGTAGCTGCCTGTTCAGAAACAGGCGTGAAGATTCCCGATAAATACAAAGCGAGTGAAGGACTTTTCGCTTGTGTGAAGAAACCTGAGGAAGACTATAAAGTAATAAAGATAACGAGTGAATTTACTATTACCGGATTTGTTTTCTATATCTGTTTGTTCCTTGACGGGCAGCAGATTAACGAATTTCTGGAGGCAATGGAGCAAAGCGTTTATAACTTTGATGAATTGGCTGACAGGCAGAATTTCAGACTTACTCATCCTAAGGTAAAATATCCGGAAAGTTTATCGAAAAAGATTAAAGACTTTTTCTATGCCAGAGATGTGTACACTTACTGGCGAGTAAGGGGGCATCGGGATAATATTCTTGAAGATAAAACGCTGGATGAAAAAGAAGACTACTATTCTCTGCTCGAATATCTAAAGCGTTGTCCTAAAGAACGTTTGGAATTGGTTGAAGAATCTCCAACGGACAAAAATGAATTTGTTATTGACAATGTGTCTTACGATGTTCGTGAAAAGAATAAATTCATGGAATGGGGGCTAGAGTTCTGGGATAATGAAATAGAGCGTTTAATGAAGATTTATCCAGAATCTAAGCTGGATATGTGGAAGTGGGGGCATCATCAGACTGCCGATTATAAACACAAAATAAAACTTGAGTTGAAGCAGCAAGCTGAGAATCAAGGCAGACCTTACCAGTTCCCCCGCTATGAGAAAGTTGTTTTTGACTTACCTGAAACTGAAGAGGAACGCAGAAATTACAGAAACGATGAACATGGATTCACTTATTATTTGCTGAAAGATGATTCTAATACTTTTTCTCAGGCTATGTTCAGCTATCAGTTTCTTAATGGGAAGAAGGTTATAGGGCTTATGGGAAGCCGGATGCTTTGTTCTATCTTAGAATATTATTTCTGGAAGTATCCTGTTACTGATACTGAAAAGAATACGGAAAATATGAGGCGTGATTTTTTTGTAAATCTGTTTAAGTCCTGTTATTTGTTTATCAGTAAATTAGAGAAACCAAAGAAAGAAAAGCTTGTTGCTACCAGTGAAAAGATAAAACAGCGAATCTTATTCTTGAATAAACAGTATAGCGCAATAGCTAACGATGAAAATATACGCAGCCACACAAAAATAAAATTTATTCTCGATACATGGAACCAAATGCTTACTTACGGACAACCCACAAACCTTGCTCATGCCAATGATGGCAAAGGAATAACAGGTGGAAAAAATGGCTATCAGGAGTTAATGCGTTTGNTGGTNAGGATGGATGATCTGGAGTTGAAAAGAAAGCCGGCTCACGAAGAGCTTATTCGCAAACTCAAAGTACTGGGTGCAGATAAGACAGGCAAATCTTATTATGAAGTGATTAATAAGTCTTTTCAGCAGAAAAATGTTTCAAACAAGCTACGCACTTTAGACTCTATTTTGGATATAGACGATCTTTTTTCTTATTGTAAGAAGTATCGAGAAGCAATGCTTGAAAGATTTTCAAAGGCTCTTGATGATTTTTCGCCTGACGATTTCAGACCAAGGTATGAAATGCGTTGGCTGGGGTTGAGTGATGCAAGAACCCACGAAGCGAGTCAGCAAACAAAGCCTTCGGTAAGCCGTAAATTGGAAACAAACATTATAAATGTGGATAACAAAACATACTCAGCAGTTGGATTGCCACGCGATATAAGGAATCTCGACGAACTTAAAAACTATATTGATGCGGAAAACTTAGAGAAAGTACATTCTAAAATTTATCCGTCACCAAATGGTTGTACTTTACTTATTCCTGAATTCTTTACGAAGAATGGAGTTGAGTTGGGAGAACTTAGAGGAAATCAGCATGTGCGCAAACGTCTGTTCCTTATCCGCAGACAAGATACCGTACTGGCACATATCGCTTACCAGAAAGGAGTGAGGTTTAAAGGTAAAGCTCTATCTACTATTGAATTGGCAAAAACAAACTTTCAGGAGATTAAAATGTCACTGCCCATTGAAGATAATGGTGAGTTGCTACTTTACATACGTTTTTATTACCGCTACTTTAAGCAAAACAGGTATCAGCTTCCCATGAAGTTGACTAAAGTTCTTTGTAAATTACTAACTTCAAAAGGGATTGTTTCTAAAGGTGGTGTTCTCAACTTTAATAGGTTAACGCCTATCCCAAAAGAAGAAATGACATTTGAAGAAAAGCTTTCTCATCTGTCGGAGGAAGAACAAAATCTTCCCGAAGAAGAAAGAAATAAATTGGTGGAACAAAAGTTCGCTGCAATAAAGCCGTATGTGTTTAGAGCTTTAGAAAACGATGATTCATTTTATATGGATGAATTGTTGAGCAGTTATACTATTTGCCGGAGGGCAATAGTTGAAAAATTATTCAAGCTGGAGAAGAGAGTTTTAGGTTGCAGTAAAATGGAGATTGTTACAGGGGAAGATTTTATAGATTTTCCCCCAATAGCTCAGTGGCTATTAAAAGAAGGATTAATCAATAATGAGCAAAATAAGTTGATTATAAATATCAGAAACTCTGCACTTCATTGTGATATCCCCGATTCTGCATTTTCTTTATCGAAAGATGAGCTATTACAAAAAACAAAACAAAGAGGAGAAAAGAATAAAAAGCAAAAAGTTTTTCTCGATATATTCAGTCAGGGGCTTAAGCTTACAAATGAAATTTTAGATAAATTAGATGCAAAATATCCTGTAAAATGATGCTTTTATTGAAAAATTATTCATCTAAACTATTGATTTTTAGTAGGATATTGAAATTAAGCTGGTAACACTAGTATTTTTGCTGGTATTCACAGCCTTTCCCTTTGTGGCCTGTCTAATGTATTGCTTGTAACACTAGTATTTTTGCTGGTATTCACAGCATGTTATTTAATTCAATGGCATCTAATTAAGCTGGTAACACTAGTATTTATGCTGGTAATCACAGCGGTTAGCATCGCTTAGGTTAGCATCTCTTAGCTGGTAACACTAGTATTTTTGCTAGTAATCACAGCAAATTGTTTGATAAGGAATTAAGAAGAAAAAGTATTAATTTTTAAATAATAAAATAATGATGAAGAAAACGAAGCAAGTAGAAATACAAATTGAAAGTTTAAAGAAAGCTTGTAAAGAATTTGAATTAGATAATACTCAGGAAAGCTATTATATATCCTATCCCGATTTTCTGGAACATTTCAAGAATATATCAGAATTTAAAAAGCATGATGTAGTAGTAGGCATTCACTTAATCTATGGATGGATGCCAACAATCTGTCACCTTAAATCAAAGGAATTTGATGAATCAGCCAGGATACTCAATAAAGTGAAAAAGAATAATCAGCTGCTAAAGGAAGGAGATTTAGATACCCTTAAGGATTTGTTTAATAAATCCATTGTTGGCACTTCTAAGCTTCTCCACTTTATATCCCCCGAGACATATCCAATTTGGGACAGTAAAGTTTGCAATTATTTAGGACTTCCGGCAAATGCGGTGAATAACAGTTCTGTTTACTTGGGCTATATTGAAGCATGCAGACACATTATAGGAGAGTGCCAGGATGAAATTAATCATGTAAAGAAAGTAATGAAAGAATTTGATCCGTATATAAATTATGAAATATCAGATATGCGAGCTATTGAACTAGTGATGTTTACTAGTGAAAAAAAGGGAGCAAGTCTCAAGATCAATTAGTTGATGACTCTATAGACTAGCAATAGATTATTTCTTTTAGTAGTTTAGATATATTAATCCGATTCTCCTCCCAGAAAGCATGTACTAAAAACATCTATGAAACAGATACCCGCACTGCATAAAAGTACCCTTTAGAATCGCCCAGGTAAATCATTCCATTGGCAATACAAGGAGTAGAAAGAATGGAGCCCAAGTATTTGTTTCTCGGATGCAACATAATCGATGCCATATAGTTTAAAGTTGGCTCTGAATGTTCCATCTTCATTGTACACCAATGGGGCTAAGAAAATATTTTAATAAAAAAGTTTTGTCGTTATGCAAGATTTTGAATAAATTTTCATTTAATAATAAACACGATCAGTAATTTAAATTATTAAAATATGAAAGGCTTTAAATTTAATTTTGGACTACTTTTAGTCATTTTCTCTGTACTTGGTATTACGGGTTGTTCTGATAAAGAAGACGAATCGTTGTATTCGGAATGGGAAACTTGTTTGGATAATCATACTGGTAATTATGTATTTGACAATCAAGGCAGGTGCTTTGGAGATGGTGGCGGAATTAGTCAGGAGAATTTTGAGAAGATGGTTACAGGGCATGGATGGAAAAACTATGGAACCTGGGAGATTGACGAGAGTGGGAAAAGGCTTCCTGACGATTTTTATAAGAATGTTTATGGTATTAATCCTGCTAATTTCTATTTTACAGAGGGAAATAAAATTACAACTTATCGAAAAGATGACTCAAAAGCAAACTCTATGCTTTCCGATACTCAGTCATACACCTTTAACGGTAGATATGAGGGGACGCCAAGAAGTGTGATATCGCTAGTAGATGGTTCTTATATGCAAATAACAGGCTGGGATTTAGGTGTACATCCCTCTTTCTGTGCAGTCTATCCATTAGGCTTAAAACGTAATAACAAAGATGTTTATGGCGTTTCTATTTTTGTGCAAATGACAGATAAAGAGTTGAAGGAATTTCAAGATGCCAATAAATTATAAAATAATAGCAATTTTCATGAACTGACTATTTTTAATGACTGAACTGTAAATACTTTGTATTTGCAGGGAAAAAAAACATAAAGCCTGTAGTGATCTATGAAGTAGATTATTACAGGCCTTTTTAATGAATTTAATTCACTTTTTGACCGATAAATTAGTTTTGCTTAGTATCTTTTTTATATTTGATATAAAATATAAAAAGTGGAAATAGAAGTCACAGCACAAAATAATTCTTTGACACTTACTGATAATCCTTATTATTTCGCTCACTATGCTAATATGGCCAGGCATAATGCTTATATAGTTCTCAATGAAATAAACGAAAAGATTTACAATAACAAAGTAAAAATACCCGAAGATGGACTAAGTGAATGCAAGTTAGTTAATTCATTTTCAAAGAAAAACAAAAAGGCTGATGTAGCTTAATCTTTTGTCCATTTTTAGTTGACAATACCAATCTACCTCTATTCGGCTTTTGGGAGTTTCAAGATTTGCTGCAATTTGTCGGACTCTTCCTGCAACTTATGAGGGTTCTGCTTTGCAAGTTTCTTTAAGTTAAGTAGTTTCCACTGAACAGACGGATAATCCTTAAAATACTCGAATTCATAACCATCCCATTCAGGTTCTGCAAGTTCAAAGCTTACGAGAAAACGTCGGTCGGCTTCTGTCATCATGGCATTAACATCAGAAATCAGTTTAGAACGAGTCTCTTCAAACTCATCATAGGTGAATTCAATATCGGTCATACCTACAAACTGGTTTTCCATTGCTTCTCGCTGATCAATCAGCCTTGGAGTAAAGGACTCATGAATAGGTCTGTCACTTCCAAGAAGACAGAAGATTAGTCCTTCTCGACAATCCGCTAATGGTTGTTCCATGTATTTCACATCAAACAGATCGCGTGGATGTTGACGTGAAAGGGCAGCCGCTATCTTTCCACCATATAGCAAAGTCAGTGGTACGATCTTCGCTTCACAATAGAGCGAGAATTCGTCCTGAGCTTTATCGCTGAGAGGTATGGTCAACGCTTCACCACCAACGATTCCTCTCTTCGTCTGGTTTACTTCTATCTTTACCTGTTTGCCGTGGTACTCACAGAGCAGTTTGCAGGTACTGAAGTTCGGCACAATATGCATTCCTTTAAATGCTCGCTTGGCCTTATCACATATTGACTTCAAGTGCAGGTTGATGTCCTCCAGACTTTTCGCTCTATCATTTATAGATGTGTATGTCAGGTCAATATCTACTGAGTAACGTGGCAGATTCTTCAAGAAGAGATTGATTGCAGTACCTCCATGTATAACGAAAACGCCTTCCTCCATTACAATAGGAATAAGACGAAGTAACAACTCTACTTTCTGTGCGTAAACACGTGTGTTTGCATTTTGTTCATTCATATTCTGCAAGTTCTTTTGGTAAAGTCATATTATATTTGCTAATATACTTTCCTGTTGGAGTCGCCATATAGCGTGATGTCCCGAAACTAACATTCTCCAGCTTCAATGCCTTGAACCAAGGATGATTTGCCTTTTCACTCATATACAGAAAAAGACGCTTGACCTTTTGTGAAGAGCATGATTCTAAGAGTCGCTGAACCAACCTTGGACGCAATGTGGTCAGACTCTCCATGATATAATATATGTCGAGCAATGAAGAAGCCGCATCAGGAAGGTTTAGACATTCCATGATTGCACGTTCGGGAGATGAAACCAGTAGTTCTCTTCCATCAACGGTCATAGTTTCAACGCCTAAGGATTCATCACCCAAGAAAGATGTTGTCATGTGTTTGACACTCATATCCCAATTTCCATTCAGTAACCATGATGGAAGCTTACTCTTGCTATCAGTAAACAGATATGCCTTTTTCTTTCCCATTGACAGATAATGAGAATAACCTCTCAAATCGAGAGCAGTATATGCACCTACAACACACGTTTTGTTCAGTTGTTTATTATAGGATGCAACTGCGTCCATTAGTGTAGGGGTTGCACCTTGCATTCTATATACACCTTTTGATATGCGGGTAAGCCAACCACTCTTCATGTATGAGTATTGGCTCTTGGCATCCAGCCCTTGACTAGTAAGCCATGAGCCGAACAACACTGCATTTTGCGGAACGAGCTCCATTATTCGCTGTATTTTTGTTGCCATCTTCGAATTAATTACGAATTTGAGGTGAAATTTTATGCAAATATATTATTTGTAATCCTAATCACCAAATAGAATGAGAAAAATCCAATGGTTTTGCTTATATTTTCTCTTCACCTTCGTGTTTATAGCGAATTTGAGTCCATAATCATAGCAAATGAATGACTATATTGACTTTAATAAGTTCTTTGCATGATAGTTGCTCAGCTATACGATACTGCCTTTATTTAGACTTCATTCCTTCCCTCATATTCAAATCCAGTCAATTCGTCCTTCCTCTCTACAAACGAAACTCACTAAGTCTAAAAGAAATAATCATTATAATGTAATTATATTGATTATTTCTTTTAGTAGTTAAGATATATTAATCCGATTCTCCTCCCTAGAAGCATGTACTAAAACATCTATGGGACAGATAACCGTAGTGCATAAAAGCACCCGTTAGAATCGCCCAGGTAAATCATTCCATTGGCAATGCAAGGGGTAGAAAGAATGGAGCCCAACCCAAGTATTTGTTTCTCGGATGCAACATAGTCGTTGCCATATAGTTTAAAGTCGGCTCTGAATGTTCCATCTTCATTGTACACACTATGATAATTCAGTTTGCTACCATCCGTCTGAAATACTTCCCGGATAGTGTTCGAAGCAAGATCCACCTGATATAATTTACCGTTAAAACAGCCAAATAGAACCTGATTGCGTAACAAAATGGCTTCGGCATATACTCTCATATTCAATGAAAATGTTTTTTTTATCTCTCCGGTTGCAGCCGTCATAAGCTGAAAGTGGTGTGAGTCCGACGTTCCGTAGCACAGCAAACCATCAACCAATAGTGGTGCAGCAATAATCCAGCTATTGGTTTCTTCCTTACTCCAGTTGAGTTTGCCCGATTCGATGTTTAGCGAATACATAAAGTAATCTCTGCATCCAAACACAACCGACTGGTTGTAGAGAGTTGCTCCCTTCTGAATTTCGCCTATAGGAAAATATTTGTTTCCCTTTGTCTTAAATTTCCAGATCAAACTACCATCCGACAGATTCAGCGCATAAAAATAGCCATCGAAACTGCCTACAAAAACTTTATCGTGAACAACTAGCGGGGTAGCATGGACAATTCCTCCTGTTTGAAATTTCCAACACAAATTACCCGACTGAGGATTTAATGCATAAATACAACCGTCGCCGCTACCTACAATCACTCTATTGTGAGCAAAAACAGGTGAAGATAAATAGTAATCCCATATATCGAGTCTTTTCTCGCCAGCAGTTTGCACCTTCCAGTTTTGGCGTGCTGTGCGTTTATTAATGGAATAAATAAAACCATCTGTGCTATTAAAAATGAGGTTTCCTTTGTAGATAAGCGGTTTGGACTTAACTTCTCCGCTGGTTTTAAATTTCCAGTTAAGTTTACCCTCTAGCGCATTCAGGGAATACATGCAAGAATCATTGGACCCAACAAATACGGCATTGCCATCAACTACCGGGGATGAATAAATACCGCTTTGAGTGGAATATTTCCATTGCACGCTATATTGAGCCATGCCGTTGAGCGAAAAGACGCTCAACAAGGCTACAATAGCATAAGTTTTAAATTTAAGATCAGTATGCATTACTTTATTTTATAGAAACAATTCACAGCAGTTGTAAAATTGTATGTTTTTCCTGATTGTTGTTGCTTGTATAGCAAAGGTATAATTTTGAAAGCAATTCACAACTATTTAATTAATAATAATTTAGGCACAAAGTTGTTGTATGCATTCTAAAAATCTTATTTTTGATCTGTTAATTTGCCAATCAAATATTGATAAACCATGTTTTCTGTGCAACTTTGCAAAAACAAGTAATGTGAACCGATGAAAGAAAAAATATTCAGACAACTGGAAATATATCCGGCAGATACGAGTAAAATGCTCGAGATTCCGTTTGTTGGCAATATAAAAGCCGGATTCCCTTCGCCTGCGGATGATTTTGTGGCTGCGTCTATCGACCTGAATAATATTCTTATAAAGAATCCGGAGGCTACCTTTTTTGCACGGGCAAATGGTACTTCGATGGAATCCGATCTGAGTGATGGGGATCTGTTTATTATTGATAAGAGCTTACCACCTGCTGATGGGAAAATGGCTGTGTGCTTTGTGGATGGTGAGTTTACCGTGAAGCGGATTAAGATTGAGAAGACTCGGTGCATGCTTATTCCTTCGAACGCTGATTTCCCTGTTATTGAAGTGAATGAGGCTAATAATTTTATGATTTGGGGTATTGTTACTTACGCTATTAGGAAGATGTGATGTTTGCTTTGGTTGACTGCAATAATTTTTATGCCAGCTGTGAAAGGGTGTTTAACCCGGCTCTTATTGGCAGGCCTGTTGTTGTTCTCAGCAATAACGACGGGTGTGTTATTGCACGAAGTAATGAAGCCAAGGCTTTGGGCATTCCCATGGGGGCGCCTGCCTATCAGTATCAGTACACTTTCGAGCAACACAACATTGCGGTGTTTTCTGCCAATTTCACTCTTTATGGTGATATGAGTCACAGGGTGATGAGCATTCTTTCGGGCTATTCGCCGGAACAGGAGGTGTATAGTATTGACGAATGTTTTCTGAACTTAGCCGGCATTGAAGAAGATTTGCATGCTTACGGGGTGAAGATGCGGAAACAGGTACTTCAGTGGACGGGCATTCCGGTTAGCGTGGGCGTGGCTCCTACAAAGGCTTTGGCCAAGCTGGCAAACAGGATAGCAAAAAAGTTTCCCGACAGAACGGAGGGCAGTTATGTGATAGACTCTGAAGAGAAGCGGATAAAGGCTTTGAAATGGATTGCTGTTGAGGATGTGTGGGGCATAGGACGTAGAAATGCAAAGAAGCTGAGGGCTATTGGGGTAAACACGGGGCTTGATTTTGCTATGCTAGACAGGGGATGGGTGCTAAGGAATATGACGATTGTGGGGCTTAGGTTGCTCGATGAACTGAATGGTATATCTCGCATTGATATGGAACCTGCAGAGAATAAGCAGAGTATTGCCACAACACGAACTTTTGAGCATGAGTATAGAACTTTTGATGAGGTGAATGAACGCATTGCTACATTTACTGTGATAAGTGCTGAGAAGTTAAGAAAGCAGTGCTCTATGTGTCAGGCCATCGTTGTGTTTATTGAAACAAGTAGGTTCCGGGAACCGTTTGAGCGATATAACAATAGCATTGTGGTGAAATTGCCTTTCCCTACATCTTCTTCATTGGAGTTGGTTAAATTTGCGAGTGAAGGATTAAGAAAGATATTTAAGCAAGGTTTTCTTTATAAAAGGGCAGGGGTGGTGCTCATGGATTTTGTTCAGGAAGCTAATCTTCAAAGGTCGCTCTTCTTTAACTCGGATCCTAAACATGAACCTTTAATGAAAGCTATAGATACATTAAATTCAAAATATGGCTCTCGGAAAATACATCTGGCTGCTCAGGATACTAAAGTATGGAAGATGAAGCAGGAGAAGCTTTCGAAAAGCTTTACTACTGATATTAATGATATTTTGGATGTGAATATTGATTGACCGCAGCAACTAATAGCCGGGAAGAAAGAATGAAAGCCTCCCTTAGCAATAAAGAGAGGCTCTTATTATACTATGCAATAAAGTTTATCTTTTGTACTGACAGCAGCTTGGCAGAGCTTTATAATCCTTTGAGGTTGCTTTAACCGTTCCGGCATCGTGACCGGCTTTGGCAACAGCCTGCATTACTTTTTTAGGAGTGGCTACTGCCGGATCATACTGCAGATGTAATGTCTGACTTTTCTGTTCCCACATTGCCATTTTTACTCCTTTTACACTCTTGGCAGCCTTTTCAATACGTGCTTTACACAGCTCACAGTTCCCTTTAACAGGAATCTGCACGTGTTTAGTTTTGGCAGCCGGAGCTGTTACGGTAGTCTTTGCTTTATTGGGACTTTGAACTGTTGCTTTAACTGGTAAAGCTGTTACAATAGCTAAAATAAGAGTAGCTAAACTCAATTTAATCATTCTTGTTTTCATATTCTTTATCATTTAATTGGTAAATAACTTACTGATTCTTATTACATGTCCATTCCTGGCATGCTGTTAGTCTTTTTATTCTCTGGTTTATCTTGATTCATCATGCTTTGCTTGCCATTAAGCTGGGCACTGGCATCGATGGCAAAAGCACCGTTGGTAACTATTTCTTCGCCCGTTGCTAGTCCGCTGAGCACTACATAGGCACCCGAAAGCGACGGACCTAATTCTATTTCCCTCAGGGTAAAGGTAGGTACGGAGGTGCCAGGTGTTTTAACGTAAACAACAGAACGCTTACCGGTCCACAGTACTGCCGATTGTGGAATAACCAGCTGATCTTTACTCTTAGCCAATGAGGCCTTTACATTGCCGGTTACAAACATCTCCGGCTTTAGTTTGCCATCGCTGTTATTTATCTCTACTCTTATGCCTGCTGTGCGGGTAGAGGGATTGATTACCGGATCGATAAAGGATACCTTTCCGGAAAAAACTTTTCCTGGAATAGCCTGGAGGGTAAAATCGATCTTGTTTCCTGGTTTAAGGAATGGCAGATCTCCTTCATAGGCTTGAAAAACAGCCCATACACGAGATAAATCGGCTATCTGGAAAAGTACGGAACCTTGATTGATGTAATCGCCCTTATTTACTTGCTTTGCGATAACCTTGCCACTTGTGGTTGCTTTTATCTCTACGAAAGGAGAGGTTTTTCCAGATTTCTCTATNGCAGCAATCTGNTGATCNGTTAGATTCCACAAACGCAGTTTCTCTCTTGCAGCATCAAGCAAATAGGCCTTCTGCTGAGAGTTACTCATCCGTGCAGTCTCCAGTAATTCTTGCTGGGCTGTGTAAATTTCCGGAGAGTAGACGGAAGCAAGCGTTTGTCCTTTTCTGACAGATTCTCCTGTGAAATTTGCCCAAAGGCGCTCCACACGACCACTTACCGTTGCTGTTTGCGATTGCATCAGTCGCTCATCCGGTTGAATTTTACCGTAAAGACGTAAATCTTTCGCCCTGTTATCATTGCCAACAATCGAAGTCTGCACATTAGCCAGTGCCAAAGCCTCTTCGGATAATTGTACGGCATTAGGATCAATGGTAGCACTGCTGTCACTGGAAGAGCCGCTATCTTTCAAAGGGATTAGATCCATACCGCAAATAGGGCACTGGCCGGGTTTATCCATTTTAATCTGTGGATGCATGGAGCAGGTCCAGATGGTATGTTTATGCTCATGCACCTCTTTCTTTGCAGTGGTTTCTGCCTTATCCTTACTGTCGGATGAATGGAAGAACAGCCATCCTAATGCTAGTCCTGCAAATAAAATTAGCAGGTATTTCAAGTAGCTTCTTTGCAAAGCTTCATTGATCCATTCTTTATATTGCTTTTTCATCTTTTTCTTTATTTATTAGTTGTAATCAAATCGTCCTTAGCTATAATCTTCTCAAATTCGGCAACTGCAGTGTTGTATTCCACAACGGACTCTACCTGTTTTAAGCTGTAATTCAACAATTCACGCTGCACTTGCAACACATCTGTGAGGCTTACACTTGATGCCGCAAATTCACGGAGCATCAGTTGGAATGTGGTTTGTGTAAGCTGACGTTGCTTCTCGTAAAGTGCTATTTTTCTTGAAGCATCGGCAATGCGCAGGTTAATAGCAACGAAGCTTGCCTCGAGCTCATTTTGGGTATTTTGATATTGAAGTTCTGCAGATTGTTTCATTAGTTTGCTGTCTTTAACCTGAGCTTTATACTTCTTTCTGTAAATTGGCAACGTAAACTTAACCATAGGCATTATCATGTCCATACCATTCATATTATTCATGGTGTTCATATCCTCGGGCTTCTTTACGTTAATCATGTATTCCAGTCCGATGCCTATCATGGGGTAGCCCATCTTTTTTGCCATTTCTCCTTTAGCCTCATAGGAAGCACTTTCTGCCTTCCACATAGCAAGCATTGGGTTCTGGGTAACAACGGCTTCCCATGCTGCAGCATCATTAGCTATAAATGGTTTTTGCAGCAAAGTATCGGGCACACTGACAGTTGAAGCAGACGGACGTCCCAGTAGAGCATTGAACGCGGCTAAGGTTGCTGTAAACTGTGACTGCGTTGTTTCGAGCGAGTTTTCCAGTTCGGCTCTTTCAATCTGTATACGCAGTACATCGGACATACCACCGCTGCCCCCACTCATGGACGAGGAAGACATGCTGCTCGTCATCGCCCCCGACTGGTTTGCTGTCATTGCTGAAGAGGATGGTGCACTAACAGATGACGTTCCGCCCATTCCTGCCATTCCTCCACCTGTAGAGAGCATCGTTCCCGATGATGTCTGAGCTGCAGTTGAAGGGCCGGAAGAGTATGAAGAAGAACCGCTAGCTCTGCCTTTTCCACCCGGGGATTTGTATTTGTAAAGAGCAATTTCCTCCAATGATTTCAGTAGTTTAATGTTCTCTCTGATATTTGCAAGCTGTGCCTGAATGCTGTTTAGCTTATACCATTGAGACTGAACGTTATAAATTACTTCATAGCTGCTTTCTCTGAACTTCTCGTAAGATGCTTTTGCCATCCACGACATTTCTGATTTGGCAGCTTTCAGTGTTCCAAACCAGGGAAACATTTGCATCAGACTCAGTGTTCCTATCTCTTTGCCATTTACCTGCTCCATAGACTTTAGGTAAAAACTGAATCCTAGCTCTGGGTCGGGTAACGATCCGGCAGGGACTACACGTTGCATGGAAGCTTCGTAGGCTGCAAAGTCGGCACAAATCTTCGGATTGTTTTTAAGAGCCTGTTGCACGTAGATGGCAATACTATCCTGTGCCTTAATCTGGCTATAGTTTGTTGTGAGCAGTACTACTACCAACAAACAAACATATCTATATATCATTTTCCTTTTCATTTGATTGGTTTGAATAGTTAGTTTCAATTTGTTCGGGTAATCGGTTGTGTTTCACTGCATTCTCTCTCCACCAGCACTGAAGTACGGGAACAACAAACATTGTCATGGTTTGAATCAGCATTCCTCCGAAAGTAGGGATGGCCATTGGTACCATAATGTCTGAACCCTTTCCGGTAGAAGTAAGCACAGGCAGCAATGCTATTAAGGTTGCAGCAGTTGTCATTGAAGCTGCACGTACCCTTTTCAGTCCGGCTTTCACTACTGCTTCACGAATCTCGTCCTTATCAGAAGGCTTTTCGTCAAGGAACATCTGGTGAATGTAGGTTCCCATTAAAACTCCGTCGTTGGTAGCAATGCCGAAGAGGGCTATGAATCCTACCCACACAGCTACACTCAAGTTGATGGTATGCATCTGAAACATATCACGCATATTCATCCCTGCAATACTGAAGTTTAGAAACCATTCCTGTCCGTATAGCCAGATGAGGATAAAACCTCCGGCAAAGGCTACAAACACACCCGAGAAATGAATGAACGATGCTGTTACTGACTTGAAACGGAAATAGAGAATCAGCAAGATTAGTATTAAACTGATAGGTATTACAATCAGTAATCTGTTTGTAGCCCGTACCTGCTGTTCATAGTTGCCGGCAAATTTGTATGTTACTCCTTTGGGGAGTTCTATTTTTCTCTCTTTTATGCTGTTATCCAGTATTTTGCTGGCTTCGTTTACCACATCTACTTCTGCTTTATCTGGCTGCTTATCAAAGATAACATACCCTACAAGAAAGGTGTTTTCACTCTGTATCATCTGAGCACCTTTTGCATAGCTGATATCTGCCAGTTCGCTTAGAGGTATTTGTGTGCCGTTAGAAACTGGAATCAATATCTGTCCCAAAGATTCGGGATTATCCCGCAATTCCCGGGCATAACGTAAGCGGATAGGGAAACGTTCCCGACCTTCTACAGAGGTAGAAAGCTTCATTCCACCTACAGCAGCACCAATAACCTCCTGTAAATCGGAAACTTTAACGCCATACCGAGCCATATTTTCCCGGTTCAGCTTTATCTCCAGATAAGGAGCACCCACAGCACGATCATAAAAAACGGATGCAGGCAGCACGGAAGGAACCTTTTTCAAAGCTTGTTCCATCGCCTTTCCGGCTTTCTCAATGGATTCCAGATCCGGTCCATAAATTTTCAATCCCATAGGGGCTCTCATTCCGGTGGAAAGCATCACCATACGTGTGGCAATAGGCTGCAGCTTGGGGGCAGAGGTTAGTCCGGGAAGATTGGTTACCTTCACTATTTCATTCCAGATATCGTTTTTATTTCTTATCTCAGGACGCCATTGACGGTAATATTCTCCGTATCTGTAAGGTATCAGACTATCTCTGGGAATAACTCTGAATTCTTTCTCAGGATCGTATGTTTTGCCACCTAAGAGCACAAACCGTCCTTTCCTGTCAACTTTAAATCGCTCTCGCTGCCCATCTTCATTCAGCATATATTCCGGACGATAATTAATTGTATTCTCGTACATTTGAATGGGAGCGGGGTCGAGAGCCGAATTTGCACGTCCCCATTTGCCTACAGCCAGTTCTACTTCAGGAATACCTTTTAATCGCCTGTCCAGCTTTTCAATGTTCTGAAGATTCTGCTCTACACCAGAGTGTGGCATGCTGGTAGGCATCAACAGATAAGAACCTTCATCCAGACTAGGCATAAACTCTTTTCCTATACCGGGAAATTCTTTGCTGGCACTATTCCAGAAAGTAGTTTTCCTGAAGGAATTCCAACCAATTGTTTCGAACCCTTTGGCCACAAAACCGAATGTTTTATCAAATCCCATCCATATAACCGAGCCAAACAGCAGGGTGAAGATAGGTATAGCCATAAATTTCCACCTGTTGGCAAGACACCAGCGAAGAATCTTTTCGTAATAAATAACAAGTGACCAAAGCATAGTAAGGATTACGGCTATTATGCCTGCCACAAACAACATATTGAGCAGAATACCATTCTGTGGTCCCAAAGGAAGCCATTCCGACGATAAGTAATAGACTGTAGTTAATAATGTAATGCCTATATTTATATAGTTAGGATAGTGCTTCTTTTCCTGCTTCCATTTGTATGCGAGCAGATTATTTACTCCGATGGCAGTCAGTGCCAATGCCGGAATTGAGCCACTAAAGGCAAACAACAATATGCCTGCTACAATGAGTAGTATATTGGCTACTTTGCGATAGCCGTGTTTAGGTATGCGCAAAGAGAATATCCAGTAGGCAAGGGTAGGCAACAGAACGAGTCCCAGGATAAAGGCTGAAACCAATGCAAACGTTTTGGTATAAGCCAGCGGATGAAACATTTTACCCTCCTGAGCCTGCATGGCAAACACCGGAATAAAGCTGATGATGGTAGTAAGCATTGCCGTACTGATGGCTCCGGATACTTCTGTTACGGAGGTATAGATCAGTGATACAAGATACTCTCCGTGTGCTTTCCCTCTATTCTCAGGGAAATCGAGATGCCGCACTACATTCTCCATGAATACCACACCCACATCTACCATTACTCCAATAGCTATAGCAATACCAGATAGAGCAACAATATTGGCTTCAATGCCCAGATTGCTCATAATAATGAAAGTACTTAATACAGCTAAAGGCAGCATACCGGCAATAACGATGGATGCACGTAGATTTATAACCAGTACAATAACAACAATGATACAGATTAGGATTTCATGATCTAAAGCACTTTCCAATGTTCCAATAGTCTCTTTTATAAGTTGGGTGCGGTCATAGAACGGAACAACCGTAACTTTCGATACTCTTCCATCGGGTAGAACCTTCTGAGGCATACCGGCCTCTGTCTCTTTAATCTTTGCCTTTACATTATTGATAACATCCATCGGATTAGAACCATATCTTGCCACTACAACAGCACCAACAGCTTCCATACCTTCCTTGTCCAACCCTCCGCGACGTGTAGCCGGACCGTAATTAACGGTTGCCACATCTTTTATTCTGACTGGAACACCATTTCGCGAAGTGATAGCAGCATTCTCAAGATCGGATAAGTTCTTGATATACCCTAATCCCCTGATAAGGTATTCAACCTTGTTTATTTCAATGGTTTCGGCTCCAATATCGAGATTACTCTTCTTAACAGCATCCATAACGTCCATTACAGAGACGCCAAACGAACGCATGGCCTCGGGATTCAAATCTACCTGAAATTCCTTCACATAACCTCCCACGGAGGCGACTTCGGATACACCTTCGGCACTCGAAAGAGAGTACTTTACATAATAATCCTGAATGGTACGTAACTCTTGAGGATCCCATCCTCCGGTAGGTTTTCCTGTTTTAGGATCACGGCCTTCGAGCGTGTACCAGAATATTTGTCCCAACGCTGTAGCATCGGGTCCCAGAGTAGGTTGAACACCTTCGGGTAATGTACCTGCAGGTAATGAATTTAGTTTCTCAAGAATACGTGAACGA
>JGI20225J20221_1001554_pt3 | contig 22556 bp, 24 predicted proteins | sample BioMet4_FD_20221 | JGI IMG/M metagenome (IMG submission 20221)
CGGCTTGAACAGTGGCGCGACGCAGCCTTGTCCGGCATGGACGAGGGACTCAAGAGTCGCATCGGTGACCCGCTCCAGGCTGAATTGGACTCGGCCATGAAGCGCATTGGCGAGCTGACCATGGAGACTGAACTCTTGTGGGCACGGGTAAAAAAACCCGGCCCTTTAGCCAAAAGGAGGTCGAAGAAATGAGCTGCACGACCTCCTCAGACGTCGGCAAGCCCTACGGCATACAGCGGGTTTGTCGGATTTGGGGCCAGCCCCGCTCGTCATTTTACTCGGCTCGCCTGGGCTGCCAGTTGGAGAGAGACCGGATTCCGGCCGGGAAACGAGGACCCAAGGCTCTCATTACTGACCTGGAGTTGCTGGCTATGGTCAAGGCCGATCTCGACGCTTCTCCCTTTCAGGGCGAAAGGCATCGCAAGGTATGGGCTCGCCTGCGGGTTCGGGATGACGTACGGGTCGGGCGCAAGCGGGTGTTGCGGATCATGCGCGAGAACAATCTGCTTTCTCCATCTCGTGGTCGGCGCGGCAGCGCCGTTCTGCATGAAGATCGTGGCCCAGGTCCCGAACGTGATGTGGGGCACTGATTGCGCAAGGGTCTTCACCGTGAACGATGGCTGGGCCTGGATATTTTCGGCGGTTGATCACTGGAACGCGGAGTGCATGGGGTCGCATGTCTGTAAGTACGGAACGCGGTTCGCGGCCTTGGAGCCGATTAGTCACGGGATCATGGCCATTGCCGGTTCGGTTGGCCCCGATGCCGGGCGCGGCTTGGCCCTGCGTATGGATCACGGAACGCAATATCTGGCGGACCCCTTTCTGAAACAAATCAAGGATTGGGGTATCAGTCCGAGCTTCGCCTCCGTAGAGCAACCTCAGACCAACGGCGTGGCTGAACGCTTCAACAAGACGCTCAAGGAGCAGGCGATCTACGGCCGGCTTTTCCACTCCCTCCTGGAAGACGTCCGCCAAGCGGTGGGGGAATTCGTTGAACGATACAATGACCCGTGGCTCGTGGAGAAAAACGGCTTCAAAAGTCCACGCCAAGCGCGACGAGATTGGCAGGCTGCCAGCAAAATGCTAAAGGCGGCTTAAAGCTAAACTGTGTCCAGAAAACCGGGCGCGGTACAGAAGACTTCTCCCGTCATATTTCGCTATCACCCAGTACAAAATTCTTGAAGGTGACGCTCAGTGAATGTGCTATTGATTTCCCTTATGATCCTTTGGTGTGTTTAATGTTAAAAATCTATGGGGTATGAGCGTTGATTTTTTGTTTACCTCGAGGAGTTTTATGCAAAATTTTTTTCTTGAGAATATAACAGATTTTAAACGAATTATAAAAATTGTTTCACCAGCGAGAAGGCTACAAGCTTTTTGGCTGTTTGTCCTTATGGTTTGTTACAGCCTTACAGAATTATTGTTTATTAATTCTTTAAGCGATATGGGTTTGGCCCTGTCGGCTGCAAGTTCTTTAAGAGGAAATTCCCTCTATAAGTGGTTATTTAGCGTTAAATCCATAGGAACATGGGCAAGTGATGATCGACGTGTAACCCTGATAGCCGGCGTAATGGTTATCATCTTTTGCGGAATTAAAAATCTTGTCTCCTATTTAATGGCTAGAAAAACAGCCTTGCTCGGGGAAGATATTTCCATTGATATCGGGCACGAGATTATGGAGCGGTTTCTTTACCGGGATTACGCGTGGCATTTGTCGCCGGAGTCTTCCAACATGTTCCAGCGGATGATGTGGCGCGGTACTTTGGCACAGATGCTTATTGTTGTTTTGACAATTTATTCATCTGTCGTAACTGTAACAATTCTTTTCTTTAGTCTGCTCACGCAAGAAACTGAATTGACGGCCATGGTCATCGCCGTTACTTCATTGGTTGGCGGCTTACTCTTTAAATTTATGAAGCGAAGCGTCGATTATAATGCAAAAATCGGTGCCGAATGCTCAGCAAATGAAAATAAGGTTGTTTTGTGTATAACAAGAGGAATTCGCGATGTTATTATTTACCGAAAGCAGGACGTTTTTTTAGATACGGTCGTTGATGTCGCGCAAAAAGGAAGAATTCCGCGCATGGTTGCTGCTATTGCGCCAACCATTCCGACATGGGCTCTTGAGAGCCTTGGCTTTGTTCTGGTGATTGCCGCTATCGCCTATCTTGTTCTTGTAGAGAATGCGGATAAAGCGCGGATCATATCGGCCATGAGCCTTTTGCTGATTACCGCATGGCGCGTCCTCCCCTTTTGCAACCGTATTGTTGGTTGTCAGGTACAAAACCGCGGCCTTCGCCCCATGGCGTTGCAGGTGCTCGAACAGCTCGAAACGCTCCGGGGCTCCATCTCTCAGGCCCCGCCCCTCCCCGCTCCCGATTTCCGTTTTGAAAAAGATATTGAGTTGATGGATGTGTGTTTCCGCTATCCGTGCAGCGAAACGGATAGTTTGCACCGGGTGAATCTCCATATCGCGAAAGGGGAGAAGGTTGGCCTGATCGGTCCTTCCGGGGCTGGTAAAAGTACTTTGGTGGGGGTGCTGTGCGGCTTGTTGCCCCCTTCCAATGGGGAAATTCGCGTTGATGGTCACCCTATGACGGAGAGCCAAGCCTCAGCCTTTACCCATCTTATCGGATTTGTCCCCCAGGCGCCATTCTTGTTTTCCGGTACGCTTGCGGAAAATGTGGCCTTTAGCGATTGGGGCAAAAATATTGATGAAAGCAAAGTCAGGGACGCCTGCCAAAAAGCCGCTATGGATTTCGTAGAACAGCATCCCCAAGGCATATTCATGCATATCGGGGAAAACGGCGGCGGGCTCTCTGGAGGACAGGCGCAACGGGTATCCATAGCGCGCGCACTCTATCCGAATCCGACCATACTCATTTTTGATGAGGCTACGAGCGCACTGGATCAAGGAAATGAAAGTGCGATTATGGAAACAATAAATGCGATGTCCTCCGGGATAACCTGCATCATCATCGCGCATAGGCTTACAACAGTCGAAGATTGCGATACGTTGATATGGGTCGAGGACGGATATGTCCGAGAGGTCGGGAGCCCAAAAACGGTTTTGCCAAAATATATACAAACGTATCAGAATCAGATACTGACAAACACATCGCCCCGTGCCTAGTATTCCGTCCTGGTAACCGCTCACATGGTCTGGACAATTTTTAGTTAATGCGCATAGTTGGGATATGGGGATAGCAGTGCCCGTACGAACCTGTCTTACCACCGAAGTGGTGATGAACACCCCGTGGCCGATGCTGGGGTACGTGCATGTTTTGCACGGTGAAATTCAGGCTCTCAGGGAACGTATCGAGCTTTGAGACCGATGCACGGTCTTAATCGGATAATAGGTTGTAATTTTATGTAATTGAAGTATATTTTCTCCATCCGAAGAGATGGAGGCGACCATGAACGAACGCACTTCCAAGAAGCCAGGCATTGCCGACTATGTTGCCGCTCACCGCAAACACAAGGACTGCTTCCTGGACGAGATCAATCGCCTCATCGACTGGAAACCGCTCGAAAAAGTGCTTCGCAATAAACTCAAGCGAGTGGCCAATGCCGTCGGAAACCCGGCATACCCGCCGCTGCTCATGTTCAAGATCCTCCTGCTCCAACGGTGGTACAACCTCAGCGACATGGCGGTGGAAGAGGCCTTGTGCGATCGCCTGTCCTTTGTCCGGTTCGTGGGCCTTTCCCTGGACCACGACGAGGTGCCGGACGCCACCACGATCTGCCGTTTCCGCCAGAGCCTAGTGGAGCGCAATATCCTCAAGCGTCTGCTGGACAAACTCAACCACCAGTTGGAACGCCGGGGATTGCTCGTCCGCGAAGGGGCCATTGTCGATGCCAGCGTCGTTTCCTCCGCACGTCGTCCCCTCAAGGTCCTCGATGTGCTGCCCGAGGATCGCGAGGAAGATTCCGGTGACGCGCCCGATGTGACCATTAGCTACTCCGACGATGCCGACGCGGCTTGGCTGCGCAAAGGCAACCGGGCGTATTATGGCTACAAGATTCACGCCGCCACGGACAGCCGGGACGGCTTTGTGCTCGGCGGACATGCCACGCCGGCCAATCGATCCGATACGGAAGAATTCGTTAGCGTGCTGGATGCAGTCGGTGCGAGATCTGGCGAGAGCATCTACGCGGACAAGGGGTACAGCCGCCAGCTGAACCGATACGTACTCCAGGTCCGGGGCCTCTCGGACGGCACCATGCACAAAGCCGCACGGAATCGGGAACTGACGCTCGCCGAAAAAGCAGCCAATCGCCTGATCAGCAGCGTTCGCTCAAAGGTGGAGCGCGCCTTCGGCACCCTCAAGCGTGGCTACGGATTCTTTCGAGCCCGATATCTCGGTCTGGCCAAGGTCGAACTGGAGTTCCTCCTCAATGCCAGGGCCTTCAATCTGAAAAAGGCCGTCCTCAAGGTCGGTTGTTGAGGAAACGAGTCTCCTTTGGCTGGAAATTGCCGCCAAGGGGACGAAAACATCCTGGGGCTGGAGAAAAATCGGCCACGACTACCGTCGCACGAACCTGAAAAACGGGACAAGAGCAACTCGTGAGAATTACGCAGCAGTCTCACACTACGAATCCATCGTCGGGATCGCGCGAGAGACGCCCCCGTCAACCATGTGGATGAAACATCCTGGCGGTGCAAGGGGGTGCTCAAGTGGTTGTGGGTCATGGGCAATACGCTGGTTGCCTTCTTCATGATCCATAGCAATCGGTCAAAAAAGGCTTTCGAAGCTTTGATCCAGGACTGGAGCGGCATCCTGGCCAGTGACGGGTATGGCGTCTGAAGTGGGTGGGGCTGCGACAGACCTGCTTGGCTCATCTGATTCGGCAAGCCAAGGCTCTTTCGGAACGAAAAGACGCCGAAATAGTCCAGCAGCGCGGAGAGGCCAAGCCGATTCGTGACGGGCGTCGCCGGGAGAACATGACACCGGAGGAAGAGATGGCGTTTCTGGCGCCATTCTTCGAGAAGGCAGCCGCCGGGAGAATACTCGTCGTCACCGAGATTAAGCAGGTGCTGGATACTCGCCTTGGGCGAAAAGTGGCCCTGGCATCACCGGCCTCGAAGGCGGCATGAGCACTAACCGGACTATAGCTTAACGCCACCGTAAAACTGTCCAAAGAAATGGGGGCAGCTCACTTATCGGCGGTGCCACAGTTTCGAACACAGCATCTCGCCTTTACGCAACAGTCGTGTGATCATCCAAGACCTCGATGTATACACTTCGCACAATTCTTCTGCTAGGCTTTCATTGTGCAGGGTAACCTCGGCCAATTGAGCTTCCAGTCTTTCTATTTTAGCCATCAACGATTCCTCGATTTTATTCCTTCGTGATTCTTCGATTTTATTCCTTCGTGATTCTTCGGCTATTTTCGAATGGGTAGCTGTCAACCTATCGTTAAGCGTCTGTATATATTTAAGTAGAGAGCACCTGTCGTGGCGAAGCAAATGGAATTTATTTATTTTTTTAAGTGCTTCTTGACTCTCAATTAATATTGTGTCCATCGAGAGGTTTAAAAGAAATTTGTAAAGACTTATACACATAGGAGGAATGGTGCCGTCAGCCAGTAAATCGGCCTGTGAATATTCAGTATGCCGCAATCCTCCTTCTAAAAATTCCAATTGATACTCAATAAATTTATCACTCCTAGCGTCGAATTGAAGCCCTAAACAATGAGCAATTCTCTGTAATTGATGTGAAGGGTTTTGCATTAAAAGATCGTAGCTAACGACAACCCTGCTGGCTCCACAAGTATTTATTAGAGCGTCCAGGGTAAATATAAACCAAATTAAATAACACTTTTCTAAGTCAAACCCGCAATATTTTTCCAATGAAAGAGCCACACTTTTTTGATTTCTGCAAGATATAATATAGCTATCCTCAATAGACAAACGAGAAAAAACGTTGCGCCAAAACGGAAGCAATCGGGTAATCTGAGGGTCTTTAACACCGAATAAACTCGTTGCCGTAAATTTCTCGCTAACAAGCTCATGCGCACGAAATTTAAATGAGTTTAGATCAGATTCAGAAAACGCGTCAAGCGGAACTGGCATCAGATTATCCCAAGAATACCTCAATTTATTTAACATATCTTCATTAAAATGAAAAATATCCAAGTCTTCCCAAAACCCCTTATCGTTCACTCCAGGCTTTGGCGGCATTAAATTTCCACCGAGATCAACGCCAAGAACTGTTAATCCTCGAGTAACCACGCTAGTCCCACTTCGACCAGGCCCAGTCACTACAATGATTCTATTTCGATCAATAAAATTCATGCAGAAGCTACTCCTATATTATTTTTTTAGGATTTCCTAAAGAGCCTGTCCCGCAAGGGCTATCTACCTATTGCGTGACGAACCCGTAGGCGGCTTTCTCTCCAGTGCAGCGGTTGTGCCACATGGCCAAAGCACCGCCCACGGTCGGCGCATGGAACATGTTCTATGCGCGTTTCATTCGCCTGGTGTCCAAGTACAGCGACCGGCCAGACGACGCCGGCAAACTGACCCGCCGCCTCATCGACGAAATGGATCATCTGTGGCTGTTTCTCAAGGAAGCCGACGTTGCTCCGACGAACAATCACGCCGAACGTCTCCTGCGCTTTGCCGTGCTGTGGCGTAAAGCCAGCTTTGGCACCGTCAGCGAGAAGGGCGGACGTTTTGCGGAACGAATTCTGTCCCTGCGCCAGACCTGCCGACTTCGGGGGAAGAGCATATTTCCGGTTCTCGTCGACGCCATGACGGCCTTCTTCGCTGGGACCAGTCCCGAAACCGCCTGGGTTCAAGAGGGCAAAAACTGGCTCTATGAGCGGACGCCGCTCGAGTTCCCGAGGCGGGCGTTCATTGATCCCTGATCGTCTTTCACCGGGCAGACGGGGATCTAATCGCTTCCGTGCCCTACCCACCGAGGATTGGTGTATCGTTATGGGTCAGGCACCATAACTCAAATTCTCCCTTCACCTTGACCATCCCGAGCAGAAGGAAACGGCCAAGCCGCTGGCAGTCTTTGATCTGGCCGAACACCGCCTCCACGATCTGGCCCCGGAGCTTGTACATCTCCTTGCCCGCCTTGGTCTTGAGCTTACGCTCCATCTGCTGCCGGTGGGTCAGGTTCTTTGGAGGCCGCCCCCCCCCGCGCGGGCTCGACCTCCGCGCGCTGTTTGTGGTCCTTCTTCACGGTGATGTACGGATCGGGCGCACCCGGACGGGCCATGTACTCCAGGTTATCCTCGCTACAGTACCCGGCGTCGGCCAGGACCTTCCCCGGTTCCTCGCCGATCTCGTAGAGGTTGGTCTCGGCCGCTTCCACCATCGGTGACAGTTGGCCGACGTCGTTGCGCTCCTGCACGACGTCGCAGGCCACCACGATCTGGTCCTGACTCACCACGGCTTGAGCGTTGTACCCTTGAATGAATCCCTTGCGCGTCTTCATGATCCGGCTTTCCGGATCCGTCAGGTTGGCCTTGGCCGCGTCCTGCACCTTCTCATCCGGAGGTTTGGGCTTTCGTCCTCGTTTCTTCTTGCCGGCCTCCAACTCCTCTTGTTCCCTCTCCTTGAGAGCGGCCGCCTGCACCCTGGCCCGTTCCCTTGCCTGGGCCTAAGCTCGGCCGTGGCGCGCCGGATCAGAGCCAGACGCTCCTTGGTCGTAGTGACCTTGGGCAGACCGTCGCCGGAGGCATCACCGAATCGATCATCCTCGGCCTTGTCGGTGCCCTCGGCTCGCCCAAGCAGGACTCCACCTCGGCAAGAGCGACTTCTCCTGCTCGGAGAGTTTTCCCCAAGTCCGGTTGCGATCCAAGGCGGCACTGGCCGCGACCTTGGTGCCGTCCAGAGCCACGACCCCAACCCTGACCATCCCGGCCTGCTTGCACATGAGCAAGACCTGGAAAAACAACGGCTTGATATTCTCAAGGTGCTTGCGACGAAACGTGGCGAGGTCTGGAAGTCGGGACGGTTGTTGGCCGCCAGCCACCGGAAGGTGACGTCGTCGATGACGGCCTGGGCAATCTTGCGACTGGAGGGGATACCCACGCAGTAAGCGTAGAGCACGACCTTGAGCATCATGGCCGGGTGGAAGGCCGCGCCGCCCTGGCCGTTGTCGCGGAACCGGCGCAGGAACGGCTTCAGATCAAGGGCATCGGCCACATCGGAAATGAACCGGGCCAAGTGCTCCTGGGGAAGCCAGTCATCCAGGGTTGGGGGCAGCAGGAGGAGTTGGTTCGGATTGTAGTCCCGAAAGTTGTAAGCCATACCCCTCCCGTTTCTCAACGCGCCGTTTTCAAAGAACAAGTACCATGAGGGTGGCTACGGTTCAAGAGCCTGAGGCAATGTTCATGGGGCAGGATCAATCCAGACAACTCGTTCAAAACGCTACCTCTGTTCGGCGAAAATCTGGGCTTGCGCTGCCTGATCGTACGAAAAGTTTCTGCAGGGACCTCGGAATATCTTCCTGTCGTTTTTGTTTCCATATGTCTCGTTGCCTCAAGAGGTCCCTGCGTACTCGCTGACAAAGGGCCGGAGCGCCGCAATCGCCAGGTGCGCGGTGCGCTCCCAAGAGAACAAGCGGGCCCTCGCTCGCCCTCGCTTTGTCAGTGCATCGCGAGCCAGTTCGTCCATCTCTAGACAAGAGAGGATGCCTCTTGCAATGTCCACCTCGCGCAACGGGTCGACAAAGATAGCGGCATCTCCGACAACCTCATGCACGGGGGGAATTGCTGATGCGACTACAGGGACGCCCTTGGCCATGGCTTCGAGAGGCGGCAGGCCAAAGCCCTCGTACAGGGACGGGAAAAGCAGCAAGCGGGCATGCTGGACCCAGGAGTGGACAGCGGTATCCGTTTCTTTGCCGAGAAAGTGGATGCGCCCTGGGGCATACTTGGCTAGCGTATCGGCGTCGAGTTTCCCCCCGATAAACCCTTCTTTGCGTCCGAGTATGACAAGGTGCAGATCTGTTTTTTTTTGGATCAGGCGCCAAGCCTGGCAGGCACGTTCGATATTCTTATGGGCTTTTACATTGCCGACAACAATTGCATAGGGGAATGCAGCAGGCGTTTCCTCCTGGGTGTTGGCGAACCACTCTGGCGCGACACCACTGGATGTCACCGTGACTGGAGCGGATGGCTTGCCGCAATATTTTTGCAGCTCGCGGGCCGAAAAATCTGAAACAGTCATGATGACCTTAGCTGTGCGGCAGATTCTCCGAAACATAAGTCGTGCGTAGAGCCGTTTAAGACCACAAAATTCTGGAAGCGCAAGGTGGGCGACGTCGTGTACAGTGACGGCCATGGGGATACGTGTGAGCAGGGGAATGACATAGTGCGGAGACCAAAAGGCATCCGACCCGAGCAGGAGACGGGGGAGGGCATATTGCTCGGAAAAGGAATAAAGCGGCGCGGAACAGGGGATGATACGGACCGAGTCGATGTCGGGTAGCAGGCGAGTGAGAGTATTTTCATTGCCGATAAGTCGAAAGTGTGTTCCCGGCATGGACTGAAGCACAAGCGGCAAAATGTGCTCTAGATAAACGCCAATGCCCGACATGCCAAGTACGCGGCAGTCAATGGTGAGTGTGCCCACGTCATTTCCTCCGAAGCAGCGTCAACGCGGCCGACCAGATGTGGACACGTTCTCTCGTTGAAGAAGCGGCGGAGCCTCAGCGGGAATGCTTGCCTATCTACTTCACGATTGGCTGATAGAACTTCGATGCTATTTCGTCAAACCTGGCGGAATCGCAACGCCCTTGCCGACGGATGCCTCACTGAGCTGGTCCCGTTTGTTTGAACAGGTTGGCGGCGAAGTTAAGCTATAGCCCGGTTGGTGGTCATGCCGCCTTGGATGCTCTTTGGGCATCCAAAGTATACGCCCATGGGCCGCCGTCCATCAAAAGCGGTATGGGGCCGTTGCTCATTGTAAAAACTGAACCAGTCGTCTAGCGCTTCCCGGGCTTGGCTGCCGGTCTCCAGCTCTCGGAGATAGATGCATTCCCATTTCACTGATCGCCACAGGCGTTCGATGAAGACGTTGTCCATCCATCGGCCCTTGCCATCCATGGAGATGGATGCGCCGGCCTCCTTGAGCGCCTGGGTGAACTCCAGACCGGTAAACTGCGAGCCTTGGTCCGTGTTGAAGATTTCAGGCACTCCATATCTATTCATGGCCTCTTCCAGAGCATCCACGCAGAAAGCAGCATCCATGGTGTTTGACAGTCGCCAGGGCAGCATGGCTCGACTGTTCCAGTACATGATTGCCACCAGATACAAAAATCAACACTTCATTGGAACATAGGTTATGTCTGCACACTACACCTGATCCGGGTGCTCAATTTGCAGCCAACACAAGAGATACTGATAGATCTTTTGCTCTGGATGTGGAACGCTGGTCCTGGGCCATTTTTGTAAATGGCCATCAACCCCATTTTACACATCAACCGCCGCACGCGAGTACGTCCCACCACGACGCCCTGATCCTTCAAGTGCCGCTGCATCTGCCGTGAGCCATAGAACGGTGTTTCCAAGAACTGCGCGTCAATGAGCCGCATCAGATCGAGGTTCACGGCCTTCTCGTTTTGAGGGCGATGGTACCACGTCGATCTGGCCAGCCCAAGCACCTGGCATTGCCGGGCAATACTGAGTCGTGGATGATCCGTTACGACCATCCCCTGCCTTCGCTTCCGACTCATCGTTTGGCGAAGGCTCGTTCTAAAAAAACCTTTTCCACGGTGAGTTGGCCGATTTTGGCGCGCAACTCGCGGATCTCGGCCTCGGAGTCTTGTATCCAAAACGAGGACCTTGTCGTCTGTCATGAAGCCCCATCGATCCCCGTATATTGTGTTTTCGTAGGGACAACGTCAGGGCTGGATGTATCGTTCGCCTGCGATTGTTGTGCAGGGCAGTCATTTTGGGAAGACAACTTTTTTTCGTCGGCCCGACCGTAGTTGTCCGCCAACCGGATGATGTCGTCTTCCTCCAAGTAGGCGCCCGATTGCACTTCAATGACGTACAAGGGTAGCTTGCCGGGGTTTTCGAGGCGATGCACCGATCCGGCCGGAATAAAGGTGGATTGGTTTTCGGTCAGGGGAAAGATTTTCGCGTCGCACGTCACCATGGCCACGCCTTTGACCACGATCCAGTGCTCGCTGCGATGCCAGTGCTTTTGGAGCGAAAGCTTGCCGCCGGGTTTGACGACGATTTGTTTGACGTGAAAACGGTCGCCACGATCCACGGATTTGAAACTGCCCCACGGGCGGTAGTTAACGCGGTGGGAGGCGACTTCCGTGCGCTCGTCCACCTTGAGCCGGGCCACCACATCCTTGACCCGCTCGGAATGGGCGCGGCTGGCCACCAGCACGGCGTCCTCGGTCACGACCGCGACCAGATTTTCCACGCCAAGCGTCACCAACAGTTTCGCATCGGTATAGAGGTAGGAATTGGTCGTTTCCAAGGCGAACACATCGCCTTGCACGGCATTTCCGTTCGCGTCTTTATCTGTTTGTTCCCACAGGGCTTCCCAGGTGCCGACATCGGACCAGCCCATGTGGACGGGGACGACAGCAGCGCGCGTGGTGTGCTCCATGACGGTATAATCGATCGAATTGTTTTCGATAGCTTTATAGGCGTCGAGCAAGGGCGCCACACGTCCGGGCTGGCTATGGGCGGTGTCGCTGGCAGCGCGGCAGGCTGTGAGCATGTCCGGTCGAAAGGTCTCGAGTTCACGCAAAAAGGTTTGCGGCGAAAAAAGGAATATACCGCCGTTCCAGTAGTATTCCCCGGTGAGCAGATAGGTTTGGGCAGCCAGGATATCAGGTTTTTCCACAAAACTTTGCACGCCGAAGCAGCCCGGATGCCTTGGGAGCGGGACGCCACCGTGAATATAGCCGTACCCGGTGTGCGGCGAAGTCGGTTCGATGCCGAAGGAGACGAGCAAATCGTCCGCCGCGGCCTGGGCGCCTTGACGGACGGCGGCGGCAAAGGCCGCAGCGTCACGAATGAAATGATCGGACGGCATGATCAGAAGTAGGGTGTCCGGATCGTTTCCCAGGAGCAGGGCAGCCATGGTCACAGCCGGCGCAGTGTTGCGGCCGACCGGTTCGACGATGACGGTATGGGGAGGACAGGAAATCTCGTCGAGCTGGTCGCGGACGAGGTGTTCGTATTCGTCGGCGCAGACCAATACGGGAGCGGTGATGTTCTCACCGTGGGCGCGCAGAGCGGTTTCTTGAAGGAGGCTGTGTTTTCCCAGGCGTAACAACTGCTTGGGCAATGATGTGCGCGACAGGGGCCACAGACGGGTTCCGGCGCCGCCGCACAGGATGACGGGTACGATATTCACATAATCCTCGCGGTGTTGCCGTGGGTAACCGCCCGTTGAAAATTCCTTTTTCAGCGCACCCGAACCAGCCTCATGCAGCCAACTCGCGCTCCCTAATCCAGTCTTTGCCCGCAACGACAAAAATCATGGACACGATGTCGCCGGTCCGCAGCAGAACACACCAAGATACCCAGGCGGCCGTCTCCCGGGGGGTGCCCAACGCATGAGTTCCCCGAGATTAAAACCAGCCACATGGATCAGGTAGCGCTTCTCCACATTCTCGTCCCCACGGAGCCACGCCCGGCGCATCCCCCCGCAACGGTCAAGGCAATGCTCGAAGCTGCGCTCGACAAACTCTGTTCGTTTTCTGGCCGCTTCCTTGCCTATTCCTGACGAAATTCGCGCCCGGTTGTTGTAGACCGCCCGGCGTGCTTCGTGATCCCCATCCCACCAGTTCAAACCCTTGCACTTACGTTCGGCAATACGCGGCTTCCAGACACCCCCGTCCAGCTTCTTGAGAACTTTTCGGGAGTGGTAGCCTTTGTCGCGCACCGTTTCATAACAATTTGTTTTCGTTTGTTTTTTACAGATAACTTCAAGCTGCTGTAGGGCCGCGTCGAGCGTCTTGTGGAGAGTGGTGGTGTCGCCCTGGTCGGCGCAATGAATCTTGGTGGCCACGATTGCGCCGAAATCCAAATCCACGGCATCTTCGGGATTGTAGACCAAAACGGGTACAGCCATCCTTCATCTTGGCAATGTGGATCGGGATCGGTTGGCGACTCCCATTCCTTGTTTGAAAGTTTTTTGCCTTTGCGCTGCCGATCCAGCCGAATCAAATCTTCGGCCGTTGGAGTCTTGATGCCCGACTCCTTTGCCATGCGGGTGAACATCTCTTGGTAGCCCTCGCCCGTATCGCGGCGAACGATGGCCTTGAGTGCAGCGTTGGCTTCCATGGTTGAACCGTCCCCCCGAGACGTTTGTCTTTGACAAGCCCTGGCCGAGTACGAAGGTGAAAACTTGGCCATGTGTCTCCAGCGAGAGCCGAGAGCGGATGCGTGACAGCGAGGAATGGTCTGGGACAACCTCATTGAGATTCAGAAGGAGAAATTTCCGCAAGGAAAGTGCGTCTGTGCAGCGCCACTCAATGCCACGTTCAGAGTCGATGCCCTCGAAGTAACCAACCAATCGCATACGAAAATAGTGGCCTGGGGGGATGGAGCGCCGTCCGCGCGACTCGGCGTAGAAAGACGCGCAAAGGGTTTCGACAAACCGGTCAAAGCCGTGCTTTAGCAAAATGGCCTGTAACCGATCATAGAAGACATGCCCTTTTGATCGGGGCATCGAGTCGCAGTTGATCCATATCAAGTTTTGTCTGTCTCCCTGATGGCCAAGACCCATTGGCCACCTCCCGCGTCAGTGGAGTATGCCAGGCTCTGGAAATTTTTCAACGGGCAGAGAAGAGACGCGGGCGCGTTTCTTCTCTGCGACACGCAGTTTCCAATCGTGCAACATCCGCCTCGTACCGCCCCCGAAAAGGGAATGCAAGGCGCTGAAAAAATGACGTTCCCGTCCTATTTGTGCCGAGTCTGATCGGCGACAATTACTCCTGAGCATCAGCGACAATTAGAATTGTGCATCCTCCTCCCCTTGGAGNCTGNCGGCTGTCTCCCNCNNGGAAAGATGNTAGCCNGCTGAAATGATAACGGATGCGCAGGTGAGAAAGCTGATGCGAGAGAAGACCAAAACAGGGCTGACCGGAATAGCCGGGCTCAAGGCCGGCATTCAGATGCCAACGCCGCAGTGATTTGCCCCCTACCGGGGCGCGCTCATTTGACCCCTTTGGACGTTTTTCATCGCCGATGAAGCCACATTCTCTTTCTCGTTGAGCACCTCGAGCCGGAGCAGGAAGGCCGCTCCTCTCGCCGTCGCCTGGGGTTACTCCAGTGAGAGCAAGGACGGGCGGTCAAGGCCGAGCGGAGTCTTCGGAGCGAGCCGAAGGGCAGCCTTGACCGCCTGGCCGCTGTCACTATTCTTCCCCCCCTCGACGGCTCTTCCTCAGCCTTGTTCCTCCTTGGTTTTCTTCGTGTCGGTTACGCCATCAGGACGATACCTCCCCCGGTAGGAGTCGCCTTCGATGACCACCAGGTGCGCATTCTGGCGCAGTCGATCCACCATGCCCTGGGCCATGACTGGATCGGGGAACAGTCCCAGCCAGTCCTGCACGGGACGATTGCTGGTGATGACGGTCGAGGCTTTCATGGCCCTTTCCGATACGATCTCGTACAGGTCCTCGCCATGATGCTGGCTGAAGCCCTGGAGACCGAAGTCGTTGAGGATAAGGACGTCCGGGGCGATGTAGCGCCTGATGGCCTTTTCCCAGGTCTGGTCGGCCCGAGCGGCCAGAAACGACCGGAGCATCTTGCCCACTTTGGTGAACAGGACGCGGTATCCCTGGCCACAGGCCACGTGCCCCAGACCTTGGGCGATATGCGTTTTCCCGACGCCAGTCGGACCGTAGAGAATAACGGACTCCCGCCGGTCGATGAAGGTGCAGGTGGCCAGGTCCCGGATGAGACTGGGCTTGCGCCTGGGCAACGCGCCGAAGTCGAAGCCTTCAAGGATTTTTTCCTCCTGGAACGCCGCCCGCTTTATGCGCATGGCGGCCGCCGCCGCTGCCCTTCGTTCCAGTTCGTCCTGGAGGATGAGGTGGAGGAACTCCAAGGTGCCGATCTCGCCGTTTTGGGTCTGGGGCACCCGGACATCCAGGGTGTGAAGGATGCCGGAGAGCTTGAGGGCCTTGAGTTTTTCCCGGAGATGGTGGTCGATGTTCATGACCGCCCTCCGGCGTGAAGCGCCATCGCATAATACGATCCCGGTCGCAAAAAGCCTTGTCCTTCCTGGGATAGCGCGGGAGCTCTCACGGCCAGAGCAGGAGCTTGGTTTTCCAGCCCATGGTCGAGGATGCGTTTGATGCTTTGGTAGCGGATGTTGCCAAAGGCCATGGCCCTGGCGCAGGCGACGTCCAGGCGACGGCCGCCATACCGTTCCCCGAGCCGCAGGATGCCTTGGATCTTTCGAAGGTTACGGAGGGTATTTTGATTGAGGAGTGTGCCAACCAGCAAGGAGACATGCTCACCCAAGTTTTGGGCCTGATGTCACAACCTGGAGGGTTCCGGCATGCAGTAGGCCACCTTGGCCGGCGGCAAGTCCGACTCGTCCGTGCGCCGATATCCAGGATACGGCGCGGGGAGATGCGTCTTGACCAGCTTCTCCTCGAAAAAGACCTTCACGGTCCTGGCGCTGCCCCGCACCCAGACCTTACGGTGAAGATACCGACTCGGCATGGAGTAGAAGGCCTTGCCAAAGAAGACGTAGTGGTCGGGATGGACCGTACACTCCTTCCAGGTCGGGATCTCGAACGGCTCGGTTGGCAACGCCTTCAAGGCAGACCGCTCCACGCTCCGGAAGACCTCGTAGGGCTTGCGGTCGGTCGTTCCATGAACGGTCATGCCGACTTCTTCCCGGCACCTGAGGTGGTCGCGGAAAATTGGACAGCCTGTTAAGCTCTAGTCCTCAAGCGAGGAGGACGATTTTCGATGTCCACGCGACGAAAGTTTTCAGCGGAGTTCAAGGCGAAGGTGGCTCTCGAGGCCCTGTCCGGCGAGTTGACCTTGGCCGAGCTGGCCAGCAAGTATGATGTGCATCCGACGCAGATCACCGGTTGGAAGCGCCAGGCCAAGGAAGGCATGGTTGCGGCCTTTTCCGGNAAGTCGGCGANCGTGCAGAAGGATGCCGCCNCGGAAATCCGGGAACTCCACGCCANGATCGGCGAATTGACCGTGGAAAAGGATTTTTTAGAGCGAGCCTTCGCCAAACGGTGAGTCGCGGGCGAAGGCGTGGGATGGTCGAACGCGAGCATCCCCGACGCAGTATTTCCCGGCAGTGCCGCATCCTCGGGCTGGCCAGATCGACGTGGTATCATCGTCCGAAGGGCGAGTCGGCCATGAATCTGGACGCGATGCGGCGTATCGCCTAGCCGTTCTTGGAGACGCCGTTTTACGGATCGCGCCAGATGCAGCGGCATTTGCGGCATCAGGGCATCGCGATCGGACGTGGCTGCGTACGGCGGTTGATGCGTAAAATGGGGCTCATGGCGATTTACCAGAAGCCCAGGACCAGNCAGCCGCANCCAGAGCACAAGATCTATCCGTATCTGCTGCGCGGCCTTGCGATCAAACGNCCGGATCAGGTGTGGTGCGCNGANATNACNTANATCCGGATGCGGCGNGGCTTCCTNTANCTNGTGGCGATNATGGANTGGCACAGCCGNGCNGNCCTGTCCTGGCGGTTGTCCAACACCTTGGATGCGAATTTTTGTGTCGCCGCCTTGGAAGAGGCCATGANTCGTTACGGGNTGCCGGAAATCTTCAACACGGACCAGGGATCGCAGTTCACTGGCCAGGATTTCACGCAGGCGCTCAAAGATGCCGGCGTCGCCATCTCAATGGATGGCAAAGGCCGGTGGATGGATAACGTCTTTATCGAGCGACTGTGGCGCTCTGTGAAATGGAAATGTGTCTCCCTGAGGGAATTCGAAACCGGTAGCCAGGCTCGCCAAGCGCTCGGGAACTGGTTTCGCTTCTACAACGAGCAGCGACCGCATACGGCTTTTGACGGTCGCCGCCCCATGGACGTATACCGGGATGGCCACTCGGCCTCCAAGGCGGCATGAGCACTAACCGGACTAGAGCTTAACTGCGCCGCCAACCTGTCCAACCAACCCGGACCACTTCAGAACTCCAGTTCGACCTTGGGCAGACCAAGATATCGAGCTCGAAAGAATCCGTAGCCGCGTTTGAGGGTGCCGAAAACGCGCTCCACCTTTGAGTGAACGCTGCTGATCAGGCGATTGGCGGCTTTTTCGGCGAGCGTCAGTTCCCGATTGCGGGCAGCCTTTTGTGCATGATACCGTCCGTGAGTCCCCGGACCGCAAGCACGTACCGGTTCAACTGACTGCTGTAGCCCTTGTCCGCGTAGATGCTCCCGCCATTTCTCACATCGACTGCATCCAGCACGGGGACGAATTCTTCCGTGTCGGACCGATTGGCCGGCGTGGCATGCTCGCCGAGCACAAAACCGTCCCGATTGTCCGTGGCGGCGTGAATCTTGTAGCCGTAATACGCCCGGTTGCCCTTGCGCAGCCAAGCCGCGTCGGCGTCGTCAGAGGAGCGGACGGTCATTTCCGAAATGATGGAGGCGACCAGGAACGAACGCACTTCCAAGAAGCCAGTTGGACATCGAAAACCATCCTCCTCGCTTGAGGATTATAGCTTAACCGACGTGGAAAATTCTGAAAATCTTAAAAGAATAGAGTGCTGAAAATGCCTTTTGAAACAGCCTACGAGCCTTTTTTTTCAATGAAATATAGCAATTTTTCTTTTGTAAGGTTTCAAGTGTGATGACTCTACTCCATAGGTCATAACTTTTCTCAAGATTGCTATAGCTACAGACACGAGAATAATGGTCCAAAATTTGAGCATCAACAAGCATTTTTAAAGATGTATTAAATGCTTTATTTCCAATTTTTTTGCAACGGTATGGATACAATACGTCTAAAGAAATTTCATCTGTTTTAGATTTAAGGCGCACACTTTTTATTGACGTTTGAGCAAGAGCACTATCAGCAATGCTTTGGTTGACTGCTCGTAAAATGAAATACAGATGCTCACATCCATTAATATTTTTCAATGCAATTGTTGAAAGACCTTCAATAATTTTCCTTCTAAAAAGAACACAAGATTTTAAAACGACCCTTTCAAACATATAAAAAAAATCATGATAAATACTGCTACTGCTAACAATCGTTTGGAGTGATAGCAAATGTATATATTTTAATTGCAACGCTTGGCTCAAAACAACTTCTCCAGATGTTGTATTCACAGCATAAGATTCAGAACATGCAGCTAAAGCAGATTTGTTTGCCATCAAACAACAAAGCAAACTTTCAAGATGTTTGGAGTGCCACGTCTGATTCCCTTCCATTAAAACAAAATATTCAGACGTCAAGGACTGAAGTGCAAGTTCAACTAAAGTGCCGGTCGTGACGGCGTCCTTGTCAATGGCAATTGTAAGATCAATGTTTAAGGGTATACTTTGTTTGAATGAGTCTAAGTTAATAGAAGAATTTGAAATATAAATTACATGAATATTTTTATGTGTTTGTGAATTTATATTTTTAGAAATAGTAAGCACGTTTTCTTTTGAAGGGAAAAGGAGAGGAATGATTACATCTATAGTTAGCTGTTTTGTCTCTGAAGGGAAAATTTTTTTCTCATGTAAGGTGATTAAATTGTCAAGAGAGTGCTCTAAACAAAATTTTTGAGTGAAAATTTCTTGAGTCATTTCAACCATCTTTCTTGCCCTATCAGAATTATTATGTATCCAATCAATATGAGCTTTAATTTGAGAAATTACAATATCAGGCTCTTGATAAATATCAACATATAAAACGGAATCACCTAAAGTTTTACAAATAAAAGGGTTTTTATCTGCAATAATTATACATCCAGCTGCAATAGCCTCAAACAATCTACTCGTTGGAACACCACATTTATTATGAATTATTGACGAAAAGACCAGAGCAATACCAGCTTTATTAAAAGTCGCAATGAGACTTGTTCCGTCAAATGGAATTTGACCATGGTATGATTTGAATCCACTCCAGGGTCTCATGCCGCCAAATTTTTTGGGACCATAAAATTCAACGCATTTTAACTTATCTAGTGCTTTAAAGATATCATGATATCGTGCTTTAGCATGATTGTTATTAGTAGTCTCAATTTTTTCACAGTTCACTCCAACATAAGCCAAATGAGATTTTGCGTCGATAGTTGGTGGAAGAACGGAATCAATGGAAGGAGAGGCATAGAAGGGATAAAGCTCATTGAGCGTTCTGCCATGATATGCTAGATAGTTTTTAACATGCTCAATCAAAATGTCTGAAGAATATCCACCAATGAATTTGTCTACTTTATTAATGCTCTTTATATACGGAAGGTAAGAGTCAACACTTAGAAAATCGTCAGGAATCCAAAGTGGGGTATATATAGGGATATCGCAAAATGGTTCCGTGAGGTTTGGGTCAAATGCCAGTATAAAGTCTGGCTTGATAATCTCTACTCGGGAACCTTTTTCCATGCCATCAAGGATAATCCCCGTTGGTCCGATCATGGTAATTTTTATCCCGCGCTTTTGAGAAACAGACTTAAAACGTTTTATGAATTCGTACTCAGCAGTGAGCTCAGTTGGCCAGTGGTTAACAATTGCAATGTTCATAACTAAACCTTATGGTGATTTTTAAGATTTTATTTTTTTTAAACATGGGTTAATTACTAAAATGACAGGTAAAAATAGAGAAATAATGCACACAAATAAATAGGCAAAATAAATATAAATAAAAAATGAAAGATATATATTATTGTATTTTATCTCAATGTTATGTTCCCCTGCCGGGACTTTAAATGTGTAAAGGCCGTCAGATAAATCAAATTTTTTTCTTTCACCATCAATGTACAAATTTAAATGTTGATTAGGCCAAAATAAATATGCAATTTTACTTTCTGACAATGAACAAATTTGAAAATTAAAATTCCCATAGTTGTTAGTCTCAAAATTAGAAACTGTGAAATTTTTAGAGTTATAAATTCGAAAATAACCATTGTCAAAATTTGCTATATTTTCGTGGAATTGAAGTTGTGCTACTCCAATATTGTGAGACAAACGCAATATACTGTTTTTGTCAATATGTTGCAGAATTGATTCATCAGATTTTGTAACATCAAAAACAACAAAGTCGGCACCTGTTTTTTTTAACCAACCCCAATCTACGGAGTCATAAGAAATTTGATCTGTTACTGGATTCCTGGATACGGAGAATTTAGATTGATAATTTCGATTGGCTGCTAGATGCATGTCATAGCCGAGGTATGCGGAGATCTGCACCCTATTATTCACCCACCATGGATAATTTTTTGGCAAATAACCCATATTGAGTCCATTAATTAGGTCAATATACTTGCGTATTTTCTTTTTCCCATCCGACTTAAAGTAATTTATCAGTCGTTCATTCTCGGCATTATTAAAAACAATGTTTTCATGTGTTTGGTATGCCTGCTTCCAAATATCACTTCGTGCAAAATCATAGAAGGATGCAAGGGGAACGATAATTGAGATAACGAGAGCAAGAATGACAATAGCTCTCGATTTAAAAAATATAAAAAAACCAACAAAGATTGTGCTAAGAAGAAATTCAAAAAGAAAAGGCTCACTTAAGTTGATTTTTTTAAAATGCACTAAATTTGCAAAGGAAAAAAAAGCAATTATATAAATAAAAGTAATAATTCTAATTGATTTTAAATTTCGATTTGTGTCAAAATACCGAGAAAGGCTAGAGAGGAAAATAGCGATAATAATCCAAAAAAATAAACTTATTACAACAAGATATCTTTGATAAAAATGCATTTCACCAACAACTGGCAGGCTGTAATAAAATAAGTAACTTGCGGCACTGTCTGTACCATAAAGGCATACTGCGTAAAGAAAATATATTGCAGTGGATGTAATGAGTAGCCTTCCTGTTTTGTCACTGAAGTCAAACTTTGATAAAAAAAAGATAGATAAAATAATAATTGTTACCGGCAAAACACCCCATACGATTTGTTGTTCAATATATGTAGTTTGGAAAGAAAAATGATGGGAAAGTAATCCAAAAATCTCCGATGGAATCAACGCATGGTTGAATGCTGCCTCGGAAAGGGACAGCTTCGTAGACATGACCGCAGTTCTTATTCGATTGAAGTAGGCTATATATAGGGGGACATGTACGACAATAGCGATAGCAAACGGTGACGAGCTTCGCAAGAGTGAGTAGAAACTGCTTTTCACGGTTGATCTAGTAATGTAAAACCACCATATACAGATAAAAACTGCGGTCAAAATAAGTATTATGCCAGAAAAACAAACGTATCCAACCTCTAAGCCTAGTGTAACAATGAACGAGCCTCCTATTATTTCTCGCCACGTACGATTTTCACCAAAATAAATAGCGACATACAAGTAGGAGGGAAAGATCAGTCCGGCAAAGAGAAACGGGGGAAATCCATAAGCGCGAATGACCGTTATTGAAAAACAAAATGCAGCAACCACGAAGAGTGAAACTTCTCTGCTGAATGAAAAATATTTTTCACATAGTTTTTGAATAAAAAAACATGCAAGAAACGTATAGACAATATATATTATAAAAAAAAATCGAAATATTTCATCAGGCGTTACTGCTGTGAAAGTTTGCGATCCGAGCAATACAAATGGAGAATATACTAGCAAATTTGGTCTAAGAAAAATTTCTGAAGCACCGTTTTGTGTGTACATATCGATGCCATTAAAAATATAATGCTTGTTTGCATCTAGTATCTCCATAATTTGTGGGATCCACAAATTAGCAACATCACCAANGTAAAAAAAACCTGCATGTTTACCAAACCCATCCAAAATAAACGGGAGNAAAAAAAGTGCTGTAAACACAATTGCCGCTAGTAAGGTAGACCAATTTCTTTTGAAAAATTTCATGCTTTTCTCATTAAATTGAAATAGTTGTTGTGTAAAGAAATCTTCTTTGTGATTTCCGTTTTTCGGACCAGAGTTTCATGCGATTGCTATGACTCCCTCCGTTGCGTAATGAGCATTATACCGAGGGCATTAGCGGGGGGGGAAATTTCCCCACTCTTTTACAGTTGTGAGATCGAAGACCGATACGCTTAGCGTCGGCGTTTTTTCTGCAACTTTGTGAAACGCAACAAATGCATTGCCGTCCGGCTAAGGTTGTTAAAAATTCAAAATCCCCAAAGAATANGCTAATAGAATTTGCCTAACCCATTGGCACTCCAAGGAAATTTTTGACATNCGTCACCATAACACCTTCTCTCTCAAACCTACCCTGGTCCCCGAGACATATTTTCCAGAACTGGAAAAACCGCACAAGACAGGCCGTTCCTCCCGCAAGTTCGGATTCAAGGAGCAGTTCACACATCATGGCCTTTTCATCCAGCTTGCCAGCGCGGCGCTCCATGCGTGACGCCCTGCGCCCTTGTCCGTTTGTCGGGAACGAGGCTATGTCACTGGGCCTGAAGCCGGTTGCCCTTCTCACACCTTCGCCGACGCAACAACTCCCCCCCCC
>JGI20225J20221_1001558_pt1 | contig 22530 bp, 17 predicted proteins | sample BioMet4_FD_20221 | JGI IMG/M metagenome (IMG submission 20221)
AAAAGAGAGAAGATAGCGCCGTCTGAGATTTCAATTTCCTGAAGTTGAAGGATTTTTCGAAGGCTCAGTTAATGATGACCCTTTCACGTCCAGGAAAATCAAACAGGGAATGTCCTTTTTGCGCCGGTGCCCTTCGGGGAGTTCGTAAATATTTGGCGGGAACCCTGAGAACTTGCAAGGCAAGATTCGGAATTCTTCAGGGCCCTCCTTGAAAAAGCGAGTTTTCACGGAAATTCTTCATCATCCTGAATTGTAGGAGAGCTGTACCTGAAATAAAAAAGCGGTCCATAAAAGAGCTCAAGACTCCTCGTTTTCATCAAGAAGCTCATTGGAATGCCCCCGAAAACCGAAAAGCAGGGGCGCGTCTACAAGCTCTCTGCCGGTTATGGTATTTGTGGCTGCATTGAGGATCCGTCAGGACTGTTCGGATCGACTGCTCGCTTTAAAAATTTCACCAAGAAAGCGATATGTGGCAGTTTCGATATGTGCAGTTGGGAGGCAGCCATCGATTTTCCGGTGGAACTCGTCTTTTTCCAGGGCTTTTAAGGAGAGTGGGCCAAACAGCTCTTCAGGGGTGGAAAAACTTGTCAGGAGATAATTGAAGAAATTTCCGCCTTCGATTGACTGGCAGATATTTTTCGCAAGCTGAGTTTTTGCCGTTCCAGGCGGCCCGAGAAAAAGGAGGTTTTCCCCGGACAGCACGGCAAGGAGAGAACCATTGATCTCGGCTTCTCGCTCTTTAAAATAGGCCATAAATGCGGATTTGGTCTCAAGAAGCTTTTCTTTCAGGAACAGACCTCCAGGTAAAGAGTATAGTGGGACAAATCAGGATAAAATCAATTTGCAGCCAGGTTTTAAGTCTTTAGTCTGATTCTATTTTAAACCTTTCAATTCTACCTGACCTTCTGAAAAATTAATTTCTGGAAATATAACTTCTTATTTTATGTTTTAAAGGATTTCTAAATCCTTTTTTTTCTAATTGACTTTTCTTTAACGAGTTTTTTGAGTTCAAAGGATCAGAGAATTAGATTTTTTTGCAAAACAAAGGAAATCAGTTTATATACATTACAATTTTTTTATATATGTGTGAACCGTGAAGCTTAAATATGTTAAGAGTATTGTTGATTTATCAACTATTGATTTTTCAATTATTTAATTTTGTATAATTGAAAAATCAATATTATTATAATTCATTATATTCGGAAATTACTCCCTGAGAATATGCTTATGATTGCAAAATCAGGTGTAAAGAGGAACAGTGAATAAAATGGATGAAGCAACGCTGAAGAAAATAATTCTTCTGATGATGGAAAGGGATGCTCTTGACAATTTTATTTTTGAACAGACTTTTCAGAAGAAAATCATTAGCAAATTCAAGAATCTAAGCAAGAATCAGCCCGTAGTAATCAAGATCATAGGTATGGAAGGTGAGATCATGCCCTCAACCATAGGGAGGTACACAGGTATGGATAAAAGCAGCCTCACTCGAATGGTTGATGATCTGGAGAGAAAAGGGTTGGTATTTCGGAAAACTGACCCGGAAGACCGAAGGAAAGTGCTTGTTTCGCTGACTGAGAAAGGATTAGAGTGTTATAACTATTCTAATCAAATTCTCGATGAGTTGCTTAAACTTGTAGATGAGAAGGATATAGAGGACTATGTTCAGAGTCTTGAGATGATGGTGAGGATTTTAAGAAAGGCGGTCAGCCAACAAATTCGATAGATTTAATCGGAATATGGGTGAAAAGGAGGAGAAGGAAGTGACTCGTAAAATTATAGAAAATCTGCAAAAGCTGGGGTTTACCAGAAACGAAGCTAAAATCTACGCAGTACTTGTCTGCCTTAAGCAAGCGCGAGCCAGTGAAATTGCAGAAAGTTCCGGAGTCCCCAGATCTAAAGTTTATGGAACTCTCAGAGGAATGGAGAAGAAGGGGTATGTCCGGATAATTGAAGGTGAACCAACACTTTTTTGCTGTGTAGAGCCTGAAGAGCTTATTTTCAGGATAAGGACGGACTTTATGCTTTCTCTAAGCGAGACTGCAAATGAACTTAACGCTTTGAGCCCTACAACCAACGGATTTTCTGTAGGAAGTTTTCGCAAATTAAAAGTACGGGTCTAAGAAATAGAAGCAGGAAAATGTATGAGATTTTAAAAAAGCTATTTAATGTAACCTGAGGTATTATTTAATTTAACCTGCTTTTAATACTTATAAAGTTGGTAATATATTCCAGAATTACAGGTACTGGTTTAATTCTAAGTTCTCCAATCTCGTGAACTACCTCTCCCTTAATTCTTCGCCTTTCGGGTCAGTTTTGAGGGAGAAGCTTCCTGGTTCATTCCTTTCTCTTTTGAGAACAAGTCCCCAAGCCCTTCCCCGCGTTCCGCAGGTGTAAGAAAACAGTATGAAATTTATAGGCGTTATATACTTGAGATGCTATTACGCTTCCGGCTTTCCCCTACTTGACGTTCCCAATCCTTTTGGGTATGCCATACCCTGTTTCTGACAAGCTTTCTAGATTCTCGAATCGCCTTGCAGTGACGGTATGGTATATATTAGTAGGAGACATAACTAAATTTTTAGATAACGAAAATCGGTACAGATGACGCTGTATCCCACCGATAAAGCATGTGGGATTTAGCATATGACTCTCTTAAAATATGTAATTTCTCAGAAAATATTAGCACACTGCCTGAAAGTTTACTTTGAACCTTCGGGACCGGGTAAGTAATCTGAAGTAGGCCGGGTTTTTTCTGAATCGCTTTGAAGCTTTCGTGAGTTTTCTTTCACATCCTTCTTCTCCAGCCCACACCGCGAAAGAACGATATCAATACTCTTTTCCAGGTCCTTTTCATCAAAAGGTTTCACAATACATCCAGACCCCATATTCCATATCTGTTCGAGAAGCTTACGGTCCGAACAGGTAGTAAGGTAAACAACTGGAATACCGAACCTGGCAATTATCTCCTTTGATGCTTCTATACCATTCAGGTTACCTTTTAACATAATATCCATAAGCACAAGATCAGGTAGGGTACTTTCGGCTTTGCTAATGGCTTCCTCTCCGGATGAAGCTACACCCGTAACAGTATGTCCCAGATTCTTCAGCATTATCCGTATTCCCATTGCAACGATATGCTCGTCCTCAACAACCAGAATTCTTCCTTCTACCATATCACTGTTACACCTTTATTCAGCTTCTGAGAGCTGGATTTGAAACAGGTTTCCTACCCATTTCAGGCTTAAATCCTCCAATCTGTCAATGAAAATATAGGCCGGAACAGAAGCATTCGAACACATTCGGTCTCTAAGTTATGAAAGCAAATTAAAGAATTTCAATAACTATTTGATTTCAATAATTATTCACAGACCTGGGACAGAAGGCAAACTTCTCTATCGCTTCCGTCATTGAACTCTATATAAATTAAGATATATAACCCACCCCGTATGGCACTTACAAAAGAATAGGAACTTTAAGCTGACCCTGTCCATAGCAAAGGGGAAGAACTTTGTCCGGGTGCAAGGGATATTTTGATCCAATTAAAAATTTCAATTATACTGTCAGCAAAAAGTGAAAGAGATATTAAGAAAAAGACACCGGAAGAATAGGAGGGCTCTTTCGCCTTTAAAGAAAAAGAAGTAAACTTTGGCGGTCCGGAAAATTTCAGGATTTCTTAAATAACCGGGGGAGAACAGTTTCCTGCTAGATGGATACGAGGTTTTTCCTGAGCCATCTGGCTTTCTTATTTCTTTGCTGTTGACCACTCAAGCTGTTCTTTCATTCTGTATTTCTTTTTCCCGGAATATCTTTCGTTCTGCTCTATCTCGTCCTGAATCTGTCTTTCCGCAGATGTCTGACAAATTTATGTATTTTTTTAGCTAATCTATAACTATCATAATATTATACTTTTTTTCGGTTTTCATTATGCTTGTTACAACACGTTCTCTTGATCATCACGGAATCGTTTCTGGCATTTATGATGAACTTGAAATTGGAAAAGTGATTGACGAAGTGCTGCCCAAGTTTGGGCAGCACAAATTAGCTCATTCTATTGTATTAAAAGCAATGATTCTTAACTGTCTTGGTTTCGTAGATAGTCGTCTTTAACATGTATTCTCAGTATTTGAAACCCTTCCTGGTTGAAAGGCTCCCTTGTCTGGGATCCAGCGCTTCTGACCTTAATGAATGATGTTTTAGGTTAGAACCTCTTGACGGCAATATAATGAAGCAGATCCTACTCAACTTTTCATGAAGCTTTCCCTTGGAAAAATGCCTGGGAAATTGTTAACATCAGGACCTCAACTTCTCCATCCTGACACCACTATTTTAGCCTTCATGGAGACTACAAATATATCGATGATGGTTCTGTCCTAGAAATCACAATATGGTCCATGCAAAAGACGGTAAGAGATGACCTGAAACGGTTTTGGACCTTGGAATGATAACAAATCAGTAATGGAATTCCCCACTAATTTGCAAAGGCTTACTTCTGGAAAACGCATCAGACAAAGAAACCATCATAGAGGCAATGAAAATACTTCAAGAAACAATAACGTTTTCCTGATGATGTTTTACTAAGCATAGCTGATAGTGCCCTATATTCTGAAGGGAAACATCAAAGCCAATGATAGAGGCATGAGTGGATTAAACTGTGTTCCTTCAAGCACTAAACCTTGGCAAAAAACTTGTTGATGTTTGCTGATGCTTGAGTTCAAAAAAGCGGAGAGGATCCACGCTAGTTCATTTTATGAAAACTATTGTTGAATATGGTGGTATAAGCAAAAATGGGTAGTTGTTTCAATTCCACAGAAATGCAGAAAAGAAAAGACATTACTTTTGAAAGAAAAATTCAAAAGAAGGTTTAATGAATCCCCATAAAGATCTCAAAGACCTAAAAAAAGATCAAGTTTTGGCTTGGTGAAAAGGATGCTATAGCAGCTTTGGAAAAGATGGAAGAAAGGAAGAACCCTCATTGTTTGCTGGAAACCGTAAAGAGATTTCAGTTGAAACAAAGGGAAAACGGTAAAAGAGGAAGACCAAAAAAAGAATGAAAAGCTTATTTTTCACTATGTTGTAAATGCAAAAGCAGTCGAAACTACGAAATAGAATTGAATTGAAAAAGGAGTATCAAGAAGATTTTATAATCCGCAAGTAACGATCTCAATCTTGATGCTGAAAAGATGCTGGAAATACTACAAAGAAACCAGAGCCAAGGTCGAAAAGGTTTCAGGTTCTAAAGGATAAAATTTCAGGGTTTCCGAGGTTTATTTGGAAAAAACCGCAAAGAATTGAAGCTCCTCTCAATGATAATGGTGTTAACTTGATGGGTCCCCTATTCGGTAGCGGGAATGGGAAGCTGAGAGAGAAGGCTAAAAGAAACAGGGGAAACAATAACCGAATCAGGTTAAAAAGCAAACACAAAGCCCACTTTGAAGTGGGCTTTGTGCTGGATGAGGGGAATTACAAGGGGGGGGGGAAAGTAAAAGTGGGAAGTTGATTCAAAGTTGATAACCAAAATTGCCAACATGGATGAAGTTAAAAGTAAGATAATAAGGTTGATGGGGAAAAATTGTGAAAAATACTACTTTTGAGTGGAGATCTGCGGAAGGTCAGCTGAATCATGGCTCTTCGCCATTCCCTATGGATAAGATGATTTTCAATTCGAGACCGCATTGGTTTTTACGAAGACATTGCGAAGATATCCACATAAAACAACGAAGAGCCTGAATCATTCCGTTTTTTCTTTTTCCTTCCTGTGCCTGTGCAAGGCTATCTCAATGCTGCTGTGCAGATCTTTCTCATCAAAAGGTTTTACGATATAACCGAAAGGTTCAGTTCTCTTAGCCCTTTCAAGAATTTTATTATCAGAATAAGCAGTCAGGTAAACAACCGGGACATCAAACCTTCCCCTGATTTCCCCTGCAGCTTCTACGCCGTCCATATCACCTTTTAACATGATATCCATAAGCACGACATCAGGAAAAGTGCTCTCAGCCTTGCTAATGGCATCCTCTCCGGACGAGGCTACACCGGTAACTGTGTACCCCAAACTCTTTACCATTTTTTTTATTCCCATTGCAACGATATGTTCGTCCTCAACGATCAGAATTCTTCCTTCCGCCTTATTTCTTTCTTCTGCCATTGTTCTTCCTTCCGCCAATCACACATTATTTAGAATTCATCTCCTGAAAAAACTAATCTCGAAACCTGTTCCCCTGCTCCGGTCAAGTCTGATATCCCCTTCAATCTGATCTACAAGCGTTGTTACCAGCTGTAGGCCCAGGGAAGTTGTGTTCCGGAAGTCCAGTTTCTCAGGGAATCCCCTGCCGTTATCTCTAACTATAAGGGTTAACTTCTCCTCCTTGTCCTCTGTTGCGCCGTTAAGGCCAGTCCGTTCATTATTCTGCGGCCTGACTTTTGTATTTCCGGAGTTGTCAGGATTCTGATTCTGCAAGGTAGAGTTTTCTCTACTTCTGTGCAACTCAATATAAATCTCTCCTTCTTTCTCTCCGGCAAAAGCATGTTTCAGGGAATTCGAGACCAGCTCATTGACAATTATTCCCAGGGGAACAGCCGTATCCATTCCCAAGAAAACCTTTTCGACATCAAGCTTCAAACTCACTTTCTTGCTGTCCAGAGAGTAGGACTGGAACAGGTAATCTACAAGATTCTTAATATAATCCGCAAAGTCCACACTTACCATATCCTCTGACTGGTAAAGTTTTTCGTGAACAAGAGCCATTGATTTGACCCTGTGCTGGCTGTCCCTGAAAGCCTCGATCACATCCCTGTCCGTAAAATTTCCGGACTCAAGATATAAAAGCATGGAAATCACCTGGAGATTATTCTTGATGCGGTGATGGATTTCTTTTTTGCGAATTTCCTCCATCTGGAGAAGTGCATCCTCGGCTTTCTTATGCTCGGTTATGTCCAGAATAATGCCCTGAAGATGGACTTCACCATCCTCGCTGCGCTGGATAACTGTCCTTTCGTCAACCCAGCGAATCTCCCCGGATTTTGTGAGAATCCGATATTCTGAGGTATAGTCCGTGCAGCCGGCTTCAACGTTCATCTCAAGTTCGGCAGTCGTCTTTTCCAGGTCTTCGGGATGCACAATATCTCCATAAAGAAGCCTGTTCGAGGTAAAATCCTCCACCTCATAACCCAGCCGAGTAATATTTTCCGAAACAAACTCTGCAGGCCACATGGGTTCATACTTCCATAGAAACACGATTACAGGACTTGTATTAACAACCCTTTCCAGATCTTCCTTAAGCTTGTTGGAACGCTCAAGTTCTTTCGCATAGTCCAGAAGGGCTTTTTCCGCTTCTATGCGCTGGGTTGTAATCATATCAAGAGCCTGGCGGGTTTCTTCGATCCCGTCCGTAAGTAGCTTGAAATCTCCCTTCCCGTGGATACTGATGGGCCGCTTAAAATCATTCTGCTGGAATGCAGTAAGGACTGCATTTGAATCATCGATAATACTGTTCAATGTTTCGGAGAATTTATCAAGTGTATTTCCGAGTTCTCTGAACTCTCCCTGCACATCTAAATTGACCCTTTCTTTTAATTCTCCTTCTGCAAGAGCATTGGTCACTCTTATACTCTCTCTTACTGGAACAATTACAGCTTTAAGAATTTCATTCAGGCCCATAGGGATTTCCCTGAAGTCTCTCTCCACATCCGTATCTGCCCTGACATCAAGCTTTCCTTTAACTGCGTCCTGTGCGATACTCTTGAAATCCTGAACAATTTCATCTATCGGCTTTGTGATAGAAAGGGCAATCATATAAGAAAGGGCAGCCATGAAGAGAATTGAAATCGCAGAAATAACCAGAAGCCTGTTCCGAAGATCAACAACACCTGCAAGCATTTCTTCTTTTGGAATTACAAGCACAAAGGCGAGATCACCGGTTCGCACAGGCTCGTAGAACATTACAACAGGTTTGCCTGTAGTAGAATCACTAACCTCAATATACCCTCCGGTTCCATTTTTTATGTCGTCTGCAGCTCTGGCTATTTCTTTTGACTTAAAGTCATAGAGGTTCTTTTTTCCGATCCACTCCTTGTGTGTAGGGTAAGAGAGCAGGACGCCTGTGTTACTTACCATGAAGGCATATCCCGTATCAAACGCCTTGACCTTACTCACCACCTCGTCCATATATTTCAGAGGGACATCCGCTCCCGCTATCCCTACGAACTTTCCGTCCCTGAAAATCGGAGAAACATGGCTAATCATGAATATGCCTTCATAAAAGTAAGGCTCTGTTAAAACGGCTTCTTCTCTGGCTTTGGGAAGCTGGTAATAATCAGAAGAATCATAATGAAGAAGAGGCGCTACCGTAAGATTGCCTTTAATCTTATTACAATAAGGGACAAACCTGCCTGTTGCATCGTGCCCTGGGGCATTAATATATTCTGCATCTTTGCCATCAAAAGCATTCGGCTCGTATCCCACATAAACCCCAATCAGATTTGGATTTTTTTCAAGGATATTCTCAAGGATGCCGATTACCTCAGTCCTGTTGGAAGCCTTGTAATTCTCCATTGTAAGGGCAACCGTATTTGCAACTGCGCTGTTAGCTTTCATGTCAGCATCGAACTGGTTTGCATAACTGCTTGCCATTTCGATTGATTTCTGGTAAGCCAGCTTTTCTTCCTGGGAGGTGACCGTACTGATGATCACAGCCGTAGATACTGCGAGAATAAGAAAAACCCCGACAACAATATAGATAACTAGCTTTGATTTCAGGGGGAAATTTTTAAATCTCATAGTCAAAACTCCAGCCAGTTATGAAAGAAAGGTGGAAGGCCTGTTTCTGTCCTGCCTGTAAAGATCGGGCATGCTTCAGATTTCGATTACTTCTTGAGACAATTCATTATAATGCATGAAAAGCTCCCTTCCCCAGCGAAGAGCGCTTGCATCGAAACTCATCACTTTCCTGTGGTCGTATTTTCCCTGCTTGTCGAAGAGGCAGATATACATGAATTTTTCAGTAACAGCAATTGTCGGAAGCTTCAGGTTTTCCTCGCAGACTTTAACAACCGTACTCTTGGAGTCGAGCAGGGTTTCCAGCTCGTCTCTGCAGTCATTTTTTAGCCTATCAAATACGGATTTTGTAAGCACGATTTCCATTTCAGCTCCGCTTTTTGCAAGCCTGGAATAAAGCGACGAATAAAGAGGATGATAATAAGAAAGCGAACTCATGATACATCTGGATTTTATAAGATTCTCAGTAAATTCCCTTGGAAGGTCAAACAGATGGTTAAGATCAGGTTCGATTACCATGCACTCCCCCAGTTCTCCAAGCCGCATAAATTGCTCCTGGGGTATGACACTTATATCCCGGCTTGTCCAGTATTCCTTGTTTTCCTCGAGGACCTCAAGTGTATTCAGGAGAGGGAGCATGTTTCCTACGACAAGTTTTCCAATCTCCGAGAGCATATAAGTGTTCTCTTTCTGGAAGACCAGGCCCTGTTTTTTAAGGATTTTAATCTGAGGCATCATCGCCTTTGAGGTCACGTTAAGAGAGGTTTTTATTTGCTCAATGTCCCTGGGACCTTCCATAAGCAGAAGAAGGAGATTTTTTCTTTTTTCAGAAAGCCAGATAGTGTCACACAAAGATGAGCTCATTGTTACTGTACATTTATAGGGAGTACTTTTATTAAAAGATTATGTTACAAACGATTTATATTTAAAAAATTTTGATTTTGAAAGAGATTCCGAAAGGCTTTATGAGCCTTGATAAACTCGGTTGAAAATTTTAACGCCATTAAAAAATCACTTTACTTTAGAACCTGCATATAGCTCTTTCTTTTGCCAGAAACTTTTGCAAGAGCAACGCGGATCGGGCTATATATTATTGAAACCATAGATAAATCACTTACCAATAAACAAAAACAAATCCAACAAAAAATAATTGCCTGAAAGAATGATGAATACTTCTGAAAGAGCAAGTAATAAATTAAAAATGGCGTTAAAAACGGGATACATGGTCATGGAATAACCAAAAATGGCAAGAAAAATAGGATAAAGTGACCACTAAAATAATTAAAAATGACAAGAAAAACGGAATAAAACAACCACCAATAATAAAAACTGTGAAATAAAAAACGACATAAAAAATGAACTAAAAATGGCGCATTAAAAACAGATTAAAAGTACAAACATTAAAAAACGATAGAAATTGTTGCATCCTTTTGAGATGAGATTAAAGAGTACTGCTGGATTCATGCCGGATCTATGTGAAAATCTGGCTGAAACTCACGGTATCTCTGGAGAACTAAAAAGGAAAATTTCAGGTTTAACCGAAATTTTCTTTACTCCAAACTCCAGCAAATGCATTAAAAATGTACCAGAGCTGTGGTATGTGGGAATACCATAGCTTCTGGATACCTCCGTAACTGAATTTTTTCACTATTACTATCTTGACTATGTCAGATTAGACAGTTATTCCAATTGCAGTTATTAATTTCACTACGAACAATATACTTGGGATATGAGGTCTAATGATGACGTTTTACCTTGTAATGTGACATAGTCAAGTTATATTCTTCTTACTTATTTTCCCCACTTTCGCTTTTTCTTTGCTTCTTACTCAATTGTCGGCCAGAAAGGTTATTTTCTTGTAGAGCCTATCCCAAAAGCCACTTTACTCTTAATCGTTGGGAATTCTCAGAATTGTTTTCATGATCATGAGCTTGATTGATTATTCAAAATACAAGGCTCAAGAAGCAAATTTCAAGTTTTGGGATGAACTCGTAGAGATAATCCCAAAACTCAAAACGGTTTCTTTTGAGCTCTAATTTGCAATTATCACCAGAATTTTGGATCATGAAAACAGTTCTAAAAATATACCGATTGAGAATAAAGTTGGTTTTGAGATGATCCCTTAGAATTGAGATAACGAAAATGGCTTTAGTTTCAAAGCTTTTTGTTTTTTGATAATAAAAAAATTAGTATGAAGCTTCAGGATTAGTAAGGTTACATATTTTTCATAATATTACCGTATATAGATTATGCATCCTGTAGCCACATATTTTCTGCGAACCCTTTTTGCACCCTAAACAGGACTCATGATTCGATGATATTTATCGGCTCACGAGTTTGACCGTTTTCCGGAAAAGGAAAACGGTGGAAATTTTCGGATTTGCTTTTGTAATTTATCTTTGCGCCTTTATATCGTGGACTCGCTTGATAGGGAATTATCCTTCTCTAAAGTTGTCCTGTTTTCATTCTGGGAATAGTACCAGAGCGGGAGATAAAGAGCAAGCACCACGAAGCCGACTATCGTTGAAGTCCAGCCTAACTCAAGGCTGTTCAGGTATATTATCCCAATAAGACACAGAGGCAGGTTAAAGAGCCCAAAGAAAAAGGCTACGTATTGCCAGTTTCCAGGGGCTTTGAAAGGTCTTTCAAGCTTCGAGAACCTCGGGTCAATTTTTGCCTTAACATATGCGAGCAGACTTATCCCGTTGGCACAGACATAACCTATTGCCGAGGCTGCAACTATAGCTGCAGGAGTTCCCAGGCAGATGAAACCCATATTCAAGAGGGCAATAACAATCATTGCGTTGACCGGAGTTCCATGTGCATTCATTTTTCCAAAGAACCCTGGCAGGTTTCCTTCTTCAGCCATTGAATACATAGCCCTTGAAGCTCCGAGGAAGGCGGTCTGGATAATGAGAACCATTGCCGCAATCAACATGAAGATAGTCAGAGACCCACCTATGGGACCAAGGGTCATCTGGGCTATAGGCAGCATCGGAGAAACCGGTTCGGCCAGAATTCCTTCAATTCCCAGGGCTCCGGTACAGGCTGCCTGGACGAGAATGAAGGTCACAAGACAGATTGCACCGCAGATAAAGAGGGCTTTGGGGACATCTGATTTGGGCTGTTTATATTCAGGCCCGTAGATTGCTGCGGTTTCCCAGGCGCAGGCACTCCACTGGGCCATTGCAAAAAGCCCGAGCAGGATCAGGATATGCTGGATATCCCAGCTCCAGTCTGTGGGAAGCCAGGCACCGGTGATATTACTGAGCTCAAAGTGCCCGGTCATGAAAGGCGCAAGGGCAATAATGATAAGTGGGGCAAGCGAAAGCACGGCAAGAATATACCCGAGCTTTGCTCCGCCGGCAAGCCCGCGATAGTTGACCAGGATAAGAAGCACGAATACGACTGCTCCAGACGTGAGATAAACAACAAGGTCAGGCACGCCTGCAAGTGCAGGGACCAGGCCTTTGAGATAGCTTCCGATCAAAATTGAATAGATTGCAAGGACCGGATTCCAGGCAAACCAGTAACTCCAGGCGCTGAAACCTCCAAGCAATTTGCTAAGGTCATACCGGTTGTTTGCATTCCCTGTAAAAACACTCTGGGCGTACCCTGGAAGCCCGGATGCTTTCGGGAACATTGTGGCAAGTTCTCCGTAAGCAAAATTTTGCATGAAACCCTGAAAGACAGATAGCGCCCAGATAATGATTGCAAAGGCCCAGACATAATTTGCAAAATAGCCTATGGACGGCAGGATCAGCACAGGAACCCCCAGGGCAATTGCAAGTCCCTGCTTCCAATCAATTGTTCGCTGGAGCCCTACGTTTTCACTGTTTTCGTCGCTCATTTTCAAGCACACTCCAATAATTAATATAAAGTAATAATTGACGATTCGCACAGCTCTTGCAGCACAAATCGACTCATAAAAGCCTGCAAATGGAAAAAACGGAAAATCCGAAAAATCAAGCCTTTCTCAGGATATTATCAAGAAATATTTTCAAGAGATACTATCAGGAAATATTATCAGAAATATCTTCCAGAAATATCGCCAGAAAACATTATCAGGAAATATCCTGAGACAGATATACAGGAGATCTGTTTCCGCTTTTTCGTATCTTCGTAGTTATTTCGGAGTTTTTTTTACGCTATCTCTTTACGCGATCTGCTTTCTGAAGAGATTGCAGGAATTAATCTTAATATCGAGCAACTTTTCGATGTTCATCTTTGCAGCAATCCCTTTTGCAGCGCCTGGTACTGACGTTATAATACCAATGTCGAGTTCTTCACGCAGCTCGCGCATAACGTGCTCGTCTACAAGGTCCATCTTGTCGACCCCGAGTTTCTTTGCAACGTATTCTTTTGCCTCGCCTATGCGCATATTCTTTGAGAACTCCATTCTTGCAACAAGGTCTCCTGCAGCTCTAATTCCTGTCATACCTGAAGCCATTATGTGGGAAATCGGCATACCCATTGGGTCGCCGACTCCGATCTATATGCCGTCGACGCCTGCAATTTCGACCATTGCCTTGCTTGCTCTGGTAACCGCATCAATTGGAGGAGTTTCAAGCATGGGAATTCCGCCAACTCCCATACCCATATTTACATGACAGGGGATCGGAGACGCTTCTACTGCAGCCTTGATGAAAGTAACTGCACGAGCAAGGTTCCAGGCTGAAGTCTTGCTGGTATTGGTGTTGCATACTGGTCCGAAAACATTTGCTCCGGCTTTTGCAACAAGCGGGGCCTGCTGGTGAGGCCAGAGACCTGCAAGGGTTACACCGTCATACTGAAGGTTTCCGTGCATACCAAGGACACATTCCCCGGCCATGCCTGCTTCAATATACATATTAGGGAACTCTTTTCTAAGGGCTTCAATCGCATGGAGTGTACCATACATGTCCCCGTCGCCTGCTGCGGCCGTTGTGTCAAAGTTAACACCATCGGCACCTGAGGCAAAGAGTTTCTGCATAACCCAGACAGTGTCTCTTGTCAGGTGTTCGGCAGCGTGTTCCATTGATTCCCAGGCTTCCTGGATTTTGAAAGCCTTCATAAGGTCGCCAGGGTTCTCAAAAGGTCCATCAGGTGTGTAATAAAGTCCCATATTGGGCATTGCACCATAAAACAGTGGGATGATCATGTTCTGCTGGCAGACTTCCATTGCCTGGCATTCATTTGCTACGACAGGTTTTACCGGCTTGAAACTGTAATCGATGTGCCCGAGTTCCATCGTGTCAGCACCAAAAGCACGCTCGTGCATCATGCAGCCTACAAGGCGGCTTGAAGGAATACCAACACCACTGTTGCCCTGGTCGCCGTCAAGCCTTATAGTGCCGATATCATGCGTTACTGGGATTTCCATGCCCTGTTCCACACTTACAGCCTTGCCGGGCATGGTAAGGATCTCTGCAAGCTTGTCCATTTCATTGGCGCTCAAGGTAGGGATTTCACCGAGATCGGCAGCATTTGCAGTCCCGGCTTCAATCTCAGTCATTATTTTTTCTTTGGTAAGGAAGACACGTTTACCGTCTCCCATTCTTAAAGCATATTCAGTTGCCATTTTTATCCTCCATAAGATCAACTTGGTTTAGACCGAACAGATTTTATTGATAATTGGGGTTCAGAGTAGCATTTCCTTTGCCTTTGCAACAGCTTCGCTTGCGTTTTCAGCATAGCAATCGGCATCGATTTTGTCAGCCCATGCCTGGGTCGCAGGGGCTCCTCCAACCATAACTTTTACTTTGTCCCTGAGTCCTTCTTCCTTGAGGAGCTCAATTACAGCTCTCTGCCCCTGAAGGGTTGTGGTCATAAGAGCGGAAATTCCAATCATATTGGCATTGACTTCCTTTGCCTTTTCGATGAAGTTCCTGACTGGAACATCACGGCCAATGTCGTAGACTTCAAAACCAGAAGACTGGAGCATCGTGGATACTATGGACTTGCCGATATCGTGAACGTCGCCTTCGACCGTACCGTTTACGATAACCCCGAGTTTCTTGCTCTCGGTCCCTGCCGGAAGCTCAGCTTCAAGCACTTTAACCCCTGCTGTCATTGGCATCAGCAGCTATCCATGCACATGGGGGCAGGAAAAGTTTCCCTCTCTCAAGAATAGAATTCTACCTGATTCCATGCTGCAGAAAGACCTTTGTCAATGATCTCAGCAGGTTCCATGACCTTTTTTGCTTTCTCGACAGCTGCGAGCACTGCATCTTTTTTACAGGAGATAACTGCATCAGAAAGCTCCTGAATAAGTTCCTCTTTAGTTGCCATTTTTTGTACCTCCACAAATGCCAGAAATTCCCTTCGTATTTGAAGAGAAAACTGAATCTAGCATTCTAATCGGATATTTATATATAAGTCCGGAATTATTTAGCCCAACCCATAGAGTTTTTTCAAAAAAGGCGGGAACTTGAGTACTGCCTGTGCATTTGAAAAGCCAGTACGCTATGACACCCCTGATGGACATAGCTCAAGTCATGAGATTTTTCAATGTTATTGAAAATTTCAACGGGTTTTGCAGAACTAAATTTCAAGTGCGGTCAATGACTGAAGTAAAAAGACATTTAAAACTTAAAACCTGTAAATTCGAAATCTATTGTAAAGCCTGGAAAGATAGATCATAAATCTATGCAATTTTTGGCATCGTATTTCCGTGGATCTGGAATTCATATGCTGCCTTCACTTCCGTTACATCCTTTTTTTTGTTTTTAAGAAATAGAGAACAGGCTAAATTTATGGTTACTTCCTTCATAGTTGACATCTGAGCCTTCCAGGTTCTTCAACCGAGCCAGATTCTTGCCAGACAAATTTCTCCTGTTTTTCCAGGTTTGTTCGATTATGCAGTCACATATTTTGCTAATTTCCAATCTGTTAATTTTTAGAGAAATTATATAAAAAAGAGTGGAAAGTGTTATATGATGAAAAACCTTCATACTTTTTGAAATTTAAAACTAATTTTTGTTGTTAAAAAGTTAGGTAGCATACTGAAGAACTAATCCTGAAATAATACCAGAATTTCGATAGGTAGAAAACGAAATTGGTTTCAGGAAGAGATCAAAAAACATTGCAAAATTAAATGAGGCGAATATCATGTGTACAACGTTAATTATTACCAGAGGAGCAAGCGCGGACGGTTCGATGATAGTAGCCCATTCCGATGACGACGAATTGGGAGATCAGAGGATTATTTATGTCCCGGCTCAGGATCATGAGCAAGGCACGAAGAGGCAAGTGTTTGAGGAACATTATCGCTATCCCAGGATAGTAACTTATGAAAGGGGGCCGAACTATGAACCATCTACTCATCACGTTCGGGAATCACCTAATCCGGTTCCGGACCTTATTAAACCGATTGGCTATATTCCCCAGGTGAAGCATACTTACGCTTATTTTGACAGCAATTACGGAATAATGAATGAACATAACCTGATGATGGGGGAATGCACCAACGGCGCGAAATATCAACCTGATCATGTAACCGTCGAAGAAGCAGAAAAAACCGGCAGACATGTCAGGCTCTTTTACAGCCAGGAACTCTCCAGGGTCGCTCTGGAACGCTGTAAAAAAGCCAGGGAAGCTATTGAACTGATGGGTAAACTGATCGAAAAATATGGCCTTTACTCCACAGGAGAAACACTGCTAGTAGCCGATGAAGATGAAGCCTGGGCCTTTGAGATGTGCGCCCTGCCGGATGAGCAATATCATTCCGCCTGGGTTGCCCAGCAGGTTCCTGAAGGGGAGGTCTTTGTAGCAGCCAACGAGTTCCGAATCCGCCAGATAGAGGGTAATGAGAAAGATGTTATTATCTATTCTGAATTGCTAAAACCAGGGCTGGAAAAACTGGGCTGGTGGAGCCCGGAGGATGGACCTCTGGACTGGCTTTCCTCGGTAAGTAGCGGTGAATATAACCATCCTTATTACTCCCTGCGCCGTGTCTGGAGAGTTCTGGATAGGGTCAACCCCGATCTGGCCTTAAGCCCCTGGGTGACTAAGGGCTTTGAAGATGTCAAAGAGGGGGGTTATGCAACTGACTATCCTTTTTCAATAAAACCAAAGTGCCAGCTTAGCCTTCAGGATGTCTTTGCCCTGTATAGGGATCACTACGAGGGGACTCAATTTGACATGACGCAGGGCATAGCTGCAGGACCTTATGGCGACCCCAGCCGTTTCATCGGCCCATACGATGGTAACCAGAACAACATTACAAAGAACCAGCACATGTACGGAGCCTGGGAAAGAACTATCTCGGTTTTCTATCAGGGTTATACATATGTCAACCAGCTCAGGCCCAGAAAACCGGAAATCCCTGAAGCAACCCGGGGACTTTGCTGGTTTGGACCGGATACGGCCTATACCTCCTGTTTTGTTCCCTTCGCTGCTCAGGCACTGGAACTACCCGAGCGATATCAGACCGGGGACCCACAAGTATTTGATCGGTATTCAGCCTGGTGGGCTTTTGATTTTGTAGCCAACTGGGCCAGATTGAATTACCAGCGTATGACCAGAGTGGATATCCTGCCGCTGCAACAAAAAATTGAAACCAGGGAAATTCAGGAAATGATTCACCAGTGGGATGAATGCTGCCTGGGAAAAAGTGGTAAGGAAGCAAGGGATTTACTTACCAGACTCGGGAAAGAAAACGCAAACAACGTCGTAAAATGCTGGCATGATCTGGGATATATGCTGATTGCCAGATACTCTGATGGCTACTGTAACCTTCCTGAAGGTGAAGAGCCTCAGAATATCGGGTATAGTTCGAAATGGCTGGCTCTCACTAATTATAAAGAAGGGCCCACCTCCTATGAGATGAAACCCTGAAAATGAGATGGAATTCTAAAAATTTGAATTTTTTAAGTATAGTTTACTACCTGCGATAGACCTGTAACTCATAATCCAGAACAATAAATTGAACAGGGGAAATAATATGGGAAAATTGGAAATGGCATCATGGCCTGTTCTTGTTGTCTCAGATCATATTAAAGAAGAAAACGATCAGGGCCTGTGGCTGCGTGAAATCCTTAATGAGCTTACCGAACAACAGGGCTGCTCGATTTTACCCTCATGCGGATTAGGCGATGCTCACGATATCGTGAGCTCAAGGGAAGATCTAGGCACGATAGTTATTGATTGGGATCTTTCTGAAATGGGATACACTAATAAGAAAAACGAGTACTTAATAAAGAGAGCGAAAAGTAGCAATTTAGCTCATGGCAGTTTGGCTCATGTGTTGGTCAATTTCATCAGAGAAAGGAATAAAAACATACCAATCATCCTGATTACCGGGAGGATCTCCATAGAAAGCATCCCTGATGAAACACTGACTAAAATTAATGAGATCTTCTGGAAGCTGACCGATACTTCCTCTTTTCTGGCAGGGAGAATAGCAAGACAGGTAAAGGATTATACAACAAATGTTTTACCGCCTTTCTTCAGAGAGCTGGTTCAATACGTAGAAACCTACAAATATGCCTGGCATACTCCCGGCCACATGGGAGGACAGGGATTTTTGACCAGCCCCTCGGGTACCGCTCTTCATAAGTTCTTTGGCGAAAATGTCCTGAGAGCAGACCTTTCTATCTCCGTACCTGAGCTCGGTTCACTGCTGGACCACAGTGGAGTCACGGGAGATGCGGAAAACTTCTCCGCTAAAGTTTTTGGGGCAGACCAGACTTACTATGTGCTAAACGGAACTTCAACTGCCAACCAAATCATCTGGAGGAGCCAGGTATCTCCCGGAGAACAAACGCTCATGGACCGTAATTGCCACAAGTCGCTTAACTATTCGATGATAATTACCGGGGCCAACCCGGAATACATGCATCCTCTGAGGAATGGACTTGGAATTATAGGGCCTGTGGATTTCAGTGAAATCCAATCAGAAAAATCGTATAAAATGGCGGCTTTAACCAATTCGACCTATGACGGTGTCTGTTACAATACGCATTACGTCCAGGAATGCCTAAAAAATGTGGAGATACTTCATTTTGACGAAGCCTGGTACGCCTACGCAAAATTCCACGAAATTTATGAAAAACACTATGGCATGTCTTTACCTCCTGGAAATAAATTAGTATTTTGCTCCCAATCCACCCACAAACTGTTAACGGCTTTTTCCCAGGCTTCCATGATTCATGTCAGGTTGCCCAGGTACCTGAGCAATTCGGCTGAAGCTAGGGAAAACTTCCATGATCTTTTTAATGAATCGTATATGATGCACGGATCTACTTCTCCTCAGTATTCTATGGTGGCTTCGCTGGAAGTAGCTACTAAGATGATGCTGGATAATGGCGATGTCGTATTTGATGAGATTATTAAGGAAGCCATCGAACTACGCCGGAAGATCGCATGGGCTCAAGAGGATCTGGCTGAGCAAAAAGATTGGTTTTTCAAGATATGGCAACCACCCTGTATTGCCGAACGAAATGATAACCGCGAACCAAAGATTCCAATTGAAAAATTGGCTGAAGACCAGACTTACTGGACTATCAAGCCGGCAAAGCCAGATGAAACAACCTGGCATGGTTTTGAGGTTAAAGACGAATATGCCATGCTGGACCCGATCAAATTAACTTTTATCTGCCCTGGAATTGATATTAACGGCAATATGGACGATACCGGCATCCCCGCTGCTATTGTTACCAATTACCTGATCGACAAAGGCATTGTCTGTGAAAAAACCGATTATTATTCCTGGCTCTTACTTAACTCAGCAGGCACTACCAAAGGAAAACAGGGTACTCTGGTGGCCGAACTATTTAAATTCAAGGAATTATACGATTCAAAAGCGTCGCTGTCTGATGTATTTCCCGATCTTGTTGCAAAGTACCCGGAAAAGTATCAGGGAAAGAGCTTGAAGGATCACTGCCATGAAATGCATGACTATATCAAAAAGTATAAACTGCTGGAGAATATGCGGGAGGCTTTTGAAGCCAGGCCAATACATGATTTGACTCCGACCGAAGCTTATCGTTGCATTATAAAGCAGGAAGTAGAATCCGTCGAGTTACGCGATATCAACCCCGATGCATCAACACCTCGAATAGCTGGAGTAATGCTGGTTCCCTATCCTCCGGGAATTCCTATCATAATGGGTGGGGAAAAATTTGACTTCCATGCCGGAGATATCCTGAATTACCTTATTGCTCGACAGGATTTCGAGAACGAATTCCCTGGTTATGAAAGCGATATTCATGGCATAGAAAGGACTGCTCCAGATGAAGAAGGAAATAAATATTTTAAAACATTGCTGATAAAAAATTAGAAATAAACCTGGATAAGTAAGAATCCACTTTCAGCAGATGTCCGATCAATTATTAGAAGTTTTTCTGCTATCGTTTTTTCTGAAAACTGCCCTGGTTGCTCAAAAATGTGTTTTTGAAATATCCTGCAGTTTTCGACCTTTTGCCTTTACTTCTATTGTTTTTCCTTTCATACTCTCCTTTTAATTTTGTTTCACTCTTTCCATTTCCCTCTAACTTTTATTTGCCAGTTAAATTTTTTTACAATGAGTACTTTTTTTAATTATGGTGTCTTAATGATTAATGGGAAGTCACTTGCTGCAGAGCAATTAAGGGAAGTTTATTATGTCTGTTTCTCTCAATCAGCACAATTATATCCAGAAAAATTCGGAGAGCTTTCTGGAATTTCACTCAAACTATTCGTCTGATACCTCTTTTTCTTCCGGGTCCCTGGAAGGAATAAAACTCTTCCTTGATATGGATGGAGTCCTTACGGATTTCACCGCAGCCTGTGAGAATATCGGGGGCAATATGATGTTCTGGTACAGTAACGACAGAGAACTCTTTTGGAAAAAGATTACATTTGCAGGAATCGAGTTCTGGTCCGAGATGTCCTGGATGCCCGGCGGGCAGGAATTGCATGGTTTCCTTAGAAGCTCGGGCTTTTGTCCGACAATCCTTTCTGCGCTTCCCGGACCTGAGAGGAAAAAAGCTTTAACCAATGCAAGAAAGGGAAAAATCAAATGGATCAGGAAAGAACTCGGGCCCTCTTATGCAGAGGCTGCAATTCTCTGTTACCGCCCGGAAAAAGCCTTACAATCAGGGTTTGCAAGGGTTCTTATTGATGACAACTCCGAAAATATCCGCGAATGGGAAGAAGCAGGAGGTATCGGAATCCTGCATAAGAACACCAGTCGGACGATCAGGTGTTTCACTAAGGTTCTTAAAGTCGAGCAAAAGTTCTGATATGCTAAACTTTACAGGCTAAACTTTACAGGGAAGGCCGAAAAGGCTTATGCTTCTTGATTACAGGCTACGATAAGAGCCACAAAGTTTTGTCTGTGGTTTTTGATATATTCTCCTTCCACATCTTTTAACCACTTTTTTCCTCCGTGAATTGCGTGATCCCCGCAGATAAAGAAAATCGTTCCTTTTTCCGCATTTCTGTAAATCTCACCCAGGTTTTCATCCACAGCCTTTGCAGCCTTTTTCAGTTCTTCCCAGCTATCTGCCCTGTGGGAAAAACGGTCAAGGGTTCTGAGGTGAACTGCCAGTATATCGGGCTTTTCTTTAAGGGCATGTAGCGCATAGTTCGTTATCTGAAGGTCATAATTCAGGATATCCTCGGAATTCGGGACTCCATAAAAGTCCTTTATCCTTCCCCTGAAACTTTCTGCACCTTCGGTCTCTATGACTGCTGACGCTTTCATGCCTGCCCTGCAAGCCCATTCCATAATGCTTTTCAGTCTCGGGTTTTCCGAGTCTTTTGTCCTTTCAGTATAAATGTCCGCGGTCGAGTAGATATTATGTTCTTCTGGTAGATATCCTGTAAAGATTGATGCAATTGCAGGGGAGGTTATTGTTGCCGGGGATTTGCACCTGAAGAGGAGCCCTTTTTCGGCGATTTTGCTCAAGTTTTTCATTATCGGAGAAAAATAATTATAAAGAGAATACCCCAGACTGTCAACCACAATGATTACTGCTCTTTTGCAGTTTCTTTCCTTTGCGTAGCTCTCTACTTCCGGAATTGGCCTGCCAGTTGGCGGAACCATAGGGATTTTCAGTAATCTCGAGATCGTAGGGGTAATATCAATGGTGTTGCACTCTAAAATTTTCATATGCTCTCTAATATAGTATCTAGCAAGCTGGCTTATATGTATTTCCTGTATTCAGGGTATCCTCTTCAAATTTAATGGATTTCCAACCACCGAAAAAATATAATAGTTGTTCCATTTTCCCTTATCATATTTTGGAGTAAAAAAAATGGAACTCGAAGCTTTAAAACAATTGCTTGCTTCACTGGACATCAATCCTGATGAAATTAAAGATGAAAGATATGCCAATGTCTTTCACATTTTGTTTGCTATCATTGAAAAGCAGAATGAAGAAATTGAGTTTTTCAAGGCAGAGGTCCAGAAGCTTCGAGATGAAATCAACTTACTCAAAGGTGAACAAACCAAACCTAAGATTCGTGGCTCTAAAAAGAATGAAGACATTTCTTCTGAAACAGAGAGAAGAAATATAAAACTTACATAGGATAAAGAGTCTAAATCTAAACTGGACAAAATAGAGGTTCATCAAACTGAAACATGTAACGTTGATAGATCCATTTTACCCAGTGATGCGTATCTTAAAGGTTATAGAAACGTAATAATTCAAGATGTATCCATAAAGCCTGTAAACACCAACTACAGGATAGAGATTTTTTATTCTCCTTCTGAGCACAAAACATATTCCGGTAAACTTCCAGAAAGTATAAAGGGTGAATTTGGTCCCGGGATCAAATCTCTTATAATCACTCTT
>JGI20225J20221_1001568_pt1 | contig 22377 bp, 16 predicted proteins | sample BioMet4_FD_20221 | JGI IMG/M metagenome (IMG submission 20221)
CTAAGCTAAAGATCAGTACCTGCGTATCCAATGGTAAAGATACAAAGAATGCTAACGAACCACAGTAAAAGTAGAACTGAAAGATATTGGTATTGGCTTATATTTTTCAGCTTTGGTAAATTTAAATCGGGTCGACCTCAATGGTAAAGCTACGGGTATGGCAATTAGCGCTAGTGGAGTAATGGAAAAACCCGGAGCTGAATACAGATCTTTTCGTAAGGACTTCTCTTTAATAAGGGGGGTAATTGGTGGACATGATACCGGTGAATGGGATAATAAAACTGATAAAGGAGTTCTTGTTGAAGCTAAAATTCAAGGAGCAAACCTGTCCGAGACTAATNTGAAATGGGGGGGATATATTTCACCTCAAAAGANGGGAACTTCGATTTGCATTTCGATTGCTCACAACACCAATGTNGCATTCCTGCAAGAATACTTGAAAAGCATTGCCTCAAATATCAAAGGCCGTGGCTTCGGGAAATGTGAGATTATTCGGACTGTTTAGTGCACTGAATCTGGAAGGTAATGTCTTTGCCGATGGCNTCTTTCAAGGTTAATATTCCTGGAATACNAACTATGCATTNANAGATTCCAGGTTAAGATTACTCCTACCGAGTTTTCGGGTAAGAAATATCAAGATTCCAACGATCTAGAAGGGCATAATGGGGACTGCTACTGTAGCAGTANACCACGAGCATTTCAAAAACATGAATTACCGCCTGCAGGTAGATGCAANNAACATGTTTGGNATACAACACCAAGGAGACACCCGATTTACAGTTCTATGGNACTGTATACGGCACNGGTAATGCTTCTTTNGTTTGGGAGATAGCNAACGGNATTNANNTTGACGTTGCTAATGAAAGGACNAACAGAAATACAAACTTCGTTTATATGTTGACTACCACCAACTTCGGCAGNTTAANAATGCAGTTTGTTACGTTTCGTNGANAAGACTCCAAAACGTAAAATTGAAGAAGTATTCTACAGTNGTTGCTGATTATTTCCTTCAAAACATGGTGAAAGAGGCAGCAACCTCTTCATCTGATGTTCACTTGAATATGTCAATTGATGCCACACCAGATGCAACAATGAAGATTGTTGTTGATCCTATTGCNAACGACTATATTATTGGTAAAGGATCGGGAAATATGCGGATGGAGTACTACAACAAGGGGGATATAAAAATGTTTGGTAACTACACGATAGATCACGGAACATACAAATTCAGTCTGCAGGAAGTTATTCGTAAAGATTTCAGTATCAATTCGGGCAGTACAGTCACCTTTAATGGAGATCCATTAAATGCAAATCTTGATATAAAAGCTAAATACACTGTAAACTCAGTATCTTTAAGTGATCTAGGTTCAGAAGTTCCCGAAGATCTTAAAAAATCAAACGTAAAGGTGAACTGTTTAATGGACATCAGTGGTAATATGCTGCATCCTACAGTGAAGCTTGGCATTGAATTGCCAAATGAGAGTGAAGAAAAGCAACGTATTGTGCAGAACGTTATCAGTACTGAAGATCAAATAAACATGCAAACGCTCTACTTATTGGGTATTGGTAAATTCTATACNCCNGATTATGCAACAGTTTCTCAGAATTCAAATGCTATGACTTCGGTATTATCTTCTACTCTTTCCGGACAGCTTAATAATATGTTATCTCAGGTTATCAATAGTAGCAACTGGAACATTGGTGTTAATGGTAGNACNGGAACCAATGGGTGGACTGATATGGAATTTGAAGGTATGCTTTCAGGACAACTTCTAAATAACCGTCTGTTGATTAACGGTAACTTCGGATATCGTGATAATCCTACCGTTACAACCAATTTTGTGGGAAACTTCGATCTGGAATATCTGCTTACTAACGAGATTCGTATGAAAGCTTACAACCAGTCGAACGACCGTTATTATACACGCACCACATTAAATACCCAGGGACTTGGTATCATGTTTAAAAAAGATTTTGATACATGGAACGATTTATTGCCATGGAACCGTAAAAAGAAAAAAAGTACTGTTCTGCCTAATGATTCCATTCCTCCTGAACCACAACCAAAGGCTGTTCCTAAGTCGAAAGAAAAAAGAGATCGACAATAGATAGAAACAAAAAACAGAATCCAGGTACAATGTTAAGTTTACCTGGATTCTGTTTTTTAAATTGCCGGATTCCTATTCAGCAGAGGAAATGGTTAAACTGACAAACATCTTCCCTTCTCTGAAAAAGTATTCAATCTACAATTCCATCAGTTGCATTTAACACTTGAATTTAGGATTAAAGAACCGTTTTAATCATTGAAAGCATTCAATGCAACCGTAGGTTTTCCACTGTTATCGAAAGCTCCCAGACTATAGCTTTTCCAACCTCCATAAGCTTCAGGTTCCCAATAGAAAACCCCTATTCCTTTATTATTGCTTACCGATTTCGTTTTAGCTATAATATCCTTAAGAAAAGAATTACAAGCTGTAGATGAATCCCAGCTCATACCAACTTCGCAAACCATAACCTCCGAGCCATATCTGGTAACCATATCATTCATGTTAGTAAGACACTGAGCATCCATCGTAGACCAATTTGTTGCCGAAGGATAAAGAGACATTCCAATCACATCCCATTTTCCTCCGTTGCTTTTCAATCCATCAAACAGCCAACGAAATAATGAATTATCATTTCCATTCTGAAGATGAATAATAACCTTGGCATTCGGGAATACAGATTTCACTGCATCATATCCGGCATTTGATAATTCGGCATAATTCTTCATATTCACAGAAGCTTTACCATCTTCCCACAACATGCCATTTCCGGTTTCATTACCAACTTGCACCCATTCAGGAGTAATGCTGTTGGATTTCAGTTCATTTAGTACATCTTTTGTATGATCGGCCACAGCAGTTTTCAATTCACTGAGGTTATAACTTGTCCAGACAGCCGGCTTGGTTTGTTTGCCTGGATCTGCCCAGGAATCACTGTAATGGAAATCAATCATTATACGCATATTCAGACTCTTTGCTCTCTTAGCCTTTACCAGTAAATCTGCCTTATTACACCATCCGTCAGACGGATTTACCCACACGCGTAATCTCACTGCATTCATACCAAGACTCTTGAGCAAGGCCATACCTTCCATAGCAGTACCCGAAGCATTATAAAATTTCTTCCCCGAAGCTTCCATTTCGGTTATCCAGCTCACATCGGCTCCTTTGGCAAAAGTGCCGGTTTCGGGAGTAACAATGACTTCCTCATTATCTTCCTTTGAGCCGCAAGAACTGGCGCTAAAGAATAAAAGAAATAATACAATGATTGATTTAATGTTTTTCATAAGTAATATATAGTTTTATAGATATAACATAGGTACAAAAATAGAGTATTATATCAAACTTACTTCAATAAAGGAACAGAACTTATAACATAAAAAGTAAATATTTGAATAGAAAAAAGACAAAGCAATATAAAATAGTAGCTACACAATAGATAGTATATCATCTGACCAATCTTTGGTAGTTACTTTTATCTAAAATCCTTTTTTTTATAAAACCAGCTTATGTATTACTATCTATTCGCCACATTTTTTCGACAGATACAGAGAACGATATTTAAAAGATACATCTATTCCTAAATTAGAGGTGATAAAGGAATATTTTAAATATAACTCAACAATAAGAAGAACACGTGACACTCGCCTCTCTGATAATGGAATATGTGGCACAGGTATGTATGATACAACAACGCCTTCTTACAAATCCTCATCCATAAAAGATGCGACTTGTAAGAAGGCGTCATTATTCTTAATATTCTCTTAGTATTTAAAAGCTCCGGCTTTAACGTAAACTTTATAATCCTTAATCATTCCCGGACAACCCTTTTCTGCTCGTGGCAGATATCTGAAGCCTGTAACTACTGCATCCTTTCCAAGATCTATCACAACCTGATGAGGATAAGCTGCATTGTCTACCGCACTCCAGAATGTAGATTCCTGTAGGTCGAAAATCTTGTCGGCTGTGCGGTTACCACTTCTGGTCTCTTCGCTGTCGGCATAAAGAATCTTCCAATTTTCACGGGATAGTGGCTGACCATCGGCTCCCAATACGTGTAGCTCTGCAACAGAAGCTATATTGCTGCCATCGAAAGAAGATAATCCTTCCAGACAGAAATAGCGTCCTTGTACTTGCTTGTCGAACTTTACTTCCTGCCAACCATTACGGAAGGTAAATGTACCTTGTGCTGCTGCTGTTTCGTTCTGAAGTTCTAACTTCTGACCACTTTTACGGTGTGTTTCAGGAGCTTTTTCACGAAGCATATCCAGAATAGGTTTTTTCAAACCTTTCACTATGGCTTGCTGAGGACCTTTCAGGTCGAGGACAATAATCTCGTTCTCACCCTTCTTCAACCAGCAACCAGGCATGTAAAGTGTTTGCTGTGGACCAATTTCCCAGATTCTTCCCATGGCATGTCCGTTTACCCAAACCATTCCTTTACCCCAGGTCTGCATATCGAGGAAAGTATCTCCCGTTTCTTTCAGATTGAAAGTAGCACGATAGTAAGCAGGCATAGTTTGTTTGCCTTTTGCAGTATATTTCTTGTTCTGAACGAATTTATAATCAACCGGGAAGTTGTAGACTGTCCAGTTTTTCAGATTAACGGCATTGCCGTTTGAAAGCAATTCTACCTTTTCGGTAATACCTTTACGGTCGTGGATAGACTTGTCGAAGTTTACACGTCCCATGGCTTCCACCAGGATATCCAGTCTGGCACCGGCCTTCAAGGCAGGAAGCGTTACACTGTTCTCTCCGTGACGACGATCCAGGCGACTAATCAGTTTGCCATTCACAAAGATTTGTGCCCAATCGTGCATTTCAGTAATCAGCAATGTTGTTCCTGCTTTTACCTTTGGCAAAGTAGTGCGGTACAGAATTGTTCCCCATCCCTGATTAAACTGTTCCATTGGCTTGATATCCACACTCTTTTTAGGAGCGGGAAGGTTTGCAAACAAAGGAGCAGCAGCTTCGAACTTAATTGCCGGAATTTCAATAACCGGATAGGCTGCAGGTACATCAGCAAGCTTTTCTCCCGGAGCTACATATTTGGAAAGGAGTTCACGCAGTTGCCAGAACTTAGGTGTTGTCCATCCGGCTTCACTAATCGGAGCATCATAATCATAAGAGCTACACATGGCAGAGTATGCCGGATTGTTGGCACCTCCCCAATGACCGAAGGTTGTTCCTCCGTGAGTCATGTACAGACTGAAAGAGATGTTTTGATCAAGCATATCCTTTAAGCCGGCAACCATAGTTGCACCATCGCGGGTTTCGTGCTTGCGTCCCCAGTGGTCGAACCAACCCGACCAGAACTCACTACACATCAGCGGAGATTCCGGACGAAGGCTTTTAAGTTTCTTGAACTGGCTTTCAATGTTGGCACCGGTACCAAAGTTAACAGTCCACAGCAAATCATCCAATGCATTATTGGTAAAGTTAGAACTCCAGTCGCACTGGAACAAAGGAACTTCGGTAAAGCCCGATTCACGAACGATGTCTCTGATTGCACTTACATAAGGCTTGTCTGTGCCATAAGAACCATATTCGTTTTCTACCTGAACCATAATGATGTTACCACCACGAGTAATCTGCAGATCAGCCAATTGCTTGCCGATTTCCTTCATAAACTTGCGTACACGCTCCATGTAATAAGTATCAAGTGTACGGAGTTTTACGTCCTTCTTAAGCAACCACCAGGGCAGTCCGCCCATTTCCCATTCAGCACATACATACGGACCGGGACGGACAATAACGTACATGCCATGTTTCTGAGCCAGACGGCAAAAACGGGCAATATCTTTGTTGCCTGTAAAGTTGAACTCATCGGGATTCTGTTCGTGCAGATTCCAGAACACATACAAGCAAAGGGTGTTCATTCCAAGTGATTTACACATCTCAATGCGTTGTTCCCAATAAGCATCGGGAATACGAGGATAGTGTATCTCTGCTGCTTTGATAACAAAAGGCTTGTCATTCAGCAGGAATGTATTCTTGCCTGCCTTGAATGTTCCTCCTGCCGGCTGCGTCTGCGCGCTAGAACAAGCAGCCATGCTAAAAATTAACGTAAATAATAAGGATCTAAATAAATAATTCATACTATTAAATGTTTGTGTTATTATAGTGAGGTATTACCCTACAACTTCTATTTTACTTCTGCCATTCACCGTTTTCTCTACCCTGACCTGAGTGGCTATATGTTCGTTCATCTCGCTTACATGAGAGATTACACCAATTTTACGGCCTTGCGTTTGAAGTCGCTCAAGCGCATCCATGGCAACACCCAGTGTTTCTGCATCCAGAGAGCCAAAACCTTCATCGATAAAGAGAGATTCTACCTTCATGCGGTTAGATGACAGAGACGATAGCCCCAAAGCCAATGCCAGAGAGACCAGAAACGATTCTCCACCCGACAGTGTATGCACACTCCTTATCTCGCCAAGCATATCCAGGTCGATAACTTCCAGTCCCAGGGTTTCAGGGATCCGTTTCAGTTCGTAACGCTTGGAAAGTTCCTGCAGATGCTTATTGGCGTAAGTAAGCAACACATCGAGCGTGTAGCCCTGAGCAATCTCCTTAAATTTAGAGCCGGAAGCCGATCCAAAGAGCTGATTAAGTTTCTTCCAGTTCTCAGCCAAAGCCTCTTTTACAGGAAGTTCTTTCTCAATCTTCTTCACCTTTTCCTTGCCTTGTTTATGGCTGGCAAAGGTTGCATCAATCGTAGCATCTCGCTTCAGCATAGCATCCAGCTGGGTGTTTGCATCCTGTAATTGAGTCTGCAGGTTATCCATTGATTCCTCCTCACCCTGCGGACGGACTTCGGCTGACTGATGTTGTTCCAGCTTCTTCTTACGTTCATCTAACGTAGCACCGATGGTAATTTCATTCTTTTTCAGCTGATCGAGAGCCCTATTCTCATTCGTTAGCCATGCGCTATCTTTTTGCAGGAATTCGGCTAACAGTTCCAATGTAATTGCCCCGTTCTTTCGTGCAATCCACTCTCCTACACTGTTTTGCAATATTTTATTGCGCTCATCCAGCCGTTCAAGCATGGTAGTAACCTCCTTGATTCCCCCTTTCAGACTCTCGCTATTAGCATTCAGTTTATTCAGTTCTTCACTCAATTTCCTGAATTCCTCTTCAACGCCCTTTTTCTCTTTTTGGAAAGCACCGGCCACCTCATCAGCCTTTTTACCGTCCAGCAGTTTTTTTCTTTCAGCTGCCAGATCATTATATTCTGTGCGATAATCAGCCAGCTTCTTAGTCTTTTCTTCCTCTCCTTTAATAGCCTCTTCCAGATTCTTTTTTTCTCCTGTAAGAGCCGTCTGCAGGTTTATACTTTTCTCTTTTATTTGATTCAGCTCTATCTGATTACCAGTCCATTCAGCAGCTAGATTCTGAAGTTTTACTTGAAGTACTCCTTGTTCAAATTCAGCTTTCCATGCAGGCAGAGCGGCAAGATAAGAATCGGCATCGGCAAAGGCATCCTTGTATTGCTGAGTGTAGCTCTCAACCATCGTTGCAAGGCGGGTAATCTCCTTATTTGATTCCTCAATACCTGCGTTCAGCTCTTCCAATTGCTTCTTTACACTCTCTTTGGCGCGGTTCAGTTCTTCCTCTTCCAGATTAGCTTCACTGCTTATACCTTCTACACGCAGCGGATGATGCAGACTACCACACACCGGACAAGCCACTCCGTCCGACAGCTTTTCGCGTAGTGCAAGAATCTCTGCCGGCAAAAGTTTATCCAGTCTTTCGGCCTCCTTTTGAAGGATTTCCAGCTTCTTTTTATCACCCTCGAGCACTTCTTTACGGCTCTTAAGCGTCTTTTCACTATTAGCCGACTGCTTCATTGATGTCTGAGCCGTATTCAATAAGCTCACAATCAGCTCCGTACGTGGTATCAGTTCCTTATAGATGCTTTGCGCTTCAAACCAGCTATCAAGTTCCTTTGCCCGTTTTAGCTCATTATCCAACAGTTTTTGAGTGGCAGCGATATTGCCCTCTGTTCGCTCTTTCAAAGCCTTGGCAGCATCAAATTCATTCTTTGCCTGAACGCCGTTGCGTGTAACCACCTCCAACTTAGCATCCAATTCACGTGCACGAAGAATCTCCGGTTCAGCCTTCTCAAAGTCCTCATTTACCTTTTGTTGACGGGCTTCACAAACTTTCAGATTTTCCCTGGCAATAGCAAGTAATTCAGCGTTCTTCTTCTCGTCCTGAAGCTTTGTCTGCAGACTATTTCGGTAAGCAGCACATTGCTTCTGAGAGGTCTGCAATTCATTATAAACATCGCGAATTTCCTGCACTTCATCAACCTTTGCCACATATTCGTATCTAGGTTTCGCTGTTTCAATAGCCGTTTTAGCCTCCCCAAGGAGAGTCTGTGCCTGCGATACTTCCTTAGTAAGCTCCTGCTCCTGCTTAATCCAGCCAATCTTTTGGTTCAGGATTTCAGCACTCTTCTTTATCACTCCGGAACTTTCGGCAATCTGTTTCCGCTCCAGTTCCAAAGCCTCTATCTGCTCTTCCGTGAGCAATTCAATTCCTTTAATCCTATCTTTCAACGCATTGAGTTCAGCATCCGCTTCCTGCGTCTTCCGATAGATAGACTGCGAGATACGCGAATAAACATTGGTACCCGTCAGCTTCTCGAGCAGCTCAGCTTTTTCTGTTGATTTTGCTTTCAGAAACGTGGCAAAATCTCCCTGAGCCAGTAATACGGCGCGGGTAAACTGATCGAACGTGAGGCCGATTAGATCTACTATCTGTTTCAACAGCTCCGTCTTTGTGCCCTGTTCCTCAACAGTAGTTGTGAGATTAACAAGCTTGATGGAGACGTTCCTCAGTCGCCCGGTAAACTTGCTACCAGCCCTTCCTACCGTCCAAGTAGAACGATAATGTTCTCCGCTGAGTGCCACAAAATCGACTTCTGCCATTCCATCCACAGCCCCTCTGCGAAGAATATTCCGACTATCTTTCAGGGTAATGGAATCGTTCTTATTATCCTGAATATTGGCATTGCTGGTTACACTGCTTAACCGTGGTGTAGTATCAAAAAGAGCCAGACACAAAGCATCCAGCAAGGTTGATTTTCCTGCTCCGGTGCTTCCGGTTATGGCAAAAATACCTGCCGACTTCAACGGTTCTGCCGTAAAGTCCAATTCAAAGTCTCCTTCCAGAGAAGCCAGATTCCTTCCTCTAATTGCTAATATCTTCATGCTCTATTTCCTGGATAACGCTTTGCAGCAGGTTCTTCATTGTTTCGGGCATCTCTTCGCCCCCAAATTGTTTCTCAAACTCCATCCTTGCAATCTCCATAGGAGTAATTGCCTGCAGTTCCTCGTAGGTAAAAGTCTTCGATTCTGCATCTCTGCCAACTTGTACAGCACCCAGTCTTGCCAATCGTACTGATTTGGTTTTCAAGGCTTCTTCTATCCTATTCCGAAGTGATGGTTCAGGTTCTGTAATCAGAACTTTCACCTCCAGATATGGAGAGGTTTCTGTGATTTCTCCTTCCGGTAGCTTGTCTATTTCCTCCAGAACTTCCTCCAGAGGCTTTGCTTCATTAGGGATGCTAAGTATCTTAACAGGAGCATCATAAAGCTGTTTTTCAATCTTTGTAACTGCTGCTCCTTCAATCTCTACCAGCGCCACACTTTGCTTGTAGTTCTTCTCGGCAAAGGACATTGGCAGAGGAGCTCCGGCATATCGCACCTCTTCACGGCCGCATACTTGCTGACCACGGTGTAAATGCCCCAAAGCGGTATAAACAATTTCATTTGAGAAAGCATCGGGCGAAACACACTCTTCACCACCAACTATGGTACGTTCCGATCGGTCGTTCTCAGAAACGATACCTCCGGCTGCATGTAAATGTCCCATTGCCACAATGGCCTGGTTGGGTTGCCGTACTTTCAGCACTTCTTGCAACAATGCCTCGTACATCGCCTTTACACCCAGCGGATAGCTCTCTGCTTCGGGATAATCTCCCTGACGAAGATAAGGAACAGCCATGCACCAAGCCACCACTTCACCGTCCTTGGTAAGCGGAACAATCAATCGCTGATAGTCTATCAAGCCATCAGCCGTACGCTTTACAATGCCTTTAATGGTAATATTCATCTCCTCGAGAAGAGGATTAGGAGCCTCCAGTCGTGCTGCCGAATCATGATTACCGGCAATCACCACTACCTGCAAAACTGGATTATCCGTAGTGATCTCCCTTAAGAACTTATAGAACATCTTCTGTGAATCGGCAGAAGGATTCGGAGTGTCGAACACATCTCCCGCAATGAGCAATACGTCCACGCCTTGTTCCCGGATCTGGTCTCTCAACCACCCCAAAAAGTGTAAATGCTCCGCTTTACGGTTATAATCAAAAAAAGTTTGACCGATGTGCCAATCGGCTGTATGGAGTAGTTTTATCATCTTCCTGATTAAAGTATTTTCATACAAAAATAGCTTTTTTTATCAGAGTTACACTACTTCAGACAAGCATAAAATATATTTGAATATTTACAAGACAAGATTGAACTATAATTCTACTACAAAAAGAGCGAAATATCCATTTATCAACTGCTTTTACAGACTTCAATATATTATGCTGTTTCATCGGAGCCGTTTATAAATGTAATACAGCTGGCGTATCCTTGCAAACTTCAATATCCGCTATTTCATTCAGATAACTACTAGTGTCGTAATATTATCCACACTCTTGCAGGCTTCAAGACCTCCCTATTTCATCTCTTTCAGAAACTTCAGGGCATTTGTGGCGTGCTTGTAAGTTCTTATTTGTGAGCTATGCACATACACCACCTTGCCCGTTTTATCTACAATATAAGTAACCCTACCGGGCAAATATCCTAATAAATTAGATGGTACCCTGAACATCTTACGCACTTTATTTCCTTCATCACTTAGTAGCGTATAGAGAAGAGCATTTTCTGTAGCAAACTCCTTATGACTATCAACCGACTCTCTGCCAATGCCAATAACCATTGCATCGGCCGCTTTAAATGCATCGAGGTTTTCCTGGAATGCCCAAACCTCACGTAAAGTGTTAGGTCCACCGTCTGCATTATAGAAGAAGAGAACCAAATTATGTTTGCCAATCACAGAATCAATAGCCAAAGTATTGCCATTCTGATCCTTAAGCGAGAACGAAGGAACCCGGCTTCCTACGCCTATTTTAGATTTCTCAACTTCTGTTTCTTTTGTATGAGTAAAACCACTAAAATCAAAATAGAAAACAAGCGTAATTAAAATGAGAACCAGATAAGTTCTATAGTAATTTCTGAACTTCTTATATTTAGGGTGATCAACACTATGGCTTCCTATAAGCCCTCTAAGCTCGTCAGTAAGCAGCGGTTTGATATTGATAGTCCAACTATCAGTCTGATACACAATTTTCCTGAATTTACTCCGGTAAGTAAGTAATGGCAATCCCAGTGCTATGAAAAGAATCAGCCAGAAATTATCTAAAAGTAGCATTATCATATTATCAGAATTTATAGGTTATCAAATTATGAGAAATTCACTCCATTGGCCTACTATTATAACAGATTAAATATTAAAATGTTGATAGCACAAAATTATTCGCCACTGATTTTTATTTTATGAAGAATAGATTTCAATTATTGGAGAATGAATTCTGCTTATTGCAGAATAATTAGATATGTAAATAAGTACAATTACATGGAATATCCTCTCAACCCATTGTATTCAGAATTATTCGTTTTACTTTTGAGTGACAAATAACATAATTACATAAAATGAAACCATTAATAAAAACAGTTCCGGCCCTTTTGGGAGGCCTGTCATTTTTCACTGCTGCACATGCACAGCAAGAGAGTAAACGTCCGAATATCATTTTTATTCTGGCAGATGATATGGGTTACGGCGACTTGGCTTGCTACGGAAACAAGGTTGTAAAGACACCAAACATAGACAAACTGGCCAGTGATGGTATCCGATTCACAAACTGCTATGCAGGATCGGCCATCAGTTCACCTTCCAGATGTTCGCTCCTTACTGGCAAGCATACAGGGCATACCACCATCAGAGATAACTTCTGCAAGGCTGGAGGTCTTCCCGGATTGAAAGGCACTAATCCTATCCGCAGAATGCATCTGCTTCCTAACGACACTACTATTGCTACTGTTTTAGGTTCAGCAGGCTACAGAACTTGTTTGGTAAACAAATGGCATCAGGATGGGTTTAATCCCGGAGCCGGACCGCTGGATCGAGGTTTCGATGAATTTTATGGCTGGTTAATCAGTACAGAAAATTCGAATACTCCTTATTATTATCCTGCCCTACGTTTTTATAACCGCGATCTGAAAGTTATTCCAGAGAACAAGAATAACAAACGAGGTATACACGACAGCGATCTGTCTGTAAATGAATCTATAGATTTTATAGATCGTAATAAGAGTAATCCATTCTTCCTGTATCTGGCTTTCGACGTTCCTCATGAACCTTATTTCATTAATAGTCTGGAACCTTATACAAATTCATCTTTATCGGATACGGGCAAATTGTATGCTAGTCTGATTACTCACACCGACGAAGCAATAGGTCGGTTAATTGATCATCTGGAAAAAACAGGCCTGCGTGACAACACGATTATCATTTTTGCATCAGATAATGGAGGTGCAGTGATGGCTCCTCTTGAAGAACTAAACTGCAATGCCGGATTTCGCGGACGAAAAGGAATCTTATACGAAGGAGGTATCAAAGTGCCGTTCATTGTTAATTATCCAAAGCACATAAAAGGTGGACAAACAATGAAGAATCTTATCTACTTCCCGGATGTAATGCCTACCCTTGCCGATTACGCACATGCAAAGCTTCCTCAGCATATCGATGGAATAAGCATCAAAGCCTTACTTGATGGCAAGAAACAAGATACAGACAACCGGGTGTTCTATTGGGAATTCCCTGGAAATCAAGTTGCTGTACGTAAAGGTGACTGGAAGATTGTATCTGTAAAAAAAGGTACTAAGCTTGAGCTGTATAACATCACAAAAGATCCTTACGAGAAAACGAATCTGGCAGAGAAGTATCCAGAGGTGCTAAAAGATCTTGAGAAAGAAATTAAGAAATCGCATGTAGCTTCTCCTAACTGGCCTATCGAAGGAGAATAAAACAAGTTTTAAGTAATTAGAACATTTCCTATTTGAGATCTGAAGATATAAACAGATATAAACATCAAAGGCTGTCAAAGTAGATTTGACAGCCTTTTTATATTTTCAGAAAACTATATAAATAAAGTTTTAATGCTTTTAAATACTGTTAAATAACATATATTATAAAGCATTCACAACCTGATAATTTAAAATTAAGTTAAAATTAAGACTATATAAATGACACATTAATTACCTTTGCACTGCATTTATGTTTTATAATTTTATCTTAATTCATAAATCGGTGTTAGTTTAACAATAGATTAATACAGGTAATTAAATTTAATCATTTAAAAAAGTTATGAAAAAAGTATTTTTACTAGTAGCTGCAGCTTTGTTTGCAAATGCAAGCTTTGCTCAAGGTCAGGAAAAAGCTTTAAAACAGTATGGTTTTTGGGATAACTGGTTTATCCAAGGTCAAATTGGTGGACAGTACACCTTTAGTGAGGGTAACAATGGACCAGCATCTTTCGGAGATAAACTTAGCCCTACTACTGCTCTTAGCGTTGGAAAATTCTTTTCGCCAGAAGTTGGCGCCCGTGTTCAGTTAGGTGGATGGACTTCAAACAACATCAACATGAGTACTTATAAAAATTACGGCGTTAAGTACTTAAACGGAAATGTAGATGCATTGTTCAGTTTAACAAACATCTTCCTACCTTATAAAGAAGACAGAAAATTCAACCTGATTGGTATCTTAGGTATTGGCTATGTACACGGATTTAAAAATTCAGATGAAAATCTGCATGCTACAAACAGCATCGCTCCTCGTGTAGGTTTGCAAGCCGACTACCGTTTATGCAAAGCATGGAGTATAAACTTAGAAGCTAACGGAAACTTATTACGTGACGATTTCAATGGAATCTCTGGCGACGAAAGCTATGACGGTACTTTGAATGTATTGGCTGGTGTTACTTACCGCTTTGGTAAAAGAGGTTTTGCTACTGTAGATGCTGCTGATCCTGCATTGATTCAATCTTTGAATGACCAAATTAATGCACAAAGAGCTCAGATTGAAGAATATAAAGCTTGCTGCGAAAAGAAATCAGCAGAACCAAAGACAACTATTAAAGAAACTCCTGCTGCAAAAGAAAATCTTAATTCAGCTGTAATTTTCCGCATTGGTAAAGCAACTATTGACCCAGCTCAGGAAGTAAATATCTACAGAGCTGCACAATATTTGAAACAAAATCCTGATGCAAAAATAACTGTAGCAAGTTATTGCGACAAGAAAACAGGTACTGCTGCGTTCAACCAAAAATTGAGCGAAAAGCGTTCTGCTGCTGTTGCTAAGGTTTTAAAAGAAAAATATGGTATCAGCGAAAGCAGATTAACTGTTGTAAACAACGGTGATAAAGAACAACCATTCTCTGATAATAATGCATGGAACAGAGTAACTATTATGACTTCTAAATAATAGATTTTTGATATAAATATTAAAAGCTGCCTGAAGTAAATCAGGCAGCTTTTTTATTGCTCTTCTTTTATATTTAAAGTATTACTCTAACAACAAGTCAACAGAGAAAGTACAATTAAAAACCACTCAAGTTTAACCGTCCTCCCGTTACACATTTACCTGAAAGAGATGGTGTAGGTATTGTACTGCTCAGAATAGCATTGATAGTTTCTGATACAGTAGCTCCCGGATGAGAAGTTAGATATAACACAACAGCACCGGTTACGTGAGGTGCAGCCATGGAAGTACCACTCTCAAGAGCATAACTTGAATAAACATTACCCTTTGATTTGAAAGGTATGCAAGACATGATGTCAGATCCTGGAGCAGCAAGGTCAACCGACTTTGGTCCGTAATTTGAGAAACTGGATAAAGCGCCTGTACTTGTGATGGATGCTACAGAGATTATATTGCTATTACTATATGCTGCAGGATAGCTAGCTAGTAATCCATCATCATTGAAACCATCATTACCTGCTGCTGCAACAAATATAATTCCAGCTGCGTTAGCTCTCTCTATCGCATCATACAAAGCCTGAGAATATCCGCTTCCGCTCCATGAGTTATTAGTTGCTACAATATTCACACCTGCTTTTTTAAGTTCAGTAAAGTAATCGATTGCTTTGATAGCATCGGCAGTAGTACCTCCTTTTCTGCCCATGAACTTACCGCTCAGCAATTTTACATTCCAGCATACACCGGCCACACCTACTCCATTATTGCCTGAAGCACCGATTATACCTGCCACATGAGTACCGTGATCATCTAATGCAGCATCAAAGACTTTATTGTTATTTCCTGCGAAATTCCAGCCATACACATCGTCTACATAACCATTTCCATCGTCATCTATTCTGTTACCAGCTATTTCTCCAGGATTTGTTCCTGCATTTGCTGCCAAATCTTCGTGCGTATACATGTATCCTTCATCGATAATACCTACGTATATATCACCGGAACCAGTGTGACCAGCGGCCCATGCACTTGCAGCATCACAACCAAACTCATTCGCTGGTGATGTAGACGGCCCGTACATGCCCCAAAGAGTACCATCCGTAAAGTAAGTATCATTAGCTGCCTCGTCAATTGTATAGATGTAATTAGGTTCTGCATATTCAACCGCTCCTAGCTTCTTCAGGAGCCCAACAGCTTCTTGCACATTCTTTGACGTTTTAACCAAAGAAACACCATCTTTATCACCATTACGTTTCATTGCACGAGTCAGAATCTTCTCGGCCACAACTCCGCTTACATTACTTAAAGCGCTATCTCTTGCTGCAGATGATGAATTACTTTTAAATTTCACAATAACCTCATTAGCCACAAAAAGTGAATCAGACGAACTACTGGATACAGAACGTGTTTGAACTCCCGTTTCCGTTTGAGAATTGACTACAGTCAATGATTCTTCATCCGAACAACCTGGAGTAAGAACAACCGTTGAACCCAGTAAAATAATAGCAGAAAAAATAGGATTAGCAAGGCACTTTTTCATAATTCTTTTTTTAATTACTTTATGCATCAATAAATTACAAATCACAAAAAAATGGCAGAACATTCTGATTTTGAAGAACAACTGTCAATTAGATTACGAAGATAGAATTTTATTTTAATAAAATTGATTGCATTTTAATTAAAATAATGTTCTATTTTAACTGTAAGTTCAACTAATTTTAATAAAATTATACGATAGAAGTACAGAGAAAGAAATAATCTTGAGAAACAGTGGTTCTTCGTCACTTTTGGAGAAAGGTAACTGTTTCAAATGCCTCTCCAACCTATATCCTAAATGCTTTTTGATAAGCCATTTATTGAATCTGATAAAAAGTCAGCTAAACACAATGATTCAGATGTTCAATATAATATCTTCCACCAAAAGTGACGAAGAACCCAAAAAGTAGATTAGGCCTCTGATAATTAAATCTCAGAGGAAAAAGACTATACTTTGATTTTCTAAAGAATACAAATTGATTCGAATCTTCAAACCAATTCTCAAATTAAGTTCTAATAAGCTTAAACGGGGTTGTTCTATTTTCTTAGAAAACCCCATTTACGCTTATTCTAATAATGAGACTATACATTACTTATATATAGCTAATAAATATAGTTATAGCATTACAGATACCTTATCCAGTGCCTACACTATTGCTTATATATAACTAACAAATACGTAATTTATATAGCAACTACCTATTTATAAATTCATTAACTATAAACTATCACCAAAATCTTCTTTAAACTTAGCCATCAGTTTTTGTGGCCAATCAGACGTTGGTTCTAGTTTACCCATGAAGAAACGTAGTACCGGTGGTTCCTCAATAAATCTAAGTCCACCAATCAAATGACGATTCTGATAGAGCCATGCCATACGATCTTCCACATATTTTAATTGAGATAATGTAAACACACGACGAGGTACAGCCAGGCGAAGCAACTCCATGTTAGCTAAAGGCTCAACACCATTTTCATCACGTTGATTGGATAACGTACCACGTTCCATACCTCTTACTCCTGATATTAAGAAAAAGGCTGCTGCCAATGCTCCCGCAGGATATTGATTTTGTGGTATATGAGAGCATATTTGCATGGCATCTACATGGGCTCCAAGAACTCCGGCAGGCTTAACCATCGGCACTCCCTTTGCATCCAGTGAATCTACAAGATACTTAATGAATATAGGACTCTGACTTACAATCGTTTCATCCCAAACCTCGTACAGACCTACTGCCATTGCTTCAACTTCACGAATAGACATACCACCGTAAGTCAGGAAGCCTTCATAAAGAGGTACAAAAACCTGAAGTTTCTTATAAACATCCGTATTATTGGTACATATACCTCCACCTCGTGAACAACTAAGCTTGCGTGCAGAGAAATAACAGATATCAGACAAGCCTGTCATTAGTTTAATAACGGTTGCCATATCAGCGTTTTTAAATTCTTCTTCACGCTGAATTATCAAGTAAGCATTTTCGCCCATCAAACTAGCATCAAGGACAAGCAGCAGACCATATTTATCAGCTATAGCACGTACATCACGAAAATTCTGCATAGAGAAAGGCTGTCCACCAATCAAGTTTGTTGAAGCTTCCATACGGATAAAAGGAACATTTTCGGGACCATAGGACTGTATAACTTCCTCTAGCTTTTCAAGATTCATATTCCCCTTGAATGGATGATCAGAATTTATTACGTAAGCTTCGTCATAAAGCAATTCAGCTATTTGTCCTCCTCTGAGAGTTATGTGAGCCATTGCTGTTGTGAAGTGATAATTCATTGGAATTATGCTTCCCTTCTTTACATAAGCCTCTGACAAAATATTTTCGGCAGCACGTCCCTGGTGAACTGGTAAGAGATATTTTTTATCCAAAACATCCTCGACCGCTTTTTGCAATCGCTCAAAACTTTGAGAACCGGCATAAGCATCATCAGCACGTAGCATTGCCGATACCTGATTATCACTCATAGCATTCGTTCCCGAGTCGGTCAACATATCGAGAAATACATCTCTGGTGCTAAGTTTAAAAGTGTTGAATCCTCCTTCATAAAGAGCTTCCATACGGCGTTCCACTGGAACTAGATTGAGTTTTTGAACAATGCGCACTTTGTGCAATTCCAATGGAATATTTTCCCCGCTGTAGAATTTAATTTCCTGCATAATAATAAAAAAATGTGTTTACTGTATAGATATTTATTTAAAGCCAAGCATAAAAAAATTGCGTACTCTCCGGTCAACAAAGCACGCAATTCAAAAAATAAGAAGTGTCGTTTAGATACACTTTTAAAGTACTACGTTCGCAAATATATGCATTATATACTAAAAACAAAATAAAATGCAAGTAAATTCATCAAAAATAAGTTTTTTATCTATTATTTGGAATAATTATAACAATTATATCCATAATCGTATCAAAAAGAAAGTTATATCATGTTTCGTATATATAAGAATATAAAGAAACTGAAAGATTACAAACAGTTCCAAAGGTTATATCATATTTCGTATACAAATGAATCCCAATCATTTCGAGAATGATAGAGTTCACTCCTTCAACTATTTATAGAATGCAAAAAGCACTTAGGAAACTAGTCTTGAAATTTATCTTTCACTAATTCCTGTTATTTATACCAAGAGTCTAACTTTTAACTAAAAATATTGATATAAATTGAAAATATTATTGTTTATTTACAATAGACAAAGTAAAGTGAATTTAAAGTGATAGAATTTCTATTTTATAAATTAATCACACTTTGATCATGAAATAACATCAATTAAAACAATTTCAGCAATAATAGAAGTATTACAAAGAATATAATCAAGAACTAGACGTAGCTAACAATATAAACTAAGCTATCTGTTTTAGGCACAAAACAAAAGGATCACCAAGGTAATACTTTCAGAGAATTGAAGTTGCTCGAAAAAGGTATTACTTTAATCAGAAAATGGGTTGTTCAGGAAGTTAGGACAACCCATTTTTTATGCTTTCTGTCTAGCTCTAAAAGTGTTACACAGAATTATGTGTAAAGGACTAAGAGCTTTATTTATATTCTTGTCACAGAAACCTGCAACGGCTATTCAGGAGTAGACATTTTCTTCGTTCATTTTCTTCGATAATTTACCTGAGTTATTTGCTTGGATCATATTCTTCGGTCATTTTCTTTAGTTATTGTTGGTCATTTTGCTTCAGTTATTTAGGTTCTTCGTCACTTTAGGTGCAAGATATTATATTAAGCCTCTTATTTCTGGTGTTTTGTAGACTTTTTATCAGATTTAATAAATGACTTATCAAAAAGCATGTATAATCTTGATTGGATAAGCATTTGAAACTGTTTGCATGCACCAAAAGTGACGAAGAACTGTTATTTATTTGGGTTATTTTTTTCTTATCTTTATCTGATACCATTATTATGATGCATTACCAGACACTTAGTTTTACTTCCAGAGTGTTTTCTTTTTTTTATTTGCTAAGTAAGCCAAGTACTAATTACACAAGATCACGAAGTGATGAAGTATGATTTCTATGGCACTGACAAACTAACAAAGTACTAATTACGCTCTACTACATTACAAAATAAACTTGTCTGAGTATTATATATAAGTATATTATACAAGTATGAGAATTAGGCTCCATTCATTACATAACAGATTACTAATGTTATAGTTAGATATTTATTTTCAATAAAAAACTATTCTTTTAATTGTTTATATCCAATGAATATTTATCTTTGAAAGTCATTTTATTTCAGGCTTCACCTGTATAAGGAAAGCATGAAATAAAACAAAAAAACCAATCAGATCTAAGCAGAAAAACATCTACACGCTATGAAAAGAACGAAGTTATTATCATTAATCATCTCCCTGATATGTTTCTCCTCCTGCAGTGAGTTAAAAGAGTTTCAAGATACTAGTGGCAAAATCACTACCAACGTAACTAGTTGGGGCACTGTTGGAGGTTTTGCTATCAATTCTGGTAGTATAATGAACATGGGAGATCCTGCAACCAACTCATTTATTGACGAATGGAACCTTTCGAACGAATTAGCCGGAGGATTGCCCGGTAGCCTCATAAGTCCAGATGAGAAATTACCTTTGATAACTAACTCTGATGTACCTGCAAAGCAATAATACCGAATATTAAACAATGATAAAATGTCGAAGATTGTCAAATTATTATTTAACCTGATCATATTGTTTACACTTCCAATAGCACTATTTCTGCTCTTTTGGTGGTCGTCCCTACTTTTTACAACCGACAATAAAAAGATAGCAATAGCTGCATTAACAGGCCTTATAGCAGGCTTTATACTTAATTATCTAATTCAAAAGATAAGAAAATACCAAATATACCTGCTTCCCAAATGGATACTAATAATAATATATTCACTTTATAGCATATACACATTTGGCTTTTTTATGGGAGTGCCAATATTCAATCTTATTCCAGGTATTCTGGCAGGGTATTATTGGAGACAAAGAATTCTCTTGCAAAGAACCTCTCCTTACATTTACAAGAAAAGTATAAAAGAGGTTGCTATCTTTACAGCTGTATGGATGAGCGTTATTTCAATGGTAGCCATATATCTGGGATTGACCGACGAATATACAATATCGAATTTAAAAGGAATGCTCAACATATCACTTTCGAAATTACAGCTAACTATATTTGCTGTAATGGGTGGCATATTCCTTACTCTTTTTCAATATTGGATAACACAAAAAGTGATAACAATCAGGCTTCACAACAAACATTAACTTATTAATATGGAACCATCAAAAGGATATGAGAACTACCCCATTCGAATTGTGTTACTCTCAAATATAGTATCACTGGGGATAGATGCACTTGGTTTCTTTATCATTCTCAGATTAGGATTGGTCTATTCCTTAATTTACTTGTTTTACCTCATTATCTTAGAGTACAGACTAATGAAGAGTGGTTGTATAAGCTGCTATTATTGGGGCAAAAGATGCGCTTTCGGGAAAGGGAAACTAAGCTCCTACCTCTTTAAAAAGGGCGATACAAAAAGGTTTTGTGCTAAAGAAATGACATGGAAAGATATGATACCCGACATTATGGTATCACTTATACCATGAAAACTTCCTAGTTACTATTACTCTTTATTTTAACACTTCCAAAAGGGCTTCAATCTTTAGCATATAAACGTTTGAACTACTTCGTTTAAGGGGAAAAGACCAAAATAAAACGTTTGAACTACTCGTTAAGGGAATGACCAAAATAAAATATCGATGCTCTCCTCTCTCGAACAAGGAGGAAAAATTTTCAGTCGGACGTAAGGAAAAGAGAGTGGACTTCGCGGCCTATTCCTCAAGTTAGTAGGCGTTCGATTCTCGTAACGAAATAATATTCCTACCGAACGGGAAGTTACTTAGTCCAAACACTGATATTGGCCGTAAAGAAAACGGGTACGTTTTACTACGTCTACTGGCGTTTTCTAATAAATTAATGAATTTCCTTGTCTTTCCACGATTTAATGAACAATCAAAAAAGAGAATGTCGGGATCGACGGATCGGCATTATTATAAGGAGTTTTGGCCTATATTTAACGATATCAAGAGGAAAGAGAATTTCCCCGCATTTTTGACTTCTATCAAAAATATACGATATTGCATATCCACGACATTATAATAAGAGAATGTCGATCGACCGATCCATTAATATAAGGAGTTTTGCTTCATATTAAACGAATAAATCAGAGAAGAAGAATTTTCCCATATTTTTTGACTTACTACCCAAATACGGATATTGCATATCAACGACATTATAGAAGAGAATGTCGATCGACTATCCATTATAATAAGGAGTTTGCTAATACTAACGATATTGGAGAAGAGAATTTCCCGGCATTTTTGACTTCTTTCCCCAAAATACGTTATTGCATATTATTGTCACTATATAAGAGAAATACCGATATTATCGTACGAAAAAGAAAACGAATCTTCTTCCACTTTAACATCTACATTAGAAGAGAAATTAGACTGAAAAACAAAAATAATTTCTCGTACAATACGGCCCGGTAGGACCAAGAAAGACAACCGTCAATAACGTCCGGTCACGATGGCGCATGCATTTTGGTACGGGGTGAGCACCAATTCTTATGGTCGTCGTCATACCTGTTACTCATTTTTTGGTCTAGTTTCAAATATTAATGATCTTATTAGGGGTGTCCTAAT
>JGI20225J20221_1002190_pt1 | contig 22362 bp, 14 predicted proteins | sample BioMet4_FD_20221 | JGI IMG/M metagenome (IMG submission 20221)
GGTCGCCATGGCATCAGATGCTGCCTTGGGACGGCCTGCTATGTGTGCGGGGGCGTGCGTCTCGTCGACCTTCTGGAGGAGCTTCTCCACTGCAAGGTGGGTCACACCACGGCAGACGGCATGTTCAGGTTCGAGGTCGCGCGCTGCATCGGAGCGTGCAGCCTCGCTCCCGCGATCGCCATCGACGACAAGGTCTATGCCAAGGTGACCACCGAAGCGCTTCCGGGCATCATCTCCTCGTACTACGAGGCCGAGGGGAGCGCGCGGTGATGGCTGCCAGATATGCAGGCCGAATCGAGACCATCCCTGATCTTGACCGCGTCAAGCGGGAGTTTCTCGACTCTGTCAAGGACTTCAGGTTCACCATCATCGTCTGCGGAGGCACGGGCTGCATCTCGTCTCATTGCGGGGACGTCCTTACCGCGCTTCGCAAGCACTGCACCCTTCGTGGCCTGGAAGAAGAGGTCCGCATCGTCGAGTCGGGCTGTTTGGGGCTGTGCGCCCTCGGTCCGACCGTCCTCGTGGAGCCGGGTGACACGTTCTACGTCAACATGACGTCCGAGAAGATCGTCCAGGTCGTTGACAGGCACATCATCGGCGGCAAAATCCAGGAGGAGTACACCTTCTTCGACGAACCGAGAAAGAAGCACATACCCCGTCTCACCGACATCCCGTTCTATCACGATCAGGTCAAGATCGCCCTTCGCAACTGCGGGTCAATCGATTGCGCCTCCATCGAGGAGTACATTTCGAGGGATGGGTACTTTGGCTTCGCGAAGGCCGTGAAGGAGCTCGGAAGGGTCGGCACCTACGAGGAGCTCATCAAATCAGGACTTCGTGGCCGTGGTGGTGCGGGCTTTCCCACGGGCATCAAGTGGCAGAGTGGCCATGACCAGCCCGGTGACAGGAAGTACATCGTCTGCAACGGTGACGAGGGCGACCCGGGCGCGTTCATGGATCGCTCCGTCCTCGAGGGAGACCCCCACTCCATCATCGAAGGCCTCCTCATCGGCGGATATGCCATCGGTGCCAACCAGGGATTCGTCTACGTTCGGGCCGAGTATCCCATCGCCGTCGAGCGGCTCCAGGCTGCCATCGGAGTCGCCTATGACCGCGGCCTTCTCGGCAGGAACATCCTCGGCACGGGATTCGACTTCGATCTGGAGATACGCATCGGCGCGGGTGCCTTCGTCTGTGGCGAGGAGACGGCCCTCCTGAACTCCATCGAGGGCAAGCGTGGCGAACCGCGCCAGAAGCCGCCCTTCCCGTTCCAGAGCGGTCTCTACGGTTGTCCGACGATCATCAACAACGTCGAGACGCTTGCCAACGTTCCCGTGATCATCACGCGCGGTGGTGATTGGTACGCCTCGTACGGTGTCGGCAGGTCGAGGGGCACGAAGGTCTTCGCCCTCGCGGGAGACATTCGATACTCGGGCATCATCGAGGTCCCCATGGGCATCACCATGGGCGACATCGTGTTCAGGATCGGCGGTGGCATCAAGGACGGCAGGCAGTTCAAGGCCATCCAGTCCGGCGGTCCCTCCGGTGGTTGCCTGACGAGAGACCATCTCGACGTCTCGGTGGACTACGAGAGCCTTGCGGCCATGGGAGCGATCATGGGATCGGGCGGACTCATCGTCATGGACGAGACCACCTGCATGGTGGACACGGCACGCTACTTCATGGACTTCGTGCAGGACGAGTCATGCGGACACTGCGTACCCTGTCGCATCGGTACGAAACGCATGCTCGAGATCTTGCAGAGAATCGTGGCGGGCAAGGGGGAGGAGGCCGACCTCGACATGCTCGAGACCTTGGGTAACACCATCAAGGACACGGCGATGTGCGGTCTCGGTCAGACAGCCCCCAACCCGGTGCTCACGACGCTCAGGTACTTCCGTGACGAGTATGAGGCCCATGTCGTTCACAAGACCTGTCCCGCTCACGTCTGCAAGGGAATGCTCGTCTATGTGATCGATCACGAGAAGTGCCGTCGCTGCGGGCTCTGTGCGAGGAGCTGCCCGACAAAGGCCATCACGGGCGGTGGGAAAGAGCCGTTTGCCATCAATACCGAGGTCTGCTCCCGCTGCGGTACCTGTATAGCCCACTGCACGTTCGGTGCCATCTCAATCAGGTAGGGAAGTGAGTCACACGTGATTGGACTTACGATCAACGGAATTGCCGCGCAGGCATCGGAGGATGCCACCATCATGGAGGCGGCCGAGCTTGTCGGCATCAGGATACCCAGCCTCTGCAGATACCAGAAGATCCATGCCATCGGGGCGTGTCGCATCTGCGTCGTCGAGGTGGAGGGTGCAAGGAACCTCCAGGCCTCGTGCGTGGTCAAGGTGCACGAGGGCATGGTCGTCCATACGAACAGCAAGCGCGTACGTGACGCGCGCAAACTTGTCTACGACCTCATCATCTCTGATCACCCGAGGGATTGCATGGCCTGCTCGCGCAATCAGACCTGCGAGCTCCAGCAGCTTGGCTTCGACCTCGGCGTCACCGAGCAGCACCTCCACGGCCAGCTCAAGGAATGCTATCTCGACGTCTCTCCTGCGATCACGCGCGATACGACCAAGTGCGTCCTCTGCCGTCGCTGCGTGACCGAATGCCGTGACATCCAGGGGGTCGGAGCCATCAGCGCGCAGAACCGTGGTTTCAACAGCGTCGTGGCGCCTCCCATGGAGCTTCCCCTCGATGCCACGAACTGCTCGATGTGCGGCCAATGCACCACCGTGTGTCCCACGGGAGCACTCACGGAGACGTCTCACTCGGAGCGGGTCTGGGAAGCGCTCTCCGACCCGGACAGACGCGTCGTCGTCCAGACGGCGCCTGCCGTGCGCGTCGCGCTTGGAGAGCCGTTCGGCATCCCCTTTGGCGAATCGGTCACGGGAAGGATGGCCTCCGCCCTGCGCGCGATGGGCTTCGACGATGTCTTTGATACGGACTGGGGAGCCGATCTCACAATCATGGAGGAAGGGACGGAGCTTCTGCACCGTCTTGTCGACTCGGTCTCTGGTGGGTCTGCGGTGCTGCCCATGATTACGTCCTGCTCGCCCGGTTGGATCAAGCACTGCGAGCACGCGTGGCCACAGGACCTCGCCCATCTCTCCTCCTGCAAGTCGCCGCACATGATGCAGGGGGCCATGGTCAAGAGCTACTACGCCGAGAGGCTCGGGGTCGACCCAAGGAGCCTCTACGTGGTCTCGGTCATGCCATGTACGGCAAAGAAGTACGAATGCCAGCGCCCCGAGATGATGCGTGACGGCATCGCCGACGTCGACGCGGTCCTTACCACGCGCGAGCTCTCCCGCATGATCAAGACCGCCGGCATCGACTTCGCAAATCTCCCCGACGGCGTGTTTGACAGCCCGATGGGCATCTCCACGGGTGCCGCCGACATCTTCGGTGTGACCGGCGGCGTCATGGAGGCGGCCATGCGCACCGTATATGTTCTCGTCACTGGTCGCAGGCCTCCGTTCGAGAACTTCCATGTCGAGCCAATCATGGGATTTGAACAGGTCAAAGAGGCCAAGATTACGTTCGAGAACGTTCTTCCCAAATTCGCTGCCCTTGAGGGGAGAAGCATCAGGGTTGCCGTGACGAGCGGTCTCGAGGGGGCTGACATCATGATGTCCCAGGTGCACGACGGTACCTCGCCCTACACCTTCATCGAGGTCATGGGTTGTCCGGGCGGCTGCGTCAATGGAGGCGGACANCCGAGGACGACCGATGAGAACGTCCGCAAGCTGCGAGCGCAGGCGCTCTATCGTGAGGACGAGGGCAAGAAGATGCGCATGTCCCACGAGAACCCTGCCGTGCAGCAGATTTATGCCGAGTACCTCGGTGAGCCNTGCGGCGAGAGGTCCCATCACCTGCTCCACACCACGTACGTGCCGCGTGGCGAGTTCAACGAGCTCCTGAGGGAGGCATAGTCGCACCCTGGTTACGACTTTTGCCCATCGACTTTGGAACATGATTCAAGGTATTATCACNTCGTCTACCTGCGGTAATGTAAGAGCAAAAGTCGAGATTGGCAAACGAGAAAGGCACGCGCAGGTAGAGCCGTAGAGGTCATGAGCCAAAGTCGAATGTTCCATTCTCGTATCGCGATGATGACTTTGGCACNTNGGACCTTGGCATGCCGACNAGACGAGAACGGGGTCTTCTGGTCCTTGCGGTCGCAGTNGCGTTCCTTCGGGANCGGATTCACGCATCGTTTTCGATATATATGCGTCTCACGGGTGGCGNAGGGTCAACCTCTGGGGTATCTTCTACGATGACACGTGATGACGGAGGTCCCCATGGGGTTCACGAGTATCTATTGGCTGTCCTGCGCAGTCGTTGTTGGCCTTGGGGGCGGGGTCTTTCTTCTGTATCGTGCGTGGGGCGAGCGAAGAAGGGGAGAGGACTGTCGTCTCGAGCTCGTGCTGGGACTTTGGTGCATGGCAATCGGAGTGCTTGTCGTGCTCGCCCGCTATACGCTCGTTCCTGATGCGCTNGCTGCGGCGGTGGNCTGCCTTCCGGCCGGGGTGTTGCTGATTCTGGCAGGCCGGCGTACCTGGCTGGGGGATGCCCGAGAGTATCCCGTCGAGGTCGAAGGCCGCTGNCTGCGTCTTACCGAGGGGCCGGGCGGTGAGCGCTGGGCCGAGTTCTCCTACGAGGTCGCCGGGTGTACCCTGCGCGCATTCTGCGAGGATGCCGTCACCAGGGGTACCGTCGAGGTGGGGAAGACCTATCCCATCCACGCAAGCGCNAGCCAGCCGCTTCTCGTTCGGTGGTCAGTGCGTGGAAGCATGGCGGGGGGCGTGGCCATCTGCCTTCTTGGCGTGGCACTTCTCGTCATCCCCGTTTTCGTTCTCCTGGTCTAGAACGGTCGTCCGAGAGCAAAAGGGCCAGACCGCATCGCGATCTGGCCCTTGGCACTCTTGGAGCGGCGGACGGGAATCGAACCCGCAACAATCAGCTTGGAAGGCTGACGCTCTACCAATTGAACTACCGCCGCACTGGTCGGGGTGACTGGATTCGAACCAGCGACCCTCTGCTCCCAAAGCAGATGCGCTACCAAGCTGCGCTACACCCCGGAGCCGCTGCAAAAGTATATGTTACGAAGGGGGTTCGAGCAACCTATTCTTGCGGATGCCACTCATACTCGACATCCGCGACATACGGTCATCTCTCGGTGGAATGTTCCTGCCCTCCTTCCGACGCCGGGTTTCGAACGCATTATGTCGATTCGATATCCACATGGACGCCCTCGCCGAAAAGGGGCGTCCACCCTCCTACAATGCCCTCAAGCCTTTAAGGACGGTACCGAGATGCCGTGAAGGAGACGTTTGGTGACGTGCATGTTCACAACTATTTGCGGGAGCGATGTCACGGCGTGACGGAGCTCCCGTTTTTGTGAGCACGCTGCCTCGCGTGAGGCAATCACCAACTGAGCAGAGAGAGGGTGGCACGTCGTGAACCTATTGGTCGATGACGGCAGGCATCCGCGCGCGCTTCTCGCGCTTGAGGATGGTACCTGCTTTTCCGGACGATCCGCGGGCGCCGAGGGGGAGGCGTTCGGCGAGGTCGTCTTCAACACCTCGATGGTCGGGTACCAGGAGATCGTGAGTGACCCCTCCTATGCGGGCCAGATCGTGACCTTCACCTACCCGCAGCTCGGCAACTACGGCATCAACGAGATCGACATGCAGGCCGCCGAGCTNCACCTGCAAGGNCTCGTGTGCCATGACATGTGCTATACGCCGAGCAACTGGCAGAGCGTCACGAGTCTCCCGGACTTCCTGCGCGCGCATGGCGTCGTCGCCATCGAGGGCGTGGACACGCGTTCCCTCACCCTGCGCATCCGGGAGGGTGGNGCCATGAGGGCTGCCATCTCCACCACGGACCTCGACCCCGAGAGTCTCGTCGCACGCGTTCGCGCCTCCGAGTCCATCGCGGACCACAACTACGTCGCCGATGTGTCCACATCCAGTCCCTACGCCGTGCACACGAGTGCCAAGGGCCATGTCTATCGCGTCGTGGCCTACGACTGCGGGGAGAAGACGGGCATCGCCAAGCGGCTGGCCGAGGCTGGCTGCGAGGTCACGCTCGTTCCCTGGGACACGCCTGCCGAGGAGGTCATCGCTCGTGAGCCCGACGGTGTGTTCTTCTCCAACGGGCCCGGGGATCCCGTCTCGGTCCCCGCGACCGTCGCGGCGGTCCGTGCGCTTCTCGGCAAGGTTCCCGTCTTTGGCATCTGNCTCGGTAACCAGGTCATCTCCATGGCGGCGGGCGCCCAGATCGAGAAGCTCCCGTACGGCCATCATGGTGGCAACGANCCCGTCATGAACCTTCTTACCGAGAAGGTCGAGATCACGGCCCAGAACCACAACTACGGTCCGGTCTTCTCCACGCTCGGTCCGCTTGTGCCCGAGCTCTCCGGTGGCTTCTCCGAGCACCAAGGCGACCTGCGCTTCTGGACCGAGCGCCGCATCGCGCCCGTGGTCATGAACGAGCGCTACGGCCGCGTCCGCCTCACGCACGTGAACCTCAACGACGGTACGCCCGAGGGTCTCCAGTTTCTCGACATCCCTGCCTTCTCCATGCAGTATCACCCCGAGGCCAAGCCTGGTCCCAACGACTCCACCTACGCATTTGCCGCGTTCGTGCGGCTGATGGGCGGCATGGAGGNGTACGCCCGAGGGTCTCCAGTTCCTCGACATACCCGCCTTCTCCATGCAGTATCACCCCGAGGCCAAGCCTGGTCCCAACGACTCCACCTACGCATTTGCCGCGTTCGTGCGGCTGATGGGCGGCATGGAGGACTATCTTGCCATCGACGTCCGCGAGGGGAGGCGCTTCTAATGCCCAGACGTGACGACATCAAGAAGATCCTCATCATCGGCTCTGGCCCCATCGTCATCGGCCAGGCCTGCGAGTTCGACTACTCCGGCACCCAGGCCTGCAAGGCCCTGCGCGGGGAGGGGTACGAGGTCGTGCTCGTCAACTCCAACCCCGCCACGATCATGACCGACCCCGAGACGGCCGACCGTACCTACATCGAGCCGATTACCGTCGAGTCCGTCGAGAAGGTCATCGAGATCGAACGACCCGACGCGCTTCTCCCCAACATGGGTGGCCAGACCGGCCTCAACTGCGCCGTGGCCCTCGCCAAGGCGGGCGTGCTCGACAGGTACGGCGTGGAGGTCATCGGCTGCGACNTCGACTCCATCGAGACGGGAGAGGACCGCAAGCTCTTTGCCGACGCGATGCGTGACATCGGACTCGAGGTCGCGAANTCCGACGTGGCCCACTCCATCGAGGAGTGCGAGCGCATCGCCGACGACCTTGGCTATCCCGTGGTGATCCGCCCCGCGTTCACGCTTGGAGGGGCTGGTGGCGGCATGGCCTATGACCATGACGACCTGCTCCGCATTGCGCGCGAGGGGCTTGCGCTCTCACCTGAGAGCGAGGTCCTCGTCGAGCAGAGCGTCGAGGGCTGGAAGGAGATCGAGATGGAGGTCATGCGCGACTCCGTGGGCAACGGAATCGTGATCTGCTCCATCGAGAACCTCGACCCCATGGGCGTCCACACGGGTGACTCCATCACCGTCGCGCCCTGCCAGACGCTCAACGACTTCGAGCTCCAGCGTCTGAGGGACTACTCGCTTGCCGTCCTCGAACGCGTCGGGGTTGCATGCGGCGGATCCAACGTCCAATTTGCCGTGAACCCCGTCGACGGTCGCGTCCTCGTCATCGAGATGAACCCTCGCGTCAGCCGCTCCTCGGCGCTCGCCTCCAAGGCGACCGGCTTCCCCATAGCCAAGTTCGCGGCGCTCCTCTCCGTGGGCTATACCCTNGACGAGATCAAGAACGACATCACCCAGGCCACCCCGGCCTGCTTCGAGCCGTCGATCGACTACTGCGTGGTCAAGATTCCGCGCTTTGCCTTCGAGAAGTTCAAGGGNTCNGATGACACCCTCACCACGCGCATGAAGGCCGTGGGCGAGGTCATGGCGATCGGCTCCACCTTCGAGGAGGCCCTCCAGAAGGCCATGCGTTCGCTCGAGCAGGGGCATGCCGGCCTTGGTGCCGACGGACGGGACGNCTTCGAGGACGATGGCTTCGAGGACAGGGTCGCCACGCCCACGCCGGAGCGGATCCTCTACGTGGCCGAGGCGCTGCGCCGAGGCTGGGGTGTCGAGCGCGTCTTCGAGCTCACCAGGATCGACCGCTGGTTCCTCAATCGCATCCAGGACATCGTGACCGCCGAGGGGGTAATCACTCGTCTCGGCCTCACCGGNCTCGATCACGAGCACATGATGGCCGCCAAGCAGCTGGGCTTCTCCGATGTCCAACTTGCCCATCTCACNGGTCAGAGCGACGAGGTCGTCCGCGTGCTGCGCGAGGTCGTGGGCGTTCGTCCGCTCCTCAAGACCGTCGACACCTGTGCGGGCGAGTTCGCCGCGCGTACGAGCTACCACTACTTCACCTACGAGGAGGGTGGCGCNACGGAGTTTCGCCAGGCGGCCAAGCCTCGCGTGGTGATCCTCTCCGCCGGCCCCAATCGCATCGGCCAGGGAATCGAGTTCGACTACTGCTGCGTGCACGCCGCCTATGCGCTCCAGGCCAAGGGCTATGAGACCGTCATGGTCAACTGCAACCCCGAGACCGTCTCCACGGACTACGACACCTCCGACCGTCTGTACTTCGAGCCCCTCACCTTCGAGGACGTCATGAACGTCATCGAGGTCGAAAGGCCCNAAGGCGTCATCGTGACGCTTGGCGGCCAGACGCCCATCAANCTCGCGAAGCGGCTCAAGGCCGCAGGCGTACCCATCATGGGGACCCAGCCCGAGGCCATCGACCTCGCCGAGGACCGCGACCGCTTCGCGAGCCTGCTCGATCGGCTTGGCATCGCCTACCCACCATCGTCCACGGCGGAGACCCTTGCGGATGCCAAGGACGTGGCGCGCAAGGTGGGCTATCCGCTTCTCGTGCGTCCGAGCTACGTGCTCGGTGGTCGTGGCATGGCCATCGTCTACGATGACCCCGACCTCGAGAAGTACATGCTCGAGGCCACGAAGGTCTCGCCCGACCACCCCGTCTACCTCGACTCCTTCCTCGAGGACGCCATCGAGCTCGACGTGGATGCGCTCTGCGACGACGAGGAGTGCTACGTGGGCGCGGTCCTCGAGCACATCGAGGAGTGTGGCATCCACTCCGGCGACTCCGCCTGCTGCTTCCCTCCCTTCTCGCTTTCCGACGCGCTCGTCGAGCGCATTCGCAGCATCACCAGCGACCTTGCGCTCTCCTGCCACATCAGGGGTCCGCTCAACGTGCAGTATGCCGTCAAGGACGAGCAGATCTTCGTCATCGAGCTCAACCCGCGCGCAAGTCGCACCGTGCCCTTCTCGTCCAAGGCCACGGGAGTGAGCCTGGCAAAGTATGCGGCGCGCATCATGAGCGGCGAGAAGCTCCGTGACCTCGACCTGCCGCCCGTCGATCGCGAGTACGGCTACTATGCGGTCAAGGAGGCGGTCATGCCCTGGAGCCGCTTCCCCGGCGCCGACGTCACCCTCGGACCGGAGATGAAGTCGACCGGCGAGGTCATGGGCATCGATGACACCTTCCCCAAGGCATATGCCAAGACGCGTCAGGCCATCGACTACGAGATTCCCATGACGGGTACGGTGTTCGTCTCGGTCTGCGACCGTGACAAGCGCTCCGTCGGTCCCGTGGCCCTCTCGCTCAAGAACCTGGGATACGACATCGTGGCCACGCGCGGAACCGCCAAGACGCTCAGGGCCGCAGGCATTCCGTGCGAGGTCGTCAAGCCCATCTCCGCTGGGCATCCCAACATCCGGGACATGATCGTGGAGGGCAGGATCGCATTCCTCATCAACACGCCCAAGGGCCACAGCTCGCGCGGAGACGGCTCCCAGCTGCGCAGCGAGGCGGTGAATCGCGGCATCGACATGGCGACCACCATGTCGGGTGCCACGGCGCTCGTGCAGGCCATCGCGGCCCTGCGAGCCTTCGAGCTTCGTCCCCACGCACTGCAGGACCTCGCGTAGCGGACGGCAGCACCAGGGTATACGGGGAGCGGCGGCTGGTCACGAGTGCGGCCGCCACTCCCCGTGCTGCGTCATAGACCTCACACATGTTCCACTTTGCGTGGAAAGAGGATTGTGAGCTGGGTATACTCTTCAGCGTTTGCTATGATTACAAGGCTATGCGTGAAAGCTGCGGGCGTGGCGGAACTGGTAGACGCGCTGGATTTAGGTTCCAGTGGGAGAAATTCCGTGAAGGTTCGAGTCCTTTCGCCCGCACCATCGCATGTCACCACGGCAACACGGGTAACAGTCAGCGGGAAGAACCCGCCGAGGTACGAGACACTGGAGGAACGTTGAAGATCACCGTCACCGCAGAGCAGCCGAAGGACAACAAGGTCGCTGCCAAGGTCACCATCCCCGCCGCAGACGTCAGCGCGGTCATCGACAAGACCTACAAGGACATCGCCCACAAGTACAACTTCCAGGGCTTCCGTCGTGGTCATGCGCCGCGCCCGGTGATTGATGGCACCATGGGCAGGGAGGCAATCCTCTCCCAGGCGACCAACGACCTCCTCAACGACGCAGAGCCCATGATCCTCGCGGAGCTCGACATCGTGCCCGTAGGTCGCATCGACTTCGGCGAGGAGCCGGGGATCGTCGAGCAGGGCTCCGATTACGTCGCCAACGTCACCATGGGCGTTCGCCCCCAGTGCGAGCTCGAGTCCTATGACGCCCCTGCCATCAACATGCCACCAGCCGGTGCCACCGACGCCGAGATCGATGCCCAGATCAAGCAGCTCCTGAGCTACTCGGCAACCTACGAGGACATCGACGAGGACCGCGAGGTCGTCGAGGGTGACGTCATCTCCGCCGATGTCGAGAACCTCGAGGGGGCCGAGCATCTCGCAGGTGAGAACCGCACGATCTACGTCTCCAAGGGTCAGACACCTGACGAGGTCGTCGATGGTCTCGTGGGCACCAAGCCTGGCGACACCAAAGAGATCACCTGGACCCAGTCCGCCGGTGCGGATGACAAGCGCGTCGAGCACACCTTCTCCATCAAGGTGAGCGTGAAATCGATCAAGCACCTCGTGACCCCCGAGCTCACCGACGAGGTCGCCAAGAAGAACTTTGGCTACGATGACATCGACACCCTTCGCAATGCCGTGAAGGAGGAGATCGAGAACGACAAGAAGACCTCGCTGCCCAACCTCAAGGAGGACCGCGTCGTCGAGGCCGTTGGTGCCACGCTCAAGCTCGACGAGGTTCCGGCCGAGTATCAGAACGAGATTTTCAACGAGCTTGCCACCGAGTTCCTGAACAGGCTCCAGAGCCAGAACATCTCGCTCGACATGTTCCTCAACGCTCGCGGCATCAAGCCCGACGACTTCATCGCCGACCTGCACTCCCAGGCCGAGGAGCGCGCCCGTCAGTCGCTCGCGCTCGACGCCATGGCGAGGAAGCTTGGCATGGAGGCGACCGACGAGGACGTCAGGAACGAGTTCGTCAAGGCGGGCATCGAAGACGTCGAGGACGAGATCGAGAACTGGCGCAACCAGGGTCGTCTTCCGGCGATCCACGACTCCATCAAGCGCACCAAGGCCCTCGACTGGCTGGTCGAGAATGCCACGGTGACCGAAGTCGACGAGGCTGCCGCGACTGCCGCCGAGGAGTAGCTTCATCACACCCAGCACGGAGCGTGCCCCGGGTGAGTTCGTCTCGCCCGGGGCATCTTCAGAAGAGGCAAGGGAGAAACGCACATGCATAACCCCACCAACATTCCGCTCATCCCATACGTCGTTGAGCAGACGCCGCGCGGCGAGCGCAGCTATGACATCTATTCCCGTCTGCTCAACGACCGCATCGTCTTTCTCGGCGAGGAGGTCACCCGCGAGAGCGCCAATCTCGTCGTCGCCCAGCTCCTGCATCTTGAGAGCCAGGATTCCGACAAGGACATCTCGCTCTACATCGACTCGCCTGGTGGTGACATCTACGCAGGTCTTGGCATCATCGACACGATGAACTTCATCAAGCCCGATGTCTCGACCATCTGCGTGGGCATGGCCGCCTCCATGGGTGCCGCGATTCTCGCCTCCGGTACCAAGGGCAAGCGCCTCGCACTTCCCAACTCCATGATTCTCATCCATCAGCCGAGCTCCGGAGTCCAAGGCCAGCAGACGGACATCCAGATCGTCGCCGACGAGACCAAGTGGATTCGTCATCACCTGAACGAGCTCCTCGCCGACGCCACGGGCAAGCCCATCGAGCAGATCGACCGGGACACCGAGCGCGACAACTACATGCGCGCGACCGAGGCCTGCGAATATGGTCTCGTGGACAAGGTCATTACCACTCGCAGCGAGCAGAGCACCCAGGAGTAGCCGCATGCCCAACGAAACAGACAGGAAGGAGATGTGCTGCTCCTTCTGCGGTAAGACCCGCAGTCAGGTGAGCAAGCTCATCCAAGGCCCTGGTGGCGTCTACATCTGCGACGAATGCGTCCACGCCTGTGCCGACATGATCGACGAGGTCGAAGGTGATGATGGCGCGCATGACCTCGACTACGAGGACAAGGATGATTCTCCCATCAAGAACCTTCCCACGCCTCACGAAATCTACCAGGAGCTCTCTCAGTATGTCATGGGTCAGGAGTCCGCCAAGCGAGCGATGAGCGTCGCGGTCTACAACCACTATCGGCGAATCCTGAGCGGGAACGACGAGGTTGCCGAGAGCGAGGAGCAGATCGAGATCGCCAAGAGCAACATCTTGCTTCTCGGTCCCACGGGCACAGGCAAGACGCTCCTTGCCCAGACGCTCGCACGCTTCCTCGAGGTGCCCTTTGCCATCGCCGATGCCACCACCCTCACCGAGGCCGGATACGTGGGCGAGGACGTGGAGAACATCCTGCTCAAGCTTCTTACGGCCGCCGACTTCGATGTGGCTCGCGCCGAGGTGGGCATCGTCTACATCGACGAGATCGACAAGATCGCCCGCAAGGCGGAAAACCTCTCCATCACGAGGGACGTCTCGGGAGAGGGCGTGCAGCAGGCGCTGCTCAAGATCCTCGAGGGAACCGATGCGAGCGTACCTCCCCAGGGCGGTCGCAAGCACCCGCAGCAGGAGCTCATCCACATCAACACGACGAACATCCTCTTCATCTGCGGCGGTGCCTTCGTCGGCCTCGACAAGATCGTCGCCGACCGCATCGGCAAGAAGGGCATCGGCTTCAACTCCGAGCTCGCCAAGAGGGCGGACAAGAACGAGGATGAGCTCATGGCCCAGGTCATGCCTCAGGACCTGCACAAGTTCGGCATGATTCCCGAGTTCATCGGACGTATCCCCGTCATCACCTCTACCAGGGAACTTACCGAGGACGACCTCGTGGAGATTCTCGTCTCGCCCAAGAATGCCCTCGTGAAGCAGTACAAGCGCATGTTCGAGATCGAGGGTGTGGAGCTGGAGTTCGAGGAGGAGGCGCTTCGGGAGATATCCCGCCAGGCCATCGCCCGCGGGACGGGCGCTCGTGGTCTGCGCGCGATTTGCGAGGCCACGCTCGAGGCCACGATGTTCGACCTCCCGTCCGACCTCTCCATCACGAAGGTCATCGTCACGAGCGAGTGCGTGGGGGGTNCGGCCCTTCCCCAGGTCATGAGGGGGTCGCAGAACAAGCATCGATTGGTCGAGGCGCTTGGCGTGAGATAGCNCGATCACGTTCGTGAAAGCCCAGAGGGGGTGCCATCCTGTCGGATGACACCCCCTCCGTCGTGTCTAGTGANGCCACGTTATCCTACCGAGCCGCCAAGACGCTCGTAGGTCTTGATGACGGCCACGCGCCGCTTCGTGCTTGCGGGGCAGGCACGATCGAAGAGCGGCATGATGCCACGATAGACGAAGCTCACCTGGACGCGCTTGGCCACTCCCGCCGCAGTCCGCCTCGACTCCTCGAGCTGGCAGCGAAGCTCCTCGAGGTAGGGGGAACGTTGGGCGTAGGTCCAGAAGAGGCCTGCGAGGTCTGAGTCGGGGTAGAGCCAGGGGCGGTTGTCGGGGCCGGCATAGTGCGCCACGCGGATGTCCCGTCGGGCGGCGGCGTACTCGTTTCGGATGTCATCGGAAGCCTGGGCGACGATGTGCGTGCGGCGAAGGTACTGCCAGTCCACGAGGTAGTTCCACTTCATGTGAACGCGCACGTAGTCACCGTTGACAACCTTGTTGAGAACGTCCTGGTCGAGCCAGCGCCAGGTGCGCTCGGTGACTATGGCGAGAAGCTCGTCGGGCGTGATGGTCCTCCTGAACTCATCGAGGTTCATGAGGAGCACGCCAGCCTGGAAGTAGTCGTGCGGTTCGGTCATGCCGAGCTCGTTCTTGAGGTACGACGCCACCGAAGGGTCGTAGCCGTCGATCTGTCCGATGGTGTCGGCGTCGCGCGTGGCCGCGAGCAGATGGCCCGTCACATCGACGTCGAAGAGCTCGGCGAGATCGCCACAGACCACAAGGTCGGAGTCGAGGTAGATGGCCTTCTCCACGTTGGGGAGCAGCGAGGGCGCCANGAGGCGATAGTATGTCTCGGGGCGAAAGTGCCCGTGGTGGGGGAGCATGCGGTCACCGAGCGCCGCGTCGACGTCAAGAAAGCCGATGCCCACGTTGTCACCCTTGGCCTGACGCGTGAGCGTGAGCATGCTCGCGGGCGTGATGTCGCGCGTGAGCACGATGATGTCGTAATGGCGGTCAGGCGAGGTGTTCTCGATGATCGATTCGATGGCAACGGAGAGATAGGGGACGAAGAACTCGTTGACCGCGAACACGACGACGACATCGGAAAGCGGGAGATTGAGCTCGTCGGATGACGATGCGAGCATGGCGCTCGAGAACTGGTTTCTCGTGGGTGCGGCCTTGCGCAGTGGCTTCATGTGTCCGGCTGCCTCCGTGGGCGTCTGGGTGGAACGTCCGACATCGATGGGGAGAATCACCGACGCGCCTTCCCACGCGTCGCACATATCGGGAAAAACTGTACCAGAGCCAGGGACCCGTCGTAGGGAGAAAGCGTGCGACCTCGCAGATGATTGACATCTACGGCATGTCCACGTTCTGCGAAGACCCGCGCCGAGCAGCTCGTCCGTGCTATTCTCATAGCTTGTATCTAGATGCAAGGCGCGGTGGATTCCGCTGGACGAGAGGGCCTGTACCGTGGAAGAGATGCCCAAGACGTATGATCCCCAGGAGAAGGAGCCCGAGCTCATCGAAAAGTGGATGAGCGCAGGATGCTATCAGCGCAGCAAGGGCGTGGGCGACTGCACCGTCGTCATTCCGCCGCCCAACGTGACGGGGATCTTGCACATGGGCCACGCGCTGGATGACTCCATCCAGGACGCCTACGTGCGCTATAGTCGCATGCGCGGCCGATCCACGCGCTGGATTCTCGGTACCGACCATGCAGGCATCGCCACGCAGACCAAGGTTGACAAGAAGCTCAAGGAGGAGGGCNGGTCCCGNCTTCAGATGGGTCGCGATGCCTTCATCGATGCGTGCTGGGACTGGACGCACGAATACGGTGGCACGATCGTGAGCCAGATCAAGCGCATGGGNTGCTCGATCGATTTCGACGACGAGAAGTTCACGATGAGCCCNGAGTTCTCCAGAGCCGTTCGCAAGGTCTTCTGCGACTGGTACCACGACGGTCTCATCTATCGTGGCAAGCGCATCGTCAACTGGTGCCCCCACTGTCGCACGGCCATCTCCGATGACGAGGCCGAGTACCACGACGAGAAGGGCCATCTCTGGTACCTACGCTATCCTCTGGTCGAGCCCGTTGACGGCATCGAATACATCACCGTGGCGACCACGCGCCCCGAGACCATGCTCGGTGACACCGGCGTGGCCGTCTCGCCCCAGGATCCCGAGAAGGCCAGGCTCGTGGGAAAGATGGTCATGCTCCCGATCGTCGACCGCGAGATTCCCATCTTCTCCGACTGGCATGTGGATGCGGGCTTTGGCACAGGCTTCGTGAAGGTCACGCCCGCCCATGACCCCAACGACTACGCCATGGGCCAGACGCATGGCCTCGAGCAGATCAACATCTTCGACGAGGTCGCCCATGTGGTTCCCGGCTACGGCGAGTTCTCGGGCATGGACCGCGACGAGGCCCGCGTGGCGATAGTCGACTGGTTCGAGGAGCATGGGCTTCTCGACCACGTCGAGGACCTTGACCATTCCGTCATGCATTGCTATCGCTGTGACACCGCGCTCGAGCCTTGGCTCTCCGAGCAGTGGTTCGTCGCCGTGGACAAGCTCAAGGAGCGCGCGACCGAGGTCGTCANGGATGGCGAGGTCACGTTCCATCCCGATCGCTGGACGCAGACCTACCTTACCTGGATGGAGAACCTCAAGGACTGGTGCATCTCGCGTCAGCTGTGGTGGGGTCATCGCATCCCCGTGTTCTACTGCGAGGACTGTGGGTGGGAAGATGCCTCCATGGAGGACGTCGACGTTTGCCCCACGTGCGGAGGGCACCACATCCACCAGGACGAGGATGTGCTCGACACCTGGTTCTCATCCCAGCTGTGGACCTTCGCCACGCAGGGCTGGCCCGACCATCCCGAGGGCATGGAGGGGCACCATCCCACGAAGGTGCTGGTCACAGCNCGTGACATCATCACCCTGTGGGTCGCACGCATGATCATGAGCTCCCTGTACTGCGTCGGGGAGGTCCCGTTCCACGACGTGTACATCTACGCCACCATCCTCGCCAGNGACGGCAGCCGCATGTCCAAGTCCAAGGGCAACGGCGTCGACCCCATGGACCTCATGGACAAATATGGTGCGGACGCGATGCGCTACAACCTGCTCACGCTCATCACCACGAACCAGGACGTCAAGTTCGATGCCAACGTCGACAAGAGGACGCATGAGCTCATCGATAGCCCACGCACCGAGCAGGCGCGCTCGTTTGTGACCAAGGTCTGGAACGCGAGCCGCTTCGTGCAGATGAACCTCGGGGGATACGTTCCAGGCCCCGCCAAGGCCGAGACGGCCGAGGACGCCTGGATGCTCAGCCGTCTCGCTCGCATCGTGGCCGAGTCCACCGAGGAGCTCGAAGCCTACGACTTTGGCGAGTACGCCCGCAACATGCAGTCCTTCTTCTGGAACGAGGTCTGCGACTGGTACATCGAGCTCTGCAAGAGCCGCCTTCTTGACGGTGCTCCCGAGGAGAAGCTGCAGGTGCAGCGCAACCTCGTCTACGTGCTCGACGTCTCCATGCGTCTGCTGCATCCCGTGATGCCCTTCGTGACCGAGAGCGTGTGGGACGCGCTTCCCGCGTCTGGGCTTGATGACCATTCCGCAGAGTTCCTCATGGTCGCGGCCTGGCCCGAGCCCGGGGAGCTTGCCGGTTTCGTGAACGAGCGCGCGGAGCATGACTTCGATCTGGCCCGTCGCGTCATCTCCGTCGTTCGCTCCACGCGCGCCCGCTACCGTCTCTCACCCAAGACCGAACTTGACGTGGCCGTGCGTGCGTCGCAGGAGGATGTCACCGTTCTCGAGGGTCAGCGGGGCTTCATCTGCTCCGTGGGTCGCGTCGACCAGCTTGCGCTCGGCGCCCAACAGGAGAAGCCTCTCAACGCGGTCTCCATAGCCGATGGTGCGCTCGAGGTCTTCGTCGTCCTCGGCGGGCTCGTGGATCTGGCAGCCGAGTCGGTTCGTCTCGAGGGTGAGCTCTCCAAGGCCGAGGGTGAGCTCTCTGGGGTCCGGCGCACCCTTGGAAACGAGGGCTTCGTTGCCAAGGCGGCTCCCGAGGTCATCCAGAAGAAGCGTGATCGTGCCTCCGAGCTCGAGGCTGCCGTCGAGCAGCTCAAGGCTCAGATTGCCGACTTCGCGTAAGCTGCCCGCCAGGTCGTTGTTCGGACGCCCATGGCCCCCGGTCATGGGCGTCTCCCTGTTTGGGATGAGGATCCCTGACGTGTGCCGGGATACGTTCTTGATATAATGCGCGCAGCACGTCGCTTCTGCTTCCGAGGCTTCTTTCAGCTGTCGAACAAGCTTGTCGCAGTGCTGTGTCGATTGCTTTGTCCTCACGACACCGCAGTGCGAAATGAGTAGGTTGGTTCCCTGAAAACCCGAAGACATCGACTCCGTGAGGCTGGTGATAATGACTTCCGAGAATGCCTTGCTGTCCGCAATCGAAAAGGTCGCGGTCGAGAGTCCCGATGCCGTCGCCTATGCGTCGGCTGGCGCTGACGAGGTGACCTACGGTGAGCTCTGGCGCACCTCGGGGCTCATCGCCGGCGTACTCGTCGACTGCGTGGTGGGACGCGGCCCCATCATCGTGACAGGAGAGAAGGACGCCCTCATCGTTGCCACCTTCCTTGCCTGTCTGAGGAGCGGGCACGCCTTCGTCCCCATCGATGCCGAACTTCCCGTGGCGCGCGTCCACAACATCGCGAGCCAGATCGGTGGGGCGGTAATCCTCTCCACCTGCGACCTGCGTCCNGAGCTCAAGGACGAGCTCGACCATATCGCGACGATATTCGACGCGCGTGAGCTGCTTGCGTCCGCCTATGGGTTCGNGGCGCCGTCCCCTGACGTCTGGGTGACGGGCGAGGAGACGCAGTACATCATCTTCACGTCAGGCTCGACGGGTCGCCCCAAGGGCATCGAGGTCACGGCAAATGACGTCACGCACTTCATGGACTGGATGGACGGCTTTCCCGTGGTGCGCGACGGCGGCAGGGTCTTNCTCGACCAGGCACACTACTCCTTCGACCTCTCGGAGTACGAGCTCGTGGGTGCCCTCTCGACGGGTGGAACGTTGCACGCCGTATCGGACNTGGAGTCCAAGGACTACCCGGCGCTCTTTGCCGATCTTGCGTCTTCGGGAGTCGAGGTCTGGGTCTCCACGCCGTCTTTTGCCGACCTGTGCCTCGTGGATCACAGCTTCGACGTGAATCTGCTGCCCGACCTCAAGATATTCCTCTTCTGCGGCGAGCCCCTTCACCACACGACCGTGGGCAAGCTTCGGAAGCGCTTCCCAGGCGCCATCGTCGCGAACACCTATGGGCCCACCGAATCGACGGTTGCGGTCACGTACTGCGAGATTGACGATGCCGCGCTCGTCGATGACGCCACGCTTCCCGTAGGCAGGGCGCGCCCTGGCACTGAGCTGCGAATCATTGACCACGAGACGGGCAAGGTCCTGCCGTTTGGCCAAACGGGCGAGATCGTGATCTGTGGAGACACCGTAGCCAAGGGCTACTACAAGAATCCCGAGAAGACCGCCGAGGCATTCTTCCCGTCATCCCTGTCCGATGGCACGCCCATGCGCGCCTATCGTACGGGTGACCTCGGCCACCTCGACGAGACGGGCATGCTCTACTGCAAGGGACGTCTCGACTCGCTCGTCAAGGTCAATGGCCTNCGCATCGAGCTCTCCGAGGTCGAGGGTGCCCTTGAGGAGATCCACTGCGTCACGCAGGCAGCCGTCGTACCCGTGGAGTACCACGGCAAGGTACAGAGCCTCTGTGCGTTCGTCGTGGTTGACGAGGGCCGTGCGCGGGTCCTTTTGGGCGGGGAGGCCTCGTCGTCGGAGTTCGACCTTGGTCGTGCCCTCAAGGCCGAGCTCGGTCGTACGCTGCCCGTGTACATGGTGCCGCGCCGCGTGCGCGTGCTTGAGGATATGCCGCTCAACGAGAACGGCAAGTGCGATCGCAAGGCCCTCGTGGCAAGTCTGGCCAGCAGAAGGTAGGACATGACGCTCTTCTCCGATGCAAGCTTCTTCATCCTGCTGGCGGTGGCCATCATGCCCGCCGCGGTCATCGGCCTTACCGAGCATTCGCTCAGGCACTACGGTCTCGTGCTGTCCGCCGTGCTCGTGGCGGCGGCGTTCTGGGGACAGCCTGTTCAGGCGCTGGGGCTCGTGGCCTACCTTGCCCTCTCGCGGTGTGCGCTCTGCTGGCTTGCGCGCGACCCAAAGAGCGAGCGACGCTTCGTGGCGGCATCCCTCGTCACGCTCTGCCCGCTCCTGGTATACAAGGTTTCTGCCGTGTTCAGTCTTTCGCTCTGGGGTTTCATCGGCATCTCCTACATCACGTTCAAGGGCATCCAGACGGTCATGGAGACCCATGACGGCCTCATCACCCGCAAGGACCTCGGTTTTGAGGACTGGCTCTACTTCCTGCTCTTCTTTCCGCAGTTCAGCTCTGGTCCCATCGATCGCAGCAGGCGGTTTGCCGCCGATGCGCACGGCATTCCCTCGCGTGACGAGTACGCGGGGCTTCTCGCGCGCGGCATTCTTCTGCTCCTGCTGGGTGCGGTCTACAAGATGGTCATCGCGACGTTGATCCATCGCTACTATTCGCCGACCGTATGGGGCACAGGCGACTTTGGCACCGAGTTCTGGGCGCAGGTGAAGACGGCCTATCTCTACGGTGGCTATCTCTTCTTCGACTTCGCCGGCTATAGCTTCATGGCCATGGGAGCAAGCTATTGCCTGGGTATTCGCTGTCCTCGCAACTTCAGGGCCCCGTTCATTGCGACCGACATCTTCGACTTCTGGAATCGCTGGCACATCACGCTCTCGACCTGGTTCCGCGACTTCGTGTTCATGCGCATCACGCGCTGGCTCGTACGTCGCAAGATCGTCAAGGGCCGCGTCCGTGTGGCCCAATGCGGTTTTCTGGCCAACATGCTCATCATGGGCTTCTGGCATGGCATTACAATTGACTACATTGGGTATGGTCTCTTTCACGGCGTGCTTCTCGCGGCAACGGAAGGCATCCAGAAGCGCTCTCGGTTCTACAAGGCTCACCGCCATGACCTCTGGTTCAGGATTCTCTCATGGTTCGTGACGCTGCAGCTCGTGATCTTGGGGTTCTCGATCTTCTCAGGACAGATAAGCATGCTCGTGGAAGGAGCGATCAATGGCTGAGATGACGCATGAGGAGCTGACCGCGAAGGTCATGGACCTCCTCGAGGATGTCTGTGGCGATGACGAGGTGCGCAGGCACATGGATGATGACCTCTTTGGGCTTGACCTGCTCGACTCGATCGCGGCTGTCGAGCTCCTCGTGGGCATCGAGGACGAGTTCGGGATCAGCATCGCCCCGACCGAGGTTCCGCGCAACGAGATGAACACGCCCGACAAGATCATCGACCAGGTGGAGAAGCGCCTATGACGGTCGAGCCCCACAAGGCGAACGAGACGCCCGAAGTGCCNGGAAAGCCGCATCGTGGCAGGCACCTGCTCNTGGCGGTCGTGCTCTCGCTCGTCGTGGGCGTGGTTGGCGTCGTGTGCTTTGACAAGTTCGTGCTGCCGNGCGATGGCGTCGCCAATACGAGCAAGCTCTACGACTACGTCTACACGTCGGGGAAGTCGGAGAACCTCGCGTTCGTGCTCAACAACATGTCGGATGACGGGTATCTCTGCTTCGGCTCCTCGGAGTGGTACGTCTCCAAGAGTCTCGTGAGCACGTGCCCGCAGGCGGTCTTCGGGGAGAACGTCACGGGCGTCGACATGACCTACATCGGCGAGGCATACGACCAGTCGCTCTGGGAGACCATCGCTGCGGGGGCCTATGGCAGCTCGGTCAAGAACAAGAAGGTCATGATTGTCATCTCGCCGCAATGGTTCTTCAAGAACAACGGTGCCGAGAACAAGTTCTATACCAAGTTCTCATACACGCTCTATCGAGCCTTCGCCCAGAACCCGAACATCTCCGACGAGACGAAGGAGTACGTGCGGCAGCGCTGCTCAGCGTTGGGCATCGACGATTCGACGCTCTCCGCGGCATCTCAGGACACGGTGCTCGACTCGCTGAATGACCTCGTGCTCTCGGTTTCCGACTCGTGGCATCTTCGCTCCGACATCGACCACATCGTGGGCATCGCACCGACCAAGAGNTCGGTTCGACAGCAGGGAACATCCACGGGCGAGCCCGACTGGAACGCACTCCTTGATACGGCCGAGCAGGAGGGCGAGGCCGCCTGCACCAACAATGACTTCGGTGTCTATGACGCATACTGGGAGAAGAACCACACCTATGACCCTGAGCTCTTCCAGAACTTCAGCGAAGCNGATGACGAGTATGACGACCTCCGCTGCTTTCTCGAGGTGTGCCACGAGGTGGGGCTTGACCCACTCGTGTGCATCCTGCCCGTTCATGGCAAGTGGTACGACGTCTCGGATGTCTCGACCGACGAGCGGCAGGCCTACTATCAGAGGATTCGAGGCATCTGTGATGACGCCGGGGTGGCGTATGCGGACTTCTCGAGCTGCGAGTACGAGAAGTACTTCCTCTGCGATACCGTGCACCCCGGTTGGAAGGGC
>JGI20225J20221_1001574_pt1 | contig 22334 bp, 23 predicted proteins | sample BioMet4_FD_20221 | JGI IMG/M metagenome (IMG submission 20221)
GGAATGAGCCGATATCACGCTGACGAGTTCTCTGAGTCTTTCGCAGCCGTACAATTGGCCGAACATCATGACAAGCAACTGGTTCCAGCAGGTAAAGTGCTTGATATACTTGTCTCCGTCATACTGTTTGACTATCCAATCAAAGGCTTCCTTTGGCAGAAGCTTGATGAGTTGTGTAAATACATAAGATCCGTTGTTCATATTGCTTTGAGGCTTGGCCTCGGACAATATATGAAATCAAATGTAGATGTTGGTTGTATTGCTGCATCTTACTATATATAAAACAATTGCAAAGATTAAACAAAAAATTTAGTAGACACTAATGAAGCCAATTCAGTTTTTTAAATGCAATTGAATCTGATATGATTAAAAAATTTTATAAGTATCAGGAACAAATGTTCTCTTTTATGGACGAGTGGAATAACAATTTTACTGAATTACTGAGGATTAAGAATAAATACAGAAAAATTATTAATAATGATCAAAACAATCCACTATACAATTTTCACCGTAAAATAACAAATCTACTTAATGTCTATACTTTGAATGAAAAATTTACAACCAAAAATGCAATTAATAATTTATTAGTCCCAATGGTAGGTATTGTTGAATTAGAATTATCTGAAAATTTAAATAACGAATATGCCTCAGAGGTACATTCTTCGTTACTGAAATTAGGTATTGTGGAAACAAAATGGAAGACCACTGTTAATGGTTATGCTTATTTATTTAGAAGATATTCAGAAAGCATAAAGGATTCATACGATGCACTTGTTAAGTCTAAAGATTATTTTCATGATAAAACTAAAATTGCAAAAATTTGGAATATAAAATAAGAGTATGGTTAAAATTCCTATACCTCAACAAATAACCTTTTCAATTTTGTTAGAGTATTTTTATTGGTATTTGTTATTCTGGAAATATGCCCATAACAATATCCTTTCTTCAGCATTTTAATTTCCTCACTATATTGATCTTTCATCGCTTCTTGACTTTTCCTAAAACCTGTTTTTCTCCCTACAATTCCACCAGCATTACGAAAATTGGTATATCCGCTTGAAAGCCTATTTTCAATTGTTTTTCTTTCCATCCTTGCAACTTCTGCCAAAATTGTGATAAGAAATTGGCTCATGGGATTGATTTCTTTTTCAGGAGTTAATGTTTCAATATTGTAGTTTTGTATGAACAAGGAAATCTTGTTCTGATTTAGAATTTCAATTGTTTGCAATACCTGTAATGTATCTCGACCAAGACGACTTAATTCTGTCACCAAAACTTTATCAATCTTATTTGCATTCACGAATTCAATCAGATTCACTAACTCTTTTCTTTCATTGTTTTTCTTTGCACCACTTATTCTTTCAGCAAAAACAGCTTTTATTACGTAGTTTAACGAAGCTGCCAGTTGTGTTAAATCGTTTATTTGACGTTCATAGCTTTGACGATCATTTGTAGATGAAACTCTGCAAAAAAGTACAACTTTTTTCATAAATTTTATTTTAGAGATTTTGTTGTTCTTTAATATTTCGAAGCCACATGTTTGCAAATAAGGTTTGGTCAGCCTGCATTTTGGCTTTGTAACCTTTTATTTCTCCATTTTCCATAACTATAGATTCTTGTTCAATTCCAAGATTATCCTGTTTGAAGTATGATGGGATGAATATTCTACAGCTTTTTATTTGAGTAAATATCATCTCAGGATCAGTCATAAGATCGCCATTTAGCTCATAATAATGTGCCAAAGAGATTTGTTTATATCTTTCATTTTCAAAAATTCTTTCAATTGAAACAGGCATAAGTGCACCATCAGAGTTATCAATTTTAGCATAATCGTCACATATCATTTTTATTAATTTGAAAAGAGTTGTTGTTGCAGCCTTTTTTCATGTTTTAAAGAATTAAAGGTTAAGAATGTTTATCAAAGGTAACTATATTAATTATGCTTACCAAACTATTTGGTAAATATTTTAATTAAATTTACCGAAGAGTAATAAATATTTCTTATTTTTAAAGTCATAAATATCAAGTATGGATAAGGCAGATCAACCAAGGCAGGTTATTCATTTATATCTGATAAAACAAGACGAACATCATTATTATGGCAGTTTAGCTGCCATGTATCAACATTTTTCAAAAGAACAGTTAGGTGTTGCGATGCAAACGTTATATAATCAATGGAAAAATGTACCTTATCAAAATGACAAAGTTGTGATACGAAAAGGAAGGTTAATACAGAAAAAAAATAAAAAAGAGTGAGATAAATCATAATTTCTCCCATAGATATTAAATTATTCAATGCATATTTCATGTGTTGGCACACTTTCTTACAAGTTTCATATAGAATTACGAGGAATTTTGCGTTAAATCAGTATTTTAGGTCATGTTTTGCAGTTTTTTCAGTACATTTAAAGTGACATAATTGCACCTAAAAGGCAGCGTAATCAGAGGTTAAAGGACAAGCTGAACAACAATAAATTGTGTGAGTATTTATGAGAAATATTTTACACCAAATGTCCGAAAAACAAATTCCAGAACATCAATTCAAAAGAGTAGAAGAAATAAGTTCCTTCATAAGAAACTGGCGAATAAATGATGGATTGAGTCAAAGCGAATTCGCTAAAATAACTGAAACACATACTAATACAATTTCAAACATTGAAAAAGGTAAAAATATCACCATACTTACTTTGTTTGCTTGTGTCGATGCTATGGGATTGACAATATCTCAGTTTTTTGAGGATATAGAATAAAAAAATGAAGCATTCATTATGTAATAAGGTAGTAAAGATTTTACTACTTTTATGTTTATTTATCCTTTGATTTTATGACCAGATATCTAACTAAATCAAGGTTCAAATTAGCATTGGATTGTCCGACTAAACTTTTTTACACTGGAAAACCAGAGTACCCTGATGCAAAGAAGGATGATGCTTTTCTTGAAGCACTGGCTGAAGGAGGGTATCAAGTTGGAACATTAGCGAAATGCTATTATCCCAATGGAATTGAAATTCTTGAAAGAGGTTATGACATACCTCTTGAAAAAACTAAGGAATTACTATCTCATGAAAATATCGTCATTTTTGAAGCTGCTTTCAGATACCAGAATCTTTTCATCCGAGCCGATATTATTGAAAAAAAGGGAAATATAATTAATTTTCTGGAAGTAAAAGCAAAATCCTTTGATGGCAATGATTGTCTTGACATGCTTAACAAGAAAGGATTCCTGGATTCAAATTGGCGAGAGTATGTTTATGATGTTGCTTTCCAAAAATATGTAATTACTAAAGCTTATCCAGATTGGAATGTACATGCATATCTGATGCTTGCAAATAAAAATGCTGTTACTACAGTAAATGGTTTAAATCAAAAATTTCAATTAAAAACTGTTGGAGATGACAGAACTGCTGTAGAAATAATTGGAGATGTTTCAAAAGAAGGACTTGGTGAAGAAGTGTTGATTCGAGTTTGTGTAGATGAAATCATTGATAAAATATTACAAGGTGTAGATTCTGCTTGTCTCCCAACAAAAGGTTTTGTTGAGAATATCCATTTTTTGGCAAATAAATATGAACTGGATGAAAAGATTATTTCCCCAATCTCTAAAGACTGCAAAGCATGTGAATTCAAAACAACAAATGAAGAAGAACTTCAGGGGAAATTGTCTGGTTTTAAGGAATGCTGGAAGGAACAATTAGGATGGAATAATGAAATGTTTAATCTTCCAACTATTCTTGACATATGGGATTTTAGGGCAAAACAGAAGTTAATTGATGATAGAATTTTTTTAATGCAAGATGTCAAAGAAGAACATCTTGGTAAATTATCATCAAATTCAGATGGAACACTAAGCCGAACCGAAAGGCAATGGTTACAAATAAGAAAAACTATAGGTAATGATCATAAACCTTTTTTACACATTGATGGATTAAAAAAAGAATTTGAACAGTTTGTTTATCCATTACATTTCATTGATTTTGAAACTTCAATGGTTGCTATTCCTTTTTACAAGAGTAGAAGTCCATACGAACAGACAGCATTTCAGTTCTCTCATCATATTGTCACATCTAATCATAAAATAGAACACGTTGGTCAATACTTATGTCTTGAAAAGGGTATGTTCCCCAATTTTGAATTTGTCAGAAATCTTAAAAATCAGCTTGAAAATGACAACGGCTCAGTTTTTAGATATGCAAGCCATGAGAATACTGTTTTAAATCAGATTCTTGTTCAATTGGAAGATTCCAATGTTGAATTTGTTCCTGATAAAAATGAATTAATGGAATTCATCAAAACCATAACACATGGGGCAAATCATAAGGGAGAAAGAGACATGATTGACTTGTTGGAATTGGTCAAGAAATATTATTATCACCCTATGATGGGTGGGTCTAATTCCATTAAATTTGTGTTACCTGCTGTCCTGAATTCATCAAATTATATTCAACAGAAGTATTCGCAGCCCATTTATGGTAAGAACTCCCTCATTAAAAGTTTGAATTTTGATGATGATTGGGTCTGGATAAAGAAGGATGATAAAGGCAAAATAATTAATCCATACAAATTGCTTCCATCATTATTTGAAACCATTGATGATGAGCAGATCGAAGAATTTCTTATGAGAAGCAATATCCAAGATGGTGGTGCAGCTATGACAGCGTATGCCAAGATGCAGTTTACGCAAATTACGGATAATGAAAGAGAATACATTATTAAAGGACTTCTGAGATATTGTGAATTAGATACTATGGCAATGGTAATGCTATGGGAATATTGGAATGAAACAATAAAAAATCAAAATGTTTCAAATTAATCTAAAATATTCAGCTCAAGAATTGATCATATTTTCCTGAATTATATTTTCTTATGATTTCTTTTAATAGTTCATTAGCTTCGTCTTGAAAAAAGGACATACCATAATTAATATTCATAATTTCTGTCTCTAAATAGTCCCGTTCTTCTCTATTCAAAAATGGAAGTTTTACAATGTCCCCAAGCAAATCAGAATCAAGAAAATCAAAATAATCTTTCTTAATTCCGATTTCTACAAGTTTTTCAAGTGCCTCCTTGTCATAATCTTCCAGTTCAAAAAAATTATTATCATCTTCTTCCTCGTCCTCTACTTCAGGCATTTCTTCATCCTTTAAATTATTAGAAATATTGTCAATTTCATTATCAGTTTCATAAATAATTCTATCATCAGTTTCTTGATAGTTACCTTCTGGATAATCCGGATGATGCTGACCCCCAGACTACCGGTATAGAATTAGATTATTTTTCGGTTTTGCATGTTTATTTTGCATGACAGTCCGGCAGATACTGACCCCCTAAAATTGAAAAAATGAGGTAAAAAGATCCGGAGCATACTGACCCCCTTTTATAGCGGGTGGGTGGGGTAAAAATCCGGAGCATGTTGACCCCCCTTTCAATTTATTACACAGGTTTTTGGTTCATTAGTGGTCAGATAACCACTAATAGATAATCCAATGGCAGGAAAACCAAAATCCATGAGTCAGATTAAACAATTATTACAGCTACACGAGCAGGGCAAGAACAAGAAGTTTATCGCCCGCAGTCTGGGGATCAGCAAGAATACGGTGAAGGCTTACCTTGCCAAGTTAGCCGCTTCTCCGCTGGACACTCAGACCCTGTTGACATTGGACGACCCTGTCCTGGAATCAAAGTTCCATGCAGGCAATCCTGCTTACAAAGACGAACGTTTTGATCATTTTAAGGCCAATCTGGACTACTTTGTAAGAGAGCTTGGCAGAGTTGGGGTGACCAAGCAATTGCTTTGGGAAGAGTACCGCAGTGATTATCCCGCAGGATATAGCCACTCTCAGTTCTGTCATCATTTAACGCAGCAAATGATCGCCCGCAAGCCTTCGATGGTTCTGGGGCATAAGGCCGGGGAAAAGCTCTTTATTGACTTCGCAGGCAAGACGCTATCCTATACCAATCGTGATACGGGAGAAGTTGTTTCCTGTCAGGTTTTTGTTGCCTGTCTCCCGTATTCTGATTACAGCTTTGTAATGGCTGTAAAAAGTCAAAGCACAGGTGACTTTCTTTACGCGCTGCGCTGTTGTCTTGAAGATCTTGGAGGGGTTCCCCAGGTGCTGGTCCCCGACAACCTGAAGTCAGCCATTGTAAAAGTGCTTATTTCAGTCGAAAAGTATACCAGTAGTTCAATCCAAAAGTATACCATTTTTAAATAAATAAAAAGGCAGTACTCTTGTGATCGGGGTACCCCGATCACAAGAGTACTGGAGCCCGGATTTGTGGCTGTTTATTTTTCATTTTTTCATCATTTCTTTTGTTTCTCTTAACCGGTAAGATTCTCCATTCATATTTACCAGATGTGCCTTGTGGGTCAATCTGTCTACCAATGCTGCAGTGAGTACAGGATCACCAAAAATCTCCTTCCACCGGTCAAAACCCAGGTTGGTGGTAACAATTGTAGATTTGCGTCCTGCCCGAAGCGAGAGATGATTAAAGAGCAGTTCTGCGCCTTCCTTGTCAAAAGAGATGTAACCAAATTCATCACAGATTACCAGATCATATTTTTCAAATCGCAGTTCCATCTGCCGCAGCGTTCGCTGTGCGTGTGATTCGCGCAGTTGTGTCAGCAGCCCATGTACGGTGGTAAAATAGACCCGGTAGCCCTGCAGACAAGCTTTTAATCCCAGGCCGATCGCAATATGGGTCTTGCCTGTTCCCGGATTTCCGGCCAGTATGATGTTTTGTCCCGATGCGACGAAGTCGAGCCGTTCGAGCATGGCCAGTTTTCCTGCGGCATCAACAGGGAGCAAATCACGCTTTAAATCATGAAGATATAGTTTGGCCGGAAAACCAGCCAGCCTGATCTGTGCTTTCTTTCTGTTTTCCAACCGGGTATCATATTCCCTCTCCATTAGCCGTAAAAGGAATGTCTCATAGTCTGCCCCTTCTTTGGCCGCCTCCTGCGCCACCTGTTCAAACTCGTTGCGGAAAACAGGCAGATGCAGTTCTTTACTGTACCTGGCAATTTGTGTTTTTATTTCGCTTTGTAACTTCATTTCCAGGGTTGTTTTAATTCATTAATGCGGTGACCTGTCTGAGTTGTTCCTGGGCCATATATGCCGTTTGATTATTTAAGGCCACCGGTATGGCCTCTTCCCGGGGCTTATTACCCAGAAGAGCGGTTAACTTCTCCGTGGTGATGCCTTGGGTGCAAAGGCCGACCAGCCGTGAAACGGTGGCTTCCAGATTTTCTGCACTAATTTTATATTGGCAACAATAATGAAGCAAGTCAATAAAGTCACGGGGAGCATCGGTATAAAATTGCAGATATAGTTTTTTCAGATACGGGCTGCATGTAAGGGCTGCACTCCCGTCCAAGGCCCCCGGCTTTTGTCTCAGAGTATCCAGATAATGCTCAATGGAGATGATCCACTGATGTTTACCGTAATCGCGCTGATGCGACGCAACGAGCTTGTTTTGGTTGTACGCTTCAATTGTGTTGCTAGATACTTTAACATCAACAAAACACCCAACCAGTTTATCAGATACTGAATAACGGTTGGTGCAGTAACTGATTGTTGCGTATTTATCCACTCTCAATTGTATCGAATCTGAACATGCCAGTGGTCCCGTGTATTGCCATAACAGCTTTTTCTCATCTGCAAACATCTCCATTGCTGTGCGACCGGTTAATTGCTGTTTGGCTTGATTTATCCGGGTAATAATTGATTCCAGATGTTTTTCGGCTTCTTTCGTGTTGGCAAAGTCGCTTTTAAAACCAAAGGCTTTTCTTCTGATGTATTCCACACTGCGTTCAACATGCCCTTTTTCATTTCCGCTGTAGGCATTGCAAAAACGGTGGCCAAACTGGTAATGGCCCTTGAGTTGGAGCAGTGCCCGGGTGGGCTCTTTCTCGTGTTTACCAATAAATTTGGCAACAGCAACGCGCATATTGTCATAAACCATCTGGTGGTAAACACCCCCTATGTGTTCAAAAAATGAAACATGTGACTCCATAAAAGCCAGGGTATCCTGGCGCTGGTATATGACAGCATAACGATAATTGCTGTAAGAGGAGGTAAACACGGCAAGTTGAAAACGGCACACTTTCCCTCCGATGTTTAGTTTTATCTCACCCCAGTCAAACTCACAGGCTGATCCCGGCTGGTACTGCTGACGAATAAAAGTCTCCTTGCCCACAGCTGATTTCCCTTGCTTTGCGCTGATATAATTGCACACAGTGGTATAGCCTATCTCCAGGCCTTGTTCATGAAGCAATTGCAAAATATCTATTTTCTTCAGAATTTGCTTTTGCAGGCCCTGTTGCATCTTCTTGCCGTTTTCTTCAAGCAAAGTGTCTATAACAGTCTGGACTTCTTCGGTCAATCGAACTTTGCTCCTTTCTCCAACCTTGTAAAGAGGAGGACTTGACAGATACCTCGAAAGAACCGTTTCCGGCTTCACTGATCCCTTTTGAAGATTCTTGTAATCCTCAATATACTTTCTTATCGTCTTGCGGCTTATTTGTAGTTCATGCGATATTCGTCGCTGACTTTTTCCTTCACGGTAACTGCGGATGATGATCTCTTGTTTTGTATACATACTTATCATGCTTTAAAAATGAGGTTTTTATTCTCATTCTGTTATGACTAAGTGGTATACTTTTCGACTGAAAAATGGACTACTTCTTAATTGAAATATACAGTAAAAGCAAGTTCTTACGAGCCGGATGTGAACAGGGCAATGGAAGACTTTGCCAATCATTACAAAACAACAGTGATACCGGCCAGGGCACGTAAACCAAAAGACAAAGCACTGGTTGAGAATCAGGTAAAACTAATTTATACCCGCATATATGCCAAGTTGCGTGGATTGACTTTTTTTGATTTGTCTTCGCTCAATAAAGCAATTAAGGACAAAACCAGGGAACACAATCAGACCCGGATGCAACAGAAACCTTATTGCCGGGAAGAAAAGTTCTTGGCCGATGAAAAGCATTTGTTACACCCACTGCCGCAGGGTCCCTTCGAGTTGAAGTATTACCGTGAGTTAAAAGTGGCGAAGAACAATCATATCTATCTTGCACAGGATAAGCATTATTACAGTGTTCCTTATACCCTTATCGGTCAGATGATCAAAGTGATTTATACCCGATCAATGGTGCATATTTATGCCAATGGACAACAGATAGCAGTACATATCAGGGATTACAAACCGGGTGGATATACCACAGAAAAGGAGCATTTATGTTCTGCGCACCGACATTACATGGACCGAAGTCCTGACTATTACCTGAACAAATCCAAATTAAAATCAGAACTGCTTTACCAGCTCCTGAAGCATCTTTTTGCACAAAACAGGCATCCGGAACAACTTTACAGGACTTGCGACGGACTGCTGAACCTTGAGCGTAAAACAGATCAGAGGGATTTTGATAAGGCTTGTCAGATAGCTATTGAGTGCCAAAAATACTCCTACGTATTTGTTCTGAACATTCTTAAAAACAAGATGACCCAAGAGCCCCAGACAAAGCCATCACAGCCATTACCTGATCATCAAAACATCAGGGGGAAAGAATATTACATACAATCAACTATTAGTTTTTAACCATTTAATCTTAACTCGTTATGAAACAGATTGAAACACAACTAAGCAGGCTCCGCTTACACGGGATGAGCCGCACCTGGCAGGCCTTACTGGAAACAAGACGGCAGCACGAACTATCGCTAAGCGAAGGGCTGGAACTGCTCTTACAGGCAGAAGAACAGGAGCGGACAAACAGCCGGTTTGAACGCCTTAGAAAGAATGCCCGGTTTCGTTATCAGGCTTCCATTGAAGAACTCTCCATGGATGCTTCCAGAGGAATGGATAAAGCATTGATCTGCTCTCTCGCAACGGGAGAGTATCTTTCAAAAGGAGAATCAGTTCTTATCACCGGGGCTACCGGTTGTGGTAAAAGCTTTTTTGCATCGGCCCTTGGACATCAGGCATGTGCACAGGGCTATAAAGTGGCCTATTACAACATGCAGAAACTTCTTCTAAAAACAAAAATATCACGCATCGAAGGAACAATCATTAAGTTCTTTGAAAACATATCGAAGACTGATTTGCTCATCCTTGATGATTTTGGGCTGACCCATCTCGAACAACAGCAGCAGATGGATTTGATGGAGATGATTGAAGACCGGCATGGAAAATCATCAACAATAATTGCCAGTCAGTTACCTGTTGCAAGCTGGTATGATGTCATTGGTGAGGAAACTATTGCGGACGCTATTCTGGACCGCCTTGTGCATACTTCTTACAGAATTGAATTTAAAGGTGAAAGTTTAAGAAAAAAACGGTAAAATTGTCAGTCATTAGAGTTCTCTGAACCATCAACCTTGATGGGGGTCAATATGACCGGAGGAGGGGGTCAACATCGCCGGAATATCCACCTTCATTAGAATAGTCATCAAATTCATTTTGATCTGAAATCCAGTCTATATAGCCAGAATTTTCCAGTTCTTCATAATAAACGTCATCCCAAAACATATCTTCAATTTTGTGCTTGTACTTGAATCCAAATTTTTGAAAAACATCTTTGATAAATTTTTCAACTTGTTTTTCATAACCACTTGCAACAACGATTGAATCATGTCGAGTAAAACATGGAATTCCTTGTTCACGTAAAGGAATTAAAATTTTATCAATGAAAATTTCTGATTCAACGCATTGAAGAAACACTGAAAAATTGGAATCCTGATTTTTACCATCTTTTGAATTATCCTTTTTTGACTTATTATTTTTATCCTTTGAATTATTCTTTTTTGACTTAATGACTTTAGTTATGTTCTCTTGTTCCTTAAATTCTGCAATAATTGACATTAAGACAGGATAACTTTGTTTTAATTTATCTAATAAAATATCAGTTTTTTCATTCAATGATTTATCAGCTTTTTTACCCTTTTTGAACAAGAGTTTAAATAATACGAGTTTGGCGAGCCCTCGTTCTGGAAGATTCAATTCCTTTTGTACAACTTCATAGAAATCAGTATAGAAAACATCACGAATGAATTTAATGACATCAGAACTGCTATAACCACCTGATTTTGTATTATTTAATTCAATACCTGTTGGGGGCAACAATTTTTGAATTGATTTTAGTATTCTTATGAGTCTTTTCAGATAATTCAATGTCCGTTTGTTATTGAAAAGTTTCAACAATCCTTGTTCCCCATTTTTAAGGTATACATTCAATAGATTAGCAAACAATAAGAATTGCGATGTTTTTAAGTCAAGTTGAACGATTGGAGTATTATTTATGAAAATGAACTGAAGTATTTTACTTGGGAAATTAGTAAGTTGATTATAAACTCTTAGTGTGACTTCACTTCTTTGATCAACTAAAGGAACAACTCCAATTTTTGATATTTCCCTTTTGTAGTGATATTTCATTGATTCAGCTTTGTGTCTCAAGAATTCATCCAGAACAGCAACATAAAAAGAATCTTTAAAGAAGAAAAATTGTTTATTGTTGCTTTCTGCTATATTTTTAATCTCTTTGATTGTATCATATCTGGTATTCATCGTGCCTCCTTGAATAAATTCGTGATATTCAATTTTTAAGTCTTCAGGCATATTATTAACGAACTCAAGGTGCAGATATTCACTGCATATTTTGTTCGCATTATCCTCAATCCACTCCATTGCTTTATTACGATTGATACTTACATGAAAATTTTTATTTTCAATAATTAAATCCAAGAATTCCTGTCCATTATTTAAATTAATTTCTCTGACAGTTAATACCCTTCCTTTATTGATGTAATATATGATCTCACAATCATCATCAGTTAATTCTGGATTGATCCTATATCTTATCCCTACCAGACCGTTATTTCGATAACCAAAATCAAAACTTTGAATTATTCCTAATTCCAGCAGGGGTCGTATGACTTTCTGGTGATAATCTCCTCCATACACTTTATACCAATAGTCTTTACCAAGTGACACATAATTATTGATGTCATAATTTTCTTCAATCATTTTATGATAGATTATTCCAATACATTTTAGAAAGTTATTCTTTGTCCGATAATCATTTTCATTATTACTAAATATAACTTCATTAATCTTCTTTATTAACTTCTTAGGTAGATATTCATATTTCCTTCTATACTTGTTATTAATTCTTTTCATAAATGAATAAGTTTATTATTGTTGTTTATTGTTATTACCATGTTAGTGACATTATCCTTGCCTGAAATTAGACATGAACATGATGTAATAATTTGATCATAAATAATATATAAAATATTTTTTGATCTTTTTTTGTTATTATCGTATTTAACATCAGGTCTTATTACAAACATAGATCAGGTCTCAGTTTAAAGTTTATTCAGGTCTTAACTCAATTCAAATTTCGACCTTATTATTCTCAATTATCCTCAATTCAACCTAAATATTGGGAATAGCTATTTGAATCTCATTCTGAACCATTTTTGCATATAAAAATTCATCTTCTGAATCAAATAGAACATCAACACCTATTATATTTTTGCATTTATGCATCCACATGATATAACTGTTAAGCCCAATGTTCCATTATTAATAGCCACAACATTTATCAGAATAGGTCTTTTAACAGAATCCCTCATTTTTTGTGTAGGTGAAATAGTTGATAAATCAAAGCTGATTGAAGTTTCTTTCTCAATATATTTGAGAAAATCTTTAACATTTTTCTTCATATTAAATCTATTTAAAATTGGCAGTTTTTATTGGTTTAAGATATGGTAACGAATAATTAAAAGCAGATCGCACATATACATTCATATTAAATGCTAAGCCTTCTTTACAATATCCTTTTAGCTCAAGCCTTGACCCATCTAAGGTCTTATCAAAAGGATATCTTAATTGGTTCAAAGAAATCTGGATGGAAAAGGGATTTCTTGTAAAGTCCTCAAATAATATTTCAATGCCTGCTTTTCGAAAAGATTTATCTTCCCCTAATGTAATTACTGCATATTTGGCAGATTTAATTTCATCTATTCTATCCATGAATAAAGAAGGTATAAAAAGTTGAAAGCATTTTTCATGATAAGACAAATAAAATAGTCCTTTATGATTGAATCCTGAATCGAAATAATTTGTCTTGAAAACCTCTTTCCCCGAGTAAAGAATTGAAATCGAATTAGGATTTTCAGCTTCACATACTCTAATTTCTGATGGATATTCAATATCATCTTCAGGGAAGATTAAACCAGATTGAATATTATACTGTAGACCTTCAATCTCAATAATTCCATCATCATTAACAATATAACCTCTTAATACTGTTTTTACAGGGCAAGGAATAATACAATCGCTATAGGAATATTTAGGATTTGACTTTAGAACATCGTCAAATTGTTTAGGGAAAACGAAAATGTTATGACCTCCATCAAACGTACACACATACCATTTCTCAAGCTCTTTAGGTAACGATTTATAATACTTGGTTACATAAGGATTCCTGTTCACAGAGCTACATAACTTTCTTAATGATTCAAAATCAGTTTTCATAAATTTTTTAATTTAAATGAGTTTAATAAATTGTATTTAATCTGAGCAGTTATATTTTTTGCTCATCAATTATTCCGAAATAAAAAGAGAATTGTTACAATTCATTTTTAAGAAGTGTGGATTTATGTTCTTAAAGAATGAACTTCGTAATAGACACTGGACTTTTAAGAAGTTGCAAAAAAAATATTTTTGAAAAAGTTTTCTTGAAAATTCACAAAAAAATTATAATTGTGATAATTTTATCACAATTATGGAAACGATCAAATTAAAGGAATTCATAAGGGACTTTATGGAAATCAGCGAAAATCTGACTAAGGCAGAAATTCGCATTCTTTATTTATTAATAAATGAACCTGAGGTAAAAAGTTTATCTCAACTGGATTTTGCCAGTAAAATTCTGGCAGATAGGAGAACCATTAATCTTGGCTTAAAGAAGTTAAAAGAGTTTGGATATATCAAAGCACCAAACAGTACTCAGATCGATGTCATTAACAACTTGAATTACGTTCAAAAGAATAATTTAAATATTCCTACCAAAGAAATAAGGCGTAACCAACAATTCATATTAGAAGCATTTATAGACTTCTACCATCCTTCAAAAAATACTTTTATTGTTAATGAAGATTTTTATAGTTCCATATTAAGGGATAGAAGGCTACATAAGAAATGTAAAAATAATAAAGAATTTATTACTGAAACCATAAGGAAAAGCTATCCATCAGTCGTCTTTTATTTTGATAAAGGTGAAATTTTTACTAAAGAACAGCAAATCATCATACGAAGAATTAATGCTGAAATTATTAAGACCAGAAGTTCAAAGAGTTATTATTTCAAAAAAGACAATTTAATGGAACATCTAAATCAGATAAGAGAGGAAGAAGTATTGCAGGTTATCCAAAACGTTTTCCCTAAACTCACGATTGATGGAAATCGTATCAAGATACCAAAACCTCTTATCTCAACATGGTAGCGATCCATCATCATAATTTTCCCTTTGGGGTCTATTCTTATTGAATGGTATTATTCAAGTTTATTAATAATAATTTATTTTTTAGTAAAATTAAATTTAATTTTGGTTTTTGTAACTTTAATTTTTCTTTAACCTATGCTTCTGAAGGAAATCCTAAAATCAAAAGGGTTAAAACAGAAATGGCTTGCAGATAAGCTTGGCGTGTCTGAGGTGACTGTCTCAAGTTGGTGTGCTGGTAAGAGTGTGCAAAGAAAAGAACATCTCAAAAACTTAATGAGTTACTTAAGTACATATCAATTCGATTTCCCATATCAAATGAATAAATCTGACAACTTACTTTCATTTACAGTTGCATCATTACGTCTCAACGAAATGGTAAAGGTCGCACAGTATTTCATAGAATATGATGTATTGGATTTAAAACAGGTAAAAAATGCTGATATTATTTTCAGTGGAATGAAATCACTAACATTCGAAAAAACATTTTATCAAATAAGAAAAAGGTTAGAGACACTCACTCCAGTGCAAATTGAAATATTGGCAAATGGTGATCTAATATCACAGAAGAAAATTGCTTTTCTTTCGGTCTGTAAATGTTACAGTTTCATCAGAGACTTTACTATCGAAGTAATACGTGATAAAGTTTTGATGTATGATTACCAGATAAATGAAACTGATTTTAACTCATTCATCAAAAATAAACTTCAAGAGTATCCAAAACTGGATGGGTACAGTACATCAACATTCAATAAAGCCAAGCAGGTTCTATTTCTCATCCTTGAACAGGTTGGCATCATTGATAATGTAAGAGATAAAAGAATTCAACTACAAATACTACATCCAACAGTTATAAAAGCTATAGCTGATGATGACCCATCATGGTTGAAAATCTTCATGATTCCTGACAGAGACATTAAACAACTTAAATTTTGACATGGAGGATATAGCAAAGAAGTTTGACCATCTGTACCAAGTTATCTCCACCCAAGAATTCCTTCGAATGGAATCACTTGGTGGAGAAATACCTTTTTTCATTTCTGCATTTGATGCAAAACAACAGAATGAAGTTGACAAAGCCATTAAAGGTTTGAAAAACAAGCTGGAATTGAATGGTATTCCTGTTCTGGAACTGAATCTGTACGATATTGCAATGGAGTTATTAAATGAGGAATTGGGTGAAGGTGAAATCTTCGAATTGGAAAAGCAAATGGACAAGCACGAATTTAAGGTGGCATTACAATCAACTTTAGATATTCATGAGGTTTTGTTACCTAAAATCAAAAGCATGATTGATAGTTGTGCTGCAAGGGTATATTTTCTTACTGGAATCGGAATGGTTTTCCCTTTCATCAGATCGCATAACGTTCTAAATAACCTTCAAAATATAGCTAAGGATGCACCCACTATTGCGTTTTTTGAAGGCGATTATAATGGACTTTCACTCGAACTATTCGGATTATTAAAGGATGATAATTATTACAGGGCATTTAACTTGGACTACTATAAACTGAAAAAATGATACTTAAAGACTTTTTCTCAAATGACATTAATCGTACCATTGAAACGGTTATAAAAGCTGACGATCAGGAACACATTCTTGATGAAGTTGTCGAATATGTCGTAACAAACGAGGTCGCTCAAAAAACACGTGATTTCTTCTCTGCTTATAACGATTACCAAGGTGCAAACGGAGTATGGATTTCAGGCTTCTTTGGTTCAGGTAAATCACATTTGCTTAAAATTCTTTCATATGTACTTGAAAATAAAGAATACGATGGATATAAGTTGGGTGAGTTATTCGCCGAAAAGATCGACAATGACAAGATTCTTAAAGCAGATATCATTAATTCAACCAGATTCCCTTCAGAATCTATTCTGTTTAATATTGACCAACAAGCACAAATAACCAGCAAACAAGAAGAAGATGCTCTTCTTAGAGTATTTTATAAGGTATTCAATGACCATTTAGGATATTTTGGAGCGCAACGTCATGTAGCGGATTTTGAACGGTGGATTGATCAGGAAGGTATTTACAAGAAATTTCAGGAAAATTTTGAAAAAGCAACAGGTGAATTTTGGTCAAATGCACGAAGAAAATACTTCTCTCCCAAAGTTAAAGAAGGAATTGGGCAGGTGCTTTCTAAGTTGATGGGTGGCAGATCTGAAGATTATACAGAGATTATTGAAACACTACGAAAAGACTCCAACATCTCCATTGATGATTTTTGTGATAAGATAAACGATTACATCAAAACTAAGCCAAAGGGATTCCGATTAAACTTCTTTGTTGACGAAGTTGGTCAGTATATATCGGATAATACCAAGTTGATGCTTAACCTTCAAACCATTGCAGAAACACTTGCAACCAAGACCAAGGGCAGTTCATGGATTTTTGTTACATCTCAGGAAGATATGGAACGTGTGGTTGGTGACATGACTAAATCCCAACAAAATGACTTTTCAAAGATTCAGGCACGTTTTAAACTCAAGATACCACTTTCATCAGCAAATGTCGATGAAGTGATTGAAAAGCGACTTCTTAGTAAAACAGATCCAGCCAAAGAACTTTTAAAAACGGTATGGAAAAATGAACAATCCACTATGGAAACCCTTCTTTCTTTCTCAGAGGGGGGTGTTCAGTTTAAAGGGTATCAAAACGAAATGGATTTTATTAAAAAGTATCCTTTCGTTTCTTATCAATTTGATTTATTCCAACAATGCATCAGGGCATTATCAAATCATAATGCTTTTCAGGGTAAACATGCATCAGTAGGTGAACGCTCTATGCTGGGAGTGTTCCAGTATGTAATTCAGCAGATTGAAGAGAAAAATAAAAATGCAATTATAAGTTTTGACTTACTATTTGAAGGTCTTCGTTCCACTATTCGAGGTGAGTTGCAGAGTGCTATTATTCTTGCTGAAAGACAGGTGGACAGCGACTTTGCCATTAAAGTTCTGAAATCGCTGTTTATGGTCAAATATTATAGCAATTTTAAAACAACATCAAGAAATATTACTACGCTGATGATTGATGATATTCATGTGGATATCAAAGAGCATGACAAGAAAGTAATTGAAGCATTAAACCTTCTGGAGAACCAGACCTACATTCAGCGAAATGGTGATTTGTACGAATACCTTACTGATGATGAAAAAGATATTGAAGAAGAAATAAAATCAACTGATATCGATGATGGTCAGGTAACAGGTTTGTTTCGTGAAATCATTTTTGATGAAATTATTCGGGACAATAAAATTCGGTACTTAGATAATAAACAAGAATACGAATATACCAGTAAGATAGATGGTTCTATTGTAGGTAGGGAAAGGGAACTGATTATTGAAATTATCACACCCAATTTTAAAGATCATGATCGTGAGGACTTTTTTAAATCCCAAACGATGGGTTTTAACACACTTTTAATGATGGTTCTGCCTAATGACGAACATCTTTTAATGGATGTCCGATTATATATTAAAACCGATAAGTATATTCGTCAGAATCAAACAACCACGAATAAAGATAATATCAAAAGATTGTTATTTGAAAAGGCACAACAGAATACGGTCAGAAGAGCAGCATTGGTAGTACTTCTGAGTCGGTTACTTGGTGCATCTGATGTGTATATGAATGGCATGAGGCAGGAAATGAGTGTTTCATCAGATGGTAAAAACAAGCTAATAATTGCCTTTCAGAATTTAGTTAAACTGGCTTATCCAAACCTGAAAATGTTAGGTAATATTCAGTTTTCCGAAGAAACGATTAAATCAATCATGCGGAACATGGATGGTTTATTTGGAACAGATGACTCGACCATGTCAGAAGCAGAAAGTGAAGTGCTCAATATTATTCATCGCAGAAAAAAACAATCCGATAGAACTTCATTGATTGATTTACGTGACCATTTTTCACGTAAACCTTACGGATGGTATCAGAATGCAGTTTGGAGCATTGCTGCAAAACTTTATAAACGTGGGAATATAGAGTTACGTCAGGATTCCAATTTGCTTGAAGATGATGATGCACTAACTGCTTTCCTGAATAACAGGTTATACAGCAATACCCTTCTTGAACCTCAAGTTATTGTCGATCCCAAACAGATTAAAGCATTGGCAACTGTATATAACGAATTTTTTGATGAGCCTTGTCCAGCGAAGGAAGCAAAAGATGTTGCTCTGGCATTCAAAGACAAATTAAACGGTGAATATGTATGGCTTAACCAAATTTTAGCAAGCAAAGACAACTATCCTTTTCTCAATGAACTAATTCCAGTTAATCAATTCATAGCAAAACTCACAAAAAAGGAATACACCTATTACCTTACCAACCTAAAAGATTTTGAAGATGATCTTCTCAATTATAAAGAAGCAATCCTTGATCCGATCAAGAGATTTTGGAACGGTGAACAGAAAAAAATATTCGACTCCATTTGTGCTTTCTTTTCTGGTAACCAGTCGAATCTGGAATACATTGCAGGTGACGAACTCACTATGCTTAAAGAAGTAATACAACATCCAAAACCATATGCTGGCAATATCATTAAAGATGCTAAAACTGCAAAAGAAGCATTAACGACCAAAGTACTCAAGCAGATTGATGAAGAAAAGGAACTTACAAAAACAGAGATTGATAGCGTAATCAGTCGTTTTAAAAATCATGATGACTTTAAGTTATTAGATGAACAAAAGCAAAATCAGGTACTCAAACCATTTGAAGATGAATTAAAAAAACTTAAAGACCAAAGATTTATAGCCAACTTACGTGAAGCAAGGGCAAATGTGAAAGGAAGATTACTGGAGAAACAACTTAATGAAATAGTTCGACTGGCAAAACCACCTGTAGTTGAAGGTGATGGCAATAAGGTTGAAGAGCCAATTATTCATTATCAAAGATTGAGTACCATCAGAATTGACTTCAACAAAAGTGAATTGCGAACCATTGAAGATGTTGATAAGTATGTTGAGAAATTAAAAGAAAATCTTATCAAACTAATCCAAGAAAACAAACGAATATCTATTTAACCCATGAATACCAACCTATTAAAGAAGTTCGCACAGGATGCACGTAAAAAATTATTGGAGCAGGTAAGTGCAAAACTTTCATTTGTTCTAACCACCGATTCATCCGAATTACGTGAAAAAGCCAATCAGGTAAATCAACTCCAAGAAGAAATGAGCAGAACTGGCAAAGCACAACTGATTGAAAAGGTTGCTTATACATGGTTTAATCGATTAATGGCACTTCGTTTTATGGATGCCAACGATTATCAACCATTAGGTATTCGTGTGATTACTCCAAAAGACGGATACACTATACCTGAACTACTGGATGAAGCAAAACGAGGCAATATACCTGACGAATTAAAGCTTAAACGACAAAAGGTTTATGACCTGCTCGATAACCGTATTCCAAGTACTAATCCACAAAATGAAGCCTATAAAGAACTGTTGATCGCTGCCTGTAACTACCTGAATACCGTCTTTCCATTCCTGTTCGAAAAAATCAGTGACTATTCCGAATTATTATTGCCTGATGACCTGACCAGCGATTTTTCAATTGTAACGGATGTTCGTGAAGGAATGCATACTGAAGATTGTGCTAATGTGGAGATCATTGGTTGGTTGTATCAGTTTTATATTTCGGAAAAGAAAGATGAAGTTTTTGCTTCTAAATCTGAAATTAAAAAAGAAGATATTCCTGCTGCAACGCAGCTATTTACTCCACGTTGGATTGTTGAATATATGGTGCAAAATACTCTTGGCAAATTGTGGTTGCAAAATCATCCAAAATCCAAGTTGCGAGAACATATGCCCTATTTTATTGAATCTCCTTGTGTAATGGGTGATGAATATCTAAAAATTAAATCAGTCGAAGATATTTCGCTTTTAGATCAAGCCTGTGGGAGTGGTCATATATTAGTTTATGGATTTGAGTTGCTAACTAAAATCTATGAAGAGGAAGGTTACAACTCAAATGAAATTTCAGAACTTATTATATGTAAAAACCTATTTGGGTTTGAGATAGATGAGCGTGCAGCTCAATTGGCAGGGTTTGCATTGATGATGAAGGCACGAAGTTACAACCGAAGAGTTTTTAAAAAAGGAGTTAAACCAGCCATTTTAGCTTACAAAGATTTAAAATTAAGAAAAGAGGAAATTGAACAGACGTTTACACAAATTGGCTTGACTCTTTCTGAGGAGTTAATGCATGACTTCTTAAACATGCAACAAGCCACCAACTTTGGTTCATTGATTATACCGAAAACATCAGAAAATGAATTGGAAAAAGTATCAATAAAGTTATGCGATTTAGCAAATACTACTGATACATTTTTAAGATACATGTTGGAAGAATTGAATTTGACTATTAATCAGTTACAATTGCTAAGTAAAAAATTCCATTGTGTTGTAGACAACCCGCCTTATATGGGTAAAAACAAAATGAATGATTTATTGTCAGATTGGACAAGAGATAATTATCCTAAAGAAAAAGCTGACTTAATGGTTTGCTTTATGAATCGTGGAATAAAGCAACTATTTAAAAATGGATTCTTGGGCATGATAAACTTACCTTCTTGGATGTTTCTTTCCTCATTTGAAGAGTACCGATTAGAATTAATAGAAAATTATAATATTGACACTTTATTGCAGTTAGGTCGTGGTGTATTTGGTTCTGATTTTGGTTCAGTAGCGTTCACCATAATGAATACTAAAAACAATTGCACTGGTGTTTATAGAAGATTATTTGACAATCATGTTGATGTTAGAACCAATTCAAAAATTGAGTCATTATTCTTAGATAAAAGTTTCAATTATTATGAGGTAAAAAATGAGGTGTTCTTGAGAATCCCAAGTAATCCAATTGCATATTGGGTTCATGAAAATCTTATCAATGCATTTAATTCACAATTAGTAGATGATATTTCATCACCAATGCAAGGGATGGCAACGACCAACAATACTTTATTTTTAAGATATTGGTCTGAAATCAATAGCAATAGTTTCGGAATTGACTTAACAAAAGAAGAAGCAATTAATTCGGATAAAACTTGGTTTCCATATAACAAAGGTGGAGAATTTAAGAAATGGTATGGAAATCATGAATATGTTGTGCAATACAGGAATAACGGTGCTCAACTTAAGAGTATCGTCAAAGAAAAATATCGAGACAGATCGTATGCGCAAGGTTTTTCGGATGAAAAATGGGATAAATTAATAGAAGTTTGGGTACTCAAAAATCAACATTCTTATTTTAAAAAGTCTCTTTCTTGGTCAAAAGTTACTGCTGGTTCATTTTCTATTAGATTCTACCCAGTAGGATTCATTTTTGATGTTTCGGGTTGTTCGATTTTCTTAGAAGACGATACTGATATTTATTACTTAAATGGATTGTTAAATTCTGTAGTAACAAAATATATTCTCAATATTTTTTCTCCCACTCTTAACTATGAAGTTGAGCATATCAAAAAAATACCTGTTTTAAGAAATGACCATAAAACCGATGAAATCAATTTTTTAACATTGAGTCCACTCCGAAAAGTGGCAAGTTGATTTATTTAATTAATAATCAGATATTTAATTGCGTATTATAAATGTTTTATGTAGCTTAGTAGCATAATTATTCAAATAGATAATGTTTAAAAAATCACCTGAATCAGTCCAATTAAACCTCTATGGCTCACCTGAATCATTATTTTCCGGCAAGTCGTTGAAATTATATGAAGACAAAACGGCTTGGCATAACCAATTTCGGCAGCAAGTTACTATGAGGATCAACGAGAACATTTTTAGCCAGCTGTTTTGCCAGAACAATGGCACACCCAAT
>JGI20225J20221_1001256_pt1 | contig 22292 bp, 28 predicted proteins | sample BioMet4_FD_20221 | JGI IMG/M metagenome (IMG submission 20221)
AAAGTTAAAAAACAGATGGGGGTCTGAAAAAAACGCCGCCAATATAGAGCCTTTTGTCACGGGGCTCAATGGTTAATTTGTTTACTGTTTTGTTACGGGGTGCATAAGGGGGTAAATATCCCGTCTTTGGCAGGGGAGAATGCGTTTCCCATCAAGTGAAAACAATGCGTTACATTGCATGCTGTGTGAGCGAAAAAGGGCACCAAAGAGTGTTGCAAAATGTGCTTTTTTTGGTGTTAAAACGTAAATCTGGTGCATCCTGCCGAAAACCTGTTTTTGCACTNACTACCGGATGTTGTGAGGGGCAATGGTTTCTTGCATCAGCCTGTCACATCCCCTAATCTGCAAGCGGTTAAGCATTTGCTTACCCTTGACTCGGGGTGCCCTTCCTTGTGAAGGCTGAGAAATACCCGTATTACCTGATCTGGATAATGCCAGCGTAGGGGGGCCAAAATTTGGCCTACTTATCATGAGGTTGACTCTCTTTTTGTCGGTGCGAAATGCACTTGAGGTACAAAAAGGGTGTATTTATGGGGTACAGAAATCTTCCATACACGTTTCAGAGAAATGGTAACTACTACCTGCAAATCCGGCTTTCCAATGGCAGGATATATAAGAAATCCCTCCTCACTGACAGCTATCGTGAAGCATCTGCTTTGATGATTGGCGTTACTCCGCATATTTCTTTTGTTAAATCATTAGCTACGCCGATTCTCGTGTTCGAATCATTTTTGTCTAATCTGATTGCGTCAGAACGTAAGGCTACGAGAAATCCACTTTTGCTCCACCAGCTGATAGCTCCTCCTGTTGAAATCGTGGAATCTCAACCGCCAGCCGAACCGGAAAAAGTGCTAACCCTTTCGGATGCGTGGACGATGTACAAAGACGAAAAGGGACGCAACTGGACGAAATCGATTTCAATGGCGAATGATCGTTACATGGAAGTATTGCTTACGGTCTTGGGAGTGGGAACTGATGTAACGGTGATCACCAAGCAGGACATCAAGCAGGTGATGGAAGTTATTGAAAACCTTCCTAAGCGTGTTGTTCAGCCTTATCGCTCAATGTCGATTCGGCAACTGATTGAGTGCGATGATGTTCCACCGGATCAACTGGTAGGCGTTGAGGCCATCCATAAGCATCTCAAGCTGTATAAATCACTCTTCAAAACCTTCCTCACGGAAAGCAAAGACATTTTATCTAAGTCGCCAACTGATGGCGTAGTGGCTGCACCATCGAAAGCGAGATTTGGTGCATACAGCACAGCGGAGATGAAAAAATTTGTAGGGTGGGCGCTTAAGCAGCCTGACAACTGGCAAAAATGGATCACTTTGTTATTGGCATATACGGGAGCGAGAAGAGGCGAGATAGGCAAACTGGAGAAGTCACAAATTAAATTCGACGAAGATAGCCAGCGCTACTATTTTCTGATTGCCGAAGGAGGCCAAGGGAAGACGGAGAACGCTACAAGGCAGGTAGTCATCCACCCTAAGTTAATCGAATGGGGTTTCATGGAATACGTTGATCGCCAATGGAAAGAGCGGATTTTCTCAGAAGTGGCAGGTACAAACATGACTAAGATCGGTAAAGTCTTTGCTGATGTTCGAGATCAGTTGGGTATTCCTTATCTGGACGATTATGGACAGCGGCGGTTGCTGCATTCTATTCGTCACTCGGTCTGCTCTGCTGCGATGGCTGGCTGGGTCACTAACATTCTTCATCTTCAGCAGATTGTTGGTCATGAGAAGAGCGCTGGGATTACTAAGCGTTATTTGCATACATTTCCATTATCCACAGTCAGTTATGTTGTTGATGGCATAGATTGGGAATAAAATCTTCAGTGCTATTTTTTATAAGCTATTTATTTTATTCATTATTTAATGTTTTCCGTGCCCTTGATATAAATGTTATATATGCATTGTGTTTATATAAAATAAATTTTTATTCCATTAACTTTTAATTGATGCCATTCAGCGCTCAAAAATTAGATTGTTCTTATGGATAATGCTATGTTTAGCAAAGGGATTTTAAGGATGATTCTATGTTAAAAATTTTTACTTTAGTCGTTGTGCTTTTTTCCTCGTTTGCTTACGGGGAATCGATTACACAAGCTGTGAAAACGCCTGGAGATACAAGTAAAGAGCTGCCAGCGAAAGGTTATCAAGACGTAAACCGGATTGAAAACCAACAACTGAGTTTGGCTGAGAGCGAAAAACAGGAACTCTACTCACTGATCAATAAAAATAGTCAGGCAATCGAACTCCTTGTAGCAAACCAAGAAAAACTAATCAATGAGGTTAATGGAGTTAAAGGAGATGCGAAAGTTGATTATTCAGGATGGACGAGTATTTTACTTGCATGTGTTGGTATAATTATTACAGTTATGAGCGTTATATTAGCATTGATATCTATTATTGGTTATAGAAACTTCAGGAAAAGTATAGAACTAAGTGTGAAAAAAACATCAACTGAAGTTGCTAAACAAGAAACCGTTATTCAGATAGATGCAGTTGCGAAAAAAGAATTGGTTCGTCTAATCGATGAGGGGGCTTTAGCGAAGCATCTTGAAAGTGCAGTTGATATGATTTTCCTTCGAAGAAAACCCGAATTAAAAGACAGTGGATTTGATAAATATCCTGAGTTGGATAAAGAGGAAGGTGAATAATGAATCATTCACAAGAATGGGAACGATTGCCAATTGAAAAGAAGGAAGTGATAATCAAGTATCACTCTCAGTATCCAGTTAAATTGGGTGCACTTGCAAAGGAGCTTGGTCTGGTTGTTAAGTTAGCCACCTTGCCTGCTAATATTTCTGGAGAAATTAAGGACTGTGATGGAGTAGTCACCATCCGAGTGAATCAGCATGATATGCAGGCAAGACGGCGTTATACTTTGGCCCATGAAATAGCGCATTTTCTGCTGCATAGGCATCTTCTCCGTGATGGTATTACAGATGATGTGTTGTACCGCTCATCGCAGTCAAGTCAGATTGAGGCAGAGGCCAATCGTCTTGCCGCAGATATAATCATGCCTATGCATCAAGTGGATGAATGCTACGCACGTCATTTCAAGGGTAAGAAAGATGCAGTATTATATGAAGCAATTGCTAAAGATCTCGACGTATCAACAATAGCGCTGAAATATAGACTGGGTGTGAATGGATAAGGGACTAACATGTTGATAAGTAACTACTCTTATGTACCAATTCTCTCGTTGAAACCAGCGGAAATGGCTGCGTTGGAAGAATTGCCAGCTAAAGACAAACGTTTAATGCTTCCGTTAATTTCGTTGAAAAAATGGGCGAATTCAAAGTCATTCATAAAATCTACAGAACGTATTGAAAAAGCGATAGGAAAAAATTATTGGATAGCCGATATCGATAAAGAGCATCTTTTGATGGCTAAGCAAAGACTCGCAGATGGGGATGATGGCGTTTCTGCGGAGATTGTCAGCCTCGCGGAGTCGAATAATGGATATGAGAATTGGGTTAATTTTATTTCAACGAACGAGAACATAATCCCAACTCTCCAGCTCAATGACTTATCTGCATTAGATTTGCAATTGTCTAACTTTTCAAACATTAATAAAACAATAGTTGTAAGATTCGAGTTGTCAGGCTCTCATTCCATTGAGCTTGGAGACTTTTCTTTCGTTGTTAAGAAACTATCTGAAAGAAAATTTCCGCAAGGAATATTGATCGTATTAGATTACGGTGATGTTAATAGATTCAATTTGATTGAGTATTATAAAAACTCAAATTTAGTTAAGCAATTAAATGCTTTGATGCCAGAGGCCTATTTCTGCGTATCTGGAACTTCTTTTCCTTATTCTTTTGCAGGTTCCTATCGTGGAGAAATTCCAATTTTTGAGCGCCAAATTTATAATAAAGTTGTTGCAGATTGTCAGGGTGTAAAGTTTATTTACTCAGACCGTGGTAGTACTCGAGCTTCAGGCAATGATGGCGGAAGCGGGACACCACCACCTCGCATTGATTACCCATTAAAAAATGAATGGCGATTCATTCGTAAAGAATTGGATGATACCATTGAAAAAGAGGTTCTTTATCAAGAGGCGGCTATCGAAGTAATGAACTCAGAATACTGGGACGCAGAGTTGAGATTATGGGGTACTCAGATGATCGAAAAGACAAGTTTGGGTGATCAATATGGAATCACCTCTGCTAATAGGGCTACTGCCGTCCGTATAAATTTACATCTTTACCAACAACTACATTATTTCGACGTGTTAAAATCATTGAATACGGAAGAAGATTGGGTTGATTAATTTATAGCGATATTACTTCATCAAAGTGATATCGCTTTTGAATTGAGTTTATAATTTTTCTATTGCATGTATAAGAGAGTCTATATTTCTTGTTTGTAATATTTTTTTTCGAGGTTCTGCCTTACCGCTTTGACCATAATTATTATAATTATATGCATCGTAATAATTTACTTCTCTTTTACTGTACCTTTTTTTTAAATTGTTAATTGCTTCTTCTCTTAAGTATTTTGTCGGAATGGAAAGTAGGGATAATTCTACTATTTTTCTTTTTTTATCTTTAATCTCAATATTTGATTTCCTTGCTAAACCCAATAATTCAATGAGTGTCATCATTCGGATGAATTTCATTTTATCGGTTATTGGTAATATTTTCCCTCTCCTAACAATTTTTAGCTTACTACCAGCTACTTCCCAAACAGCAACGTGTTTCGGTGTTAATAAGAGGGCTTTATCGATGTGACGTGGAGCAGCGACAACCGTTACTTTATCAAAATGTGTAAGATATTCATCAACTTGCCCCTTTAGTCGGCTGAGTGAGTCGAATTCGCTTTTTATTTCGTATGCGAAAATTTTATCGTTTCTTGAATGAATTAAATCTACTCGTCTGCTGAAATTAGCGACACTGAATTCATCGATTACGAAATTATTAGAAATAGCTGTTGCGTTATTTTCTTTTAGAAAAATATCTTTAATAACTAATGCTTTTATAGCTGACTCAAGCATTTTTTCTTTACTGTTCATTCAAATAATCCCAATGTGTTACTTGAACAGTATACACTATGACAATTTATTTAAAAAGCTCTAAGTTTGGTTTCATTTTTTAATATAAGACAAGTGTTGTTATGATTTTCATCTTTATGAAAAAAGAAATTGGGATTTCGATGGTAAAAGATAGGTGCATCATATTCATAATTAACATTGGATGCTGACTGAGTTAAAGATCTTACAGAGAAACAATCACATTAAAGTACGAAAGCGCATGTTATTAGCGATTGCTTGGAGTATTAAGTGCCGTTATATTTGGCACTCTGAAGTACAATATTCAGATATCTCAAATATCAACGAGGTTGTTCAGCTTCCTTTAAGCCGATAGAAGGTGGCTTTGCTGATCGCTAACATTTCTTGAACTGTTGTTGGTGGTAAACCTTGCGCTAACAACTCTCGCACCTGATCAACGGTTGCTTTGATAGGTCTGCCGCAATGCTTACCTTCAGACTGAGCACGCTTAATTCCTGCTGTTCTGCGCTCTGCGATCAGATCTTTCTCCAGACTGGCAAGTCCTGCCATCATGGTAAGCATCGCTCTACCCACTGGTGTAGACAGGTCGAATCCTTCACGCAAGCTGACAACTTTCACGTCTTTTGTCTGCAACATTTCCACGGTGGAAAGAACATCAATCGTGTTACGCCCCAAGCGGTCTATAGCAATCACGATCAGCGTATCGCCTTCTCGCACATAACTGAGTAGTTCACCAAACCCTGGACGTTCTCCTGCCTTGACTGCACCACTCACCGCTTCATCACTGAACCAGCGAGTAACGCTATAACCAGCATCGGCTATCTGCTGCTTCTGGTTTTCAACGTTTTGGTCGCTGGTGGAAACTCGCACATATCCGATCACAGTTGTCATGATGTTCTCTAAGTCTCAAAAGGTAGTATCAAAATAATATCTGTCTCAAAATAAAAGATCAATCTTTTGAGACAAGGCGAAGCCGCATTCTTTCGTTGAGTCGGTGTGGTCTTAAAAGGAGATGGTTTTGAGACTCAAAGTAGGGAGATGAATTCGTTGTGACATGGCACGAAGAAAATGGCGCGATCACCCACGCCATTTAACAGTTTGGGTATTATTGTTTAAAAAATTGTGTGACTGCCCAGCCACCTTGACCGCCTGGACTAATGAAGGAAACAAAACCTTTATCGTCGATGTTCTGGATCTCCACTGTCATCGATTCTTTTAGGAGACGACATTTACCGGAAGTAATGAGACCCATCATACCCTGTTGGTCTTTGTCCTGGATGTAACTGATCATCTCGTAAAAGTCGGTCAGCTTCTTACAGTTAAATGTACCTTGCTTTAGGGTGGCGGTATCCCCATGACTCAATGCGAAAGCGTTCGGCATCATTGTCAAAAATATTGCAGTAATGAGTAGCTTTTTCATTACAGCCCCTTATAGCTCAGAGCATTCGCTGAGATTGTAGGTGCCTTTTCTACCGTCATCGTTAACCAGATGCAGAACAAACATTATTGGGTTTCCATCGATGAAAGACACAGCGACATTTCCATTGTCGGTGCTATAGAGCTTGGCAATTTGCTTCTCCCCGATGAACGAGAGATCCCAGCTTGCACTATTTAAACTGAAGTGCATCTGAGAACCATCAATTTCAATGGTGGATTGTGCCGTCACAGTCTTCCCATTGCTACCCAGTTGCCCTTGTTGAAGAGCTTCACATTGATAGTTGCTTGCCCAAGTTGACAGAGGCAGCAGTAAGAGTGTGGCAAAAGTTATCCCCTTCATAATTTTCCTTTTCTTAGGTAGGTGTTAGACATTGATCGGAGATCAGTATAAAACCATTAATTGATTAAAACGATCAATAATGCATTTATCGATCTGTAGAATTGATCATCATTGAAACTATAATGCCTTGCACAATTCTTCGGTTTGGATGAGCCTTGATAGACGAAAGAGCATGCACAGGAGAAATTCAGTGAGAAGAGCACTGATAGTGATATTTGGGTTATTGGTTTCACAGTTGGCAGCAGCAGGACAGATCACAATGACTGCTCCCCAGCAGGAAACGACGGATAGCGGGAAGACGCTCTGCACATACCAGAACAGCTTTTATCTGTTCACCTACGTAACAAAGGGCAAGTGCCCGTATGCGAAGACATTTGATACTGCGAATTCGGAGTGAAGATAGCTTAAAAATCGTACTCAGTTCAAATTTCCATTTGAAGCCTAATTGCTTAGCAAATGAATCATGTTTTTTTGCCCGTAATTCCAGAGTAACCCGCATGGCATAAGGTGTCATGAGAATTGGTATCAATGGGGCAATGTGGTGTAAGAGGGTTTTAGAGTGGTTAATACGGGTAGAATTAACATAGATTAAGCCTATTGATAATCATCATTTTTCTGCGATTTTTTTTTGATTATAAGTTGAGCTATGTTTCCGGCTCTATGGAGTGTTGTTTCAGGGGAGCACTGCGACCATGAAAAGTATGCTGCATGAGTAGCATGTAATGCGGAGCATGGAAGGTAATCAATTACAGGAAAACAACTTTTGCACAGAAGCGATTGTTAAGGAATGATTCCCTGTAAAGATAATCTGCTATGCTCGCGTTGCTCACATAACGAACATTAAGACCTTAAGAACAACTAACTACTGTTTAAATAATAAACAGTTATTAATTTCTATCTTATGTACTCGTATAACTCGTCCATGCTTTCATTGTGCAAGATCCCCTTGTAAACATGAGTTTATGCAACCACTCCACACTACCGTGTTCCATTGTAAGCCTGTACTTTTACCGAAGATGCAAATAACTCTAAAGAGACTTTAGACTTTTCTGCACCTTCTGTATCAGGTTACTTGTGCTAATGGCGCAGCCATAAGATCGGCTTACTTGCATACTAAGCCGGAAATCTCATTGCTAAGTTTGTCGCGGTTTCCGCTGCATTATCTACTTAGTGGAGTAGGTGGGTGTCCGTCAGGATGTCCATGGTGAGGGTGGTTGGCGCTGCATGCGTAATGGTACACATTGCGAGTATGTGATCTGGTGGGTACATCGTAATCAGGTAGAGTCCCAGTGCACTACCCATAGGGAAACATCCGATCCATCCAGCCTTTTCCAAACCTTCGATAAGGGTACTGAGTGTTTTCTGTGGCATAGCCAGGTCACGAGCGGCGCAACTTAGATCGAAGACGATACCAGTTATAACCTTTCCTTTACCATCTGGTAAGGGTTGCGTCATTTCTTGTACTTCGTTCTCACGCAGGTATTTCCACACTCGTACGTGATCGGTGGTGAACTTCAGAATCTTAGGGTGAATGCTTCTTTTCTGACGGTGCATTACTTCGGTGATGTGCGGAACAAAACTATCAAACATCTGTTCGATGGTGTTCGTTACTTGCGTTGGGGTAGTGTTGGAGTGGGTGGTAAATGTCTCTGTGAAGAGAGCTTCAACTTCGGTTGGGGAAAGTCCCTGGTTATCTGTCATATCGATCCTCCTGTATGTTTTGTAGTCAATAAGTCCTCATGGTTGAGTTGCTATTGTTTATTTTTTATCTGCTTAGGTTGTTTTAAACGGAAGCGGTGTAGAAAAGGTTAGCAAAACTAACATTTATTTTTATTTGATGCAATCACAATTTGTGCTGTGTTTTCTAATTCATTGAATTTGATCATAAAATAGTTGACTTTGCGACCAGTTTGATGTATGGTGAATAGTAGATAGTTAACAACCGTAATAATAAGGAGGTACATGTACCAAACTAAAACTGATGTGCTTGAAGCCCTACGCAGCGGAAAGCTGCTCCCCAAGATTTGCCAACAATATTCCCACAACAAAAATCTCTCCGACGAACGACGCAAGATGTTCAGGGTGGCTTTGATTAGCTACCGCATTGAACAGCTTCAGGAGAGTTTACGTAATGAGGAACAACCGAATGAACATCCGATTCACCGATGAAACCCACAGGGCGCTTGTTGAACGTGCCAACCGTGAAGACAAGTCAGCCGCCACGCTGGTGAGTGAGTTAATAACAGCAGTCCTAAACCGAGAGGAACCTAATGACCGAAAAGAAACCAGTAGTAAACTTTGTTAATGCGATTTGCGGCTCAGGAAAGAGCCACCGTCTGAAAGAGTACATTCTCAGCTTCAATCGCGAAGCTGTCCCAGAAAAGTTCTTAATCGTAGTACCAACCCACGCTTTAGCCGAGCAGTTCAAGCAAGATCTGAATCTCTTGAGAATCCCAAACCATCACATTTTCGTTGAAGGGGCGACTCTCAACCTGAAAAGCACCCTGGCTGATAACTTCCAGACAAATGTGGTGATAACCACCCACGAATGTTTCACCAACTACTGCCACCTCGCTACGTTCAATCCTGAGATGCGTTCTCTACTGGCAGAACACAATGTGGTGGTAGATGAAATCCCGGATGGCTGGTTTGGGGCTGAAGCGACTATTCGCCATGCTGACAGGACGGCAGAAAACTTCCCATTCCTGGAATGGCTGGAAGAGCGAAACGGGCTGCTGTACCTGCGCGAAGAGCACTACGACAATCTGTACAAGTATTACCACGAGAAGCACGCTAACAGTGACAACTTGAAGAAGGTTCTTTACGTGGTGCTCGACGGTGGTGGTGTGATGCACACCGAATGTGATTTGTCATACAGCTTCTTTGCCTACACTTATAATCCGATACTGAAGGCCGCAACATGGGCGAAGAGCTTCACTGTGCTCGGCGCTGGCGTGAATCGCAGTGGGTTTGTCTGGATGGCAGAGAACGTCGCTCAGATGGCGGTTCAGGGAGCGGGTGAACACCTTCAGCCTGATCCCGACAGATGCAAACATAAAAACGTACCTATCAAGATCGTGGTGGTTCTCTCGGAGGAAATCAGAAGAGCGGGGCAGTCGGAACTCGCCCATGTCTTCAGCAATCACCTGAGCGAGATAAAGCGGGTTGTTGGGAAGGATTTTATCTTCGCTACTAACAACGATAAACCCATCTGCGACTTCCAGACCATTGGACTCACTGAACTTGGGGATCGCATGGGAGGTGAAGCAGTATCGATGTCCAGCTACGGAATGAACAGCTACCAGGGCATTCATTGTGCCGTGTTCCTCGGATGTGCAAATCTGGGCGATAAAGACCGTAAGCGATGGGCAGACTATTGCGAACGTATCGGTTGGGATTTTGAAACGGTGATGGAGAAGAAGCGCCAGGCAATGTATTTTGAACGGTGCTACCAGTTTCTTAGCCGAACATCCATTCGCAACACTGATACCGATCGCCCTCTCGTGTTTGTCGTTCCCGACATGGCGGCAGCGGAATACCTCAAAACCCATTACTTCCCTGGCTCAATCATCGAATGCCTTGGAATCAAGAAAGCTGGAAAGCAGCATGAAACGCGTTTGAAGGTTCTGGAACATAAGGCTCAAGGGCTAACACCGAAGAAAACGGTTGAAGCGATGGGTGTGTCTCTGAGAACAGTTCGAAGCTATTGGAACCAAGAGGTTTGCGTATGATCACTGCACTTTATTGGTATCTGCTGTTCCTGTTTATCTGGGATGTAATCCGCACCTTTGAAAAACGTAGAAAATCAGAACGCAAAACTGAATCTCGGAATCCATGAGGTCTTGGGTTATATCACAAAGGAGCTTAACGGCTCCTTTTTTCGTTTCTGTGGTGGGGTACAAACTGAGGTACAAGCTGGGGTACAGCGTGAAGAAGCGATAACCGGAAGGGCGGGCTTGCGTCAGCAAGCAACTTCCCCTAAGCTGGCAAAAAGTATAGAGATTCAATTTTCATGACTCGGGGTGCCCTTCTTCGTTGAAGGCTGAGAAATACCCGTATTACCTGATCTGGATAATGCCAGCGTAGGGAAGTCAGATGCCTTCCCGGTCATCGCTTCTTCACGCAAGGCAGGAGCGAACCCATGCAGCCTGACNCCCATCAAGTGAAAACAATGCGTTACATTGCATGCTGTGTGAGCGAAAAAGGGCACCAAAGAGTGTTGCAAAATGTGCTTTTTTTGGTGTTAAAACGTAAATCTGGTGCATCCTGCCGAAAACCTGTTTTTGCACTTACTACCGGATGTTGTGAGGGGCAATGGTTTCTTGCATCAGCCTGTCACATCCCCTAATCTGCAAGCGGTTAAGCATTTGCTTACCCTTGACTCGGGGTGCCCTTCCTTGTGAAGGCTGAGAAATACCCGTATTACCTGATCTGGATAATGCCAGCGTAGGGAAGTCAGATGCCTTCCCGGTCATCGCTTCTTCACGCAAGGCAGGAGCGAACCCATGCAGCCTGACCTGCTCGATTTACACATTTTACATCAGTTCCGAACCCGTTCCCCGCTCACACATTGTATGACCAACGACGTCGTGCAGACGTTTACGGCTAACGTNTTGCTGGCGCTTGGCGCATCCCCGGCGATGGTGATTGAAGCCGAAGAGGCTGAACAGTTTGCTGCTTTTGCCGATGCGCTGCTGATTAATGTCGGCACGTTGACTGCCCCGCGCGCTCAGGCGATGCGCCGGGCGATTGAGAGTGCCGTGGCAGCAGGCAAACCCTGGACGCTCGATCCGGTGGCTGTCGGGGCGTTGACGTTCCGCACCCGTTTTTGCCATCAAATCCTCTCCCTTAAACCTGCGGCCATTCGTGGTAACGCGTCGGAAATTCTTGCGCTTGCCGGGATGAGTGCGGGGGGGCGCGGCGTGGATACTACCGATACTGCATCCAGTGCATTGCCTGCGGCACAGGCGCTGGCACGCCAGACCAATGCCATTATCGTGGTCACAGGCGAGGTTGATTACATCACCGACGGGCAGCGAACCCGGACGGTGACCGGGGGCGATCCGCTGATGACTCGCGTGGTCGGTACCGGGTGCGCGCTTTCGGCGGTGGTGGCGGCCAGTTGTTCGCTGCCGGGTGACAGGCTCGATAACGTGGCCGCTGCCTGCGGATGGATGAAGCGCGCCGGAACGGCTGCCGTTGCTCAGTCTCGTGGCCCGGGCAGCTTTGCCAGTGCGTTCCTGGATGCGCTCTACACCCTGGAGGTGCAGGCATGAAACGAATTAACGCCCTTACCATTGCCGGTACTGACCCAAGCGGCGGTGCAGGTATTCAGGCCGATCTGAAAACGTTCTCCGCACTGGGTGCCTACGGCTGTTCGGTGATCACCGCGCTGGTGGCACAAAATACGCGTGGTGTGCAGTCGGTCTACCGTATCGAGCCGGATTTTGTCGCCGCACAGCTCGATTCGGTGCTCAGCGATGTGCGCATTGATACCACAAAAATCGGGATGCTGGCGGAGACAGATATTGTCGAAGCGGTGGCAGAACGTCTGAAACGCTATCAGGTGCAAAACGTGGTGCTTGATACGGTAATGCTGGCAAAAAGTGGCGACCCGCTGCTTTCTGTTTCCGCTATCGACACGCTGCGTAAAAAGCTGTTGCCGCAAGTGGCGCTGATCACGCCAAACCTGCCTGAAGCTGCCGCGTTGTTAGACGCGCCGCATGCGCAAACCGAACGCGAAATGAAAGAGCAGGGGCGGGCATTGCTGGCAATGGGCTGCGGTGCGGTGCTGGTGAAAGGTGGCCATCTGGATGACGCCGAAAGCCCGGACTGGCTCTTCACCCGTGACGGAGAACTGCGTTTTACCGCACCCCGCGTGCAGACTAAAAACACCCACGGTACAGGCTGTACGCTCTCCGCCGCGCTGGCGGCGTTGCGTCCACGCCATAACAACTGGGCTGATACGGTACAGGAAGCCAAAATCTGGCTCTCGGACGCGCTGGCAAAAGCCGATACTCTGGAAGTGGGTCACGGTATTGGGCCGGTTCATCATTTTCATGCATGGTGGTAAGCCAGTATACTGGCAGGAAACACCACGCCTGAGAAAACAGAGATGGAACAAGCGCATACCCGGTTAATTGCTCAACTGAATGAACGGATCGCCGCTCCGGACAACACACCGCTGTACCTGAAGTTTGCCGAAACGGTAAAAAACGCGGTACGTAGCGGGGTGCTTGAACACGGGAATATTCTGCCCGGCGAGCGCGATCTGAGTCAGTTAACGGGTGTGTCACGCATTACCGTGCGCAAAGCAATGCAGGCGCTGGAAGAAGAGGGCGTGGTGACGCGCTCCCGGGGTTACGGTACGCAAATTAATAACATCTTTGAATATTCGCTCAAGGAAGCACGCGGGTTTTCTCAGCAGGTGGTACTGCGCGGCAAAAAGCCCAACACGTTGTGGGTTAATAAACGGGTGGTGAAATGCCCGGAAGAGGTGGCAAACCAGCTGTCAGTGGCGGCGGAAAGCGACGTCTTTTTGCTCAAGCGCATTCGCTATGTTGATGATGATGCCGTCTCGATTGAAGAGTCCTGGGTTCCGGCCGGGCTAATTCCCGATCCGGACGCCATCGGCATCTCGCTGTACGATTACTTCCGCAGTCAGAACATCTTCCCGCAGCGTACCCGTTCACGCGTCAGTGCCCGCATGCCGGACAGCGAATTTCAGGCCCATATTAAGATGGATGAAAAGATACCGGTGCTGGTGATCAAGCAGGTTGCGCTTGACCAGCAGCACCGGCCTATTGAGTACAGCATTAGCTACTGTCGCAGCGATCTATACGTCTTTGTGTGCGAGGAGTAATTCCCCGCGCGCAGGGGCGCAATCACCGCCACGGTGGCTGACCACCCAGGCGGCAACCGCATTGCCCAGCAGCACTGCATCCGCCAGTGACCATCCTGCTGCCAGCCCGGCCAGCGTACCGCCAGCGTGGCTGTCACCCGCGCCAATGGTGTCGACCACCGAAGCAGGAAACGCCGGAACATAACCCGAATCGTCAGCGTCATACCAGGCTGCGCCGTCTTTGTCGTGACGTACAATCAGCGCAGAACCGAAACGTTGTTGCCATGTTGCACCTAACGCATCAACCTCCACACCAAGCCGCCCGGCAGCAATTTGCGCCTCCTGGCGATTAAGCGACACAATGGGTTTACAGGCCATAATCCGCGCCATCAGCGCGTCGGGAATATCTGCGATGCGTGGGCCGAAATCGATAAACGCGGTCACCTCCTGCAACCCTTCCAGCCAGCCCGTCAGTAACTCCCCGCACGGCGATGCCAGTTGATAGCCGGACAAATAAACCAGGCTTTTTTGCGGCACGTTAAGCGCATCAAGCCAGGATTGCTGCCACTGGTTCTCCACGCCGCTAAACGACATAAACGTGCGCTCACCGTCTGGCTCCACCAGCGCCAGACACCAGCCGTTATCGCCTGTTTCGGCTTCCACGGCGCTGTGCAGATCCTGCTTTGCCATTGCGTTGCGAATAATATCTGCCCACACGCCGTGGCCGACGGGCAGCGCATTTTGCGCGGTGACGCCAAGCCGTTTTAGGGCTATGGCAATATTGAGCGCGCAGCCGCCAATATTGACGCCCTGCTGTTTTAGCTCGATATCACATCCGCGCCAGGGCAGGGCGTAAGCATCGGCGATAACGTCAATCACCGCTGCCCCCAGCACCGTCACTGGCCGCGTGGCGCGTAATGTTTCAAGGCGTTGGGCAAAAGAATTCATACGCCCTCCCTTTGCTCCCGGTAGTGCAGCAATTTTTCGCAGTAATGACCAAAGTCGAGCTGGTTAACGGCGTCGAGTTCATCCTTCAGTGCCGGATTAATCGCCTGTACGCCGTGCAGCGCGCCACAGATTGCGGTTGCCATTGCGCCGATGGTGTCCGTATCGCCGCCCAGATTGGCGCATAAAATTGCGCAGCGGTTCGGGTCAGTGCCTGCCAGTTCAACCATTGCGATCGCCGCCGGAACGGACTCAATGGTGCTGGTTCCTGCCCCCACAAGCTGATAAACCTGCTCGCTGGCGGATTCAGTACCGTTGGCTTCACGCACGGTTTTGAGTGCCAGCTCAATACGTGCCGCAAGTGATGCGCTGAAGGTGGTGGTCTTCACTTCCTGTGCATAGCGGGCAATACCGGGCAGGGCAGTAACGATGTTCTGCCAGCTTTCGCCGTCAATGGCGCGTGAAACCGCCCAGGCAATCACCACCGCACCGGCAATGGCGAGATCCGATTTATGCGTCGGGCTGGAAGCCTGCGCCACCTGCTCAACAAAGTGCTCCAGGCGAGTNGCCGGGANCAGACAGCCGAGCGGGGAGGCGCGCATCGCCGCCCCGTTGGTGACGCCGTTGTTCTCCAGCTCGCTGACCGGTTTGCCATCGCGAATGGCGTTGAGGGCAATTTTGGAGGTCGGGCCTAACACGTTTTTGTTAAAGGCATCGAACGACTCGGCCCAGCGCAAAATATGTTTGCCGATGACATCCGCGTTAATCTGCCCGTCGCATTCGATAATCGCATCCGCCAGACACAGCGCCATCGACGTATCATCGGTGAACTCCGCGCGGTTGAAATAGCAGGCCGCGTTATTCTCTGCCGGGCCGGGTAAGAAGCGGTCAATCCAGCCGAAATGCGCTTTGACGCGCTTTCTTGGCCACAGCTCCGACGGCATGCCCATTGCGTCCCCTAACGCCTGCCCGTAAAGAGCACCGAGAACACGTTCTTGTTTCATTTAACTTCCCCTTGTGTCAGCGCGGTATCGCCATCAACCACCTCAATTGCGGTGATCTCTTTATCCGATTCGCGGAAAAACAGCATAAACAGCACGGCGATCACAGCAATCATGATCCCTCCGAATGCCCACATTCCGGCCCAGTTGAAGGTCAGCCCATTCACCGGCTCTTTGTATGCGAACATTTTTTCCATCATCACGCCGCCCAGGCGGTAACCCAGCAGGCTACCAAAGCCCTGACAGCACAGCGTGATCAAGCCCTGCGCAGCGGTACGCATATGCACCGGTGCTTTTTTGTCCACGTAGATATACGCGGTGACGTAGTAGAAGTCGTAGCTCACGCCGTGCAGCAGAATGCCGAGGAACAGCAGGGCGTAAGTGAAGTATTGTTCCGCACCACCGTAAACAAAGAAACCATAGCGGATGGCGGCGGTGATAAGCCCCAGCAGTAAGACCTTCTTAATACCAAAGCGTTTGGTGAAGAACGGCAGCGCCAGCATAAAGAAGATTTCGGAGAACTGGCCGAGTGTCATCCAGCCGGTTGCGTTTTTCATGCCCACTTCGGTGAGATACCCGTTGGCAAAGATGTAGTAGAAAGCCAGCGGCATGGCGAACAGGAACGAGCAGAAGAAGAACACCAGGAAGTTTTTGTCGCGCAACAGGATCAGCGCATCCAGCCCCAGCATCACTTTGAAATCGAGTTTACCGGTACTTTTCGGCGGTGTATCCGGCAGGAACAGGGCAAACACGCCGAGCAGCGCAGAGCTGGCCGCCGTCATCAGCAGTGGGATATTGGTATCCGAAATGTCGCTATAGCCCATCATCTGCGGCAGGAAACCGCACGCCAGACCGGAGGCTATCCAGCCAATCGTGCCCATCACGCGAATACGCGGGAAATCGGCCTCGACGTCATCCACGTTGGCAAAGGCAATGCTGTTAGTCAGCGCGATGGTAGGCATATAGGTCAGTGAATACAGCAGTAGCAGCGGGAAGAAGGTGCTGAACTGAGTTTGCTGTGCGGCAAAGTACATCAGAATAGCCCCGGCAAACATCAGCACTGCCAGCACTTTCTGGGCGGCGAAGAAGCGGTCGGTCAGCGAACCGACCAGGATTGGCGAGAGGATCGCTGCAATCGCGGTACAGGCGTAAGACCAGCCAATTTCCCCGGCGCTAAAACCGCTTTTGCTTAACCACAGCCACAGCGGTACAAACCATGCGCCCCAGATAAACCATTCAACAAACATCATGAATGACAGTTGGACTTTCGTTTTCATTGTTTAATCCTGCATGTCAGAGAGGGTACGCCTTTAACATACCATTCAATGATACCTTTTAAATACCTTTGTGGTGATTGTTTGATCAATGTAACAGTTTTGTTGTGCCAGAATCGAGCCAGCAGATTGTGCTGAAAAAAATGGCAGAAGGTGGAAAATCGGTTAAGTCGGTACCAGGCTTAGTCTGCCCGCGAAAATGTGGGTTTGGATAACACGCTACGGGAGCATAGCTATGACTGATATTGCACAGTTGCTTGGCAAAGATGCCGACAGCCTTTTACAGCATCGTTGTATGACCATTCCAGCCGACAAACTCTACCTGCCTGGCCACGACTACGTTGACCGTGTGATGGTGGATAACAATCGTCCGCCTGCGGTACTGCGAAATATGCAGACGCTCTACAATACCGGGCGGCTGGGAGGCACCGGGTATCTCTCTATTTTGCCGGTTGACCAGGGCGTTGAGCATTCTGCTGGCGCATCGTTTGCGGCCAACCCGCTGTATTTCGATCCGAAGAACATCGTTGAGCTGGCAATTGAAGCAGGCTGTAACTGCGTGGCGTCGACCTATGGCGTGCTGGCTTCGGTATCGCGCCGTTACGCTCACCGTATTCCGTTCCTCGTTAAGCTGAACCACAATGAAACCCTGAGCTACCCAACCGAATACGACCAGACTCTGTATGCCAGCGTAGAGCAGGCGTTCAATATGGGCGCGGTGGCCGTCGGGGCGACCATCTATTTCGGTTCTGAGCAGTCGCGCCGCCAGATTGAAGAGATCTCCGCCGCGTTTGAGCGCGCGCATGAGCTCGGGATGGTTACCGTGCTTTGGGCGTATTTGCGTAATAATGCGTTCAAAAAAGATGGCGTGGATTACCATGTATCTGCCGACCTGACCGGCCAGGCGAACCACCTGGCGGCAACCATTGGCGCAGACATTGTGAAGCAGAAAATGGCCGAGAATAACGGCGGCTATAAGGCGGTGAACTTCGGTTACACCGATGATCGTGTTTACAGCAAACTGACCACCGATAACCCCATCGATCTGGTGCGTTACCAACTGGCGAACTGCTATATGGGACGCGCGGGGCTTATTAACTCCGGCGGTGCGGCGGGGGGGGAAACCGATCTCTCAGACGCGGTGCGTACGGCGGTTATCAACAAACGCGCGGGTGGTATGGGGCTGATCCTTGGCCGTAAGGCGTTTAAAAAATCGATGGCTGACGGCGTGAAGCTGATCAATGCGGTTCAGGACGTGTATCTGGACAGCAAAGTGACGATTGCTTAAAAAACTGACGCTTCTCCGACACGGGAGAGGGCGCAAAATACAGGCCGGGTCAGGCTAACCGCTACCCGGCAATTCAATCAGCGCAGCAGCATACAATCTGGTGGCAATCGACACTGCAACGCTCCTGGTACAACCGCAATTCGGAACCGCTTCCCGCTCAACGGTTCGCCATCAAGGTTAAAAGTCATTCCGTGCGGTGCATTCACCTCAAACCAGGCGGATTGCCCATCAATGATGTTCGGGCTTTTCTCCGGTTGGGTGAGGGTGGTAAACAGTGCTGGCAGCAGCCCGTCACCGGTGAAAATGCGCAGTGCCAGTAAGCCATCATTGATCAGCGCCTCCGGGCAAAGCTGTTGCCCACCGCCCGCCTGACGACCGTTACCGATCCCGATCACCAGCGCATCACCCTGCCAGTAAAAATCATCCCCGTGAATTTCGCAGCGATCGGGTTTCAGGGTATCCATTCGCATCAGACCGTGGATGAGATAGGAAACGCCGCCCAGTGCCGCCTTCAGCTTTTCCGGTGTTTCACTGGTAATGCGCGTACCAAATCCGCCCGTCGCCATATTGATAAAGCAGGTTTTATCGTTTACCTGTGCAATATCGACTGCGGTTGCTTTCCCGAGAATGGCAAGCTGTAGCGCTTTACTCAGATCCTCCGGTATCCCCGCGCTGGTGGCAAAATCATTTGCTGTACCGAGCGGTAAAATACCCATCACCGGGCGTGTGTCCACGTTCAGGCCGATCAGGGCCGTCGCTATCTCGTTGATGGTGCCGTCACCACCGCCAGAAATAATCGTGTTGACGCCCAACTGTACGCCTTCGGCAACATACCGCGCGGCATCGCCTTTTTCCCACGTGAGCCGTACGTGAATNTGGGCACCATCTTCCCGCAAATCGACCACCGCCTGGCGCAGTATGTCATTACTGGCACTCTTGCCGTTCAGAATCAATAAACTGTCTGGATACGTTGCCATCCGCGCTGCTCCCTTTTGTAGCGTTATCAAAAAGTGTATCGCAGGGAGGAAAAACGCGGGTAGGAACAGGATGAAAGGCAAAAAAATAAGCCCGTGTAGGCTCCCCCACTGAAGAGGGTTTAGCGTAACTGCATCCTGCAAATATTCAGGTGCAAAGTAATAATACTGCCACCGTTGATCATAAAGCGTGTTGCGAAACGATGACATGGTGCGTGGGTTGTCTGCCCGGCTGGTAAATCGGGTTTTAACCAGTATGTTGCATCCAGCGGTTGAACTCACAGCCAAAAGCGGGTGTTGCCAACCCAATGCTATATTTTAAGAAGGAATACACGAATCATGCTCATGTTATCGGTTGAGTGTCCGATTAATGGGATAAAGCTATGTTGTGTGAATGAGGATAAGGGATGAGGGAACTAACTGAATTAATCGATCAGCAGAGGTCTGGCTGGCTTACAGTGAAGCAATGGCTGGATAAAGCAATCAATGATTATGAAGTGCTTCCCCGTAACCCAGCGCAGGCACGCTCTGATTTACATCAGCTTCAGATGACTACGTTCTCTCCGCTTGGTGCTATTTCATATGAAACCGGAGGGATACTCGTTGACAGTGGTTGGCTACGGATTTTAGGCTCCGGTCATACCAGATTGCCACGAACTCTAGCTTCCTGGACGCAGTTAGTAACAGCTAGTACATTTCAGGCATTATTAATTGCTGATGATGTATCCGGAGGCTTTTTTGCACTTAACGGGGGGGAGTTTGGTAAAGACCTCGGCGGGATATATTATCTCGCGCCGGATACTCTCGAATGGGAGAGCCTCGAAACCAACTATTCAGGTTTTCTGCACTGGGCGCTTTGTGGGGATTTGGATTTATTCTACAAAAGCGTACGCTGGACAGGTTGGCGAGAAGAAACGACTTCAATAAACGGTAACGTAGTTTACTCCTTCTATCCTTTCCTCTGGACCGAACCACAGTTGTCCATAGAGCAACGTTCGCGGGTTACTGTGTCTGTTGATGAACACTGGACATTATGCCTGGATTTACGAAATTAGTGCCAGCAGCTGACATCGTAAAAAGCCAGGCATATTGACTACTTAGTGGCGGTTCAGAATCACGAAAAGCACATTAAAGATTGGCGCGGGGGTATCAGTGGAGCTTACAGTTGCTATCATGATTTTTGCCAGGCAATTGGGGAAAAATGGCTGACCCAGGCCCCGAATATGCTCCAGTCATAATCAGGAATAACCGGCATGTTTTTAACTAGCCTGGCACGTGTACGAGAAACATAAGTGTAAAGTCTTATCGCAGTATGCCGATGTAAGGAGTTTATTGTTTATAAGGATATTACATGCGTAAAAGCATCTTCAGCATTGGGTTTATGCTGGGAATAACCGGGGTCGTGTTACCTGTTTATGCCAGTACGTTGACACAAAGCCTGACGCGTTGTGACACCACTTTTTTCAGTGAGATATATCAGCAACGGGCCACGCTCAGCCGCGTGGCACCTTTAACGATTGGCCAGCAACATCACGCCTGGTTCAAATCCCCGGTTGATGGTAATGGTACCGTCTGGCTCGCTCAACCACTGCACGAGTTAAACCTGACGCTATCGGGATATTTTGTGCAAACCAGCAATCTTAATGAAATCAATTACGGAAAGTTCTATTACTGGGGGCTGATTTTCAAAGAATAACCTCAGGAAGTCATGTCCAGGCTTGATCATTTAACCTGGAGCAAGGCTGGAGAGGATTATGTCTCTCAGGCGATGATCAAAACCGCAGCCCACAGTGACTGGGAAAACAATGCGCAGGCGGTGTCGGGTATTGCACCAGCCAAAGAAAGTACTGAAAAGCTGTTAATGCTCAGTAAAGGCAAACAAGGGACATTACTGCTCTGTTCCGTTCAGGGAAATGTAACACCAGAGATACTCGCCACATTACGACCTGACTTAACTGCCGGAAGCGCAAAATGAAAAAACTCGCATTGTTATTACTTCTTACGTTAGCAGGATGCGCCGGAACCAGTAACCCCCAGTCGCAAGCACCGGCAAAGACCCCCGCTGGTTTCATAAAAATTCTTGAAGATGAACGCGTAACGTCATATGTCGATTTCAGGGTCATTTCAACTTATCAGGGTAACAGCCACCTGCGTCGGTTTTATTTCATCAATAACTACGCTGAGCAGACACTGATTATAAAAGATCCCCCTGTTTATATTTCCAGCTCCCGGGCAATAGATGTGATTAACTGCGACAACAATCAGCGTGCCGTAATGGGACGCTCGATGTTTTCCAGACCGTTCGCTGAAGGAGATCTTATCCATTCGGAGCCGGATGTAGGGCAATGGGAAGCATTCCGCAAAGACTCTCTTTTTGGGATAATTGCTGAGAGCATGTGCAGTATTCCGGTTGAAAAACTGAAGCCTGAGCCCGCGAAAGAAAACCGTAAGCCACTTCTGGATTAATCAGCCCATGACGTTGCAGATTACGGCAGCAACCCTGTTTTGATAACAGGTCATCTGTATACCGGGCATGATTCATCCGTGTCCGGTTTCACATGAATCTGTATCCCTTCGCCTCGCGTAGCCGAGATATTCATCAGGAATACAACGTCACTCTGCTCTCTCTGCCTGATGCCATAACAGCGAAATACGGCTTGTTATCAAAGGCAGGCTCTGGTGCTAAGTGCATTGCTTTCATTGCGGAAGTATTTTTATTTCCCAACACGTGACGTAGCACCATAAATTGTAAACGATGCCTTTCAAGACTGGCGCATTGGGGGCAACGGGCATACTGTCGCCCACGGAAGGAGAGAAACGTGCCGCTAAAACGACACCGTGGGCATGTAAGTATCCCTGTAATCCGGGCCATTCACTTTTAGAGATCTTCCTACAAACACTGATTATATCCGTGTGAGGCTACCTTCCAAAGCATAAGCCCCACCTGGCGGGACTATACGTATCGGCATGGTCAATGCATGGGGGGTATTTGAATTAAACCCTTTTATTTTCAGGGCATTAAAAGAAAAAATAAGCCCGCGTAAGGGAGATTACGCAGGCTAAGGAGGTGGTTCCTGGTACAGCTAGCATTTATGGGTTATGTTTTTCAGCGGAGAGGATAATACCCTTATTGAGCGAAGCGGTATGTGATCCGATTCTAAGAATTATCC
>JGI20225J20221_1002973_pt1 | contig 22289 bp, 17 predicted proteins | sample BioMet4_FD_20221 | JGI IMG/M metagenome (IMG submission 20221)
CGCTAAATCGGTAAGTTTAAAAGTACCTGTCTTTGCTTCCTTAGGAATAGCAACAGTGATTGTGTAACGGTCGTGAGCAGTAAACTGTTTTTCATTAACAGTATCTTTATCTGCGAAGATAATACCGTGGATAAGATTTAGATAGTCACCCTTTATAGTTAAAGTTTGCCCAACACTTCCTGTATAGTTTTTCGCTGTACCGACATAGAACTCTGTAAGTTTGATATCTTCACGATAAGTGATCGGGGTAACAGATGTAATAACTCCACCTTTAGCAGTTTTAAGAGTAACGGTACCAGTTGTGCATTTTTCTGCAGGAACTTGAATTGTTATCTCACTCTCGCGTCCGCTCTTTAGTACTTCATACTGCGTGATAGGGTCTGCGCCAGGAATGTCAATCTCACTAATCTGGTCAAGATTACTTCCAACAAAATGAAGAGTTCCGCCACGCAATACAGGACAAGGTCCGAAAGACTGGAGAGTTATATCGTTTCCAAATTGGTCGGTATTCAAGTCGTCGTTGCTGCAACCTGTCAGCGACAGCCCCATAAGGGCTATCACTAACATGATGAATATATTATAGTATTTTTTCATATCTAATGTGATTTATAGGTTATTTGTTAGGAACCACACGTATGTTATCAATCTTAATGATAGGGTGGCAGTCCTTACCTGTAGGAGTAACAGTCTTCTTATCATAAGAACCAGTAGTAACGAAGATTGTAAGACTAGCAAAGTCTTCAACGCTAGCGAAGGCTTCTTTTGCAGTATTACCATCCCAATCCTTATTGAAGTCAGCTAGAGGAACAGTAACTGTAATCCATTTTCCACCAGTGTCGTAAGATAGATCGTCGTTATTCCAAGGCATGTATAATGCACGTCCCCAACCATCACCATTATGAAAGAAGTTGTTATTGGCTGTAGGTAAAGTGACCTTGTCAGTTCCTGCAAATATAACCTGCATAGGAGCTGCGCACCAAGGATTAGATGAAGGAACATACATTTCAAATTTGATACTCTTGTTTTGCCAGTCAGCAAAGTCTGCTACGTCATTCAATTTAGGACCATCAGCATCAAAAGTNTTGTTCCATGTACCAGCCCAATACTCGAAAGAGAAGTTACCATCGTTCCAAGCTCCGTCTTTAGTCATATCAGCATCACCGAGCATAAGATAATTACCACTTAGAGAAGAGGCATCTTTCTGTATCTTCTGATTATGCCAACCATGGTTCCCAAGAACATTAACTTCGTCCCAAGGTGTATCGAAATCGAAGAGCATACCACGCTTGTCCTTGTATTGGAAAGCTGCTTTTGTTGTACCATATTTTGTGGTTATGTAGAAGTTCTTTCCTGTTGGAACATCACTAGGCATAGTAAATGTAATGCCAGTTTTTGTTATACTCTGGATTGCAGTTTTTGGCAAAGTATAATCATCACCAACCTTAATGCTTAATGGATAGTTGCTGTAATCAAGGAAGTAGTCACCTGTAATAGTAACAGTTTCATTTGCAGCTGCCCACTCATTGCTCATAGAACTAATTGTTGGAGCAGGAACGATGACCTTGAAATCATAAGGTATCGTGTCGTTCTTTGTTGTTATTACATACAATTTATCAGATACAGTTGACGGAATTGTTTTAGGAACTGTAACGATAAGAGTGTTGTCTGTGATGTAACTGGTGTTCAAAACTGCTTTTTGATCGTTGAAAACCAATTCCTTTACGCTGCGTAAGTTATTGCCTACCAAACATATAGCGCTGCTCATAGAGGCTGATGTAAGGAGGGAATCCTTACTTGCTACATCAACCGGACGTATATAATTAATACTAGGCGTAGCAGTGGTTGTCTCGTATTTGTCAGGCTCGTCTTCGCAAGATGTAAAGCCGATGCTAGCANTCGCAAGAACAACCATCAACGTCCATTTTATATTCTTTATTTTCATATTCTTAAATTCTAAAGGATTAATAGCTGTATGTATTACGTACATCAANATGAATAGGTGTGGCNTTGCTACCTAAGTTTGGATTCAAAGCTACATCTTCTGTNGGATAAGGGNAGANTAAANCTAGATGCNGTNACATTTGGTGCAATAGTTTGTTGCTGTCGTATTNAATCTNNGANCCNTCCCAAACNCCAGGACTCATAATAAGTCTTGTAAGCAGCATCACAGTTCCCACATCGCATTTCTGCGCTGTGCTGTAAGTTCCTTGATACATGGCGGCAACATCATAGTAGCTGCGGCGTACATAATCATACCAACGGTCACCTTCACCTGCAAATTCAAGACGACGCTCTTTCCATATATCGTCAAAAGTCAGACTTGTTTTCTCTATGTCTGTAGGAACTGCGCGCTGATGAACGGCATTGAAAGCTTTAAGAGCATCTGTGTTTGTTGCATTGCCAAGAAGGACTTCTGATTCAGCAAAAATAAGATAAACGTCAGAAAGTCTAAGAATTTGTGTAGCGAGCGCATTTGCCATACGTCCAGGTGTGATATTCATCTCAGCTATATGGTCAGCATTGTCACCATAAAGGTTCTTTACATTATTACCACCGCAAGGGCCTTGACATTGACCTGTTGCAGCTTTATTGTAAGTTTTGTCATACCAGAACTGTAGATAGTTGAATCCTTTCTTATTATTATTCATTGTATGGTCACGCCAGAAATAACTATATGTGTCACCAGCCATCATGATTGTGGCTTTACGACGAATATCCTTGTCAATTCTCTTAGAAGGATCTGTTGCTGGTGAAATGCCGAATGCATCCATAAGATCAACTGATGGACCACCCCAACCGCCCCAGCAGTCACCATTTTCATCGAAACCTTCTGGAGCTAGATCACTCTGTAATGTATTCTGACAAGTCCAGTGAGAACCAACTGTCCAACGCCAAGTAAACAAACTCTCATCGCTAGCGTTTTTACTTCCACGAAATATATCTTCATAGTTAGCTAAAAGAGTTCTGCCTGAGTTTTCGATAACATCATTTGAATATTCGGCAGCCTTTGTGAGGTCATCTTTGTTTAATGTGCCAGAAACGCCAGCCTTAGTAAGGTAAACCTTTGCTAAAAGACCTTCTGCACAATAATAATCTATACGGCCTGTTGTGCTCTTCGTACGAGGAAGGAGTGACATAGCTTTCTCCAAAGTCATAATGATATAATCATAAACATCAGACTTTTGAACTTTGCTCAAAGTATTGTAGTCTCCATTTTTGATGTTATCAGAGTTGTTGTGAACAATAGGCACGTCGCCGAATGAGCGTACAAGGAAGAAATAAGACATAGCCTTCCAAGCAAGACATTCTCCCATGCACTGATTCTTTATAGCCTCAGAAGCTTTAGCACCTTTCAATGACTGATAGACAGTATTGGTATGTCCGATAACTGCCCAAAGAGAATAAGACATATTTATAAGGTCTTGATCAGTTCCGTTTACGCTGAAGTTCATGTATGGACTAGAACCCCAATACATATTACCAGACAGAACCTCACCAACCTTGATGTAACCGCGCTGGAAATCATACCATGGAGAATTATACAGATAGTTGACACCAGAAATACAGGCATCATCTGAAGTATAATAATTCTCGGTGTTGTAATTATCCTCTACTGGTCTGTCAAGGAAGTCACTGCAAGATGACATTCCCAACCCAAGGAATATTGCAACAGCTGTATATTTTATATTTTTAATTTTCATATTGTATTATCTGTTTAGGTTTTTAGAAAGATGCATTCAGACCGAATGTGAATGATGTTGGTGATGGATAACGACCGTTATCCAGACCGAATACATTTGCACTGGCTGTAGAAAGACCGATTTCTGGATCATAACCATCATACCCTGTGATAGTGAATAAATTGGTCGCATTAAATGTAAGACGAAGATTAGTTAGACCAATCTTCTGGATTAACTTCTTGTCGAAATTGTATCCAAGAGTTACACTCTTAAGGCGTAGATAAGATCCATTCTCAATATAGCGACTACTGAAAGCGTCGTTATCGTTAGGATCGTTGATTGAAGCACGTGGTAGCGAAGCATCAGGATTAGAAACCATTATATTTGTAATATTGTCATACCAAGAACCTGTTACATTACCATCGGCGGCCGTTAATCTAGCTCTTTTGTTTACTTCTGTGAGTTGGTTGCTCCAAGGACTGTTCATGTGGGTAAGTTTCATTTTCAGATAGTTGGCAACCTTGTTGCCTACATTACCATTGATAAACAAGTTGAGGTCGAAGTTCTTATAACGCAATGTGTTGTTCCAACCGAATGTCCATTTTGGAAGTGGTGAACCAATGTTTGTCTTATCTTTCTCATCAATAATTCCGTCTCCATTTACGTCTTTATATTTGATGTCACCAACATAAGTAGTATTTGAACGACTGTATTTTGTTGGGTCTGTACTCCATGATTTTTTACCGTTTGCATCTGTTATGACAGGATTGTTCTTCTGTATTGTGTTAACTGGTGAGTTTAGAATATCCTGGAAATTCTGATAAACGCCTTCAACCTCATATCCATAGAAACCATAAAGACTTTCGCCTGGAGTAGTACGACTTACTACGTCTGACCACTGTCCGTAACCAAGTAGGGCAGTACTTCCAGCAAGACTCTTCAATTTGTTTCTATTAATAGAAACATTGATGTCTGTATCCCATTCGAAGTCTTTGTTAACAACTGGTTTTGTGTTAAGAGCAAATTCAATACCATGGTTCTCAATATTACCATAATTGCCATAAGGAGCAGCAAGTGCAGAAGATGAGTTACCGCTTGTTCCCATAATAGAAGGCAAGATAGAAGGTAATATAAGCTGCATAAGCATATTNTTNGATTCCTTCTTATACCAGTCTACAGTGAAGTTTACGCGATTATTGAGTAAGCCAAGGTCAAGGCCTACGTTCCACTGATCCTGAGTCTCCCACTGAATATCAAGATTTTTCAAGTTTTGTGGGCGATATGAAGTGCCTAGTCCTGTGTCCATAACAGACATTGCAGAGCCCCATTTGTAACCACCGATGTTAGAGTTACCAGTCTGTCCCCAACCGATACGCAACTTACCGTTGCTTAACCAGTCACCTGCGATATCTTGAATGAACTTCTCGTTAGAGAAACGCCATGCAAGAGCTACAGAGTGGAAACCAGCCCAACGCTTGTTAGGACCGAAGTTTGAACTTCCATCATAACGATATGTGTATGTAGCGAGGTAACGGTCGTTGTAGTTATAAGTTTCGCGAGTGAAGAAAGAGGCCATAGCGGAACTTCCCCAGCCTTCGCCAATCTGTGGCGTGCCAGAACCCAATGCTGGATTGTGTACAATATCGCTTGGAAGATTGGTGTTGAAAATAGAAGTAAAGTCATAATTTGACTCCCAGCATTCCTGACCAAGCATTGCTGTTATGCCATGCTTGCCGAACTGCATATTATAAGTAAGGTAATTGCTTAAAGACCAATAGGTGTTGCTGTTCTTTTGTATACGACCTTGGTTTTGCGCTCTTACCCATGTTCCAAGTGTTACCATTGGATTATAAGTTTCAGCTTTGGATGCACCGATATCATAACCTAACTGTACGTGCCAAGTAAGGTTCTTGATAGGGGTAATATCAGCGAAAATACTACCATTAAGACTCTGACGATCTAGTAGAATGTCATCCAACATTGCTAGGGCTATAGGGTTTGGATTTGTAAATCCTTCTTTAGATACACTAGAATAACCACCATTAATATTATAAATCTGGATATCAGGTGGTGTTGTCAGTGAATAGTTGATAAGACCCTCGTCGCTATCTGCAAGCTTAAGACTTTCTGAAGTCTTTGAATATGTTGCGTTAAGACCGAGTTTAAACCACTTCTTTAGTTGCGCAGTAAGATTTACACGGAAAGAATAACGATTGAAATCACTACCGATAATCGTTCCATCCTGATCTGTGTAACTACCAGAAACAAAGTAGTTTATTTTATCTGTTCCACCTTCAGCACTAACTTGATGCTCCTGTTGCCATGCTGTTTGGAATATAGCATCTTGCCAGTTTGTTCCTTTCCCTAAAAGAGACGGGTCGCTATAAGTCTTATCTGGTTTAGAAATTTCTCCTTGGGCGGACATATCGTTATAATACTCTGCAAACTCTCTCAAGTTTAGAATATCAAGGCGCTTGTTTTGGCGTGAGGCAGTAACACTTCCACTATAAGTGAACTTAGCCTCGCCGGCTTTACCTTTTTTCGTTGTTATCAGTACAACTCCATTTGCACCCTGTGCGCCATAGATAGCGGTAGCCGAAGCATCTTTTAAGACTTCAATATTAACGATATCCGATGGGTTAAGAAGTGATAGGGGAGAGATTGTAGAATGTGAACCATTGCCAAGAGCATCTCCTAATCCAAGGCTGGCACCACTATTACTTTGTGATTGGAATATAACACCATCAACAACATACAATGGATCTGCACCGGCATTGATTGTTGCATTACCACGGATGCTAACAGAAATGGCAGAGCCTGGAGCACCTGATGTCATAACAGCATTTACACCGGCAATACGTCCTTGGAAACTTTGGTCTATATTAGTCATAGGCGCAGACTTAAGAGTCTTTTCGTCCAATGAAGCTGACGCACCGGCAAGGTCACTTTTCTTCATTGTACCATAACCTACAACGACAACCTCCTGAAGTGAGTGGTTGTCTTCTGAAAGAGTTACTTTAAGATTGTTCTCGTTTCCTAATTTAATAGTACGTGTGATATACCCTATATAGGAAACCTCAATAGTGGCATTGGCTGGTGTGTTGAGGACAAAGTTACCGTCGATATCGGTAATAGCTCCTGCGCTGCTGCCTTTAACCTTTACAGTTGCACCGATTATTGGACCTTGTGAGTCAGACACGGTACCTGTGATTTTCTTAGTCTGTTGCACAGCCATTGACATCGTTGTCGCATTGGCTGCTAAAGTTTGCGGAGAATAACCTAGAAGTCCTAGACTACAGAAACCCGCAAGCAACGTTACTTTACAGTTTGAATTCATACATTATTGGTTTTTGGTTACAGCACTTTCGTGCTTTTGTTTTTAGGTTTAAATAAATTCGTATTAAGCAAGTTCTTATATGCTTTCAATGCTACTTATGTTGTTATTTTCTTTTCCATAATTAGATTTAGTTATAATGTTTTATAGTCGTAAAGATTATCGGTTGCAAATATACGCATTAATCTTCTATGCTTTTTGACTTTAATTGCTTATTATTGATACTTTTTTGCTTAACAATGAAATAGTGTGTAACTGGTCATATATACATAATATATAATAATATTAGTCGTTTTTATTCAATTTTAGTAATATCTAATTTTGTTATATTAAGCAAAAAGGGCTGTTTTTGTCTTAAAACGTTATAATAGTAATTAATCCATATACTGCATGAAAGTTGAAGTAATGAGCAAAAAAGTATCAAACATATATTGAAATATTGTATATCTTTGCAGATGTAATTTTCAATCTGTTTTAAGTTTATTATAAAAATCAAAATGAAAAAACTGCTATTCTTTTTATTTGGATTATTTAGTATATTATCTATTTCCGGTCAAGTTCGCGGAAATAATATAGTTGTTATGGTTCAGCCAGATCATGATGAATGGAACTATGTAGTGGGAGAGACTGCAGTTTTTAAAGTTAGTGTTTTGAAATCAAGTACTCTTGTTAATAATGCAATAGTTTTTTATGAGGCAGGTCCTGTAATGTATCCTGATATTAAAAAAAATACTGTGCTAAAAAACGGAACAATGATATTCCGTGGAAAAATGAATGTTCCTGGATTTTATCGTTTGAAAGTTATAGCAAACGTAAATGGCAAAGAATATGAAGGACTTTGCACAGCGAGTTTTTCTCCGGAAAAGATAATGCCTTATGCTTATGAACCAAAGGATTTTGATACTTTTTGGACTAAAGCACTTAAAGATGCAAGACTTAATGATTTAAATCCTACAAAGAGACTTTTGTCAGAACGTTGTACTGTAGATGATGACGTGTATGAAATAAGTTATGTGAACAATACATCTAACAGTAGAATATATGGAATATTATCTGTTCCAGTAAAACCTGGTAAATATCCTGCATTGCTAAGAGTTCCTGGTGCTGGAGTTCGTCCTTATAGCGGTGATACATACACAGCCCCAGGTAAAGCTATCGTATTGGAAATCGGTATACATGGTATTCCTGTCACGATGCAACAGAGTGTTTATGATAATTTGCTTGGTGGGGCATTGAATAATTATTGGGATACAAATATTGATAATCCTGATAAAAATTATTATAAACGTGTTGTTACAGGGGCAGTTCGTGGTGTTGATTATATAGCGTCTTTACCTCAATGGGATGGGAAAACTATCGGCGTGACAGGTGCAAGTCAGGGTGGCTTTCTTTCATTAGCTGTTGCGGCATTGGATAAGCGCATTACGTTTCTTGGTGTAGTTCATGACGCAATGTGTGATTATTCGGCTGAAGTGCATGGAGTAGCAGGAGGTTGGCCACATTATTTTTATAAGAATACAGATAAATCATTAAATGATAAAGTAGATGCTAGTATGTATTATGATGGTGTCAATTTTGCAAAAAGAATTAATGTTCCTGGATGGTATTCTTTCGGATATAATGACGAAGTAGTACCTCCTACATCATCTTATGGACTTTATAATATTGTTAAAGCACCAAAGATATTGAGTGTGTATCAGCAGACAGGTCATTACTGGTATCAGGAACAATGGGATGAATGGCAGAATTTTATAAAAGAACACTTGAATGTAAAATGATATAGGTCTTAATAACTAATTTTTTGATTATGAAAAGATTTACAATTCTTAATGCAATATTTTTCCTAGCTCTTGGAGTGAATGCTAATACACCTGCTTGTAAATTAATTAAACGCCTTAGAACTTTACAAAAGGCTGGCATAATGATAGGACATCAAGATGATCCTGTATATGGAAAAACTTGGAAGTGGGATATTGGTAAGTCAGATGTTTTGTCTGTTACTGGTGATTATCCCGCTGTTATGGGGTTTGATTTGGGTGAGATAGAATTAGGTCACACGAAGAATCTAGACAAAGTTTCATTTGATAGAATGCGCGATGAAATAATAGCACAATATAAACGAGGTGGAGTTATAACATTGAGTTGGCATCCATATAATCCTGTTACAGGTAAATCTGCATGGGATACAACTGGTAATGCTGTTAAAGAGATTTTTCCAGAAGGAAGTATGTATTCAAAATTTGATAGCTGGTTGAAGATTGTTGCAGAGTTTATTAATTCATTAAAGACAGAAGATGGCATTAAGATACCTGTGATATTTCGTCCTTGGCATGAAATGAGTGGTGGTTGGTTCTGGTGGGGTAAAGGTGGTTGTACACCTGATGAATATAAAAGATTATATATGCTGACACATGATAAACTTGAAAGAGAATATCAATGTGATAATATTGTGTGGGCTTTCTCTCCAAATAGTGGATATAATGATTTCATGAAATATTATCCAGGAAACAGTTATGTTGATGTTTTGGGTGTAGACTTATATGAGTTTGACAAGGATAATGCAAAATACCAGCAGAGCTTGAAACATGATTTAGATACAATTACACAAATAGCAAAGAAGGAAAAGAAAATTGTAGCTCTAACAGAAACTGGCTGTCAGCAACTGCCTTATGCAGACTGGTTTACAAATACATTGTGGACAGTGCTGAAAAACTACAAATTAAGTTATGTTCTGTTTTGGCGAAATGCTTGGGATAATGATAAAGAACTTTATATTTCATACCCAGGACATTCTACAGAAACTGATTTTAAAAAGTTTTATGACATAAAGCAAACATTATTTGTTAAAGATATAAATAAAAATAAATAAGATATAATTATGAATAGCTTTCAAGAAAAGGTAAAATCACTGCGTGAACGACACGAACATTTGATCAAAAAAACAAATGAACCAGAAGAGTTCGGAAACGGAATTTATATAAGATATAAAAAACCGATATTAACTGCGGAACATACTCCATTGGAATGGCGTTATGATTTTAATGAAAAAGATAATCCATATTTGATGCAGCGCATAATGATCAATGCTACACTTAATAGTGGTGCTATTAAATGGAAAGGCAAATATCTGCTTGTTGTGCGTGTTGAAGGTGCTGACAGAAAAAGTTTCTTCGCTGTTGCTGAGAGCCCTAACGGAGTTGACAACTTCAGATTTTGGGACGAGCCTATAACTATGCCAGATGATATAGTTCCTGCAACAAACATTTATGATATGCGACTTACAGCGCATGAAGATGGATATATTTATGGGGTGTTCTGCGCAGAGCGTCATGATGATTCACAGCCTGGAGATTTAAGTGCTGCTACGGCAACAGCTGCTATTGCACGTACAACAGACCTAATTAACTGGGAACGCTTACCTGATTTGAAAACAAAAAGTCAACAGCGTAATGTAGTATTACATCCAGAGTTTGTTGAAGGTAAGTATGCTTTTTATACGCGTCCACAGGATGGATTTATTGATACAGGCTCAGGCGGTGGCATAGGATGGGCTCTTGTTGATGATATTACTAATGCTGAAATTACAGACGAGAAAATTATCAACTTTCGCCATTATCATACAATAATGGAAGTAAAGAATGGCGAAGGTCCTCATCCAATAAAAACAAATCATGGATGGCTTCATCTTGCGCATGGTGTGCGTGGATGTGCTTCTGGATTGCGTTATGTATTATATATGTATATGACAGCACTCGATGACCCAACAAAGGTTATAGCAAAACCTGGTGGTTACTTGCTTGTTCCTAAAGGTAAGGAATATATTGGAGATGTAATGAATGTTGTTTTCGCTAATGGTTGGATTGCCGATGAAGATGGTAAGGTTTTTATATATTATGCAAGTTCAGATACTCGAATGCATGTCGCTGTTTCGACAATAGATAAACTTGTAGACTATTGTTTACACACACCGGAAGACGGTCTTTCGACAAGTGCCTCTGTTGAGACAATAAAGAAGCTTATAGCTAAGAATAAAAAACTTTAATATTTAATCCATAAGTTATATAGAGTTATNTAATTTTTACTATATTTGCAATTCTGTGTAATTTATGGATTTATTTAAATAATAACCTAATGANAAAATCTAAACTAATTGAGAAAATAGGATATGGCTTTGGCGACATGTCTAGTAGTATGTTTTGGAAGATATTTTCTTATTATCTACCGATTTTTTACAGTGNAAATATCTTCCAAAACATACTACTAGACATGTCGCCAAAGCCATATCCTATTTTCTCAATTAGTTTAGATTTTATCATTAGGTTATTATTTAAATAATAACCTAATGATAAAATCTAAACTAATTGAGAAAATAGGATATGGCTTTGGCGACATGTCTAGTAGTATGTTTTGGAAGATATTTTCTTATTATCTACCGATTTTTTACAGTGATGTCTTCGGACTGTCACTTGGCGCCACAGCAACACTGATGTTAGTTACTCGTATTTGGGACGCAATATTAGACCCGATGATGGGTATTCTTGCAGACCGTACACAGACAAAATGGGGTAAGTATCGTCCTTATCTATTGTGGTTTGCTGCTCCTTTCGCAGTATGTGGAGTGTTCTTATTTACAACACCTCATCTGGGAGAAACAGGGAAGCTAATATGGGCTTATGTTACATATATACTTATGATGACTGTTTATACAGGTATTAATGTTCCTTATGGTTCGATGCTTGGAGTATTAACAAATGATTCTGACGAAAAGACTGTTTTCTCTAGTTTTAGAATGTTTTTTGCTTATGCAGGTTCATTTATAGCTTTGTTTGCTTGGGAACCTCTTTGCGATTTGTTTAAGGCGCATGGTTGTGCAGAAACAGGTGCATGGCAAGGAGCTATGGTCGTAATTGCTGTTTTCTGCTTTTTCTTATTCCTATTATGTTTTAGAATTACTAAAGAGCATATAAAGGTCGAAGCTACATCTCTAGGTTCAGATGTTTCTTCTCTGTTGAGAAACTCTCCTTGGTGGTTGCTGACAGGCGCAGCTTTGTGTTCAAATTTGTTTAATACTGTACGTGGTGCAACAGTAGCTTATTATTTTAAGTATTATATAGGTGAAAATATTCATATAAATTTAGGTATAGCAAGCTTCTTGTTCTTCGCAGGTTTATTCCTTGCTGTAGGTGAAGTTTGTAATATGGCAGGAGTCGTTATTGCTGTTCCGATTAGCCGAAGAATTGGTAAGCGCAGTACTTTTGCTGTTTCTTGTGTAGGAATGGCTATTCTTAGCTGCTTGTTCTTCTATTTACCGTGTACAAATGTAGGTTTCATAACAATGTTGTTATTGCAAATTTTGATATCTATCTGTACAGGAATAATCTCTCCGCTTATATGGAGCATGTATGCAGACGTTGCTGATTTTGCTGCTGTAAAGGACCATACATCTTCAACAGGACTTATATTCTCATCAGGATCTATGGCACAGAAGTTTGGAGGTGCTATTGCAGGAAGTGCAGTCCTATGGTTGTTTGCAGCTTTTGGACTAGTTCCAAATGCATTGCATCAAACAGACAGCGCTATTCTTGGAATGAAACTAACAATGAGTTACATACCTGCAGCTGTTGCAGTTCTTATGGTTGTAATTATGTTTGTTTATCCGCTAACAAAGAGCAAGATGAAACAAATCAATGCTAAGTTAAAGAATATACGTAAAATCGAAGATTAATGGATAGCTTTAAACAAACAATGCAGGAAGTTCTTGAAAACAATATCCTGCGTTATTGGATTGACAATGTTACAGATCATGTCAATGGTGGATATTATGGTAGGGTAGACGGTCATGATATTGTTCATGCTGATGCTGATAAAGGTGCCATAATGAATGCTAGAATTTTATGGAGTTTTTCTGCAGCATATAGAATACTTGGCAAGAAAGAGTATCTTGTTGCAGCAACTCGTGCACGAGATTATATTTTAGATTATTTCATTGATAAGGAGTTTGGTGGCGTATTCTGGTCTTTGGACTATAAAGGCAATCCTTTGGATTGTAAAAAGCAGACTTATGCTATAGGTTTTACTATATATGGTTTAAGTGAATATGTTCGCGCAACTGGTGATAAAAGATCTCTTGAAGTAGCTATGTCATTATATAATGATATAGAAAAATATGCTTTTGATGCAGATAATAATGGTTATATAGAAGCTCTTACTCGAGACTGGAAGCCCATTGAAGATATGCGTTTGAGTGACAAAGATGAGAATGGGAGTAGAACAATGAATACTCATTTGCATATCATAGAACCATATACTAATCTTTATCGTGTATGGAAAGATAAAAAATTGGAACAGAGTATGCGTAACTTGCTTGATATCTTTACTGATAAACTCCTGAACACAGAAACTTATCATCTGGATTTGTTCTTTGATGATAAATGGGAAGGAAAGCGAAACGTAGAGAGTTATGGACATGATATTGAGGCAAGTTGGCTTTTGCATGAATCAGCATTAGTTCTTGATGACAAAAAATTATTAAGGAAAATAGAACCTATAATAAGAAAAATTGCAGTTGCGGCTGATGAAGGACTGCGTTCTGATGGGAGNATGATATACGAACATTGGAAAGATGATGATNGTTATGACATGCAGAGGCAATGGTGGGTGCAATGTGAAAATATTATAGGGCACATGAATATATATCAGTATTTTAGAGAGGAAACATCTCTTGGGATAGCTGTAAGATGTTGGTCNTTTATACAAAAGAATCTTGTTGATTGGGACAANGGAGAATGGCATTGGGCAAAACTTGANGATGGAACTTTGAATGTCGTAGATGACAAAGCTGGTTTCTGGAAATGTCCTTATCATAACAGCAGAATGTGCATTGAACTTATAGAGCGTCGGTTTTAATACCGGTGCTTTTTTTTATTTATGTGCCCTTTTTTTTGTTAATATAGCGTAATATTTATAATATTATTGCTAACTTTGCAAACGCTTTTGGCAGATTAGCTATCTGCCTTAGTTTAAGCAGATTATTAAAATAACGTTATAGATTTTATGTATTTTACTTTATTCATTACCGTTTTGATAACGGCTGTGTTCTTGGTATTGGCATCTTATGTCATTGCTAAGCTTATCGGTCCGCGTTCTTACAATCCGGTAAAGGGTGAACCATTTGAGTGTGGTATTCCTACTCGCGGCTCTTCNTGGCTGCCAGTACACATTGGATATTACCTTTTTGCCATCCTTTTCCTGATGTTTGACATTGAGACNGTATTTCTCTATCCATGGGCAGTNGTCGTAAGACAATTTGGGCCAATGGCTTTAGTTAGTATTGGTTTCTTCTTGGTAGTATTAGTATTTGGCTTGGCTTATGCCTGGCGGAAAGGAGCGTTGGAATGGAAGTAAGAAAACCTCACATTAAGAGTATTCCTTATGACGAGTTCAAGGATAATGACTCTCTTGAAAAGATTACGCAGGAATTAAACGAAGGCGGAGTAAATGTAATGCTTGGTTCATTGGATCAGGCTATTAACTGGGGACGAAGCAATTCTCTCTGGTCACTTACTTTTGGTACTTCATGTTGTGGAATTGAGTTTATGTCAGTAGGTTGTGCGCGTTACGACTTCTCTCGCTTCGGCTTTGAGGTGACTCGTAACTCTCCACGCCAAGCAGACTTGATTATGTGTGCCGGTACTATTACCAATAAAATGGCACCTGTATTTAAGCGCTTGTATGACGAGATTGCAGAACCTAAGTATGTTGTAGCTGTTGGTGGTTGTACCATAAGTGGTGGACCTTTCAAGAAAAGCTATAATGTAGTTCGTGGTATAGACGAGCTTGTTCCAGTGGATGTATACATCCCAGGATGCCCTCCACGTCCAGAAGCAATTCTTTATGGTATGATGCAATTGCAGCGTAAGGTTAAGGTTGAAAAGTTCTTTGGTGGCGTAAACCATAAGATGACAAAGGAGGAACGTGAACTATCTTTAAGTAAGGGTGGCTTACGTGGAATCAGTAATGAGGTTCTAACTTCAACTGAGAAACTAGGAAAGAGAACTCCTATCATCGTAACAGATGTCCCAGAAGATTTCGATCCAAATAAAGAGCTAACTGATTAATAAGGTACAAGAAAATGAAACTAAATAATATAGAACTCAATTTCGATAACTTTGCCCCTGAAATGGCAAAGTTGAAGAACGAGAAACATTTCGATTACCTTGTTACCATTATTGGTGAAGACTTTGGAGAAGAAGGTCTCGGATGTATCTACATACTTGAAAATACAGATACTCATGAGCGCTGCTCAGTTAAGACTATTGGTAAGAAGGTTGGCGATGATGTAGTTATTCCAACGACTCTTAATCTTTGGAATGCTGCTAATTTGTTAGAGCGTGAGGTATTTGATTTCTTGGGAATAAAGTTCTTGGGACATCCAGATATGCGTCGCTTGTTCCTTCGTACGGATTTCAATGGTTATCCTCTTCGTAAGGACTTTGATGAGAGCCCTGAGAATAATAAGTTCCCTGTTACAGACGAACCTGAATCAGATTTCACTACAGAATGGAATCTTGATAGAAGTGGTAATCTTGTAGCTACACAGCATCGTCTTTTTGATGAAGATGATTTCGTTGTAAATATGGGACCTAACCACCCTAGTATGCATGGTGTGTTACGTTTGCAGACTATTGTAGACGGTGAGACTATCAAGGGTGTATATCCACATTTGGGATATATTCATCGTGGTATGGAGAAGATGTGTGAAAGTATGACTTATCCTCAGTCTCTCGCATTAACAGATCGTTTGAATTATCTTTGTGCAATGATGCAGCGTCATGCATTAGTAGGTGTTATAGAAGAAGGTATGGGAATAGAACTCTCAGACCGCATTCTGTATATCCGTACAATAATGGATGAGTTGCAGCGTATAAATAATCACTTGTTGTTCCTTGGTACATGTGCACAGGACTTGGGTGCTTTAACTGCATTCCTATATTGCATGCGTGATCGTGAGCATGTTTTGAATGTGATGGAAGAGACAACTGGTGGTCGACTTATACAAAACTATTATCGTATAGGCGGTCTTCAGGATGATATTGATCCAAATTTTGTACAGAACACAAAAACTCTTTGTAAATATCTGCGCCCTATGGTTCAGGAATACATGGACGTGTTTGGTGATAATGTAATTACACATCAGCGTTTGGAAGGTGTTGGTCCTATGGGGCTTGACGATTGTATTAATTATGCTCTTACAGGTCCTGCAGGACGTGCAGCTGGATGGCATAATGATGTTCGTAAAAATCATCCTTATGGTGTATATGATAAGGTGAAATTTGACGAAATAACTCTTACCGGAGCTGATTCAATGGCTCGTTACATGGTTCATATAAAGGAAATATATCAGAGTTTGAACATTATAGAACAGCTCATTGATAATATTCCTGAAGGTGAATTCTATATCAAGCAGAAGCCTATCATTAAGGTTCCTGAAGGTCAGTGGTTCTTCTCTGTAGAAGGTGGAGCTGGTGAATTTGGAGTTTATCTCGACTCTCATGGTGATAAGAGCCCTTATCGTTTGAAGATGCGCCCAATGGGATTGACCTTGACAGGTGCATTTGACAAGATGCTTCGTGGACAGAAGATTGCTGACTTGGTAGCAACTGGTGCTGCAATTGATTTCGTAATTCCTGATATTGATAGATAAATTATGTTTGATTTTAGTATAGTAACAAAATGGTTCGACGCGCTCCTTAGTCAGACTCTGGGGTTGCCTAGTTTTTGGACCATTCTTATTGAGTGCGTACTCATCGGACTTTTGGTCTTGACAGCTTATGCGCTTATTTGTATCGTACTGATTTTTATGGAACGTAAGGTTTGTGCTTATTTCCAGTGCCGTGTAGGTCCTATGCGTGTAGGTCCTTGGGGTATATTTCAGGTGTTTGCAGATGTTTTGAAGATGCTTATAAAAGAAATCTTCACAGTAGATAAGTCTGATAAACTTTTATATGCGATAGCTCCGTTCCTTGTAATGATTGCTTCTGTTGGTACATTCTCTTTCCTTCCTTGGAATAAGGGTATGCACATTCTGGATTTCAATGTAGGTATTTTCTTGGTTACAGCAATTAGTTCTATTGGTGTACTAGGTGTATTCCTTGCAGGTTGGGGTTCTAACAACAAGTATTCCGTAGTATCGGCAATGCGTGCTGCAGTACAGATGATCTCTTATGAGGTATCTTTGGGCTTATGCCTTATTTGTGCTGTAATTCTTACAGGTACAATGCAGATGAGTGGTATTATCGAGGCTCAGACTGGTCCTTGGAAGTGGCTTATTATTCAAGGCCATATACCTGCAATCATCGCTTTTATAGTATTCCTTATCGCTGGTAATGCTGAGGCTAATCGTGGTCCATTTGACTTAGGTGAAGCCGAAAGTGAGTTGACTGCTGGTTATCATACTGAGTATTCAGGTATGGGCTTTGGTTATTATTACCTTGCAGAGTATTTGAATCTATTTGTTATATCAGGACTTGCGAGTGCTGTCTTCCTCGGAGGTTGGGCACCATTGAACGTAGGTATTACAGGATTTGACAATTTGATGAATATGATACCAGGTTTCATTTGGTTCTTCGGTAAGACATTTATGTTGGTATGGATTCTTATGTGGGTCCGTTGGACATTCCCTCGTCTTAGAATTGATAATCTTCTGAAACTGGAATGGAAATATCTCATGCCTTTAATGCTAATCGTGCTTGTTCTTACAACTTGCTGTGTTGCATTTGGTTTGACTTTTTAATCCGCATAGGCAATAGAATATAAATATTGAATAATAAAATGGAAAATAATAAATCATATTTCGGTGAAATAGGAGCTGCAATCAAAACTCTTGCTACTGGTATGAAAGTTACTCTGATAGAGTACTTTACTCCAAAGATAACAGAGCAGTATCCTGAGAACCGCAAGACTACCCTCCATGTTGCTCAGCGTCATCGTGGCCGTCTCGTTTTCAAGAGAAATGAGGATGAAAGCCATAACTGTGTTGCTTGTACAATGTGCGAGAAAGCTTGTCCAAATGATACAATCAAGATTACAGCTCACATGGAGGAAGATCCTGAGACTGGTCGCAAAAAGAAAAAGCTGGATGATTATCAGTATGATCTTGGCGACTGTATGTTTTGTCAGCTGTGTGTTAATGCTTGTAACTTTGATGCGATTGAATTTACAAATGATTTTGAGAATTCTGTATTCGACCGCAATAAGTTGGTATGTCATCTTGACAAAGAAGTATATAAAGGTGGTAGCCTTCCAAACATCCTTGATGGTGGTGCACCTTTGACTATCGGTAAGTTTAACACTAAAACCAAGTAATAGATTATGGCAAATTTAGTTATGTTTTGCATTTTGGCTGTAGTCATTCTTGGATCAGCCGTAATGTGTGTAATTACAAAGCGAATCATAAGGGCAGCTACATTTTTGCTCTTCGTTTTGTTTGGTGTTGCGGGAATTTATTTCCTACTAGACTACACATACCTGGGTGCCGCTCAGATTTCTGTTTATGCCGGAGGTATTACTGTTATGTATATCTTTGCTATTCAGCTTGTTTCTAAGCGTTCACTTCAAGGACTTATTGAGCGTTTCAAGGGTAGCCGTGTCATAAGCGGTTTGCTTTTATCGCTTGTAGGTCTTGCTACTGTAGGTGTAGTTTTAATTAAGAATAATTTTATCAATGCTGCTGCTCAGGTTACTGATACAGAAGTTCCTATGGATCAAATTGGTACAGCCCTTCTTGGAAGTGGTAAGTATCAGTATGTACTTCCATTCGAGTTCATTTCAGTATTTCTTTTGGCATGTATCATTGGAGGTATAATGATTGCACGAAAGGAGGACAAGAAATGAATATCCCTGTAGAATATTTTATAGCACTTAGTACACTGCTTTTCTTTATCGGAGTGTTTGGCTTTGTTACACGTCGTAACCTTGTAGCTATGCTTATCTCTATAGAATTGATATTGAATTCTGTAGATATAAATTTTGCAGTCTTCAACCGCATTCTTTTCCCAGCACAGTTTGAAGGTTTCTTCTTCACATTGTTCTCTATCGGAGTAAGTGCAGCTGAGACAGCCGTGGCTTTAGCCATTATTATTAATGTTTACCGTAACTATCACAGTGACCAGGTGAACAGTATTGAAAACATGAAATTCTAAAAGAAATGGAATACAGTTATGCATTTTTAATACTTCTTCTACCATTCTTGAGCTTCTTGGTTCTTGGTCTTTGTGGTATGAAGATGAAAAAGCCGGTTGCCGGTTTAATCGGTACTATAATGTTGGGTAGCCTTTTCGCTATGTCATTGTATACTGCNTATGAGTATTTCTTTGTTATAGGAAGAGATGCTGCTACTGGTTTATANCCGACAGTTACCGTATTTAATTTTACNTGGTTGAAATTTACCGAACTTCTTACNTTCAACATTGGTTTCCGTCTTACTCCAATAAGCGTAATGATGTTGATCGTTATCACAACGGTAAGTTTTATGGTCCATATTTACAGTTTCGGCTATATGGCTGAGCGTGATGACAAGTATAAGTTTGAAGAATACGAACATGGTTTCCAGCGTTTCTATGCTTATCTTTCTTTGTTCACCATGAGTATGCTTGGACTTGTNGTAGCTACAAACATTTTCCAGATGTATATGTTCTGGGAGTTGGTTGGTGTATGTTCTTATTTGTTGATTGGATTNTATTATCCTAAGCATTCNGCCGTACACGCTTCAAAGAAAGCTTTCATCGTTACTCGTTTCGCTGACTTGTTCTTCTTGATAGGAATCTTNTTCTTTAGCTACTATGTCGGAACATTTAATTACGACATGAATGCTAACCCTGAGCTTATCGGTAAGTTAGCTTCTGTTGCTGCTAAATATTCTTGGTTGTTGCCTTCAGCATTATTCTTAATGTTTATTGGTGGTGCTGGTAAGAGTGCGATGTTCCCATTGCATATTTGGTTGCCAGATGCTATGGAAGGTCCAACTCCTGTATCTGCATTGATTCATGCTGCAACAATGGTTGTCGCTGGTGTTTATCAGGTAGCAAGTCTTTTCCCAATCTGGGTACAATATGCTCCTAATCAACTTCATTGGGTAGCTTACATTGCTGCTTTTACTTCGTTCTATGCAGCTGCTGTAGCTTGTTGCCAGAGCGATATCAAGCGTGGTCTTGCTTTCTCTACTATATCACAGATTGCTTATATGTTGGTTGCACTTGGCGTAAGTTATGCTATCGACAATCATGAAGGTGGTCTTGGTTATATGGCAGGTATGTTCCACTTGTTCACACACGCTATGTTTAAGGCTTTGTTGTTCCTTTGCTCTGGTGCTATTATTGTCATCATTGGAAGCAACTTCAAGCAGTATATGGGCGGACTTCATAAGTATATGCCTATCACAAATATCTGTTTCCTTATTGGTTGTATCGCCATCAGTGGTGTATGGCCTTTGGCAGGATTTTTCTCAAAGGATGAAATTGTTTCAGCTTGTTTTGAGTTCTCTCCATTCATGGGATGGTTTATGACTCTTGTATCAGGTATGACAGCATTCTATATGTTCCGCTTGTATTATGTTATCTTCTGGGGACAGAGCTATTATGAGCTTGATCCAGAGAATCGCAAGAAGCCAGGTGAGGTTCCTTTCGTTATGTGGGGACCATTGGTATTCCTTGCTATCATATCAATATTTGCTGGTTGGATTCCTTTTGGACATTTCGTTTCAGCTACTGGTCAGAGTATGGAGATTGGATTGCAGCATTTTGAGTTTACAAGTGTTGCGTGGTTCAGTTTGTTGGCTGCTGCCATTGGTATTGGTCTTGCAACATGGATGTATCTTCCAAAGAACAATCCTGTTCCAGATATGCTTGCTAAGAAAATGCCTAGACTTCATAAGGCAGCTCTCAATCGTTTTTATATTGATGACGCTTGGCAGTTCTTTACTCATAAAATCGTGTTTGGTTGTTTCTCTAAGCCTATTGCTTGGTTTGACCGCCATGTTATCGATGGTACTTTTAACTTCATGGCATGGGGTGCTCAGGAAGCTGGTGAGACTATTCGTCCATGGCAGAGTGGAGACGTTCGTTCTTATGCTGCATGGTTCCTTACTGGTACCATAGCTTTGACTCTGATTTTGCTTTGCATTCTCAGCTAATGAATAATGAAGATTTAATAAAGAATAAATAGAAAAATGAGTATATTAACATTATTCGTAGTAATTCCGGTACTAATGCTTGTTGGTCTTTGGTTAGCAAAGAATGACAATCAGGTACGTGGTGTGATGGTTGTTGGAGCCTCTGCATTGCTTGGTCTTGCAATATGGCTTACTATCACTTTCATTCAGATGCGTCATGCGGGTAACACCGAACTGATGCTGTTTACGTATAGCGCACCTTGGTTTGCACCTCTTAATATAGCATATAGCGTTGGTGTTGACGGTATATCTGTTGTGATGATATTGCTTTCTGCTGTTATCGTTTTCACAGGTACTTTTGCATCATGGCAGCTAGAACCAATGAAGAAAGAATATTTCCTCTGGTTTGTTCTTCTTAGTATTGGTGTTTTTGGTTTCTTCATTTCAACAGACCTCTTTACGATGTTCATGTTCTATGAAGTTGCTCTTATCCCAATGTACCTTCTTATTGGTGTATGGGGTACAGGTCCTAAGGAATATGCAGCAATGAAGCTTACCCTTATGCTTATGGGTGGTAGTGCTCTTTTGATTCTCGGTATTCTCGGTATATATTATTTCAGTGGTGCAACAACAATGAATATTAATGAAATTGCAGCACTTCACAATATACCAGTAGCTGTTCAGAAGGTCTTCTTCCCATTGATATTTATTGGCTTCGGCGTTCTTGGAGCTATGTTCCCATTCCATACATGGTCTCCTGACGGTCATGCTTCAGCCCCTACGGCTGTATCAATGCTTCACGCGGGTGTACTTATGAAACTTGGTGGCTACGGATGTTTCCGTATTGCAATGTATTTGTTACCAGAGGCTGCTCAGCAACTTTCTTGGATATTCCTAATACTTACAACATGTTCTGTCGTATATGGTGCACTTTCTGCATGTGTACAGACTGACTTGAAATATATCAATGCTTATTCATCTGTATCTCACTGTGGTATGGTACTCTTCGCTTTGTGTATGATGACACAGACAGCTATTACAGGTGCAATCATTCAGATGCTTTCTCATGGTCTTATGACAGCTTTGTTCTTCGCTTGTATCGGTATGA